>Ga0187808_10000238_pt1 | contig 15428 bp, 16 predicted proteins | sample NC_wetland_sal_i_5_FD_132427 | JGI IMG/M metagenome (GOLD analysis project Ga0187808, IMG submission 132427) | Wetland sediment microbial communities from Neuse River Estuary, North Carolina, USA - ASW_3 | ecosystem: Environmental > Aquatic > Freshwater > Wetlands > Sediment | place: USA: North...
CCAATGGGGCATCGCTCCCCACGGGTACAGGGCATCGGAGGTGAGCAGGACCGGCAGGTTGAGGAGGTTCACGGCGGCGAAGTACATCTGCGGGTTCTCGATCAGGATGCCGAAGGTCAAGAAGAGCGTCGCGAACATCAGCGAGAGAAGGACAATCGCGGCGACGATCCCGAGGGCTCCGAGGACCCCCACCGAGGCGGTGACCGTGAGTCCCGTGAGACCGGGCACGTGCTTGAACAGAATAGCGAGGCCGAGCACGAAGAAGGCGAGGGCGATCGGCTGGGCCGACGCGGCGAGCAGGCGCGATCCGAAGACGGCCGCGGAGGGCGCGGGGGTGCCCCGGACCCGCTTGAAGATCCCGAACAGCTTGTCGAAGATCACGTTCGCTCCGCTGAACAGCGTCGCGGTCACGGCAACGAAGCCCACCATCCCGGCGGCGAAGTACGAGTAGTAGTTCGGCGCCCCGCGGAAGTACGCCGCAAGGATCCCGAGCTTGACGGACTCCGGCGTCCCTGGGGGAAGGAACTGGGTCGGGTTGATGTTGAACCCTTGTCCGAACAGGAGGAGGTAGAGGAGCGGGAGTAGGAGCGACGTGAAGATTGCTTGGGGGTTCCGGGCGAGTTTGATGAATTCGCGGCGGGTCAGGGCGCCCAGCTCGCGCAACATCAGCGCCGCCCCCCGAAACGGTTCTGCACCCGTTGGACCATGACGGCCCGGTCCGTGGCGGTGGGGCCCTCCTCCTCTCGGAACTCGCGACCGGTAAATTCAAGGAACACCTCGTCGAGGCTGGGCCGCTTGACCGTCACACCCGTGACGCCGGCGCCCGCCCGGTCGCAGGCCTCCACGGCCACCGGCACGAACGGCTCCCCGCTGGTGCATTTGATCCGGTACGTCCCATCCTGATTCTGCACGCTGTGCACGCCGATCAACGGACGGAGAACCTCGGTCATGTCGGGAGCTCCGGGCGCCGTTTTGATCGTGACGATGTCGCCGCCGAGCCGGTCCTTGAGCTCGCTCGGCGAGCCCGTCGCGACGATCTTGCCGTGGTCGATGATCGCGAGCCGGTCGCACATCGTGTCGGCTTCGTCCAAGTAATGCGTGGTGACGAACACCGTGAGACCTTCCTCCTTCCGGAGTTTCTGGATGAATCCCCAGAAGCCGTTCCGGCCCTGCGGGTCCAGACCGAGGGTCGGTTCGTCGAGGAACAGGATCTTCGGGTCGTGGACCAGGCCGACGGCCAGTTCGAGCCGTCGGCGCATCCCGCCTGAGTAGTTCTTCGCATACCGATCGGCCGCATCGGCGATCTGCATCTGCTCCAGCAGCGCCTCAGCCCGTCGGCGTCCTTCCGCGGCCGGTATACCGTAGCACCCGGCGGCCACCTCGATATTCTCCCGGCCGGTGAGGTCGCCATCCGCCGTGGATTCTTGGAAGATCACCCCGATCCGTCGCTTGACCGCCTCCGGGTCGTCGCTGACCTCGAGGCCGTCTACGACCGCATTCCCCGAGGTAGGCCGAAGGCCGGCCGACAGCATCGAGACCGTCGTGGTCTTGCCCGCCCCGTTAGGCCCGAGAAATCCGAAGATCTCCCCGCGGTTCACTTGGAAGGAGACGCCGTCGACCGCGCGCACCGTTCCGTTGTACACCTTGACCAGGTTCTCGGCCTGAATGGCTTGCGTCGTCTGCATGGAGTGTCTCCTAGTTTCTCAGTTTTCGAAGGCGTTCGGCGACCGCGTCGAGGTCCGCCTGAAGCGGGGCCGTCGCGTTCGGCTGCGAGCGTCGGAGGTCTTCAAGGTACGCGGTAAGCCCCGAAAGCTCCTGCAGGATCTCCTGCGGGGTCCTCGGCCCGCCCCCCATCCTCCACCCCCAGGGCCAGTACTCCGAGTCGGCCGTGCTCACCAACTCGTAGCGGCTGTCGGGGCGCTTGCGGATCGTGCCGTCCTTGACCATCTCTTCGAGCAGCGGGTAGACCGACCCGGGCGAGGGCCGCCACCATCCGTGGGTCATGACCTCCATGTCCTCCATGATCTCCGCGCCGTTCCTCGGCTGCCGCCGAAGGATCAGCACGACCCAGTTCCGAAGCCCTCGTTTCTTTCGCCCCCACATGGCTCGTTATTCCGATATCGGAATTTCGATTCATGTATTTGGGCTTAACGCACCTAACGATATCACGGCTCGTTACCGGCTGGCGAGCTTTCCGAGGCAGCTCGGTTACCCGGTACGTGATTCGGCCGGATCTGGTCTCTCGGAGGGCCCTACCTGCGCCCGATCTGGGCCGGGCTCCTCCAAGAGGCTTCCGAACCAGGGTCCCGTCCCCGCGCCGTTATCTTGCCGCTCCGTTCCGTCGCGTCATGCCCCGACCGCCGAAACCGAAAGTTACTCCCCGTCGACGCGCTGCTGCGACGCGCCGGGTCCCAATCCACGCCGTGCTCGCAGAGCCCGTCGCGGGCATCCCGCCTCCACCGCTCCCGTCGAAGGCCACCCTCGGTTCGGCCTGTTTCGACCTCCATGCCGCGGAACCCGCGACGCTGAAGTTCGGCTCGGTCACGCTCGTCCGGACCGGTCTCCGCTTGCGCGCCCCGCCCGGCACCTTCCTGGAGGTGAGGCCGCGTAGCGGGCTCAGCAGCCGCGGGGTTCTGATGGTCAACGCGCCCGGCACGATCGATCGCGACTACGCGGGGGAGGTGAAGGTCCCGTTGACCTTCCTTTTCCCCGGGGAGTATCAGATCCAGAGCGGCGACCGTATCGGACAGGTCCGCGTCGCGAAAGAGTATCCTACCCGGTTCGAGACAGGAACGGTCCGGCCCAACGCCGACCGGAAGGGTGGGTTCGGAAGCACCGGCCGCTAGTCGTCCCTCGCGGACGGGGCAGGAGTTTCCCGCTCAGGGGGACGGAAGCTCGTCCAGCGTCGACTGAACGGTCGGTCGAGGAGGGGGCGCGAGCGGACCTTTACGGGACTGGGCCTCCACTTTCTCGAGCATCTCGTGCATCCGTTGCTCTTTGCGGCGGGCCGATAGGAAGGTTCCGACGTCCCGCGTTCCCGCGGTGATGAGGACGATGACCCGGCCCGCCCGGAATCGACCGGTCCTTCCCCGGCGCTGGATGGTCCGGACCTCGTCGGCCACCGGTTCGTAGAAGACCACCAGGTCGGTGGAGGGGATGTCCAGTCCTTCCTCCCCGACGGACGTGGCCACGAGGCAGTTGATCTCTCCGCTGCGGAATCGATCCAGCAGGTCGACCTGCTGTTTCTGGGACAGCCCGGTGTCGGTCCCGTGGGAGGCCTGGCCGACAAAGCGAGCCGCCCGGACCGGACTGTTCGGTTGGCGACCGAACTGCTCCACTAGCGTATCGGCAGTCTGTCGATAATGCGCGAAGAGGATCACCCGGGCCGACGGGTTGCGCTCGATCTCCTTCGTCACGATGTCCACCGCCATCGCGAGCTTGGGATGTTCCATATCGAGGCTGTCGAGCTTGCGTTGTAGCTCGACGATGTCCGGGTCGCTCAGGAACGTACGGTCGGATGGCCGCACCCGGCCGTTCTTTTTCTCACCGCGTCCGCCCAGGTACTTTCGGAGCGCCTCGACGCCTTGCGTCTCCGCGAGGATGAGACCGTGCAGCGCCTTCATTGCGACCGCCTGGGCGGTGACCGCTTGCCAGACCCGACCGTCCGGTGTTTCCCCCCGCTTGCGGGTCGCCGCGATCTCCCGTCGGAGGGTGAAGCCCACCGCAAGCAGTTCCCGTCGGCCGGCGTCTTGGCTCGGAAAATATCCCATTCGGTGCAGGATCTCGGTCTGTCGTTGGACTACGCTCCGCAGGAGCACGGTGAGCTGGCGCACCTCGGCCGGGAGAGGGACTTCGATTGTCTCCACCTGGGTCCCGAAAATATAGGGCGCGACGTCGGCATCGGTCGCGCTCCGAAGTTCGAAGTGCTCGATCCCCAGGTTCGCCCAGACGGCTTGGACCCGGTCGAGCTTGGAGCCCGGCGACGCGGTCATGGCGAGCACGCGAGCGTCGGTGTCCCGGACGGCCTGGCCGATTGCGACGTACGGATAGTCGCCGACCCCCCGATGGGCCTCGTCGAAAATGACGAGAGAGAACGTCGAGAGCGGGAAGCTGCCCTGGGCCAGGTCGTTGGCGATCACCTGGGGCGTCGCCACGACGACCTGAGGAGGGGAGAGCAGAGCCTGGCGCCGATCCGGCGAGATCTCGCCCGTGAGCACGAGGGGCGGGGGGCAGAACAGCGTCTTGGCGACGCTCCGCGCATGCTGCGCGACCAGCGGCTTGGTCGGGGCCATCAGGAGGATCGACCGGGTGGGATCTCTCAGGAGGTACTCCGCCGCTACTCGGAGTGCGATTGCCGTCTTTCCGAGTCCCGTCGGGAGCACTACGAGCGTGTTCGCCCGGATTGCCGCGTCGGCGATGGAGGCCTGATATGCCCTCTCCTCCAGCACGTCGGGCCGGATTCGGGGATGCGAGACGGTCGGCATCGCGTCGGACCTACTCGTCGACCGAGCGGCCGCCGCTTAATTAGACGCCGGCCTCGGCGAGGAGATGCTCTCGGTCGTGTGGACGGTGCTGCTCGTCACGTACGCGGTCCTCGTCCTCATCGTTCAAGGGGTTCCCCTCTACTTGGCCGTCCAGATGCCCCACCTGTTGGGACCCCGTGGACCGGCCCCGGCCCCTCCCGCTCCCCTCGTGTCCGTGATCGTTCCCGCACGGAACGAAGAGGACGACCTCGGTGGGTGTCTGGATGGCCTCCTCTCTCAGACCTACCCCTCGCTCGAGATTCTAGCCGTTGATGGGGGCTCGACGGACGGGACCCGCAAGGTGGCGCAAGCCCGGGAGCCCCGCATCACCCTGATCGACGAACCTCCCCTTCCGGAGGGATGGGTCGGGAAAAGCTGGGCTTGTTGGAACGGAGCCGAACGAGCCCGCGGCGAGTTCCTGCTGTTCACCGATGCGGACGTTCGTCCCAGTCCGGAGTCGGTCTGGACGGCCGTGGAATGGGCCCAACGTGACCGGGCCGATCTCGTCACCTTCGGGAGCCGGATCGAGATGGTGGGGGTCTGGGAAAAGATCGTTTTGCCGTTCTACATTCAGATGGTGCTGACATACTTCCGAACCCCCCGCGTGAACCGAGCGGACTCGAAGGCAGCGATGGCCAACGGCCAGTTCTTACTAGTCCGCAGGACCGCCTACGAGGAAGTCGGCGGGCACCGAGCGATCCACGACCGCATCCTCGAGGACGTTGCGCTCGCCCAGCGGTTCCGCGCTGCGGGGAAAGTCCTCCGGGTCGCGTGGACGCCGGAGCTCGTCACCACGAGGATGTACCGTACGCCGCAGGACATGTACGAAGGGATTCTGAAGACCGTCTCCGGAGTCCGCTTCTCCGCGGCCCGCGAGCTCGGGTTCGCCGTGGCGCTGGTGGCCTTCTACTGGCTTCCTCTGACGCTCCTTCCGATAGGGCTCTGGACCGGTTCCATCTGGGTGATTGCGTTCGGGTCGTTCCTCGGTCTCGCCCTGTTCGGGAAGCACGTGGCGTTCAACCGAGCTGCCAAAGGGTCGGCTGCCTACGGCCTTCTTTTTCCGGTCGCAGCCGGATACTATCTCGTCCTCGTGTTGGTGGCCCTCGGCCGAGGCCTTCGCGGCCGCTCCGTCCAGTGGAAGGGCCGGTCCTACCGGCTCGGAAACTGACCCTGTCCCCGACGGGCAACGATTAAGCCCGCCGACCCTCTGGCAACTCCCTTCTCATGTCGGCGGCTATCGACACTCCGTTCGGATTGTTCATCGGTGGGCAGGAGATCCCCGCGAGCGACGGTCAGCGGGTCACGCTGCTGAATCCGGCGACCAACCAGCCGCTCGCCGTGACCTCGGTCGGCGGCGTGGCCGACGCACGCCACGCCCTCGAGGTCGCCGAGCGGGCGGTCCGGGAGTCCAGCTGGGCGGGCGGCGACGGCTCCGCGCGCACGAAGGCACTCTTCCGGCTGGCGCGTCTCCTCGAGGAACAGGCCGCGGCCTTCGCGGAGCTCGAGACGCTGAACATGGGCAAGCCCCTTCGGGAGTCGAAGGGGGACATCGATTTCGTCGTACGGACGCTCGAGTACATGGCCGGGCTAGCTGACAAGATCGAGGGCGAGACGATCCCGATCCCCGGCGCTCGCTTCGACTACACGGTGCGCGAGCCCCTCGGGGTTACGGTCCATATCGCGCCGTGGAACTATCCCCTGCTGCTCGCCGTCCGGTCGGTGGCGCCGGCGCTCGCGGCCGGAAATGCCGTGGTGCTGAAGCCGGCGAGCTTGACGCCGCTCACCGCGCTGCGATTCGCCCGGCTGGCGCACGAGGCCGGAGTGCCGGACGGGATCCTGAACGTCGTGGTGGGCAACGGTCGCGAAGTCGGAGAGGCCCTTGTCACCGACGCCCGCGCCGCGTCGGTGTCGTTCACCGGCAGCAGCGACGTCGGCCGGCGGATCGCGGAGCTAGCCGCCCCCCGGCTGATTCCTACCGTCCTGGAACTCGGCGGGAAGAGTCCGGTGGTCGTGTTCCCCGATGCCGACCTCGAACGAGCGGCGCGGGCGATCGCCACCGGGATATTCCAGAACTCGGGTCAGATGTGTTGGGCCGGCTCTCGCCTCGTCGTCGAGGCGGGCGTGGAGGCCCCCCTTCTAGAGAAACTCAAGGCGGTCGCCCAGGGGCTGAAGCTGGGCGCCGGTGTCGAGGCGGGCGTGACCATGGGGCCTCTGGTTTCGAGGGACCAGATGGAACGGGTCCTGGGATTCGTCACCGAGGCACGAGACGGCGGCGCTCGGATCTTCCTAGGCGGCGGCCGACCGTCGTCCCCGGAACTCCAAGAGGGGAATTTTGTCGAGCCGACCGTCGTCACCGACGTGGACCCGGAGGCCCGAATGGTCCGCGAAGAGATCTTCGGTCCCGTGCTGGCCGTTCATCGATTCGAAACTGCGGAGGAGGCGCTCCGGCTCGCGAACCAAACGAGGTACGGGTTGTTCGCCTCGATCTGGACCCGCGACCTGGCCACCGCCCACGGGGTTGCTCGCCAGCTCGAGGCCGGAATGGTGACGATCAACGAGCCGCCCATGACCTTCCCGCAGACTCCGTTTGGAGGGTACAAGGAGAGCGGTGTCGGTTTCGAGCAGGGCCGGGACGCCCCGCTCGTCTACACCCGCCGAAAGAATGTCATCGTGAACCTCGGCACCGGCAAGGCGAAGAAGTAGACACGGCGGGCGCTCGCCTTCCTGAGTTGCCGGGCCACGCACGGACCCCGGTCCGAACGAAGTGGGGAAAAAGGGCGGGGGCCCGGTCCCTCCCGGTCCACGATGGCGACCTCTGTGCCGGACGGCCGCTGGGGAAGCTGCGGGTTCTGCGGCGACGCCGTGCCGCCCGACGCCAAGATCTGCCCCACCTGTGGGAAGGACCAGGGAACGCCGGCCGCCCGGGCGGCGGAGGCAGGGACCCGGCCCGTACACCGGCGAGCCGTCCTGCTCCGATGGCTCCGCGTTCTAGTGGTAGTGGGGATTGTCGGCACGATCGGCTGGGCGATCGTCTCGGCCGAAATCTCTGGACCCACCACGTACGCGGACCCACTGACCGGTTCGTGGACCTTTGCCGTGGCGCCTGGGGGGTGGCACATCCTCGCGGGGAACATCACCGGAGAAGACTACGTCACGGGCAACTTCAGCGTCGAGGCCCCCGTCGCCGCAGAGACCATGGTGTTCATCTACAACTCAACCGAGTTCGCGGCGTTCTATTCTCATCAGGCGGCCCAGGCCGCGGCGCCGCCGTACACGAACGTGAGCTCGGCCCGCATCGTCTTCGCGGCGCCGTACACGGACGAGTTCTATTTCGTCTTCGAGAATCCGTACGCGCCCAGTACGAACCTCACCGAGAGGATTTACGTTTCCACGACGTACGAAACGAACGTCGTGCTCGGGTAAGTCCCGAGCGGCCTCACTCGGCGGCCGGAACGTCGGGGAGCCGCGAGAGGAACTCCGCCGGCACCGCATCGACGAGGAAGACCGTTTTTCCGGCCCGCTTGATGACCACGCCGCCGTCCTGGGCTTTCTTCGTGTCCACGGCGAGGAGAACCGGGTTCGGGGTGCGGACGGTACCGGCCGACCGGGCGTCCTCGGCCGTCTTCGAGAGGTGGACCTTCTTTCGGTCCGAGGGCTTCAGCCCCACCTCGAGCACGATGGCGACCTCCTCGGCGGTCACCGGGAAGAACAGCTGTTCCGGGATGTGGTCCGTCGGGAGGTCGAGGTCGACGTCGAGGGTATGACCGTACGTGGCCCGGATGCGGTCATCCTTGACCTCGTACCGGCCCTTGGCGTCGGTCTCAGCAATCGCGACGATGTGGTGGACGCGGAGCCACCGGTATCCCCGGTGCTGGTTCGAGATGTTCCGGACCAACTGCGGAAGGGCGACCCACCCGTGGGGATCCATCTGGAGGCCGTACTTCTCGGGGAAGTGACGAAGGACGCCTGTGACCACCCGGCCCAGATGGTCAAGCTCGCGGTCGTCCATGAGGAACCGCCCCGATTGGCCGCAGACGGGGCAGGTATCGCCCCGGAAGTAGCCGTGCTGTTCGCACTCCTTGAGCATAGATGAAAGGGAAGGGATCAGGCCTTGATCTTGTCGGCCTTCTTCTCGAAGGCCGTGAGGGTGTCGCCGTAGCCGTCGGCGAGCTCCTTGAGGACGCGCTTGAGAACCTGCTGGGGCTTCTCGCCCTTGGTCTTGAGGTAGAGCGTGGGCTTGTCGAGAATCGGGTGGCCCAGGAAGTAACGCGCCTCGACGACCTTCTCCTCGGCTTGGAGGGCCTCGACGAGCGGGATCAGCAGCGTCTCCTCCCCTTTCGGGAGCTCGATCCGGAGCGTGTCATGCTCCTTCTCGACGACCTTGATCTCCATCGGCTAAACCGGACGCGGCCACAGGGGTCCGGTTCTTAAGGGTGGCGGGGAAGAAGATTCCCCCGGCGAGAACCGGACCCTCTCGCTCCATGTCCCCAACGGCAACCGTATATGCCGGATTCGGTCCCGGCCCGACCGAGGTATTCCTCGTGCGAGCCCTGGTGGTCGGGGGAGGGGGCCGGGAGCACGCGATTGCGCTCGAACTCCACCGAGCCGAGGCCGAGGTGGTCGCCGCGACTCCGAACGCGAACCCGGGCATCGAGCGATTGTCCATGGCCACCCTCCGAACCGACCTCCTCGACACCAGCCCCATCGTCGAGTTCGCGCTCCAACAGCGGGTCCAACTCGCCGTGATCGGTCCGGAAGCGCCTTTGGCCAACGGCCTGGCGGACGCGCTTCGGGCCGCTGACATTCCTGTAGTCGGCCCGGATCGGGCGGCCGCGCGGATCGAGTGGTCCAAGCGGTTTTGCCGGGAGCTTCTCGCGAAGCAGGGAGTCCCAGGAAACCCGAAGTTCCAATCGGTGACGAACCTGTCCGAGCTCAAGAGCGCGGTCGCGAATTTTACCGGTCCCTTTGTTGTCAAACCGTCCGGCCTCACGGCCGGAAAAGGGGTCTGGGTGCAAGGGTCGGACTTCCAGACCGCCGTCGAGGGTGAAGCGTACGCCGAGAGGCTGCTGGCCTCGCCGTCCGGCCGGGACGGGCTGCTCATCGAGGAGAAGCTCGAGGGGGAGGAGTTCAGCCAGATGGCCTTCGTCACGGATTCCGGCATCTACCCGATGCCGGCGGTCCAGGATTACAAGCGGGCCTTGGAGGGCAACCAGGGCGGGAACACCGGAGGGATGGGTTCGTACTCCCAGCGAGACCACATGCTTCCGTTCCTTTCGGCCGACCAGCGGGACCGGGCCCTCGACATCCTTCGGCAATCCGTAGCAGCGCTCCGCGCGGAGGGACTCGCGTACCGGGGGATTCTGTACGGCGGCTTCATGCTCACAACGGAAGGCCCCAAGCTCCTCGAGTTTAACGCTCGCTTCGGCGATCCCGAGGCCTTGAACGTGCTCTCGCTCTACGAGCCCGGCGACTTCGCCGAGCTGATGCTCGGCGTCGCGACCGGCCGAGTTGATCCGGACTACGTTCGATTCCGGCTCCGTGCGACCGTGGCGAAGTATGTGGTCCCCGTCGGCTACGGCAGCCAGCCCCAGGCCGGAGCGCTCATAGAGCTCGATGAGCCATCCATCGAGGACATGGGCGTTCGTCTCTGCTTCGGGTCCGTTGAGGCGGCCGGGGCGGGTCGCGTGAAGCTAACCTCCTCACGGGGCGTCGCACTCGTCGGCGAAGCGAGCGCGATCTATGAGGCGCACCGTCGGGTCGAGTCGGCGCTCGCCTTCGTGAAAGGCTCGTACTACGTTCGTCACGACCTCGGCAGCAAGGCGGACGTCGCAACGAAGGTCGACCACATGCGGAAGCTATTCTCCCCGAACGCGAAACCGTCGCCGCTACCCCTCTCGGTGGCCGCTCCCGACGCGGCGCCCGAGAGTCACGGCACGGCCACCCAGATACTCACCGAGTAGGGTCGGTCATCGCTGGAGCCCGGTCCCTGGGGTCAATCCCTGTCCCCCATCACGGAGTGGGGCTCTCCGTTAGATCCGCTTCAGTGGGTCGGTGTTAGTTCGGCGGCCATCTTCAGTGCATCCTCGATGGAGACCGTGGGATAGATGTGAGAGGTCTGAGTCTGAATCATCCCGGATTTGGTCAGGGGGTTCCGCACCGCTTCGCAGTTTGCGGCCCGGAGCACGAAAGAGAGCTTGTGATCTACCATGGGCGCCCCCGTGAAGACTGGCTCGACCCCGAGAGATTTCGCGAGCGTCGGAAGCTTGCCGGCGGCCTCGCCCATCATCTTTCGCACTTTCGCGTTCGAGCTCGGGCATTCATCGGGTGCGCGGTCGGCGATCACTACAAAGTCCATGCGCGCGGCATCGGCTTCGCCAACAGAGACCTGATGTCGGAGGGACCCTCGCCCTCGGCGGGGAATCGGTCGCCCTCAGGTTCGTAAAGCGTCTAATAGAGTGGGGGCCTCGAGAGGCTCTCGTGTTCTGCCCGAAGTGTAAGCGCCTGATGCGGCCCGATAAGGCCGCGGGGGTATGGGTATGCGCCGCCTGCGGGACGAAGGTCCCGCTCGGCAAGGGCGCCGAGGTGGGTCGCTCGGCTCCGCAGGCGCGAACCGTCGCCGTCGTGGAGGAAAAGACGTCGGGAACGCTTCCCACGGCCGACGAGCTCTGCCCGAAGTGCGGGAACACCAAGGCCTACTACGTTCTTCGTCAGACGCGGGGCGCCGACGAACCCGAGACACGGATTTTTGAGTGCACGAAGTGCGGGCACAAATGGCGGGAGTACCAGTAGCGTTCGACCCTATCGAGCGGGTGCGGGCGAAGGACGCGGTAGGCCAGCGTGTTCGTTTGCGCGGATGGGTTCACCGCTCGCGTTCGTCGGGCGGGCTCCTGTTCCTCAGCTTGAGGGACCGGACCGGTACCGTTCCGGTCACGATCCGCAAGGACGCCGTCGGCGCCGAGCGCTTCCAGGCGGCGGAGCATGTTCAGCTCGAGGGCGCGGTCAGTGTCAGCGGCGTGGTGGCCGAGGATCCGCGAGCCCCCGGAGGCCGGGAGGTCCGCGCCGATCAGATCGAGATCATTCACGCCGGCGAGCCGTTTCCGATCTTCAAGGACCAGACCGAGGAGTTCCTGCTGGACAAGCGGCACCTCGCGATACGAAGCCAGGAGTTCGTCCAGATGTTTCGGCTCAAGGCCGCCTTCCTCGGCGCTCTGCGGGAGTTCCTCGCCGAGGAGGATGTGCTCGAGGTCACGCCTCCGATCATCACTGGTAACGCGGCCGAGGGCGGCGCCGAGGCCTTCGAGTTCGAGTACTTTGGCAAGCCCGGATACCTCGGGCAGACGGCGCAGCTCTACCTCGAGGCGTTACTGTTCCCCCACGAGCGGGTCTACGCGATCACGCCCTCGTTCCGCGCCGAGAAGTCCCGAACTCCGCGGCATCTGACCGAGTACACCCACCTCGAGGTGGAGCTCGCGTGGTGCGACCTGGAGGGGCTGATCGATTTCACCGAACGGATGTTCGTGACCGTGTTCCACCGCCTCGCCGAGCGATGCCCCGGCGAACTACGCGCGCTGGGCCGGGACCCCGCCGAGCTCTCGCGTCTTACGGCCCCCTTCGACCGGATCTCCTACAAGGACGCGGTCGAGAAGTTGAACGCCCAAGGCCTGCCGCTGAAATGGGGAAATGACCTGGCCACCGCCGAGGAACGGGCGCTGACCCTCGAACGAACCTCGCCGATCTGGGTGACGCACTTCCCCGTGGAGCTCAAGGCGTTCTACATGCTCCGTACGCCGGGCGACCCCGCCACGGTGGAAGCCGCCGACCTGCTGGCCCCCGAGGGATATGGCGAGATTGTTGGAGCGAGCTGCCGGGAGACCAACATCGACCGATTGACCGAGCGGATCAAGGCCGTCGGGGCGCACCCCGCGGATTACGACTGGTACCTCGACCTTCGCCGCCACGGGAGCATCCCGCACGCGGGGTTCGGAACCGGGATCGAGCGGGTCCTGCGGTGGGTCACCCGGCGCGAGCATATCCGCGACACGACGCCATTTCCACGGACACCGGCGCGTCACACCCCGTGACGAGCCCGTCGGCCGGGGGAAATCCTAAGAGATGGGGACCCATTGTCCGGTCGTAGTGGATCTTCTGAGGCTCCGTCCGTGACATCTCCCAGTTCTGCCGAACCCGCCCCGGAGGCCCACCCGATCCCGACCCCGCCCGGGGTGGTGATCGACCGGGTCTCCCATGAGGACATTCCGGAGATCTGCGCGCTCTACAAACGGGTCTGGGAGGTCCCCCACGAGGGAATCCCCGCCGAGTTCCTCAAGTCCGCGGTGCCGACGCCGCTCGAGTTCACCAGCCGCATGGAGGGTGTGACCTACTTCGTCGCGCGCGAGGGGAAGCGCCTCCTGGGAATCGTCGGGTGCGCGTTCTCCGAAGGAAATTGTCGTCTCGTGGACCTTGCCATCGATGTGGATGCCCGGCGGAAGGGGATCGCGACGGCGCTCGTGCTCACCGCCGTGGACTGGGCCGGGAAGAACCACGCCAACGCGGTCTGGGTCGACGCCCTGGACCGGTTCACCGAAGCGAAGGCGCTCTTTCACGACCTCGGTTTCAAGGAAGCCGGTGTGCTGCACCGGCACCGATGGAACGAGGACGTGCGGTTCTTCGAGACGTTCCCCTGAGCCGGTTACGGCGCGCCGCGCGCCGCGGGCGTACGCGAGGGCCGGAACGTAGTGGAGCCGTGCAACTGGAGCAGCCGGCGCATCCGATGGAGGGCCTCCTCGCTGTGGCCCTGCGCGAAGAGACGCGCACCGCGGCCGAGCTCGGCGATCTCAACTTCAACGGGCGTTCCCTGCATCCGCTCGTCCTGCAGGAAGTCTCCGTACCGGGAGACGAACCCGGGCAACTCTCGCTGGATCTCCTCCATGGCCTGGGCGCGGAGGACTCGGAGCTGTTGTTTCAACGAGGCGAGCCGGCCGCTCCGGAGCTCGCGCTCCAGTTCCTGGCCCAGCTCGTTGGGGTCGCTCGGCACCCGCAATCCCACGCCGGCCATATCGCGGAGAAGGGAGATCACCGACTCGAGGTCCTCGCGGGCCGTGTCGAGGTGCCGTTCCTTGAGCGTGATGACCCGGTCCACCTGTTGGTAGGCCGTCAAGGCCCGGCTGATGTCGCCGGTCTTGGCGAAGTGGAGGGCGTCGTCCATCTGATCCCGCTCGAGCCGGCTGTCCACGGCGTACGCTTCGAGGCGGGTGAGCCGGGTCCTGACGTCGCGCTGCCACTCCTCGAGCGCGGAGAGGATCTGGTTCTGGGCGAGCCGCTCCACACCGGTCAGGACGTCGGCCCACCGGTCATGGTCGGAGGCGCGACGCGCGGCCTCCTCGGCCCACCGAGGGAGGACCGGGAGGGTGATTCCGAGCGGCTCGACCAGCTCGGCCCACTGCTGGAGCTTCGAAAATCGACGGGCCAGGTCCGGCGCCACCGCCAGCTCCTTCGTCGCCGGGCTGCTGCGGGCGCTCGCGGGAGGTTCTACCCGAACCGCGGACGGCGCCGGGCGTTCGGGGAGTGCGTCGAGGGCCGCCCCGCAGTGCGGGCAGCGGGTGTCGGCCGCCGAGATCCGCTCGTGGCACGACGGACAGCGAAGGTCTTGGTCAGCCATGGGCGCACCTCGAGAAGGGCATGCAGGGGGTGAGATTTGAACTCACGAACTCCTACGAGACCAGGACCTCAACCTGGCGCCTTTGACCAAGCTGGGCCACCCCTGCAGGCCCCGCGGCGCGTACGGCTCTCCTGCCATAGCCTTTGTGCCCGGAAACAGGGTGGGCCTCGTCCCCCCTCCATAGAGAGAGATTCTTCCACCCAAAACACTTTTAGTGCGGCCCTCTCGCCGTCGTTCATGTCCTCCAAGGGGCCGGCGGCGCCAACGGGGGGCCCCGGAGCGGTCACCGTATACATCGGGCTCAAGCCCACGATGACCTACGTGTTCCAGGTCGTGGCGCAGCTCAATTCCGGGGCCGAGCCCGTGGTGGTCCGGGCCCGCGGGAACGCGATCGCGAAGGCGGTCGACGTCGTCGAGGTGGTTCGGCACCGGTTCCTGGAGGGCCAGGTCGAGGTCGGTCGCATCGAGACCGGTACCGAGCGGCTCACGAACCGAGAGGGCCGGGAAGCGAACGTCTCGGCGATATCGATCCCGCTCAGCCTGGTGGGCCCGCCCCCGGCGGAACGGCCGACGACGCCCGCGTCGCTCCCCATGCCGGAGTAACGACCCGGCGGTCCACGACCCAGGTGGAGGCCCAGCGGTCTCCGAACCGCTGGCGCTCGGAGTCCCGCGCCACCTGGATTCCTCCCACTGCGAGGGCGACCGCCACGGTCACGATGACGATCCCGAGCAGGAGCGCGCCGGTAAGCACGAGGGCGACCCCGGACACGGTGAAGGCCGAGCTCCGGGCCAGGAGCAAGAACAGGAGCGCTGGCGCGCCCAGCTCGCCGATCACGAAGATGGGCACCGCCTTCGGGGCTTCCCGAAGGAAGGACTGGAGCGTTGTCGGGCGGGCCCACGCGCGGTCGGTGACCGTCAGATGGAAAAGGAACTTCCCGACCGTGGTACCGAACAGGGCGTCGCAGACGACGTAGTAGAGTACGCCGTACCCGACGTATCCGATGACCGAGAGGTTGAACGGGAGCCCGTCGAGGATCGCCTCGAGCCCGCCCGGTTGCGTGAAAGCGAGGACGGTCCACAGGACCACGGCGGGGGCGGTGATCAGGAGCAGATCCACCACCGCGGCCCATCCTCGACGGCCGGCGGCGGCAAACCGGAGCCGACTGAGGTCCCGTCCCAGGCGGACGAACTGGGTCGCCATGGCCAGGCTTCGAAACGCCTCCGGTTGAGTGGGGTTCGGTCCGTCC
>Ga0187808_10000239_pt1 | contig 15406 bp, 11 predicted proteins | sample NC_wetland_sal_i_5_FD_132427 | JGI IMG/M metagenome (GOLD analysis project Ga0187808, IMG submission 132427) | Wetland sediment microbial communities from Neuse River Estuary, North Carolina, USA - ASW_3 | ecosystem: Environmental > Aquatic > Freshwater > Wetlands > Sediment | place: USA: North...
CCTGTTCGTCGCGGTTCTCGCCGTGGCGCTGGCCGTCAGGGACAGCGGCGGCCCGGCCCGGGTGGTCCGCTGCGCGGTGGTGGTCATGGTCCTGGCCGGGCCGATGCTGACCGGGTCGTCCCTCCGGCTCGTGCTCGAGGAGCCCGACCACATCGGGACCTCCGTGTTCGTCCTCGGTTCGTTCTTGCTGGCCGACCTGATGGCCCGCCAGCCGGCCCGCTCCCGGAGACGCTCGGCCGTCATCGCCCTGCTGGTGTGCGTGATCCTTACCGCGGGCCAGTTCAGCGACATGACCGTGCGGTATGTCGCGGTGCCGGCGGTCGTGCTGGTGTGCGGGTACCGGGCGCTGGCGGCGCGCAGGCTCCGTTCGCCGGACGCCGCGCTGGTCGCCGCGGCGGTCGCGTCTGTGCCGCTCGCCGTGGCGCTGAGCTCGGTGGTCCGGCTGCTTGGCGGCTTCACGAGCGACGCGCCGCGGGCGCATCTCGCGCCTGTCGGGCGATGGCCGCATGGGGCGTGGCTGACCTGGACGAACCTGCGGGACGTGTTCGGCGCGGTGCATGAGGGCGCCAACACCAGGCTGGGCGCGCTGGCCTTCTTGCTCGGCTCGGTCTGCCTGGCGGCGGCGATACTGGGGCTGTTGTGGGTGGTGTACAAATGGCTGCGGGCGAGCCGCGCCGACCAGATGCTGTGCGTCGCGATCATCTGCAACGTTGGCGTCGACATGGTCTCGACGCTGGCCAGCGTCGGTGCCGCCCATGAGCTCGCCGTCGTGCTGCCGTGCGGTGCGGTGCTGGCGGCGCGCCTGGTGCCCGCGCGGATCACCAGAGCGCCGGTGGCGTTCGCGGCGATCGCGCTCACCGCGGTCGCCGCGGTCATGCCGCTCGCGGCCGCCGCCACGGCGTCGCCTGTCACGCCGCTGACCGCGCCGATCACCGCGTGGCTTGAGTCGCACGGGCTCAGCTACGGGATCAGCGGGTACTGGCTCGCCTCGTCCGCCACCCTCCAGTCCGGCGACCGGGTCGAGGTCCGCACGATCAACCTGGGCGTGACCAAGCAGGGACGCCAGGAGGTCAACGGGTCCCGCTACGAGGTCAACAACTCGTGGTACGACCCGTCGCGGCACGACGCGACGTTCGTGATCGCGGACCCCAGCGGGGGGTTCCCCGTCGCCGCGTTCGAGCGGGCGTTCGGCCAGCCGTCGCGGATCCATCATGTGCAGAGGTGGATCATCTTGATCTACCACAAGAACCTGCTGGCGCTGCTCGGGCACCCAGGCGCGCGCGTTCCGGTCTCGGCGAACCCGTCATAGTCACTCAAAATCCGTCAAAATTGGTCGAATACCCCATCATAGTCAGTCAAAAGTAGGACCGCAGGGGGTTGTCCTGCTACGGTCCACTCCGTGCTAACCAGGGGGCCCGCCGCGCGGGAACGCGAAGACGTGAACGCGCGCATGGGGGTGCGCCGCTGGCTGCCCGCGGCGGCGTGGCTCATCGGCGGACTGGCGGTTTTCGGGCTGCTCCTGCGGATCTCGCTCACCGGGCGGATCGATTCCGACGGCGCGAACAACGCGCTGCAGGCGTGGGACCTGCTGCACGGTCACCTGCTGCTGCACGGCTGGGACATCGGCGACGCGAACTTCTACTTCTTCGAACTGCCGCTGAACGCGCTCACCGCGGCGGTGTTCGGGCTGGGGAACTTCGCCATGCACGTGGCGTCAGCCCTCACCTACTTGTTGGTCGCGGTCTGCGCGGTGGCCCTGGCCGTCACGGACAGCCGCGGCGCGGCCCGCGCGGTCCGCGCCGCGGTGGTGGTCGCGGTGATGGCGGCGCCGCTGCTCGCCCTGCAGTCCGTCAAGACCCTGCTCGAGGAGCCGGACCACACCGGGACGTCGGTGTTCATCCTCGTAGCGTTCCTGCTGATCGACCAATCGACCCGCCCGCGGGTGCGCCTGCGGACCGCGATCTCCGCGCCGTTGCTGTGCGTGATCTTGTGCGCAGGCGAGTTCAGCGACCTCACCGTGCGGTACGTCGCGGTGCCCGCGATCGTGCTGGTCTGCGGGTGCCGTGCGCTGGCGGCGCGTCGGCTCCGCTCTCCTGACGCCGCGTTCGCCGCGGCGGCGATCGTGTCGGTGCCGCTCGTCGCGGCGTTGAGCGCGGTGTTCACGCACCTTGGCGGGTTCATCGCCGACGCGCCGCGGGCGCAGCTCGCTCCGACCCGTCTGTGGCCGCACCAGGCGATTGTGACCTGGGGGAACCTGCGCTTGCTGTTCGGCGGGGTCAGCGCGCCCGGGACCCGGCTGGGCGGGGTGGGCACCGCGTTCGGGTTGGTCTGCCTGCTTGTCTCGCTGGCCGGCCTGGCGTGGGTGGCGTGGCGGTGGCGCCGGGCGAGCAGGGCTGAGCTGATGGTGGGCATCGCGATCGTCGTGAACTTCGGCCTGAACCTGGTCTCCACGCTGGTGCACGTGGACAACCCCCACGAGATCGCCGCCGTGCTGCCGTGCGGCGCGGTGCTGGCGGCGCGCCTGGTCCCGGGACGGATCGCCAACTCGATGGCGGCGTTCGCGGCGATCGCGGTGGCCGGGCTGCTCGCGGTGATTCCGCTGGCCTGCGCCGCCGTCGCGCCACTGGACCAGCCGAAGACCGCGCCGCTGACCGCGTGGCTGCAGGCGCACGGGCTCACATACGGCCTGGCCGGGTACTGGGATTCCTCTGCCGCCACGCTGCTGTCCGGTGACAAGGTCCAGATCCGTACGTTCAACCTGAGCAAGCCGGTGTCGCGGTCCTATTACGAGGTCAACAATTCCTGGTACGACCCGGCGCGGCACGACGCCACGTTCATCGTCGCCGACCCGGGACCGGGGCGGAACTATCCGGTCGCGCCGATTGAGCGGGCGTTCGGCCAGCCGGCCGGAACCTATCCGGTGGCGAACTTCATCGTCTTGGTCTACCACGAGAACCTGCTCCCCGTGCTGCTGCGCGGCGGAGTGAACTCGGGGCGCTAGCACGGCGGGTTCACCCCGCCCCGCGGCGGGTTCACCCCGCCCCGGGGCGCTAGCGAGTGCTAGCCGTCGGCGGGAGTCTGGCTTCGGTGCGCGAGCCGCCGCCGGATCCAGTACGCGAGATAGCCGATCACCGCGGCGACCGCGGCGAACGGCGCGACCGCGCCGATGATCGCCAGCAGCCACGACACGGCGGTGCGGAACGCGCGCCAGCCGCCGGACAGGCCGTTGGCGAACCCTGGCGCCGGCTTCGACTTCGCGTGCTTGACCACGGCCTTGGCCTGCGGGCCGAGGATGGTCACGGTGACCGTGGCGTACGTCGTCTCGTGGTTCAGCGCGGCCTGCTGCGCCTGCAGCGACTCCAGGTCAGACTCCTCGGAGTTGATCTGCTCCTGCACGGTGAGCAGGTCACCGACCGAACCCGCGTGCTTGAGCAGCGCACGCAGCTGCGCGATCGCCGCCTCGTCGGAGGCGACCCGGCTGCTGACGTCGGCCACCTGCTCGGTCACGTCCTGCGCCTGCTGCTGCAGGGACAGCTGCGTGCCCAGATCGGCGGATAGCTGGCTCAGCGTCAGCGCGTACACCGCCACCGGGATCTTGACCGAGATGGTGGCGGTGGCCCGGTGCGGGTCGCTCGGGTCATTGCTCGCGTTCTCCGCCGAGATGTAGCCGCCGGCGCCGACGGCGATCGACGTCGCGCGGTTGACCGCCGTGCTGACGCTGCTCGCTCGCACGGTGAGCTGGGCGGTGTAGACGATCTGCTGGTCGGCGGGCGTCAGCCGCGTCGCGGCGGCGGCCTGCGCGGATCCGCCCGCGCTAGCTGGGCCGTTGGCGGCCGAGGCCGCGCTGCCGGCGGCCGCGAACGCGCCGCTGGCCGCGCTGGGGCTCGCGATGGCGACCGGGGGAGCGGCCTGGCCGCCCTGCCCTGGCGAGCTAACGGAGCTGTCCCCGCCGCTCGAGCACCCGGCCAGCGCGGCGATCGCGATCAGCGCGCTAAGAGTAAGGGCCGCCAGGGTGGGCGCGGCGGCGGGCCGGCGGCGATGCGCCGCGTCCTGCGTGGTACGCATGCCCCTTCGACGGCGCCGCGTTCGTCCCTGGTTTCACCCCCCAGATCACGATTGCGCCTCGCCCGGGCTCGGCGAGTCAGGCAACCGGAGCAATCGACTCGACAACGCCGGCCATCCTGGAAGGGTGCCCGACGATCTGCGCGTGAACAGCTGGCTGGTGATTCCCGCCAGCGAGCTTGACGAGCGTTTCTCCCGCTCCTCGGGACCGGGCGGCCAGTCGGTCAACACCACCGACAGCCGGGTCGAGCTGTCGTTCGATGTCCAAAGGTCACCCAGCCTGCCCGAATACGCCCGCGAGCGCGCCCTAGCCCGGCTCCAAACCCGGCTCACCGACGGTGTGCTGACGATCGCCGCGTCGCGTGAGCGCAGCCAGCTGCTGAACCGGCTCGCGGCCCGCGAGCGGCTGGCCGCCGTGTTGCGCGAGGCGGTCGCCGCGCCGCCCAACCCCCGCGTCGCGACCAGGCCAAGCCGCGCGGCCAGGCAACGCCGCCTCGACGACAAACGCCGCCACGCCCAGACCAAGCGCAACCGCCGCTACCAGGGCGGCGCCGACTAGCCGCCGCCTAGCGACAAGCACAGAAAAGCTATTCCACGGGCTCCAGGGACAGCGAGACCGAGTTGATGCACCACCGCTCGTCGGTCGGTGTGTCATATCCCTCACCGGTGAACACGTGCCCCAGGTGGGAGTCGCACCGCGCGCACCGCGCCTCCACCCGCATCATCCCGTGCGACCGGTCCTCGATCAGCGTCACCGCGTCACCGGAAGTTGGCTGGTAGAACGACGGCCAGCCGCAATGTGACTCGAACTTCGCGTCAGAACGGAACAGCTCCGCCCCGCACGCCCGGCATCTGTACACGCCGGTCGTCTTGGTGTTGGTGTACTCGCCCGTGAACGCCGCCTCGGTCCCCGCCTGCCGCAGCACCGCGTACTCCGCCGGGCTGAGCTGTTCCCGCCACTGCGCCTCGGACTTGGTCACCTTCTCCATACGCCCAGGTTAATTGATTCGTAACCAGGTCGCCCGAGCAGGGATAATCGATGCATGCCGACACTTGTGGGCCGCGACGCCGAACTCGCCCGGCTTCGTACCCTCCTCGACCAGGCCACGGAGGGCCGCGCCGTCGCCGCGCTGGTCAGCGGCGATGCGGGGGTGGGCAAGTCCCGGCTGGTCGCCGAGGCGATGACCGTCGCCGAGGAGCGCGGGTTCACCGTGCTCTGCGGCCAATGCGCCGAAATCGGCGACAGCGTCCCGTATCTGCCGTTCGCCGACGCGATCCGCAACGCGTCGCCGGAGATCGAGGCCGCGGTGAAGGCCCGCCCGGTGCTCGCGCGCCTGCTGCCCGATGGCGGCGGCACCCACCAGGCCGAGGCCGACTGGGCCGGGCTGACCCGCCAGCAGATGTTCGGCGCCGTGCTCGGCCTGCTCGCCGAGCTGTCGGCGCAGGCCCCGGTGCTGCTCGTCATCGAGGACCTGCACTGGGCGGACGCGTCTACCCGCGACCTGGTCACGTTCCTGCTGCGCATGCTGCACCGCGAGCGCGTCGCGACGATCGGCACCTACCGCAGCGACGACATTTACCGCAGGCACCCGCTGCGGCCGGTGGTGGCTGACTTGCTGAGGCTCCCGTCGGTGCTGTCGGTAGAGCTCGGACCGCTCGCCCCGACCGCGCTAGCTGAACATCTTTTTTCTATTCCGAACGGTCCAGGACGGCTCTCCGCGGCCACCATCAACCGGATCGTCGCCAGGGCCGAAGGCAACGCTTACTACGCCGAGGAGCTGATCACTTCCCTGTCGGGCGCGATGCCGGCGCCGGGTTCCCCTGGTGAGGACATTGAGCCAGGGCTGCCCTCGGGGCTGGCGGCTCTGCTGCTGTCCCGGGTGGAGCGGGTGTCGGACGCGGCGCAGCAGGTGCTGCGGGCGGCGGCGGTGGCCGGGCGGCGGGCGAGCGACGACCTCGTGCGCGCGGCATCCCGGCTGCCGGACATGGACTACGAGGACGCGGTGCGGGAGGCGGTCGCGCACCAGCTGCTCGCGCCGGACGGGCCCGACGGGTACACCTTCAGGCACGCCCTGCTGCGCGAGGCGGTCTACAACGACCTGCTGCCCGGGGAGCGGACCCGGCTGCACGCGCGGCTGGCTTCCCTGCTTTCCGCCGTGCCAGGCGCGGCGGCCGAGCTCGCCCACCACAGCCTGGCCAGCCATGACGTGCCCGGCGCGTTCGACGCGTCGATCCGGGCGGGGTCCGAAGCGGGGATGATCGGCGCGCCCACGGAGTCGCACCGGCACTACGACCAGGCGCTCGCGCTGTGGGACCGGGTGGAGGAGGCGGAAAAGCTGGCCGGGATGACCCGCGGCAAGCTCGGCCTCAAGTCCGCGCTCGCCGCCGCGGCCAGCGGCGACGTGCCGCGCGCGGTGCACCTGTTGCGACGGATCCGCATGCTGCTCGCCGACAGTGCCGAGGGCGACGCCGACGCTGCTCGCCCCGGGGGGGACGACCCCTCCGCACCCCCCAGGAACGATCAGGAGCTGAGCAGCCGGGTAGGGGAGCGGCTCGCCTACTACATGCTGCAGATCGACGGCAGCGAAGTGCCGGCGGAAGCGCTGCGCATAGCGCGAGAGACGGTCGACCACACTCCGGCCGACCCGCCGACCTGGTACTTCGCTCGCGCGATGGCGACCTACGCGATCGCCCTGATGGTGATAGGCGACAACGCCGCGGCCGGCGAATGGGCGAAGCGGGCCCGCGCGGTCGCGGGGCAGTCCGATGCCCCGTCCGTCGAGGCTGACGCGGTGGTCACGCTCGGCCAGCTCAGCAGCCGCGAAGGCAATCCGGACGAGGCCATCGGCATGTTCACCGCCGCTTTCGAGCACGCCGCCGCGACCCGGGTGCTTGGCGTGGAGCTGCGCGCCGCCTACAACCTCGCGCACGAGCGGATGGTCCGCGGCGAGCTGAGCGAGGCGGCGCGGGTCGCGCACCTGGGGGTGTCCCGCGCGGACGCCGAGGGGCTTGGCCTCGCGCCGTTCGGTATGGATCTGCAGCACCTGCACTTCCAGGCGCACTTCGCCGAAGGGGACTGGAAGCACGCGCAAGAACTCGCGGACGGCTTCCCGGTCCGGGTCACCAGCCAGCCGGAGGCGGTGCTGTCTTCGATGGCCCTGTTCGTCGACGTGGCCAGGGGCAACCCGGCGGCCGACGAGCGGCGGACCTGGCTGGAGCCGTTCTGGGGCGACGCCTTCGTCGCGTACATCGCCAGGGGCCTGCTGGCCGAGTGCGCGCTGTGGCGCGGCGACACCGACACGGCGCTGTCGCACGCCCAGGCCGCGATCGACGCGGACGCGTGGCCCGCGCACAGCCCCGCCGTCATCCGGGTCGCCGCGGTGGCGATCGCGGCGCGCGCCGACCGCGCGGTCGCCGCGCGGGCGACGGGTAACACGGAAGTCGCGGCCGCCGAGGTGGCGGCCGCCGCGGAGCTGCTGGAGGTGGCGCGCGAAGGCGCGCGCTGGCCGAAGCGGCCCAAGGCGGTGCTCGGTCGCGAGGGCCGGGGCTGGCTCGGCCGGGCCGAGGCCGAGTACGACCGTGCCCGCGGCGAGAACACCCCGCAGGCCTGGGAGAAGGTGCTGGCCGAGTTCGGTCCGCAGTACAAGTACGAGACCGCTCGGGTCCAGTGGCGGCTGGCCGAGGCGCTCGCGGAAGCGGGCCGCCGCGACGAAGCGTCCGCCGTGTGGCGCGCCGCGTTCGAGATGGCCGCCGAGCTGCGCGCGGCGCCGCTGTGCGCCGCGCTCGACGACCTGGCGCGCCGCGCCCGCCTGGACACCGGCGCGGTCGGCGGACGGCACGGGCGCGGCGCCGGTATCCAGGCAGGCGCGCTGGGCGCGCTCACCGACCGCGAGCGCGAGGTGCTGCGCCTGCTCGCCCGCGGCCTGTCCAACCGCGAGATCGGCGCCGAGCTGTTCATCTCCGCGAAGACCGCCAGCGTGCACGTCTCCAACATCCTGGGCAAGCTAAACGCCGCCAGCCGCACCGAGGCGGCCGCCATCGCCCACCGCGAGAACCTGTAGGCCGGAGGGTAACGCCGCCTCCGTTCGGTAGAAAATCTGTCGCCGGACCCAGGGGGGTTACCCGAACGTGAAGCACTGGGTCAGGTCGCTGACCGCGGGGTTGCCGTCGCGCGGCGGGAACGGCGCGCCGTTGGTCGCATTGTTGGTTGTCGGCGTGCTCGTGTCGAACTGATGGTTCATCGACGCCAGCGTCGGCAGGCCGAAGGTGGACTCGATGAACTTCAGCACCGAACTGTGGTCGGACACGGTCGTGTCGACGTACCCGGACTTCGCGTAGGGCGAGACGATGAGCATCGGGATGCGGATGCCCAGCCCGTAGGCGTCTACCTGCGGCGGGGCGACGTGGTCGAAGAAGCCGCCCGCTTCGTCGTAGGTGAGCAGGACCGCGGTGCTCGCCCAGGCGGGCGACTGCTGGACGGCGGTGATGATCGACTCGATCATCTGCATCCCGGTCTGGATGTCGGCGGCGGGGTGTTCGTCGTACGGCGGCGCCTCGGTGATGAAGGACACCTGCGGCAGCGTGTTGTTCGTGCAGTCGGTGAAGAACTGCGCCATGGGCTGGTTGAGCTCGTTGTTCGGGCCGCCGGTGGCCCAGTTCGCGAACAGCGCTAGGACGGAGTAGTTGTCGGCGCAGTGGAAGTTGTAGTTCTTGAACGTGATGCTGTTGGCCGACAGGAGGTCGAGCACGCAGGGGTACGTCAGCGTGCCGGTGTTGATGCTGTTGCTGGTGTTCCCGCCGCTGGTGCCCGCGTACAGCACCAGCCGGTTGGGATAGGTCTCGGTCAGCACGCCGCAGAAATAGTTGGCGCATAGCGTCGAGTTCGCGAGCAGCGAGTAGTAATACGGCAGGTCCGCGGCTTCGTAATAGCCGACGGTGGCTTGTCCGCCCGTGGTGTAAAACCCGTCCATTTTGCCGTTGTCCCATTCGGCGTGGATCGAGGTCCAGTCGTGCGGCGGGTCAATCCCGTCGGTAGTCAGATTGGTGAAATGGAACGGCGCCACGGTGCCGCCTTGCCCGTTTGGCTGGGTAAAGTCCGCCGGAATGCCATATCCCGCGGGCAGCCCCGAGTACGACCCGAAGTAGCTGTCGAACGAATGGTTCTCCTGGCAGCAGACGATGACATGCTCGATAGGACTGCTCATCATGACCTCCGCGGAAAGCGCCGACCCCGATCGCCTTAGTCTCTCGCGTTACCGGTGTTGTTATGACAGTTCTCGGAGAATGTCCATCAACTGTTCGGCCAGATCGCTGCGGATCGCTTCGTTGCGCCGTAGCAGCCCGACCGGTTCGGCGCCGGCGGGCACGGGAACGCCGAGCCCGCACAGCCATCCGGAATCGATATCCAACTGCACCGCGTGCCGCGGCGTGATCCACACCGCGTCAGAGAGCAGGGTCAGCGCGCGTGCGGCGGACACCGACTGGGTCTGCGTGCAACCAGGCGGCAGCGCGACGCCATGCGCCTGGAAGAACGCTTCGGCGTTATGCCGTGGCGCGGTGCCCGCTCCGGGAATGACCAGCGGATAGTCGAGCAGCGCGAGCGGTGAGAGGGTCTTGCCGGCCAGCGGATGCCGCGGCCTGGCCACGACCGCCAGCGATTCGGCGTAGAGCAGTTCGAACGAGACGCCCTGCATCATCGCGGGCTCGGCCATCCGCCCGACGGCGAAGTCGACTTCGCCTGCCCGCAGGGCCGCGAGCAGTTCCGGATTGGATGCCGTGCGCACTGAGATCCCGGCATGCGGGCGCCGCCGCAGCAGCCGGGCGATCGCCTGCGCGAGCGGGCCGCACGCCACTGTGGGCAGCGCGCCCACGGCGGCGGCGGGCGCGGGCGGCGTGCCGCTTCTGGTCAGCGCGCCCGCCGCCGACTCCATCGCCTGGGTGACGTCGACCGCGTAGCGCAGGAACTGCTCGCCGGCCTGCGTGAGCCGCGCCCCGGCCCGTCCCCGCTCGACCAGCCGACGGCCAGCCAGGGCCTCGAGCTCGGCCAGCGTCTTCGAGACCGCGGGCTGGCTCAGGTGCAGCCGCTGCGCGGCGCGCGCCAGCGTCCGCTCCTGGGCGACGACCACGAAGCAGGTCAGGTGCCTGAGCCGGAGTCCTTCCATAACGTGAAGTTATGAACGAGTGGTGAACAAGTCAATTTACTTCACCAACGCGCAACTATAGAGTCGGTAGATGGCCCGCATCATTGGCGGCGTCGCCGCTTCGCACACGCCGACGATCGGCTTCGCCTACGATCAGGCAAAGCAGACTGACCCCGACTGGGCGCCGATCTTCAAGGCGTTCGAGCCGGTGTCCGACTGGTTCAGGGACAAGCGCCCCGACGCGATCGTCTACATCTTCAACGATCACGTCACGTCGTTCTTCTTCGACCACTATTCGGCGTTCACCCTGGGCATCGGCGATGAGTATGAGGTCGCCGACGAGGGCGGCGGCCCGCGGGCGCTGCCGGCGGTGCCGGGCAATCCCAGGCTCGCTCAGCACATCGCGGCCAGCCTGGTCACCGACGAGTTCGACCTGGCCTACTTCCAGGACAAGCCGCTGGACCACGGCTTTTTCTCGCCGATGTCGGTGCTCCTTGACCGCGAGGACGGCAAGTGGCCGACCACCATCGTGCCGCTCCAGATCGGCGTGCTCCAGTTCCCCATCCCGACCGCGGCGCGCTGCTACAAGCTGGGCAAGGCGCTGCGCCGCGCGATCGAGAGCTATCCGGAGGACATCCGGGTGGCCGTGGTCTCGACCGGCGGGCTCTCCCACCAGGTGCACGGCGAGCGCGCGGGCTTCAACAATCCGGAGTGGGACCACCAGTTCCTCGACATGATCACCAACGATCCCGCCGCGCTGACCGAGATGACCCACGCGGAGTACGCGACGCTCGGCGGCTTCGAGGGCGCCGAGGTGATCATGTGGCTGGTGATGCGGGGCGCGCTGTCGGACAACGTCGAGCGGGTGCACAGCTCCTATTACCTGCCGTCGATGACCGGCATCGCCACGCTCGTGCTGGGCGACGAGGGTGGCGAGCTGCCCGCGGGTGCCAGCGAGCGGCATCGCCAGCGGATGGCGCAGCAGCTCAAGGGAAGCGACAAGCTGACCGGCACCTACCCGTTCGACATCGCCGCGAGCGTGAAGGCGTACCGGCTCAACAAGTACCTGCACGCGATGATCGACCCGGCGCACCGCGCCCGCTTCCTGTCCGACCCCGAGCCGTCGTTCGCCGAGGCGGGCCTCACCGACGAGGAAAAGGACCTCGTGCGCCGGCGCGACTGGCCGGGCCTGATCCGTTACGGCGTCATCTTCTTCATGCTGGAGAAGCTCGCCGCCGTGATCGGCGTCTCCAACCTGCACATCTACGCCGCGATGCGCGGCGAATCGCTCGAGGACTTCCTCCAGACGCGCAACACCAAGGTCATCTACTCGGTGGCCGGGAATCGCAAGGGCTGAACTCCCTGATGCTGGCTTACGAACGACACGGAACCGGGCCGCCGCTCGTCCTGCTGCACGGGCTAGGGCACCGGCGGCAGGCCTGGAACGCGGTGCTGCCGCTGCTAACCGCGGACCGCACCGTCATCACGCTGGACCTGCCCGGCCACGGTGACTCGCCCCCGCTGGCCACCGCCGGCCGCCCCGCGGTGCAGGCGATGGCCGAGGAGGTGTTCGCGTGCTTCGGCGAGCTCGGGCTGGATCGCCCGCACGTCGCGGGCAACTCACTCGGCGGGGCGCTCGCGCTGATGGCGGGGGCGACCGGCCTGGCGTCGACCGTGACCGGGCTGTCGCCCGCCGGGTTCTGGGCGCACGGCTGGGAGCTCCACTACGTCAAGGCGATCTTCGTCAGCGCGCTGCTGGCCGGCCAGGTCGCCAGGCCGCTGGTGCCCGCGCTGGTGCGCAGCCCGGCGGGCAGGCGCGTCATCGACGGCGCGTTCGTGGGCAGGCCGTCGCGGATGCCCGCCGAGCAGGCGCTGGGCGACTCCGTCGCCTTCCTCCGCGCCCGTGACGCGGTCTACGCGGTGCTCGCCGACGGCATAACTTTCACCCAGACCGTGCCGGCGGACGTGCCCGTGACGATCGCGTGGGGCGCCAAAGACCGGCTGCTCCCGCCCCGCCAGGCTCGCGGCGCCAAGCAGCGGCTGCCGCATGCCACGTTCGTCAAGCTGCCTGGCTGCGGGCACGTCCCGATGACCGACGATCCCGGGCTCGTCGCCCGGGTGCTGCTAGACGGCAGCCCCGGCTAGGACCCCTCCGGCGCGTCCACCCCTGTTCAGGGCGGCGCGCCCGTTGACCCGCGCAGGGGCAGCCCGGCCGCCGTGTACGCGTCGTCGATCAGCCGCATGGTCGTGACGGCGCTGGCCGCGGTCGTCGGGAACGGCGCGCCGTCGAGCACGGCGGCCGCGAACGCGCGCAGCTGCCAGGCGAACGTCGTGTCGCCAGCTTCGTCGTAGCGGCGCAGGTCAGCCGCGCTCTCGTCGGACACCTCCGACCCGCTCCGCGCCACCACGAGGCGCCCGGAGTGGGCGTTGATGAAGTTCCGCAGCCACAGGTGCCCCTCGTCGCCTGTCACGTGGATGTCGGCGCGGAACTCACCGTCACTGGTAAAGGCGGAATCGAACCAGCCGGTCATCCCGTTGCGGAACACGAGCCGCCCCGCCATCGCGCGGTCTACGAGCCCGTCAGGGAGGGGATCGGCCAGCGCGCCGGTCACGACCGGCGCCGACTCGCCGGCCTGCTCGCCCGGCGTGTCCGCGGCGCGGGCGTCGCCCGGCGTGTCCGCGTGGTCCGCGTGGTCCGCGTGGTCCGCTGCGTCCGCTGCGTCCGCTGGGTCCGCTGGGTCCGCTGGGTCCGCTGGGTCCGCCACCAGCCGTAGGCAGTCGATCGCGTAGCAGCCGCCGTCCATCAGCGCGCCGCCGCCGAGCGCGTAGTCGTACCTGATGTCGGCGGGGTCGCGGATCGGCCAGCTCGTCCACGCCTGGGCATGCGACGGCGTTCCGATGGCGCCGTCGGCGATCAGCGACGCGAACCGCTGCACGAGCGGGTGGTACCTGTAGTGCATGGCTTCCATCACGACCAGGCCGGAAGCCTTCGCCGCGGTCGCGACCTGGACCGCTTCCGCGGCGTTGGACGTGAACGGTTTCTCGCACAGCACGTGCTTGCCCGCTTCGATCGCGCGCAGCGTCCACGGCGCGTGCAGGGCGTTGGGCAGCGGCACGTAGACGGCGTCGACCTCAGGCGAGGCCAGCAGCTCCTCATAGGACCCGAACACCGCCGGGATCTCGCGCGTCTTCGCGTATGCCTGCGCGCGAGCCGGGTCACGGGCGGCGACGGCCGCCACGGACACCGACGGCACCGCCCGGGCCGGCTCGATGAGCGCCTTCCCTGTGATCCGCGCGGAGCCGAGAATCCCTATCCGCACCCGGTGCGCGCTCATCCCATCAGTCATGACCGGCCTTCCGGAGCTAGTGCCTCGAGCACCTCGCTGGCCCGCAGCACCGCGCGGCCCTCGTCGGCCGCGGGGTCGCCGACCAGCGGGTCCCAGTTCATGTCGTAGAACACTTCGGTGACACCGCAGCTTTCCAGCCAGGCGGTGTCCTGTCGGATCTGCTCGAAGCTCCCTGACAGCAGCCGCCGGTCGCCGGTGACCGGCGACGTGACCGGCGCCCCCTCCCGCACGGCGCCGCGGCACACGATCCGCAGCGGACCGCGTCCCGCGGCCGCTGCGGTCTCCTGGACGATCTTCGCCGACTCGGCGATCTTCGACAGGTCCGCGCCGCCCGACGTGACCCATCCGTCGGCGATCCGTCCGGCCCGCTGCATGGCCGCCCGTGATAGCCCGCCGAGCAGCACCGGAGGTCCCGGCCGCTGCACCGGCGGCGGATCCTGCCGCCCGGGCGGGATGTCGTAATGCGCCCCATGAAAGCCGTTCTCGCCCGACCACAACACATGCATAGCCGAAAGGTACTCCTCGGTGCGCGCCCCCCGCCCGGCCATGGCCGCTCCAGACGCGGTGAACTCCTCGGGCATCCAGCCGATTCCGATGCCCAGGTCGAGGCGCCCGCCGGACAGCACGTCGATCGTGGCCGCCTGCTTGGCCAGCAGCAGCGGCGAGGTGAACGGGTGGTTGACCACGGCCACACCCAGCCGGATCGTCGACGTCACGGCGGCGGCATAGCCGAGCGCCACGAGCGGGTCGAGCACGCTGCGGTAAACCGCGGGCAGCTCCGGCGTCGCGGGCACGAGCAGCCGCTGGAACGTCCATAGCGACCGGTAGCCGAGCCGCTCGGCGCGCCGCGCGAACTCGGTGAGGTTACGCGGCGTCGCCCACACGCCCGCCACCGGCGCGCCGAATCCGATGTCCATGAGCAAGACCCTAGTAACCGCGGCCTCTCCCCAAGCGCACGCATCGCCGTTTAGCGTGGGCGGGTGCACTCCACGACGGCGGACTTCTGCGCCGCGATGCTCGACGCGACGGCCAGACCGCTGCCGCCAGGTGTGTCTCGCGCGGCGCGCCGGACGCTGCTCAACGTGCTCGGCACGGCCGTCTCCGCGGCCGCGTCGCCGGCCGCGACCGCGCTGCTGCGCGCGGCGGCCGGACAGGGGAGCACCGGCGCCGGCCAGGTCCCGGTCCCGGGCCTCGCGCGGACGCTGGACCCGTACTGGGCCGCGCTGGTCATCGGGACCGCCGCGCACCTGGACGACTTCGACGACACGCACCTGGCGACGGTGATACATCCCGGCGCGTCCACGCTGGCCACGGTCGTGTCGCTGGCGCCGGAGACCGCCCCGTCCGGCGCGACGTTCCTGGCCGCGTTCGCGGTGGGCTGCGAGACGCAGCTGCGGATCGGCAACGCGATCTCGCCGGCGCACTACGATCACGGCTGGCACATCACGGGCACCTGCGGCGTGTTCGGCGCCGCCGTCGCGGCGTCCGCGCTGCTCGGCCTGGACGCCGAGGCGGCCGCTCGGGCCCTGGCGCTGGCGGGCACGATGACCGCCGGGCACCGGGAGGCGTTCGGCTCGATGACCAAGCCGCTACACGCGGGCAAGGCGGCGGCCAACGGCGTCCTCGCCGCGCGGCTCGCGGCCGCGGGCCTCGCCGGACCCGCGGACCCGCTAGGTCCGGGCGGCGTCCTCGAAGTGCTCTCCGCCCAGGTCGACCGCTCCGCGCTCCGCACGCCAGCGACCCCGCCCGGCACCGCGACGGTCCCCTCCGTGACCCCGGCCCCCCGCCCCTCCCCCGCGCCGTCCACCCCCCCCCCCCACCCCGCGCACCCCGACCTGGACACGCCCGCCCCACCCA
>Ga0187808_10000240_pt1 | contig 15388 bp, 13 predicted proteins | sample NC_wetland_sal_i_5_FD_132427 | JGI IMG/M metagenome (GOLD analysis project Ga0187808, IMG submission 132427) | Wetland sediment microbial communities from Neuse River Estuary, North Carolina, USA - ASW_3 | ecosystem: Environmental > Aquatic > Freshwater > Wetlands > Sediment | place: USA: North...
ATACCCCGAACTTGGGCCGGCGCACGCGATCTCCAAGCTTTATTATACCTCCTTCCCGCGCAGCGGCATTCGTGCAATGGCCGAGTGGATGAGATCCCAGAATTACCAGGGACCTTTCAGCAAACTCGATCCAGAAAAGATGGGCATGCCCGATGAGCAGATCAGCGTCTGGCTCAACGTAGAACCCTGGTGGGAGACGAAGAGCCGCTCGTGGTCAATGCATCGCACACAGATGAACCCCAATGGCCCGTTGGCTCGATTACCTGAGGAGACTCAGCGTAAGTGGCGCAGCAGGGAATGCTTTCACCTGGCGGCTTCCCGGGTGGGCCCAGATGTGCCAGGTGAAAACGATTTGTTCGCTCGCACGTGAGATAATCCTATGTCGTAAAGGATTGTTTTCAGTAGGCTATACAGCAGGCTCATCGGCACTTCACGGCACCGAGACGGTGAGCCAGGATGAGAACGAGGAATTATCTCGACTTTCCTTCTTCTCTACCCAGCGGACGAGGCTTCTCCATCCTTCTCAATGCAGGATTTACCAGCAGAGAGAGCGTCACCACCATGTACAACGCCCCCATGACCAGTAATCGCTTTTTATAAGCATACATCTTCTTCTGAAATCTTGAAAAGACTTTCTTTCACTCTCCTTGACAACTTTTTATTTCTGTGATAATATATTTTTAGGTCAATAAAACTTTTTTTTATTTTGTCTTATTCAAATTTGTGAGGACCTGTCATGACACCAGAACTACATACATTACCCATTCGAGCCATTGACTGCTTGAAGCTGTGCTATAAACTCCGAGAACGGGGCGAGCAGGTTACCACCTCGCTCATGAGGGAACGCTTACAATCCCTGGAGCCGACCGGGCAACTGAGTGATGCCACAGTCACCCAGCTGTTTAAGTGGTTAGCCGAGCGAGGCTACGTGCGCTACACGCCCTATCATGGTGTGGAACTCACGGAAGCGGGAACGGCCATGGCGGCTGAACTCGTGCGTCGCCATCGGTTACTTGAACTTTTTCTCGTCCGAGTGATGGGTTTTCCTTTAGATGAGATCGATGCAGAGGCTGAGCAGGTGGAACATGCCATCTCCGACACATTCGTGGACCGGATGGACACGCTATTAGGCCATCCCACGGAGGACCCCCATGGTGACCCCATCCCGAACAAGAGCGGAGAGGTCATCTTGCCGGCCAATCAACCGCTATCCACAGTGCTGCCAGGGCAACAGGTCATTGTACAGCGGGTAAGTGATGACGACCCTGACCTGTTACGTTATCTGGCCTCGCTAGGACTCATTCCAGGGGCACTCGTACAGATCGTGGAGGTGGCTCCATATGGAGGGGTCGTCACGTTACGCATTGGAGGGCACAGCCATGCCGTTGGAGAGATAATCACGCAGCGGGTGCTTGTTCGTCCAGCCGCCCAGCAGGTTGACAGCTTGTCTTCTTCTTCAGAGTCGTTAGGAGGACTGGCGTGAGAATCTTTCCTTCGTCACCCACGATAAATCGGGGTGCTACTCCACTGGAAACTATGGAAGAGAAAGCCAGCGAGCAGTCGACGGAGGATGCGGGAACACGTGCAGCCGCCCGTGCAGTTCTTTCCGGACGCAAGAAAGGGATTGCTGCCTTACTTCCCTTCCTGGGCCCGGCTTTCATTGCTTGCGTCGCTTATATTGATCCAGGGAACTATGCCACCAATATCCAGGCTGGGAGCGCCTACGGCTACAATCTGCTCTGGGTGATCGTGCTGGCAAATCTCATGGCGATGTTGTTGCAAACGATGTCAGCCAAACTTGGCATAGCGACAGGCCAGAATCTGGCCGAACTGTCTCGCCAGCAATTCAGCAAACCAGTAGTCTACGCGATGTGGATCATCTCCGAGATTGCGGCCATGGCGACGGACCTGGCCGAATTCCTGGGAGCCAGTATTGCCATCAACCTCCTGTTTGGCCTTCCCTTGCTCTATGCCACGCTCATTACGGGCGTCGCCACCTACCTGATCTTGACGCTGGAACGTCGCGGGTTCCGTCCCATCGAGGCAGTGATCTCGGTTCTGGTGGGGGTGATCGCGGTCTGTTACGTGATCGAGACATTTTTCTCCCATCCGAATTGGGGCCAGGTGGGCTTCCATGCCGTGGTGCCCTGGATCGGCAATACCCAGAGTGCGCTCTTCGCCGTCGGTATCATTGGTGCCACCGTCATGCCGCACGTCATCTACCTGCACTCTTCCTTGACACAACGACGGATCATACCACGCAATGAACAGGAAGCGCGGCGCATCTTTCGCTGGAGCATCCCGGACGTGGTGATTGCGATGGGCCTGGCGGGACTCGTCAATATGGCGATGCTCTATATGGCAGCGTCCACCTTCTTTGCTCATGGACACAGTAATGTGGCTGACATCAACAGCGCCTACCAGACTCTCACGCCCCTGCTTGGAGGAGCCGCCAGTCTGGTCTTTGCGATTTCGCTGCTGGCCTCCGGCCTCTCCAGTTCCACCGTCGGCACGATGGCCGGGCAGGTCATCATGCAAGGCTTTGTGGGCTTCACCATTCCCATCTGGGTGCGGCGTGTGGTGACGATGATCCCTGCCGTGATCGTCGCCGCGATCGGCTTCAATCCAACCAGTACTCTGGTTATCAGTCAGGTCGTCCTGAGTTTCGTCCTGCCACTGCCGGTGATCACCCTGGTGATGTTTACGAGTCGCCGCGATCTGATGGGTAATCTGGTGAATAAGTCGATTACGACGTGGGCTGCCATCGCGTGTAGTGTACTGATTGTTGGGCTCAACCTCTGGCTGTTGTATGGCACATTTGCCCCGCTCTTTGGCTGGTGGTTGCCCAGCTAGTAGGGGGCTGTAGGTAGACCTTAAAATTCGGGATGACATGTCAGGTGTATCCTCGGATGTAGAGCTGAGAAGCCGCTGGACTTCCAGTCAAAGCGGAGTGTCACTTAAGACGAGATCGCTTCTAACAGGCCACTGTGAGCACTGCGATAGGCTGCATTGAGAATCTCGACCGTGCGGGCGCCCAATTCAATTGGAGAACAGTTTTCGACGGAACGTCCGAGCGCCAGTTCCACCAGAGCATCTATGGGACCAATACAATCGTACAAACCAGCGTTAGGCTCAAATGAGAGACGCACATCCTCGCCCGGCACACGAAAACGCCAGACGAACTCTCGATCCAGGTCGATCTGGAATTGTCCCTCTGATCCGATGGCTCTCACTTCGACCTGGTGTTTGTTATTGTTCGCGCCGGTGTGTGCGGAGCCGCCAGCTAACGTACCGATGGCTCCATTGTCGTAACGCAAGACGATAGCATCATGCAGTTCGACGGGAGCAGCTAGCGGTGCTGACATAAGTGCAAATACCTCTTTGCCTCGCAGGCCAGTCAGCCACAGTGCCAGACCGAGCGCGTGCGAGAGCTGGGCTTGTCCATATCCGCCGCCAGACAAGCAAGGATCGGTCCAGGTAGCTGCTTCGGGTAAAGTATCAGGCGCCGCGTCTGGATAGGCTCCGGTGTTGGAGAGGAGTTCGCGCGTCTGCGAGTACATCGTGATCACGACCTGTTCGATCATTCCGATGCCTCCTCCTGTCATCAAACGTTTCGCCTCGCGCACCATCGGCTTATAGTTCCAGCCGAAGGAAACAACCACGTGACGATTGAGGCGTTTCGCCGTTTCCACAAGATCCCAAGCTTGCTTTGGATCAATCGTCACTGGTTTCTCGACAAGGACGTGTGCTCCTGCTTCTAGTGCAGCTTTCGCGTGTTCGTAATGAAAGCCCGATGGGCTTGAAACGACGCAGATGTCGATGCCAGCGTTGATTACATCATGGTAATCCTCGCTGGCAACCTGGAAACCAAATCGTTTACGTATGCGTTCCAATGGCTCGCGACCGAGACGGCTCACGGCCACAAACTCGACGGCATCGGCATGTCTAACCAGATTCGGTAAGTGAGAGGCCACCGCCCAAGAGCCAGCGCCGATCACACCTAAACGCAGCTTCGCCATGTGCCATTCCTCCTCGAAAGTGCGGTATCGTGATGTTCAGCACTCATTGCTTCGTTCCAAGCAAGATGCTATTTACTCCAGGTGAAAAATTTCCGTCACTGGCTGCGAATCGACCAGGCCGTCTTCACGGAATTCCATGAGTGGATTCATCAATTCTCCCCAGCGATCATGAATCTCTGAGTGCCAGAGTTTATCCCAAGCGTCTTCGCTTTCGATCTCCGAATACATAATCAAGAGGGGATCCTTCTCGAAGATCGTCATGGCTGTGATGCCACAAGCTTTGATCTCAGCGACCAATTCAGGCCAGATCTGATCGTGATTCCTCCTGTATTCGGCCAGTGCTCCGGGTTTTAACTTCATCAAGAAGGCTCGTCTGATCATGAGTACAATCCTCCGTTTCGTAAATACATACGTTGAGGCACCTGTCCATCACCTAATGGCGGCAGACAACATGAGGCGCGAGGCACAAAGTGGGTTTCCAGTGTAACCGTCTCCGGCTCATCCGAGCCGTTCAGGCGATGCATGAGCAATTGGGCAGCGGTGCGCCCGGTAGCGGCGTTATCGCGTGCAATGACGGCAAGCGGCGGCGTGAACAGCTCCGCCAGGGGAACATCATCGCAGGTGACGAAAGCCATATCGATCCCAGGATGCAGTCTTCTTTTGGCTAGAGCGCGCAGGCAGCCGATGAGCAATTGGTTGCTACCTGCAATAATTGCCGTAGGTAATTCCGCCGAGTCAAGGAGTCTGTGTGTTGCAGCTTCTCCGTCTTTCGTTGAAAGGCCAAAGACGGGAAAAGAAGTGTCCGGCAACTCTCTGGCGCTGAAGGCGTCGCGCAAACCGGCCAGGCGTTCGCGGCCAGGGCGCAAGTGGGGTGGCCATACGACGATCCCGATACGACGATGACCAAGATCAAGCAAGTGCCCGACAGCCGCTGCCATACCTGCGCGGTGATTCGAAAGTACTGTGCTGGCGCGCAGTCGCCTGGGGAAATCGCGATCAATCACGACAATAGGAATTTTCCTGGCCGAGAGGGCATGTATAGTCGCTTTGCGGTGTTCGTTCGTCGCCAGGAAAATCAGGCCATCGACCTGGCGACTGTGCAAAAAGCGGATATGCTCGGTGTCAAGAGCCGGATTGTTTTCCGAGTCCATGATCAGCAGAGAGTACCCCATATTACGCAACACCTCTTCGGCTCCGTGTACAATGTGGGCGACCACCGGATTCGTGATGTCACTGAGCGCGAATCCTATTGAATACGTCGCTCCACGCCGCAGACTCTGAGCCAGAAAATCTGGTTCGTAGCCCAGTTCTTGTACAGCAAGAAGCACCCGCTCGCGCATTCGCGGGCTCACATCCGGGTGATTGGAAACGACCCGCGAGACGGTAGAAACACCGACGCCGGTATATTCTGCGACTTGCTTCATACTCAGTCTTTTCCCGGTGTTTGTGTTCTGGTTCAGTTCTTTCTTCTCATCTGACCGGTTCATATGCATCAATCCCGGTAGAATGCCATGAGTCGCTGCTACGAGCAGACATGAGTGTCATTGTTCTCCTGGCACAGCAAGCACGCCGAGACGCTCACCTACCGCAGCTACTTCTCCCTCGTGAACCAGGATATGCTGTAGGATACCAGAATCGGATGCCTCCACCTCAAGCGTTACTTTATCAGTTTCAATTTCGAAAATGGCTTCACCTGCTTTGACTGAATCGCCCTCGTGTTTGAGCCAGCGTAGCAATGTACCCTCGGTCATGTCATAGCCTAGTTTCGGCATAAGGATGTCTTTTGCCACGACTGTACAATCCCTTTCTTGATCTTGATACACTGCTTGAATGTTCCATCTTCTTTTCCCACTTTTTACGATGGAGTCACAAATATACCCGCGCAATAGCGTTCAATGAAATCGGCGTCGAGTTCAAGGCCAAAGCCGGGCCCTTCGGGTAGCGCATACATCCCATCGGTAATGGCGGGGCGATTTTTGAAAAGCCCCCAGAAGATTGGGTCGCGATCCTGGTCAAAGCACTCTGCATATGTCCCATGTGGAATACTTGCCAGAAGATGGGCGGATACCTGTGGCTCCTCATGGTGACCCATTTCGACCCCGAATGCTGCCGCCAGGCCAGCCACCTTGCGCCAGACCGTCGGTCCGCCGCTCCAGGAACTATCAAAGTTGCAGACATCAATGGCGTCGTCGACGATGAGGTCGCGCACCCCGGCCACCGTAAACTCGCTCTGCCCGGCAGCGACAGGCAAGCCGGTCATATGACGAACATCGCGCATCCAGCGGCGATCATTCATCCAGCGGCAGGGTTCCTCGAACCAGCGAATGCCCAGATCGTCCACACGCCGGGCGAAATCTACGGCCTGATCGCGAGTGTAGCCCTGATTGGCGTCAACGAGCAGAATAAAGTCATTGCCTACCGCCTCACGAGCGGCTTTCACACGCTCTGCATCCTCTTTTGGTGATGCGCCGCCCACTTTGAACTTGCAACCTGCAAAGCCCATTTGCACATAGCCCTGCATTTGCTCCATAATATGGGCGCGATCAAGCCCGTAGTATCCTCCGATCACGATGATCGGGAGCGTTTCGCGATAGGCTCCCCAGAGGCGGAAGAGCGGTAGCCCAAGCGCCTTCCCGAACGCATCCCAGATAGCCGCATCAATGCACGCAATAGCCTGAAGCGCCAACCCCCGATCTCTCAAGATGTCGTAAGTCGATGGCTGCATCAGTTGCCAGCATTGCTCAGGGTTCATGGCGTCCTGACCGACCAGGGCGGGCGCTAGCTCCTCATGGATGATGCGAACGATGATGTCCTGCTCCGCGTCGGTATCTCCGGTGTATACCTCGCCAATGATTCCTTCATGGGTGTAGAGTCGCGTGATGATCGTACAGCGATTGACCATCGAATACGCGCTGCCGCTGTAGCGCTTATGCAGGGGCACGCGCAGCGCGACGGTCTCAATCCGTTCAATAGTCAGTCTGGGGGACTTGCTATGCAAAGAAGGGGTAAGATACGATTCACTGGCCAGGTGATCATGTGTTGTCATCGCTGATTCATCTCCCCTGTTCGTGTATGAGCGTGCGTACCGCCGCGGCGATTCGTTCAGCATCTGGCACGGCTGCGTCCTCTAAAACCGGGCTGAAAGCGAGAGGGGCCTCTGGCATGCTCACAGCGCACGGGCGGCTGTTTCGGGGTAATCCCTGCTGCGCCAGTAAGCTGATGAGCGTGGCTGCCCAACTGCCGGGATGAACCTGTTCCTCAACGACGACGAGGCGGTCAGTACGCGACACGCTCTTCCCGACAGTTTCTCTATCCAAGGGGGTGATCCAGCGCAAGTCAATCACCTCTACGTCGATACCTTCTGCAACCAGTGCTTCGGCTGCGCGCAGTGCGCGTGGCACCATCAAAAGTGTGGCAACGATGGTGACATCGCTGCCATGACGCACAATGTCGGCACGTCCCACCTGCGGCAAGGATACCGTGCGATTTACCAGTCCTTTCTGCGTATACATGCCTTTGTGTTCGAGAAAGATCACCGGATCGCTCAGACGTATCGCTGCACGCAAAAGCCCATACGCGGCAGAAGGGGAACTGGCGGCAACGACTTTAAGACCAGGCGTTTGTAAGAACCATGATTCCCCCGTCGCCGAGTGTTGGGTGCCAAAGTGGCCTGTCGCGCCACCAATAGCGCGGATGGTTAATGGCACTTCTGTCTGACCACCTGACATAAAACGAAATTTCGCGACTTCATTTATAATGGCATCGCTGGCGCTGAGCAAGAAATCAGCGAACATGATCTCAACTACCGGGCGCATTCCGGTGACGGCCATTCCCAGGGCCGCTCCAACGAAGCCATTTTCTGAGATCGGTGTATCGATTACACGTTCCGGTCCAAATTCGTCGAGCAGACCCTCGGTAGTCTTGAATGACCCTCCCGCTGTGGCGATGTCTTCTCCCAGCAAAATAACATGGCTATCGGCACGTAATTCGTCAGCCAGCGCGGCCCGGATGGCCTGCCGGTAGGTCATCTCTTCGGCAATGCCGCCCTGCGTGGCTTCCTCTCGCTCACTCTGCGTAGACATAGCAGTCGATCTCCTCTCGTGTGGGCCACGCAGCAGCAGCGGCTCTCTCTGCCGCCGCGTTGATCAGATCTTGCACTTCCTGGCGCATGGCATCCTGTTCGGCGACACTCATGATGCCCTGGTCGGCCAGCGCTTCGCCCAGGCGCTTGATGGGGTCTCTGCCTTTCCACATGTCAAGCTCGCCGGGTTTGCGGTACTTAGCCGGGTCGGTGCGCGAATGGCCGCTGTAGCGATACGTTTTGCATTCGAGGAGCGTTGGCCCCTCCCCGGCTCGCGCCCGTTCGACGGCTGTGCGTGTCGCGGCGTAAACAGCATCCACATCATTGCCATCGACGGTCACACCGGGCATAGCATAGGCGGTTGCCCGTATTGACAGGTTATCGATAGGTGTTGTTGTGCGGATTGGGCTATACTCACCGTAGAGATTATTTTCACAGATAAACACCACTGGCGCTTTCCACACGCTTGCCATGTTCAGCGCTTCGTGAAATGTTCCGATATTGGTCGCGCCATCGCCGAAGAAGGTGAGTGCAACACTCGCTGCGCCACGCAATTTCGCCGACATCGCCGCACCCAGCGCTACCGGTAGCCCGGCACCGACAATAGCAAACGAGCCGATCAGCCCGCGCGAGAAGTCCGTCAGGTGCATTGAGCCGCCACGTCCCTTACAGACTCCGGTCTCGCGGCCCATTAATTCTGCGAAAGCCGCTTCTGGATCTATTCCTCGTGCCAGCGCCTGGCCGTGTCCGCGATAGGTAATGGTCAGGTAGTCGGTGGCTGTAATGGCGCTGATGGCACCCACCGATACTGCCTCTTGCCCCTGGCAAAGGTGGGTTGTGCCGGGAACCAGTCCCTGCATAAACAGTTGCTGCACCTTATCCTCAAAGCACCGGATGAGGAGCATGCTACGCAGCCATTGCCGCCGGTCGGGTGGGTATATCTTTTGCGATGACATGAGACTGGCAGTCCTTTTCTGAAGATAGGCACCATCCTGATAGACGGAGGTGTTAGTAACGATTCCAGTTCCGTTTTTAGTTATATCATTCGATATCTTCTCTGTCAATCCCTTCTGAGGCTTATTTACGCAGGGGGAGAAGAATATCTATCTCGATTGAAACAAACATACGGACATCGGTACAAGATATAACTCTCATAATTGATGCATTGGGCTAGCACATAAAGCTTGACTTAGGCTTACCAAGATGTTACAATCGTTGGTATCGAAGCCGGAATCGTTTACAATTCCTCCTTCTGTAAGCTAACGAGAGAACCATCAAGAGGGATTGCTCATGGTACCTGTCGTTGAGTTACATGACATCCACCACAGTTACGGTGCTGTAGAGACGCTACGCGGAGTCAGCTTTTCGTTGGCCCGTGGCGAAGTTGTGGGGCTAGTCGGTGAAAATGGCGCGGGGAAATCGACCATCGTCAAAATACTGACCGGCGTCATACAGCCGATCAAGGGTAACATCGTCGTCCAGGGAACTAAGCGGATTTTCACGAATCCGCGTGCTGCACGCGAAGCGGGCATCTCTGCGATGTACCAGGAGCCGATGCTTTTCCCTGATCTTTCCATCACAGAAAATATTTTTGCCGGACATCAATTGACCCACCGGGGTACAATTGCGTGGAGTCAGATGCATGAACAGGCGCGTGTTCTCCTCGAACAACTTGATCTGCCTATTGATCCACAAACGCCGGTCTATCAACTGCGTGTCGCCGAACGGCAACTCGTTGAAATTGCAAAGGCCCTCTCTAGTGGAGCGCAACTCCTGATCCTCGACGAGCCGACCGCCGTTCTCTCCGCTCGCGAGGTTGACGCTTTGTACAAGATCGTGCGAAACCTGAAAGCCCGCCAGGTGACGATTCTCTTTATCAGCCATCGTCTAGAAGAGGTGTATCAGTGGACGGATCGCGTGGTTGTGTTGCGTGACGGTCAGAAGGTCGCGGAGAAGACGACCACAGAAGTGACCATTCCCGACCTCATTCGCGACATGGTGGGGCGCGAAATTTCCGCGCTCTATCCCAAACAGCCGGCCAAACTTGGCGATACCGTACTGGAAGTGCAAAGATTGACCCACAAGGGCTATTTCGAGAATGTGTCATTCACCCTGCGACGGGGAGAAATACTGGGATTTGCCGGGCTGGTCGGAGCAGGACGCACGGAACTTGCCCAATCGCTGTTCGGCATCGATAGGATCGATGCCGGTCAGATCATCCTGGCTGGTTTCCCGTTCCGCCCGCGTTCACCCAGCCATGCCATCAGTTGTGGGCTGGTGTATCTGCCAGAGAATCGCCTGATACATGGACTGGTGGCAACCATGACGATTCCCTGGAACGCCACTATGTCTGTCTGGCAGAAACTCCTTTCCTGGTTGGGAGTGCTGCCGGCGAGGAGAATTAATCGTCTGACTGACATACTCGCACAGCGCGTTCGCTTGCAGCCAGGACGCCGTGACCGCATCGTGAGCGCACTTTCGGGAGGCAACCAGCAGAAAGTTGTCCTGGCAAAATGGCTGGCTACTGAACCCCGCGTTCTGATCCTTGACGAACCGACGCATGGTATCGATGTCGGTGCAAAGGCTGATATCCTGGCGATCATTTCCGAACTGGCGCGGGCCGGCGTTGGTATTATCTTTATTTCCTCCGAAATGGAAGAGGTGCGCTCGATGTGCGATCGGCTGGTTGTGATGCGCGAAGGACGTGTCACCGGTATATTCGATTACCCTGTAGACAGCAAAACGGTGATGACAGCAGCTTCCGGCCTACAGTCAATCGTGGAGGCATCAGCATGAACGCTCGTTCGGTAACACCAGGCATCTCGGAGAGAGGGCGTTTTGGGCTGGCAAGGCTGTTTCGTATTCGAGAAGTCGGATTAATCGCTATCGTCGTCATTGTCAGCATAGTGGCTGCGATCTGTATCCCGGCTTTTCGAAATGGGGTGAACTTGCGCGAAATGCTCAATAATGCGGCGGTCGTTGCCATCGTCGCTCTTGGTGAATCGCTGGTATTGTTGTCCCGGCAAATCGACTTGAGTGTCGGGACTATTCTCGGCCTGGCAGCTTTTATCACCGGTTCGCTGCTCGGCCAGTTGAGCGGCCTTGGCGGTGTAGGCATCGTACTCATCGCGATCTTGCTCCCTGTTTTTATCGGCGTCGTCCTCGGTCTGGTAAATGGCTTGCTGATCAGTTTCGCGCGGATGCCCGCCATTATTGCTACGCTGGCAACACTGTCCATTTACGGGGGCCTGCAAGTGGTCGTTTCCGGCGGGTCTCAAGTCTATGCCTATCAAGTTCCTACCTGGCTCAGCCAGCTTTATACGACAACATGGTTGGGTATTGGCAGTTTCGTCTGGATTGGAGCGGTCTGGGTGATCCTCTTCAGTTTTGTGATGCGCACGTTGCGCTGGGGGCGCGACCTCTACGCGATGGGGTCAAATCCAGAGGCAGCACGCTACATGGCTATCCCGACCCGCCGCCGCACGATTGAGGCATTTGTGGTCTGTGGCGCTCTCGCTGGTTTTGGCGGCCTTCTGTACATCGCCCAGTATGGGAATGTCGATGCTACTGCCGGAGCAGGATTTGAACTGACGGCCATCGCAGCGGCAGTCGTAGGAGGAGTAAGTCTCTTCGGTGGTTCCGGTTCGCCGCTCGGCGCAGCACTCGGATCGGTGCTGCTGCTTGAAATTGAAAATGTGCTGGCTCTACTCAAGATATCGATCTTTGCTCAGCAAACGCTGCAGGGGGTTGCTATCATTTGTGCCGTTGCTCTCTACGCTGTGCTGATGCGACGCCTGCAACAACCGGCTTCTCGTAACAGGAGCCAGTCGGATAACGATACGCCGCAGGTCGTAAAAACGGAGGTTCAGCAGTGAGTACAGTAGCTCACCGCCCTCCGGGCACAAAACCTCGCCGTTCCTTCTCTCGCGGTGACGTGGCTAATTCGTGGATCAATGTTGCCTTGCGCCGGGTCATGCGCTGGGAAGTTGGGCTGTGCCTGTTGATAGTAATCGTGATGGCAGGCAGTTCGGCGGCATCGAGTAACTTTCTCACGCCATTCAATCTCGAAACGATGGCGCTCAACGCTACCGTGCTTGGTTTCCTGGCACTGGGCGTCGCACCAGTGATCATGACCGGTGATATCGATCTTTCTATCGCTTCGACGCTTGCCCTGTGTGGCGTCGTAATGGCTGTCCTCTGGCAACATGGGATGAATATCTGGGCAGCGGCGGGATTGGCAATTGTTCTGGGCGGTATTTTGGGACTTGTCAATGGGTTCGTTGTGGTCATGTTCGAACTTCCCTCGCTGGCCGTTACGCTGGGGTCAATGAGCACATATACAGGTATTGCTTTCCTCATCTTGCAGGGAAACGCCATCATTAACTTCCCGACGTCGCTTGTGCAACTTGGATCAGGGGGACTCTTTAGCAGCGATTTTCCAATTGCCTCGGCTATTCTGCTTATCTGCGCAGCCATTCTCGCGTTCGTTATCCACTGGACAGCCTTCGGCAAATCTGTTTTTGCCATTGGCGGCAACCGGCAGGCTGCCCGTTTCTCCGGCGTCCCTGTCGCTCGTACGCGCATCCTTGTCTTCGTCATCGCGGGCGTTTTCGCTGCGCTTGCCGCCATTTTCTATCTTGGCAATTTTGACACGGCTCAAGCCAACATGGCAGCCGATCAACTTCTTCCGGCGATTACCGCTGTCATCCTCGGAGGGGTCAGCGCCTACGGAGGAGCCGGTACCATTCCGGGTGTGGTGCTAGCCTTGATTCTCTTGCAGGTTCTGGAGTCTGGGTTGGGCGTGGCAGGATTATCTGGTCAAGAGCAAACAATCAGCGTTGGTCTTTTGCTGATCATTGCTATTAGCGGCGGGGTTGCAATTAATGCTGCTCGTAATCGCTTTCGTCGTAGCGAGCAGCGCTCTAGCATTGCTTCGCCAGAAACACAGGAGGTGTCGCAGACCGTATCGATCAAGAGTGAAGATCAATCGACTCATGAGCAAGGACACTGAAGTGTTGTGTGGGTTTGTGTTCGTATCATCGTAATATTTATCGTGGCATTTGAGAGCCACAGTGAACAGCAATGGAGGTACATTATGAATGCTAAGCTGTATTCCGGTGCAGTATCTGTACGCCATCGTGGGCTATTCACGCTCTGCGTATCGTTTGTTGTAGTCGCGTTGCTTGTGAGCGCCTGTGGCAGCAGTAGCAGTAGCAGTAATGGGGCAAGCACTGCAGCGACCAGCGCTCCAACGTCAACTACGAAACTGTACATGATCCCCAAATTCACCGGTATCCCGCCGTTTACGCAGGCCGATCAGGGCGCTCAGCAATTTGCGCAGCAGTTTGGCTACCAACTTACTTACGGCGGTCCAACTTCGTCCTCGGCTACCCAGCAGGTGCAGTTCATCAACAATGCCGTCGCCAATGGATACAAGGGCATCTTTATCTCTGCCGATGACCCGGCTGCCGTGACTCCTGCTCTGCAACGGGCACAACAAAATGGCGTGACGGTCGTATCGTTTGATTCCGATGTTCTTCCTGCAGGCCGTAGTGCCTATGTCCAGGGAACCAGCGCCCAGCAAATCGCCGATATCCAGTTGCAAATGCTCGGGTCGCAGATCAACTACACGGGGGACTTTGTCATCCTCTCCGCTCAGGCGACGGACAGCAACCAGGTGCTGTGGAACAATTTGCTCGTCCAGGACTTGAAAACGAACCCGAAGTACAAGAACATGCACCTGGTGACGATTATCAATCCCCCCGATGACTCGACACCTACGGCGGTTCAATACGCCCAGAATGTTCTGAAGGCGTACCCAACCATCAAGGGCATTATTGCGCCGACCACCATTGCCGTGGCCGCGGCTGCACAAGTCGTACAGCAGGAGGGCATGTGCAACAAGTACGTCGTGACCGGTCTGGGAGATCCTAAACAAATGGAGTCGTACGTGACTTCAGGGTGTGTCAAGCAGTTTGCCCTGTGGGGCTTCAGCCGTGAGGGACAGGTCGCCATGTGCGCAATGCACGCCATACTGACTCACCAGATTACCGGCAAGCAGGGTGACACGTTCACCTGCGGAAATCTCGGCAGCTTTACGGTTGGAGCAAGTGGAACCGTTACTGCAGGGCCGCCGACGGTCTTCACAGACAGCAATCTGGATCTCTATACGTTCTGACGCGGTCAGGAACCAGTCCCATTAATGGGACTGGCTTGCGAAACGGCTAGCGCAACGTAAGTTCCTGACTAGCGGGCCTGGGCAGCTTCTGGTAACCTCGCCGCCCATGCAGCAGCGTGACCGGCTAAGCAATAGCGAAATCAGGGTGAAGAGCCAGGAGAGTAGCGAAAGTACGTCCGAATGCCTCCCTAGTTCGGACCTTGCTGACATGCCCCCGGCATGTCGGGCGCAAGCGCTTCGCGTACCTCCCACGCCGAAGGAGATGGGATCCTCCCTATGCCGGTCTCGCAATCGCGAAGGGAAATTGCACCCGCGCAATAACGCGGTGGCCCGTAATCGGGCGAGAGTTTTCGCCCTTTCTCCTAAAAAGGGCTCCCCGCAAGGGGAAGAGTCCGCTCCTGCGGGAGCCTTTTTTTCCTCCCTCAGCCTGAAGGCATGAGGGTATCCAAAATGGAGGTTTTGGTGATATGAAACTGGCTTGTGCCGACTTCACCTGGCCATTGCTTCCTCACGACCGCGTCTTTACCCTCATTCGCCTCCTCGATATTGAGGGTGTAGACCTGGCGCTCTTCGGTAATCGATCACACGTGAGGCCCGAAATGGTACGCTCCGATATTCCGATGTGGTCGGGTATTTTGAAAGAGCGTATCGAGCGGTCGGGACTGGAACTGGCCGATTTCTTTTGGCAACCCTGGACAGATTTCGAGACGATGGCTCCCAACCACCCTGACCCCAAACAGCAAGAAGACGCAGCCGCTCTCTTCTCAGACATGCTTGAAATGGCGCATCGCCTGGGTGCAAAGGGGATGACGATGTTGCCGGGAATGCGTTTCGGTGATGAGAGTTGGGAAGAATCCATCCGGCGCTCGGCGGGAGCGTTGAAGTGGCGCGTCGATGCTGCTGCGAAATTCGACATCGCGCTTTCGGTCGAAGGACATCTCGGCTCGAACGTGGACACGCCGGAGAAACTGGCGCATCTGGTCGAATTGACGCCAGGACTGAAACTCACACTGGATTACACGCATTTCACCAGCGTTGGCATTCCCGACGTCGAAATTGAACCATTGCTGGTGTATGCCCGCCATTTCCACTGCCGCGGGGCTGCTAAAG
>Ga0187808_10000241_pt1 | contig 15364 bp, 10 predicted proteins | sample NC_wetland_sal_i_5_FD_132427 | JGI IMG/M metagenome (GOLD analysis project Ga0187808, IMG submission 132427) | Wetland sediment microbial communities from Neuse River Estuary, North Carolina, USA - ASW_3 | ecosystem: Environmental > Aquatic > Freshwater > Wetlands > Sediment | place: USA: North...
AGAGCGGCGGCGAGGGCCGACAAGGGAAGATAACCAAGAGGGTCGAGCGGCTGAATCCAAGTGGGCAATGAGGATCCTCCGGGAATCGAGAGTCAAGAATCGAGAGTCAAGAGTCGAGAGTCAAGAGAACGAACGGCCCTCTCGAAGAGAATGAACAGCCCTCTCCCTTGGGGAGAGGGTGTCCCGCTCCGGCGCTTTCACCAGCCGGAGCGGTACGGGCCTTCGCCCGCCGAAGGGCAACGGACGCTCAGGGCGCACGGCTCGCTACGGCCCGCAGGCGGGTGAGGCGGTCAGTTCCACGATCAGGGCCCCTTTGGTTGCCGACCTGACGAGCGTCCAGAACCAACGACCCAACATGCCAGATTTCGATTCCTTCACACATCCTGTGGCTTAAGGTCTCCCACAATGAACCAGTAGGCCAGTAGGCCAGTGAGGAGAACCAAAGCCGCCAAGGCGAAGCCGGGCAGGTACGAGCCTGTCCGGGCGATGAGAAGTCCGGTGGCCGCGGGGGCGATGACCCCGCCTACGTTTCCCGCGAAGTTCTCAAATCCTGTCCAGACCCCCACCTCCTCTGGCGGAGCGCACGATTGTAGCACCCCAAATAAGTTTCCTGTGGCCAGCCCGACCAGCGAGGCGCCCATGATCAGGATGATGGCGGAATGAGCGTTTTGAGCACGTGCGGCGGGAATCAGCAGGAGGCCGGAGATGAAGGCCACCGTGATCAGCCACTTGCGAGAGCGAGTTTCATCCCATCCACTGCTGATCAGGCGATCCGCAATCCAGCCTCCTATAGGCTCGCTGATGCCCCAGACGAAGTAAGGAAGGGAAGCGTACAGACCTGCCTTCAGAATCGTCAAATGCCGCACTGTTACAAGGTAGTCAGGAAGCCAGGTGACGAGCAGGTACCAGTAATAATCGAAACAGAAAAAGCCCAGGCAAATTCCAATCAGGTCACGGCTGCGAAGGTGCTTGAGCACATCCCAAAAGCTTTCCGCTGGCCGGGTGGTCGCCGGCCCCTGCCCCCGCCCGGAAAGACGTGCGGGAAAGACCATCCACCAGGGAATGAGCCAGACGAGGGCTGAGAAGCCCACGAAGGAGAACATCTTACGCCACCCGAAAAGGACGATGAGCCACGCGACCGCCGGGGCGCCAAAGACTAGCCCGGCGCGGGTGCCGCTGTCAAAGATTCCGCAGGGCAGGCCACGCTCACGGGGCTCAAATAGCACGCTGACGATCTTGGTGCCCCCCGGAAGGTAGATCGACTCGCCGATCCCCAGCAGCACGCGAAAGGCGATCAGGGCGCCCAGGCTCCCCGCGAGTCCGGTGAGGCCACAGGCAAACGACCATAAGGCAAATAAAGCGGAATAAATCCAGCGCAGATTGAAGCGATCCACGCACCAACCCACCGGCACCTGCATCAGCGCGTAAGAGGTGAAAAAAGCGGAAAGCAGCAATCCCTTGCTCGCGGCGGCCAGGTTCAGGCTTACGGAGATGAGCGGCAAGGCCACCGAGATGGTGGCGCGGTCAAGGTAATTGATCAGCGAGGCGACAAACAGCAGTCCGACAATGCCCCAGCGTCGGCGATTCGAGATCGCAGGGTCAGAGGTCAGCGAATGTTCCAGGCCTCGCGTCGCGGGGTTTCCACTGCCCATACTGTGCAACCCAACGTGAATAGTGAATTATAGATTGGAAATTCTGAAATCAGTAATATGAAATCAGCGCGAGGCTGAGAGGCCCGCGCTACCAGCGCCGGCGAAACTCAGGCGTGCGGCAGCTTGCCGCCGCTTTACTCGGGCTAGCTTGCTGGCCGTGTAGCTGGGCCTTGCTTCAGCGGCGAGCAAGCTCGCCGGCGGAAAGCGGCAGCAAGCTGCCGCACTCCAAAGCTTCGCACGCTGATAGCTGAGAGCTGACGGCTGAAAGCTACTTGCTGCTCAGCTCGTGGACCATCTCTACCAAGGCCACCACGTTCTCGTAGGGTGTATCGGGGAGCAGGCCATGGCCGAGATTAAAGATGTGCCCTGGCCTTCCGCGGGCTTGATCCAAGATCCTCTGGACGCGTGTGCGGATGTAAGCTTGGTCGGCGTAGAGAATGACGGGGTCGAGATTGCCCTGGACGCCCACCGCGTGGCCCAAGCGCGCCCAAGCTTCGCCCAGCTCGACGTGGTAGTCAAGGCCCACAATATCGCCGCCCGCTTCCCGCATGTCCTCGAGCAGCATGCCGGTGCCAGTTCCAAAATGGATAATAGGCGTGCCGGGAGTAATCCCCTCGGTCATCATCCGTGTGTATGGAAAAGCAAACTCGCGATAATCAGCAGGGCCCAGACAGCCGACCCACGTGTCGAACACCTGGACAGCCTGAACGCCCGCGGCTATTTGGCCGTTGATGTATCTGGCCAGGTTGCGTGCCAGATGCTCCATCAAGGCCCGCCAGGCTCCCTGGTCGCGATACATCAGACCCTTGGTGTGCCGGTAGTTTCTCGATCCGCCGCCTTCAATGAGGTAGGAAGCGAGCGTGAAAGGGCAGGCGGCGAACCCGATGAGCGGCAATTTGGGGTCGAGGTCAGCTCGAGTCTGGCGTATCGCGTCGTAAAGATAAGCCAGCGATTGCTGCGGGTCCACTTCCCGAAGTTGACCCACCTCTCCAGACGTGCGCAACGCGGGTCTGACGATCGGCCCCTCGCCCTGGTCATAAGTGAGGCTGAACCCCAGGGGCTCGACAATCAGCAGCAGGTCGGCAAAGATGATGGCCGCGTCCACGCCCAGCTTCCTTGCCGCGGTCATTGTAACTTCAGAAACCAAGCGCGGATTCTTACAGAGCTCCAGGAATGGCGTCTTGGCGCGGAGCTCGCGGTATTCCTTCATGTAGCGGCCCGCTTGGCGCATCAACCAAATCGGCGTCGCATCCACGGGCTCCTTGCGGCAGGCCTTCATAAACCGGGAATCAACCCAGGGAGCTATGGCAGAAATCTTGCCTTGTTTGGCGCGTGATGATTGAGAATGCGAGGTTTTGGCAGGCATAGTCTCCCGTGGGAAAGTCTACCCTCTCCTTTGGAGAGAGCGTATAGAGTTTCCACATTCTTCCCAAAAGCCGTGCGCGGCAGAGCCCCTGACCCCAATCTGTGCGGCTCCCCAGCTAGATGAGACCCCCGGTTCAGGAGTCGCGGCTTTATCTTTGGCCCGTGGACGAACCGCGGACCCCAAAACCGGGGGTCCGCGCTACCCGGGGCGGCTACGGTGCGGCCTCGACCAGCCGATGGTATACGTCACGCACACGCTGGCGGGTCTCGAGCAGGCTTGAGGCCAGGGTTTCCGAGCCCTCAATCAAGCCCCAGCGGCGCACCAGATTTTCGACCGCCTCGGCATGACCCGGTCGATCCGGCAGCCCTTCGGCAGCCTTCCCTGTCACCAACCGAATGGCATGGTCGACCGAGCGCAGGAATTTCGCCGCGGCGGTTAAGAGATTGGCATCCTCGGTAGTCATCAACCCAGCGGAACGTACAGCAGCGATCTGCTCTGCCATATTCGCGCCCGGGTGAGTTGCTATTTGTCCGCGCAGGCGAAGGAGAGACACGGCGAAATCGATGTCGTAATACCCACCTGGGGCGGTCTTTGTGTTGGTGGGCGGGACAGGCACTTCCTTTTCCAGCCTACGGCGCATTTGGCGAAGTTCGGCGGCCAGCGCCGGGTGGGCGGCAAAGCGAGCGAATATCGCGCCCACGAGCCGGGAAACGGTCGCTCGTCCGAGTTCAGCATTACCGGCCACGTGGCAGGCTTTAAGATAAGTCAATCCCTCCCATACCTGGGCGTGTTCCCGGACGTAGCTGAGCAATTCCTCCTGCGTTACCACCAGTTCGCCTTCCTGGCCACGGGGTCGAAGCCTTGTATCGACGGCGAACACCGTGCCTTCCTGCGTGTAGCTGGAGAGGACGTCGATCATTTTCGCCGCCAGCCGCTTCCAGAAATCGAGCTCGTCTCGTCCCTGCTCTGGGCCCGTCACGAAGATCAGGTCGGCATCCGAAGCGAGGTCAAACTCGTTCAAAGCCAGACGTCCCAACGCCAGCACCGCAAAGGGCCGGGGACTGCTCCGTTCCCCGAGGTTCTTCGATTCGAGGAATGAGCCGGCAATTTGCAAAGCGCTGGAAACGCATCGAGCGGCCGCCGCCGACCAGCGCTTCAGAACCGGAACGCTTGATTCCACCCACGCCAAATCCGCTGCACCGAGTTCCAGGACATGAGCCAAGAAATGCCTGCGTAGCACCGCCATCTTTTGGCGCATGGCCAACACAGGTTCCGAAGCCCAGGGATGAGGTTCGGCGTCTTCCGATTCATTGAGAGCGATTTCCATCTGTGCGGCGGCGGCCGGAGTTTGCGCGGAGTCGAGAACGATCATGTCCTCGGGATGGCGGATAAGAAGCTCGCCGAGGTATTCGCTTTCGCTTACCACCTCCAGTGCGCGCCGCAGGAGTTCAGGTTTTTCGCGTACCATGGCAAACCGCTCCGGCGACGCCAGTAAGGCAGTGAGGAATCTCGCCGCGCTTTTGCGCGATCGCTCGGGAATATCAGCCTCCCGGACCCGGTTCGCCAAGTCCGGCGCCTGGGCGTTCAGGAAGCTCAGGGTGGAATCGTAGGAGGCATGACCCAGGTCAGGAGTGAGCGAAGGGAGCGGCTTGAGTTCGAATCCCTTGTCGCGGGCAGGCGGAGTGCGAGGATGGATCACGCGTTGGTAGATCTCATCCACATTATCAAACCCGTCTTGCAGTTTCTGTAAGAGCGCCTCGCCCGGCGATTCGCCCAGTCCGGGGGCAACTCCCACGCGGCGGGCAAGGCGGTCGCGGGGGCGCGCGCCGGCAGGCAAGCGGTGGGTTTGTTGGCCGAGCTCGAGCTGGACGCAATGCTCGACTTTGCGAAGGAATACATAAGAATTCGTCAGGCGGGCATAATCGCGGTCGCCGAGCCATCCTTTGTCGTTCAGCTTGCTCAGGGCGAAAAGAGTCCCGCCGGAGCGCACCCAAGCGTCCTGGCCTCCGTAGAGTCGCTGTAGGCACTGGACCAGAAACTCGATATCCCGGATGCCGCCCGGATGTTGTTTGACATCCAACGCCGGGCCGCCACTTTCCCGCATTTTTCTGGAGATTCGTTCGCGCGACCACAAAATGCTTTCCACGGCCTCGAAATCGCCCGGCGAACCATAAATATCCTGCTCGACTCCGCGCAGGAAATCGCGAGTCAACCTGGCGTCACCCGCCGAATGGCGAGCCTTAATCAACATCTGCAACTCCCAATCCCGTGCCCGGTGCTCGTAGTATTCGAGGGACGATTTGAGCGAGATGGCCAGGTCACCCTGTTCCCCTTCCGGACGGAGACGCAAGTCGACGCGGAACACCTCACCCTGGGGTGTCGGTTGCGTAATAGTGCGTGTGATGGCATTGGCCAGGCGGACAAAGTACTCTTTGTTAGTGACGATGGACTCGTTGCCTCCTGCGGTTTCACCGTCGTGGGAATAGAGAAACAGCAGGTCGATATCGGAGCTGTAATTCAACTCGTTCCCACCCAGCTTGCCCAACGAGATGATACTGAACCCACTCCGCGCGATGCGGCCCTGCGGGTCGTAATACTGGGGCTGTCCATAGCGTTTTTCCAATTCGCCATCGCAGAAAAGAAAGGCGTTGGTCAAAATCACGTCCGCCAAGGTGGCCAGTTCCAGGGTCGTCTCACCCAAAGTCGAAAGTCCCAGCACATCTTTCATCGCGATCCGCAAGTAATTGCGCCGTTTGAAGCGCGCCAACTGGGCCGCCGGCCAGGGGTCGGGATTGGTGGTGGCAAAGCGCGCATAATCCTGCATCAAGTCTTCTTTGGATTTTAGTTTGGCGAAGTTTCGGTCGTGAGCGAACTGAAGGACAAGGCCGGGTTCGGACAACAGAGTTTCCGCCAGAAACCCGCTGTGACCGAAGATCGCCAGCAGGTAGGACAGAGCCACCGGGTAACGCGCGATTTCGCCCAGCACGTCGGCCGGGGCTTCCTGCGCGTAACGTTCCAGAAGGTTGAGCGCGCCATCCGCATCCGGTGAATGGGCCAGCAGGGAAGCCAGCGGAACCATCAGCGTAGGCGCCAGTTGCTGTTCGAGCCGCGCCAGGTTGAGTTCTGCCTTCTCAAGGTCCTCAAAGGGTACAGCCTGGAACTCGGGCCGCATGGAATCGATTATAACAGCAGTGGTTAGTGGCCAGGTTGAAAGGGTAAAGGGTGAAGGTTAAAGGGTAATGGCTAAGGCCTGAGGTAAGATTATGTTATCCTTCGTTCTTTACCCTTTATCCTTTGATCTTTAATCTTTAACCTTTGTCCTCGAGGTTCGAATGTCAGCAGAGCAGCTCCGCGGTTCCGTATTGATTTTGATCCTCTTTGATGTTTGCGAAGAGATCCGGTTAGAAGAGTTGCGGCGCATTCTGGGCTTGCAACCGGCGGGGCGAGAGCCCAGCTTTAAACATCCGGCCCCGGAATATGTTCGTTTTGAGAATCCCCCGGTCGAGGAGGCAATGGAGAAAGTCCTTCTGGCCACGGGTGAAGAATTGGATGGGCGTCTCAAGTACTACGACTACGGGGTTTTGAGCGTCGAATTCAAGCTCGCTTTTGAGGGGAGTTGGGAGAAACTTGTGGCTCTGTCTTCGAGGTACGTCGCGGGCCTCGAAATCGAAAGGCAGGCCGGGTTCCTGGCTCGACACCGCCTCGAGCGGGTGAGCCCGGCGCTGGTTAAGCCCTACGAGCATTGGTTGAATGAGGATTACTACATTTTCCACGTCGAGGAGATCGAAGGACAACCGACAGCCGCTGAACTCCTCCAGGGTTGTGGCGACCAGATTGCCCAGGTCGTCCGAGGTGAGGATGCCCAGCTCTCAGAAGGAGAGCGCCGGGAGATTCTGCAATCGAGCATGTCCTATTCTCCGAGCGACTTGGTCGTCGCCGGTTGGAACGCGGCGTTTGTCTACGACAGCGTGGCGGGCGCTGCCACTACCATTCAGCTCCTCGAATATGCCAACTCGCAGCTCCTGGAATTTCGCCATTACGACGAAGTTTTGACGCGCGAGCTAAAGAGCGTGTACCAGTCTTTGGAGAAGGGGACGGGGTTTCTCGCCCGCTGGCGACTGGCCCGAGATTCAGCTCGCCTTCACACGTTGCTCTTGGACGTCACGGAGCTTACTGAACGCGCTGATAATGCAATCAAGTTTCTGAGCGATATGTTCTCCGCCCGACTCTATCGTGTGGCGGCCGGCAAAGTAGGTGTCGAGGACTACAAGCACCTGGTGCAGCAGAAGCTCGGTACGGCTGAGAACCTTTACAAGTTTATGGTCGAGCAATTCCACCAGGGCAGGGCTTTTGTCCTGGAACTCTTGGTGGTGATTATTCTAATCATCGACTTGATTTTTCTGTTTCGGGGGAAAGGGTGAGGGAAGGTGTCAGGGTAGCGCAGACCTGCAAAATGCGCAGGTCTGCGCTACCCTGACACCTGGTACCTAACACCTGATTTAGTGCGCGGCCCCGGTGAGCGCTACGAACAAGGCGCGGACGAGTTCGGCGCCAAATTCGCTCCGGTCGGCCGCAGTGGGCACATGTCCGAGCTTCGAGTCATACTCGATCATTTGCTCCATCAGCATGGCCGGCAGCTTGCGATCATGAAAAAGTCCTTGATCGACGGTCATGCGCCCGGGTTTGCCGGGCGTGGTGGTGGAGCCAGGGTCGCGCAGGGGTGCGGTGGGATTGAAGGTGGAACTCGCCACCAGGGCGTGAAATGCCCGCTCTCCCAGAGCGTTGAATTCCGCCGGCGCCTCGAGGTATTCGTCGGTTTCGTCGTTGTGCAGGGATAGGAACAAGTCCAAGCGATGTCCGGAATCGACCCAGGCAAGAATGGCCTTCCGCTGCGCCCAGATTTCCGGCATCTTCCGGGGGTCAAGTGTATCCCAGTTCCGATTGAGATCGTACCCATTCAGGTTAAAACGGACGCCCCCGCGCGCCACGCCGTCCGGGTCGGCCAGAGGGAAGATTTTGTAAATGACGTGATCGCGGATGCGCGCCGCACGCGCATCGTTGGAGAGCAGGAAACGCACCGCGCCATCGCTAACCCAGGAAGACCCAGTCTCCCACGCATGTTGGCGGAACATGAGCCAGATCACCATTTTGCCGTGTTCGCGAACCTTGGGGTTGGTGATGGTCAGAAGCGGAATGTCCCTACCTTCCACGCTGCGGCCCACGGACTGTTCCTCGAGGTAGGGACTGTTCCGAAAGGACTTAAGCAGGTTGTCGAGGTCTTTGTTGGTATAGGGTGTGACGTGCGCGATCCAAACGCGGTCGCGCTCAGGAGTGAACTGCAAGGTCAGGTGCGGCTCGCGCGCGTCCCAAGACACTTGGTTATCAGTGAAGTGCTTCCAGTGTACGTCATCATAGCTGAAGACAGGCCGCACGCGCGCTACGACCGAGTAAGCGGGTCCCTTATAGTTATACTCGCCGGCTAAGTCGACCAAGTCGATTGTGATCGGCTCGTGCGGAAGATTCGTGAGCTCGAAATAATACCAATTCGCCTGGCGGTTTCGATGATCCTGGTCGGACTGCCCCTTCACAGCGCAGCGGAGGTGCGTGGGAGAAACCTGCTCCACCTCGCCGATGGAGCCACCTTCAAAGTCGGCCAGGACTTGGATGCCTGCGGTTTTCCCGAAAAGCGTCGCTACAAAGACACAAAGACACCAAAAAGCCAGAAGGCAGGTTGCAGACAAGAGGTCACAGGAACTACTGGTGTCCCTTCTTTTGGACCTGTAACCTGTCACTTGCATGTTGGGATGGGCGAGGCTTTGTTGGAAGAGCCTTCCGCAGCTTGCCTCGCCCCAGGGAGGGTCCCGTTGGTCCGCCACCAGAAGGTAGTTGGCCTCGGGCGACGGACCACGGACAACGGACCACGGACGACTGACCTTCCTCAAATGTCGTAATACAGCGCGAACTCGTACGGGTGCGGCCTCATATTCACAGCCTGCACCTCATTTTTCATCTTGTAGTCGATCCAGGTCTCCAGAAGTTCCTCACTGAAAACATCGCCTTTGAGCAAGAAATCGTGATCTTTCTCGAGAGCGCGAAGGGATTCCTCGAGCGAACCAGGAAGAGTGGGGACTTTCTTCAATTCCTCCGGACCCAAATCGTAAATATCCTTGTCGAGAGGCTCACCTGGATCGATCTTGTTTTCGATTCCATCGAGACCCGCCATCATCATGGCCGCAAAGGCCATGTAAGGATTGCAGGATGGGTCGGGGGGACGGTACTCCACACGCTTGGCTTTCGGGTTGGGGGAGTACATGGGGATGCGGCAACAGGCGCTGCGGTTGCGGCGCGAGTAAGCCAAGTTCACGGGTGCCTCGAAGCCCGGCACCAGGCGTTTGTAGGAGTTGGTGGTAGGCGCAATCAGCCCCGCCAACGCGGGCGAGTGCTTCAGCAGCCCGCCGATGTACCAAAGCCCCACTTGACTGAACCCTGCGTACTTGTCACCGGCAAAGAGCGGCTTGCCATCTTTCCACAGGCTCTGGTGGGTGTGCATGCCCGAGCCATTGTCCTGGAAAATCGGCTTGGGCATGAAGGTCACCGTTTTTCCGTACTGGTGGGCAACGTTGCGGATGATGTATTTGTACAACATCATGCCGTCGGCAGATTTCACCAGGGAGTTGAATCGCTGGTCAATCTCGGCTTGCCCGCCCGTGGCGACCTCGTGGTGGTGACACTCGATTTGGAGCCCGGCCTTTTCCATGGCCAAGACCATCTCACTTCGCAGATCCTGGTAATGGTCGGTGGGTGGGACCGGGAAATAGCCTTCCTTGTAACGCGGCCGGTAACCCAGGTTATCCTTCTCCCGTCCGGAGTTCCAGCGTCCCTCTTCCGCGTCGATAAAGTAAAACCCGTGTTGCTGGGCCTGGTCGAAGCGGATATTGTCAAAAATAAAAAATTCGGCCTCTGCGCCGAAATACGCCGTGTCAGCGATCCCTGTATAGACTAAGTAATTCTCGGCCTTCTTGGCGATATGCCGGGGGTCCTTCACATAGTGTTGCCTGGTGACGGGGTCGACGATATCGCCAATCATGGCCAACGTGGGTGTCTCCGTAAACGGATCGAGCATGTACCAACTCGGGTCGGGAACCAGGAGCATGTCGCTCTCATGAATCGCCGCCCAACCGCGGATGCTCGAGCCATCCATGCCAAAGCCATCCTCGAAAGAACTCTCTTCCAATTCGTGAATCGGAAACGACACGTGTTGCCACAAACCCGGAAGGTCGGTGAAACGAATATCCACAATCTTCACGTTGTTGGCAGCAGCGAACTCCAAGACTGCCTTCGGATTCATAGATCCTCCCTAAGAAAATATTCGGCCCACGATCAAACGCTTAAGTGTAGATTGTTTTTTACTTAATAAGGCAACATAGCTTGGGCGGAGGATTTAGTCAAGGGCTGCGAGCATCAAAATTTTTTATCCGGATCGAAAGCCGGACCACAGAGGGCACAGCGGAGCCGCAACCCAAAATTCCAAATTGAAGAAGGTGTAGACAGCCTTACTCGCCCCGTCGCGGAAATCTTCACGCGCCGCGAAGAAAAGATCAACCACAGAGGACACAGAGGTTACAAACAAGAATCCCTCCGTCCTTCTCTGTGAACTTTGTGTCCTCTGTGGTGAGGCTTGGACACTCAAAAATGCATTGACACTTTTCCTGGCTTTTTGTTAGCTTCAAAATTCCTGGCCACATCCTGAAAGGGAGTCTTCCAGGTCTGTCTTCATCAGCGGCGTCGCTCGGCTTACGGAAAGAACCGCGCCGACGAGAAGGTGGGGAGCCGAATGTTCGTAGCCAAGCGCATGTTTTTCACCAAAGGGGTTGGGAAACACCGCGAAAAGCTGACCAGCTTCGAATTAGCTTTGAGGTCTGCCGGGATCGCTGCCTGTAACTTGGTGCGAGTTTCAAGCATTTTTCCGCCTCGCTGCAAGCTCGTTTCGCGGACCGAGGGTGTAAAGGAACTCCGGCCCGGACAGGTGACTTTTGTGGTCATGAGCGAGAATTCAACGCGTGAGCCGCATCGTTTGATTGCCGCTTCTGTGGGCGTCGCAATTCCCTCCGACCGGAATGCTTTTGGCTACCTCTCGGAGCACCATTCTTTCGGCGAAACGGAAGAAGTGGCCGGCGAGTACGCAGAAGAGCTGGCGGCGGAAATGCTCGCCACCACGCTAGGCGTAGAGTTTGATCCTGACCGGAGTTGGGATGAGAAGAAGGAGATCTATCGAATCTCCAACAAGATTGTCCGGACCTTGAATGTCACCCAATCAGCTATCGGCGATAAGAGAGGTCTCTGGACCACCGTACTGGCCGCGGCGATCTTGCTGGGGATCGATGAATAGCACTTCTTGAGGAGGAAAATCCTCTTGCGCGTAATCTTATTGATATTGATACAATCTTCGTTCTTGCTGGCCGGTGATATGCCGGTGGCCTTTGTCAGGCATGGTGATCAGGTCGACGTGAGCATCGGAGGGAAACCTTTCACGAGCTATTATTTCAGCCCTGAAACACCCAAGCCCTATCTCTACCCGTTGCGTTCACCTGAGGGCATTATCGTCACGCGCGGGTATCCCATGGTAACGAGCATTCCGGGCGAGAGTAAAGATCATCCTCATCACCGCGCCATGTTCTTCGCCCACGGCGATATCAATGGGGTTGATTTCTGGGGGGAGGCGCAGTTCACAGAGAAAGCGCCCGTGCATGTGGCGGGGAAGACCTACGCCTCCTCAGAGGAACTCCCCAAGGGTCGCACGGTATTCAACAAACTCGAAGAAATGAAGGGCGAGACTGATTCTGGAACGCTTCGGGCGGTCTTCAGCCTGCTCGGCCCGGATGGCCGGGTGATGGGCAGCGAGACGCAGGAATATACGCTTCGAGGCGATGCAAGGACCCGCACCATCGACTGCGCGTTTACCATCACGGCAGACCATGGGACGCCGCTGAAAATGGGCGATACGAAGGAGGGAACCTTCGCCATTCGGGTGGTCAAGAGCCTGCAAGAACCTGCCGTGAAGATGCTGAACTCCGCCGGCGCCGTGGGTGAAAAGAACATCTGGGGTAAGCGAGCTGATTGGGTTGATTACTCCGGAGTGGTGGGAGGGGAAAGGGTCGGAATTGCCATCTTCGACAATCCCACTAACATCAAGCATCCCACTTACTGGCATGCCCGTGGCTACGGTTTATTCGCTGTGAATCCCTTCGGCGAGCACGACTTCTATAATGACCCCAAGCGCGACGGAAGCGTGACCATCCCCGCCGGCCGGTCGCTGACCTTGAAATATCGGGTGCTGATTCATGACGGCGATGCCGCCGAAGCCAAGGTCGCTGCGGCCTACCAGCAGTATGCCGTAAGCAGCAGGCAGTAGGCAGTCGCAGCCGGTAGCGCAGGCCGCCGCTTCTGCAGTCTGCGGTTTTTTCTTAGGCGCGTGAACAAGCCGCGGACACCAAAACCGGGGGTCCGCGCTACCAACTTTCGGTACTTAGGGTGGCGTATGGAACGTCTGATCAAGGCTCGAGCGCAAACGGGGTTTCAACAAATCGTCCCGCCGGGAGTTCTGCGCTTTCTCGACTTTGCCCGCTTGAGTTTGTCGAAGGGCCAGCAGCATTCGGCAAAAGCTCAGGGACGGGAATGCGTTCTGGATGTATTCTCCGGCAGAGCGACCATCGCTGTCGAGGTTGCCGATAGGCCGAGGCAGGTCTTCTCGGATGTGGGGGCTCGGGCGGATGTATTTTCCGGACCGCCCGTCATGGTCTATTTGCCGCCGCACTCTTCCTACGAGATTACGGCAGTAACGGAAGCCTTCGATGCGGGCATCTTTTCGGCGCCCTCAACCGCCACCGCCCCTCCTGCGCTCCTGGCCGGAGCGGCGGTGGTCACCCGGCAAGTCGGCCGCGATAACTGGCAGCGCACGGTTTACTCGGCGCTGGCCGAAAACGTCCCGGCCGAGCGCTTGCTGGCGGGCGAAACGCTCAACCCGGCCGGCAACTGGTCCAGCTTTCCGCCCCACAAGCATGACCGCTCGAACCCTCCGCTGGAAGCCATCCTCGAGGAGGTTTACTTCTTCCGCAGTAAGCCTGCCCAAGGCTTTGGCTTGATGTGGACCTACACCGACGCTGACGACCCTGAGGGCTTCTCCACTGTCTTTGTCGTGGAGGATGGGGATACAGTGCTCCTGCCCAAGGGCTACCATCCCGTCGTGGCGGCGCCGGGCTACCAACTTCATTACACCTGGGTCCTCGCCGGAGAGGAACGCCGTTACGGTGCCTGGGCGGACGACCCTCGGCACGCATGGGTGAAGAACAGTGCCTAGTGCTTAGTGGCTAGTGCCTAGAGCTTAGCGCCAGTGGCGGAGCCCCGACAATCAGAGCTTTGTTACTAACCACTAGGCACTAACCACTAGCCACTGCCTTAGTGCCATGCCGAAACGTGCGTTCACGATCCCCCACCTTCGCTGGACTGTCTGCGCGCTGTTGTTTCTTGCCTCCACGATTAATTACGTGGACCGGCAGACCATCTCCGTCCTGAAGCCTCACCTGCAAAACGTGCTGCACTGGTCGGAGAGCGATTACGGCTGGATTGTGTTCGCCTTTCAACTGGCCTATGCCCTCATGTTCACAGTCGCTGGCGTGGCAATGGATTGGCTGGGAACTAGGTTAGGATACGCGATCTCCATCACCTGGTGGTCCATTGCCGCCATGGCTCATGCCCTGGCACGTGGCGCGCTTTCCTTCGGCGCGGCACGCTTCCTCCTGGGCGCAGGTGAAGCGGGAAACTTTCCCGCCGCCATTAAAGGCGTTGCCGAATGGTTTCCCAAAAGGGAACGGGCTCTGGCCACCGGCGTCTTCAATGCTGGGCCGACGGTGGGGGCTGTCATCGCCCCTCCGTTAGTCGTTTGGGTGACACTCCGCTGGGGCTGGCGGGAGGCGTTCATCTTCACCGGTGCCTTGGGATTCATCTGGCTGTTCCTCTGGGTAGCGCTGTATCGCCTGCCGCGCCAGCATCCGTGGATTACGCCGGGCGAGTTGGAACACATTGAGGGCGGGGAGGGCGAGGAAGAAATCTCGGTTGCTCGAATCCCGTGGCAGAAAATCCTCGCCTACCGCCAGGCCTGGGGTTTCATCCTGGCGAAATTCATGACTGATCCCATCTGGTGGTTTTACATCTTCTGGCTGCCTTCCTACCTCAAGCAGGGGCGTGGCTTCACGCTTGAGGAAATCGGCCTTTTCGCGTGGATTCCTTTTCTCGTTTCGGGGGTTGGGAGCGTGGCGGGCGGATGGCTCTCGGGCTTCTTCCTCAAGCGCGGTTGGCCTGTAAGCCGCGCGCGCAAGGCTGCGATGGCCCTATGCGCGTTCTGCATGCCCTCCGGCATCATAGCTGTTTTTGCCCCCAACGTCGGGTGGGCGCTGGCGCTCATTTCCCTTTCCCTTGCCGCGCACCAGGGATGGTCAGCGAATGTCTACACCCTGGCTTCGGATATGTTCCCCAAGCGTGACATCGGCTCGGTTACAGGCCTGGGCGGGACAGGCGGGGCCGTGGGCGGCATGATCCTGTCCCTGATCGCCGGTTATACCTTGCAATGGTTCCACACTTACGTGCCCCTCTTCATCATCGCCGGCGTCATGCATCCCCTCGCTATCGGGCTAGTGCATTGGATGATTCCCAGGATCGAACCGGTCGGAATTATGAATAGTGAATAGTGAATGGTGAATTGCGGCTTCAAGGCTTGGCCTAGGCGGTGCTCACACTACGTTCGCACTGTCATCCTGAGGGGAGCGAAGGATCCCTGCAGTTGCTTTTGTCTCCCGTTCCCCTTCGGCAAACTGCGGAGATCCTTCGCTTCGCTCAGGATGACAGCCACACCCCTCGCTTTCACAATTCACTATTCACCATTCACTATTTAAATCGTCGTCCTGCCCAACGTTTCCAAGCCTCGCTGTCAGCGAGCATCTTGATAAAAAGGCCGCCGACCACCGAGCGCGCCGTTGGCAAGCGGATAAGTGCCAAGATCGTGCGGGGCAAAGGGGAAGGACCAACGAGCGGATTCAGCATATCTGAAAAGCGGCGCCAGAGATGCTTCAAGAAGTTTGGGATTGAGCAGCAACAGAATGGGCGCCACGTCGCACCGTCAACCCTCACCAAGCTGTGGAGCTCCTGCTTTGCACCTGTCCAGTGGCGCGTCGCGTCATAGGTCAGCCGGTCGGCAAACGACCAGACACTAAAGTAAGGATTACACGTCACGAGCGGGACAGCGGGCGGACGGAAGCCTGCCACGTCTGATGCGGCCCCCATCGAGGTGTAA
>Ga0187808_10000243_pt1 | contig 15355 bp, 13 predicted proteins | sample NC_wetland_sal_i_5_FD_132427 | JGI IMG/M metagenome (GOLD analysis project Ga0187808, IMG submission 132427) | Wetland sediment microbial communities from Neuse River Estuary, North Carolina, USA - ASW_3 | ecosystem: Environmental > Aquatic > Freshwater > Wetlands > Sediment | place: USA: North...
CCAGGGCGTCGATCGAGGAGGTCAGGTCACGCAGGGCCGGGGCGGCATCGCGCAGCGCGGCCTGGTCGCGCTGCGGAAGCGCGGCCAGCGCGGCCTGGATGATCTCCTCGTTCACCCGGTGCCAGCGGCTCACCGCCGTCGCGCCCTGGTCCGATAGATCCAGGCTGACGGTGCGACGGTCACCGGTGCCGGCGGCTCCGGGACCGCCGGGCGTCCGCGTCACGTAGCCGGCCGACTGGAGGCCGCCGAGCAGGGTCGCCACCGAGCTGGGCGCGAGCCGCAGCATCCGGGCCAGCTGGCTCGGCCGGATACCGGGGTGCTCGGCCATGCACGACAGCAGTTCCAGCTGGGCCACGGAGAGCCCCAGGACGGGATCAGCCGCCCGCGCGGCGCGCCGCATGGCCCGGCGGAGGCGGGACACGATGTCGGCCAGCTCGGGCCCGATCTGCTCCTGCCGCGGCAGGCCGTGCGCCGTGTTGCCGTCAGCTGAAGCCACCTGGCGGGTCCGCCTCCCTGGGACGTCCGGCCTGTCGCCGCGCCTGCGCGCGGCCGGCCAGCGCGATCGCGGCCGCAGCGGCAGAGACGACGGCGAGCGCGATGAACGCGGGCCGCGCCTGCGTCGACCCAGCGTACCCGCGGCCGGCGCCACCCAGGTGCAGGGTCAGCGCCATGAGGGAGATGCCGAGGGTCGTGCCGATCCCCCGGGCCATGCTGACCAGGCCCCCGAGCAAGGAAGCGGACGAGTCGGCGGTACTGCGCATGATGACGGTGTTGTTGGCGGGCACAAAGATTCCGAGGCCCAAGCCGGCCAGCGCGAGCTGCGGGACCACGGTCCGCACCGTCACCGGCACGAAGACCGACGCGCACATGACCGCGCAGGTCACCGCGGCACCCGCGAAGCTGCGCTGGCCGTCGGTCCAGGCCCTGGGCAGCGCCGCGTCGCCGAACAGCGCGGCCAGGCCGAACCCGAGCGGCAGCGCGGAGAGCACCAGGCCCGTCCGGGCCTCACCGCCCAGGTCGTGGCCGAGCAGCTGCGGGACCAGAACAAGCGGCCCGAATAGCGTGAGGTACCCGCACGCCGCGCCGGCCAGCGCTCGCGCCAGCGGCGCGGAGCGTAGCAGCCAGACCGGTATCAGCGGGTGCCCAGTGCTCATCTCGCGCCGGATGAACGCGGCCAGGCCGGCGAGGGCGAGCACCGCGAGCAGCGCGGCCGCCCAGGCCGGCAGGGTCAGGCCCGATGCCGCGGACATGACGAGCAACAGCGTGCTCGTCCACGCCATCAGCAGCAGGGTGCCCGGCCAGTCGAACCTTTCCCGCCTGCTGAACTGTTTGGTACGCGGCAGCAGGTAGCGGCCAGCGACAATCGCCACCAGGCCGACGGGGACGTTCACCCAGTACACGGCGCGCCAGCCGACCGTGGCGGTGAGCAGGCCGCCCAGGGTGGGGCCCAGCGCCAGCCCGATGGACTGCGCGCCCGCCTGCACGCCCAGAGCGAAGCGCATCCGGTCCTTGGGGGTACTGGTCGTCACCAGGGCCACGCTGTTCGACTGGAGCATCGCCGCGCCGACCGCCTGGACCAGGCGGAGCAGGATCAGGGCGCCCAGCGAGGGCGCCAGAGCGCAGGCCGCGGAGGCCACCGTGAATACGGCGAAGCCGTAGGTGTAGACGAGCTTGCGGCCCACCGCGTCGCCTAGGCGTCCGGCCGGAGCGAGCAGGGCGACCAGGCCGAGCAGGTAGATCAGGGACACCCACTGGACGGCGGCGACCGGGACGCCGAACTCATGCTCCATCGCGGGGAACGTGATCGTGACGATGCTGGCGTCGAGTTGGCCCATGAAGGCGCCGAAACAGACGACGCCGAGCGCCAGCCACGGCGCCCGGGGGCTCTCCCGCACGACGGCAGGCCGGGGCGGCTCCTGCAAGATACTTCTGTAAGCGAACATCTTGCTCTGATACTACCCAACAATACTTCGGTAAGCGAACATTATGAGCGCGGGTTCGGCTGTCGTGGCGTCCGGCGAGGTGGGGTGTGCGTCGGGAGGGCCGCCGGGCAAGAAGCGTCACGGGCAAGAAGCGTCACGGGCAAGAAGCGTCACGGGCAAGAAGCGTCACGGGCAAGAAGCGTCACGGGCAAGGGACGTCACGGGCCGGGAACGTCACGAGCCGAGGACGTCGGCTTGGATACCTGGATTAACTCCGGACATGCCGGGCGCGGTGCTGGCCATGGGGGATCAGACCCGACAGACTCTTGGAGGTGGAGCAGTCCGCCGTCTCCGCGCTGGCCGCTGGGCTAGAGTACGCCGGGAAAGCACCAGCAACGGACGGCGGCGGGACCGACCCCGCGAGGCCGCGGACGGGCTTTCACGGGTCGGAACGGAAGGGACGACGATGCAGGAACTGCGCTTCGTCGCGGTGAGCGAGGATGGCCGTTACGCGGTCCTCGCCGTCCCCGGACGAAGCGCGCGCTTCACGCTGCCGATAGATGAACGGCTCCGGGCGGTAGCCCTGGGCCAGACCTCCCGGCTCGCGCAGTACGAGATCGAAGTGGAGAGCCCGTTGCGACCCAAGGAGATCCAGGCACGAATTCGGGCCGGGGAAACGGTGGAGGAGATCGCGGACGCGGCCGGCATCGCGGCCGAGCGCGTGCGCTGGTTCGAAGGACCGGTCCTGGCCGAACGAGCCTACATGGCGGACCAGGCTCAGACCGCCTCGGTTCGCCGCCACGGAGATTCGACGCCAGGCCCGCGGCTGGGCGAGATCGTGGCCGAGCGGCTGAACGCGATCGGGGCGGACCCGGACGACGCGCAGTGGGACGCGAAGAAGCGCGGCGACGGCAGCTGGCAGGTCGAACTCACGTTTACCTCCGGCGGCCGCCCGCACGTGGCCGAGTGGGTGTTCGATCCGCGCCGCAGGCACGTGCTGCCCGCCGATGATAACGCCGCGCGCATGTCGCTGCCGGGCGCCGAACCGCCCCAGCCCGCGGCATCGCCGCCGGGTGAGGCGACGGTCACCCGGCTGGCCCCGCGGCTCGGCAATGCCAGGCATGAGCGGCCTGGGCCCGGACGGCCGACAGTCTCCGAGCCCGCATCGCCTACGCCGATGCCATCCCCGCCGCCCACGCCCACACCCTCGCCGCCGGTGACGCCCGAGCCCAGGAGAGACGTATCCCGCCCGCCCGCCGCGGAGCCGAACCAGTGGCCGCGGCCCGCGGCCCGTGAGCCCGCGTCGGCGCCCCTGGTCGCTGCGGAGGGCGCGCGCGAGAATCATCAGGCTGCTGCCCCGCCGACCGGCACCTCGGCCGAGCCTCCGGCCGCTATCGGCGATGCGGTCGCGCAAGCCGAGCCCGTCGCCGAGCAGACCGGGCGTCAGGGCCGGAAAGCGGCTCGCGGCCGACGATCTTCGGTCCCGTCTTGGGACGAGATCATGTTCGGCAGCTCCCGCCAGCGCGACTGAGCCTGGACGGACCCGCCTGACGGCAAGCTGTCAGAACGCGGGATGGGCTGACAGGAGGGTGTGCGCGTTCTGACAGCGGCATGGCCCAGGATGGGTTTATGCGATATGACGCGACATCAGCACTTGCCGTCGAGGCCACCGGGCTGGTCAAGCGGTTCGGCAAGACGACGGCACTGACCGGGGTGGACCTGGTGGCCCGGCCGGGCCGGGTGCTCGGGGTCCTCGGGCCCAACGGGGCCGGCAAGACGACCGCGGTTCGGATCCTGGCCACGCTGCTGCGTCCGGACGGCGGGCAGGCGAGCGTCTTCGGCTACGACGTGCTCCGCGACGCTTACCAGGTCCGGCAGCTCATCGGCCTCACTGGCCAGTACGCGTCCGTGGACGAGGGGCTCTCGGGGACCAACAACCTCATCATGATCGGCCGCCTGCTCGGCCTGCCCCGGGGCCAGGCCCGGGCCCGGGCGGCCGAGCTGCTGGCCCGGTTCGAGCTGACCGAGGCCGCCGGGCGGATCGTGAAGACCTACTCCGGCGGGATGCGGCGTCGGCTGGACCTGGCGGCCAGCCTGATCGGCCGCCCCCGGGTGCTGTTCCTAGACGAGCCGACCACCGGGTTGGACCCGAACAGCCGGACCGACGTATGGGCCATGATCCGCGGGCTCGTCTCGGACGGGGTCACGGTCCTGCTCACCACGCAGTACCTGGACGAGGCCGACCAGCTGACCCACGACATCGTGGTCATCGACCGGGGCAAGGTCATCGCCACCGGGACGCCGGACGAGCTGAAGGCCCGGACCGGCGGCCAAGTGCTCCTGGTCTCGCCGGCCGAGCCGGCCCGCCTGGCCGAGGCCGCCGCGCTGCTCGAGGCGCTGGCCGGGGCTGAGGTCACCACCGACGCGGAGGCCGGCGCGGTATCCGTGCCCGTTACCGACAAGGCGCTGCTGCCGAGCGTCGCCCGCGAGCTCGATGACAGGGGCATCGAGCTCGCGGAGTTCACGCTGCGCAAGCCGAGCCTGGACGAGGTCTTCTTCGCGCTCACCGGCCACCGGTCGGACGACGAGGACACGCCAACCCGCGAACTGGAGGAGACCCGATGACCGCGGTCGCAGCACCGGCGTTCCCGGCTCCGGCCCGCAGGCTCGGCCTGCGCGGCGGGCTGCGGAACACCTTCACGCTGACCTGGCGCAGCGTGCTGAAGATCAGGACCAACGTGGAGGATCTGCTCGGGCTGAGCCTGCAGCCGATCATGTACCTGCTGCTGTTCACGTACGTCTTCGGCGGGGCCATCGCGGGCGGCACGCACGCGTACCTGCAGTTCTCGCTGCCGGGGATCCTGGTCCTCAGCGTGGTGTTCGCCACGCTGGGCACCGGCCTGATGCTCAATCAGGACATCGCCAACGGGGTTTTCGACCGGTTCCGCAGCCTGCCGATCGCTCGCTGGGCGCCGCTGGCCGGCGCCATCCTGGGCGACATGGTGCGCTACAGCATCTCGGTGGCGGTGACACTGGGCTTCGGCATGATCCTCGGATTCCGCATTACCACCTCCCCCCTGGCTGCCGTCGCAGCCTGTCTGCTGCTCCTGGTCTTCGCGCTAGCCATGTGCTGGTTCTCCGCGCTCATCGGCCTGCTGGTGAAGACTCCGCAGGCTGTGCAGTGGTTCGGGTTCCTGGCTATGTTCCCGCTGGTGTTCGGGAGCAACCTGCTCGTGCCCTCGAGCACCATGCCCGGCTGGCTGCAGGCGTTCGTGAAGGTGAACCCGATCACCTACCTGACCGGGGCCGAGCGCGGACTGCTGACCGGCGGGCCGGTCGCCGACCCGGCCGTCCGCTCGCTGCTGTGGGCGCTGGGCATCTTCGTGGTGTTCGCCCCGCTCGCGGTCCGGGTCTACCGGCGCAAGACCTGACCAGCTAACCCGGTGACCGCACCCTCGGCCACCGCGATGGCTTCATCGCGGCCCAGGGCGCGGCCGCCTTCGTACGCGGCGTCGAACCCGGTTCCGCCGAGCACGCCGCGGGCGGCCTCGCGGGCCCCGGGGGCGTCCAGGCTGCCCTCGTCGAAGGCGCCCCGGATGGTGTGGGCCGCACCGAGCAGGGTGACCGCCAGCACGGCGCGCTCGCGCCGATCGGCGGGCTCGCGCGGCGAACGCGTCGCGGACCCGGTCGTGCTCGCCGACCTCGGCCAGCCGCTCCAGACCGTATGCGCGCACGGTCTCCAGCGTCCGCAGCCAGACGGCCGCCAGCTCGATGGCCAGCGGCATCCCGTCCAGGGCCCGGCAGATCCGGGCCACGGCGGCCGTGTTGTCCGTGTGCAGCTCGAAGTCCGGCCGGACGGCCACCGCCCGGTCACGCAACAGCCGGACCGATGCGTAGGACTCGGACCCTTCGGCGTATGACGGGGGCGGTGGAGGTATCGGCAGCGGCGGGACCGGGCAGAGGGTCTCGCCGTCGATGCGGAGCGGCTGCCTGCTGGTGGCCATGATCCGTACCCGCGGGCAGGCGGCCAGCACTCGGCCCGCGAGTGCGGCCGCCGCCTCGATGACATGCTCGCAGTTATCCAGGATCACGACGTCGTCCCGGTCAGCCAGCGCCTCGGCCAGCCGGTCCAGCGGGCCCGTCGCGGGATCGGCCGTGCGCCGCGAGATGACCCGCTCGCGGATGCCGAGCGTGTCCAGGACCGCGTACGCCACCTCGGCCGGATCGGTCACCGGGGCGAGCTCGACGAACCAGGCCCCGCCGGCGAGCCGCACGGACACCTCGGCGGCGAGCCGGGTCTTCCCCACTCCCCCGGGGCCGGTGAGCGTGACCAGGCGGGCCGAGCCGAGGTTCTTCAACACGCGCGACACCTCGGCATCACGGCCGACGAAGCTGGTCAGCGTGCTCGGGGCCACGGGGTGCGCGGAGGTCACCTGAGCGGATACCACGGTCCGTTCGGTATCAAGAGAATGATCGGAGGGACGGGCGGCACTCATGGCTACGGTCGGCACCCCCTCCTCACCGCGCAGGATGCGCAGGTACACCTGCTCAAGCCCGACGAGGCTAGCTCCCTCGCCGAGGGCCAGGTCGGCCTCGATCCGGTCGGTCAGCACGCTGGAGCGCAGTTCGGTCAGCTTGGCCGCGGTCGCGTCGGCGAAATCATGCCCGGCCGCGTCGGCCAGCGGCTGACCGCGCCAAGACGCCAGCGCGGACCGCAGCACCGCCGCGGCCTCCCGCGGGTCACCGTCGGCCAGTGCCCGGCGGCCGCGCACGGCGAGGGTCTCGAAGACCAGCGCGTCCACCGCGTCCGGCCGCACCACCAGCCGGTATCCGGCCGGGTGCGATTCGATCACGTGATCCAGGCTGGCCCGGCGCAGTTCGGCCCGCAGCCGGGAAACCAGCGTCTGCAGGGCGTTACCGGGGTTGGCCGGCGGTTCTTCCGGCCAGATCTGGTCGGCCAGCGAGCCTGACGGCACGACACGCCCGGCCTCCAGGGCGAGCAGAACGAGCAGGACGCGCAGCTGGCGCCCGCCGACGTGCACGGTGCGCCCCGCCTCGTCCCGTACCTGAAGCGGGCCAAGTAGCCCGATCCGCAGCGTGTCCGGCATCCACCCGCTCCCGTTATCCGTATCCGTGCCGCGACCTGCTCCCATTTTCCCCGGACCATTCAACACGTCATCTCGCCTTACGCTTCCTCACTGGCAGGTTCTAATATCAACCGTCGGCAAGAGGGAGGCGAGGGTGGCTTCAGGCCAGGACCGGATCCGCCGGGACTGCGGCAGCCCGCGGCGGCAGGGCCCTGCCCCGCGGCGGCAGCCGCACAGGCCGACAGGGCGGCGGTCATCCCGGTGCGCGGCGGTCGTCCTGGCGCTGGCGGCGGCCCTGACCCTGGCCGGCTGTGAGCAGGGCGGCCAGGGCGCGCCGGTAGCGCCGCGGACGATGACGGTCAGCAGCGAGGCATTCAGCCAGAACATCCTCCCGCAGCGTTATACGTGCCACGGCGACCGAATCAATCCGCCGCTCGACTGGTCCGGCGCGCCGGCCGACACCAAGAGCCTCGCCCTCATCGTGGACGATTCTTCGGCGCCGATCACGCCCTTCATTTACTGGCTCGTGTTCGACATCCAACCCGGGACGACGGATATCCAGGAGGACGCGCTGCCGACCGGGGCGAAGCAGGCGCTGAACAGCGCAGGCACCGCGACCTATGACGCGCCCTGTCCGGCCGGTCATTCTCACTCATACCGTTTCACGGTTTATGCGCTGAAGCGTGACCTGACCCTGCCAAATGGCGCTCCCCTGCTGACCGTGTGGACCGAGATCGCGGCGGCCACAATCGGCCGCGGACGAATAGTGGTAACCGGGAACTCGTGATCATACCGACGCATGTCGTATTCAGCCTGGGCGAAGTTTTTCAATCGTGTGACACGGTCCCCAGCGGTGGGCCAGAATCGGTGATGTTCAAGCGGGTTCCAGGGCGCTCGCGACAACGAGGGAAGGCTCGCGTCATTGGCCACGTGTGCCTGGCTAGCGTCCCTTAGACCCCCCACCAGGCCCGGCATTCAGGATGGAGACCATGATCCTGGTCGCGGGACTCGCTGTCGCGGGACTGGCTGGCATAGCGGCAGCCTTCTACTTCAGCATGCACCCGGGCGGTTCCCGGGTTCGGGCCCGGCCGGGCCGGGCCGGGGACAGCCGGCCTCCGGCCAGCAGTGGCCGCACGTCGCAGCCGTCCGCCGGCAGATCGGAGCGGTCCGCGCGATCCACCGGAGACGCCAACCCCGCACGATCTGCTAGGTCCGGTGGGGGCGCCAGCCCCGCACGATCGGCCAGGTCCGCCGGAGACGGCAGATCCGGGAGCGAGCGGGCTGTCGATCGCACCGGGTCCAGCACTGTGATCGACTTCACCGGCCCGCAGCGGATCCTGGACGATGCGGAGCCTGTGGTCACGGACCGCCGGGCCCGGCACAGCGACCAGCTCCAGGAGAGTTCGGACGAGCCGGGGCCGGGCCGTCGAGCCGCGGCGCGGCGTGCCCGCGAGGCCGCTACCGACGACGCGGCCGCGGCGTCCAGGTCACGTCGGCGCGTAGCCTGGCGCAAGGGATCCGACGTCGACGAGGAACTGTGGCCCGTAGCGGCGTTCGGCGGCGTTTCCGACGAGCAGTTCTGGGATGACCTGGCGGCCGACAAGCCCTTGGCGACGACCGCGCGCACCGCCCAGCCGGACACGGCAGCCAGGCGCCGGCCGCCGGGCGCCGACCCACTGCCGGACCTGTATCCCGCCGACGACCGGGGCCGCGGGGATGGCAGGCGCGGCGTCGCCGAAGGGCCGGGCACGCATCCGCAGCCTCGCCTCGGCCCGGACGACCGGACCGCGATAGAGCCGGTGCAGGCGGGCACTCAGTCGTCGCCAGGCCTACCGACCGCGACGCAGCCCTACCCGACGGCGACGCAGCCGTCGCCGACCGTCACCCAGCCGGCTCGTCCCGCCCATCAGCCCGCCGAGTCGCGCGGGCGGTCACGCTCCGCTACCAGCGCAGAGGAGGATCCGCTGACCAGCCCGGCGTACTCGCTGCGGTCCAAGGCACGCCTAAACGGCCAGTCCTACCCGTCGGCTGGCGGCGGGTACCCAGACGGCGCGCCTCCGCACCGGCAGCTCGACCGGCCCTCTCCCGGCACGAACGGGCGCGGCCGACCCGATGCGGGACGGCCCGATGCGGGACGGCCCGATGCGGGCCGCTCGAACGGGTACCGGTCCGATCCCCTGCGCTCTGATCCGCTCCGGCCGGATCCGCTCCGATCGAGCAATGGCTACGGCGGCAACGCCGCCTATCCGTACCCGCAGCAGCCCTACAGCGAATCGGCCCAGTCGATAAACACCTCGCCGCACGGTGACAGGTACGGATATGGAAACCCGGCCGTCTCGTGGGTCCAGGCCAGTCCAGGCAGCGACCCCAGGCGAGCGACCGGCGGCTGGAATCCGAGCCAGGCCAGCGGAAACAGGGCCGACGCCGGGTACCGGGGCTCACGTCCGGCGTACCCGCCGTCCAACGGCTACCGGGCCCCTTACAACCCCCGTGGATACGGCCGCCCGTTAAGCAGCCTGCGCTGACCTCGCGCACACTAGGTTTATGCCTGAGGGAGACGTGGTCTGGTACACCGCCCGGCGCCTGCACGAGGCGCTGGCGGGACGGACACTGACCCGCAGCGACTTCCGTGTCCCGCGGCTGGCCACCGCCGACCTGACCGGCGACGCGGTCGCCGAGACCGTGTCCCGCGGCAAGCACCTGCTGACCCGGACCACGAGCGGCCTCACGGTCCACACCCACCTCCGCATGGACGGCAGCTGGCGGGTCCGGCCCGCAGCTGAGCAGGTCAAGGACAGCCACCGGGTCAGGCTGGTGCTCGCCAACGACGACTGGCAGGCGGTCGGTTATCAGCTCGGTGTGGTCGAGCTGATCCGCACCAGCGAGGAGCCACAGGTCACCGGGCACCTGGGGCCGGATCTGCTCGGTCCGGACTGGGACTGCGCCGAGGCGGTGCGGCGGCTGTCCGCCGAACCCGCCCGCCCCATCGGGGAGGCCCTGCTCGACCAGCGCAACCTGGCCGGTATCGGCAACCTGTACAAGGCCGAGGTGCTGTTCCTGCGCGGCGTGAACCCATGGCAGCCGGCCGGCGCCGTCACGGATCTCGCGGCCATAGCCGAGCTCGCGCGCCGCCTGCTGGACGCGAACAAGGACCGGATCGGCCAGGTCACCACGGGCAACTGGCGCCGGGGCGAAGAGACCTGGGTGTACGGGCGGCGCGGCCGTCCGTGCCGGCGCTGCGGCACGCCCATCCGCTCCGAGGGACAGCAAGACCGGGTCACCGTCTGGTGCCCGTCCTGCCAACCCGAACCCAGACCGGTTAGACCGGCCTAGTTCGTAAGGCTAGGCGCAGGAGTGGGCGAGGTCGACGATGCAAAACCGGTTGCCGTCCGGGTCGGCCAGGACGACGAAGTCTGGATCGTCCGGGTAGCTGTCCCAGACGACCCGGCATGCGCCGAGCGATACCAGGCGCTCCGCCTCCGCCTCTTGCTCGTCCGCTCCGGTCACGTGCAGGTCGAAGTGCAGGCGCGGATAGTCCTCAGGCGGCGTCCGGCTCATCTGCAGCGCGATCACGGCGCCGGTCCCGCCCGGCGGCGGGGACAGGACCCTGGCCCAGCCGCCGAACGGTCCCTGGTGCACCTGGTATCCGAGCGCCGCGCACCAGAACTCCTCGGCCCGCTCGCGATCGGTAACGCCCAGCACCACCACGCCGAACGTGAGCATGACCACTCCCCTTCCGAGCCTGGACGGTTCGTCCGTGGATCCGAGGTTAGCGCCGCACATCGATGGCTCGACTTATGGCATATTTTATGGCACACTTTATGTCATGACGACTACGATCGAAGAACTCATGGAGAGCGCGCTGGACGCGCGGCGTGTCGCGCAGAACGCCATCAGGGTGGCAGTGCGGGAGGCCCGGGCCGCGGACTGGTCCTGGGACCGGATCTCCGCCGCCCTGGGCGGGTCCCCGAACGGCGAGACCCTCCGCCGCAACTTCGGCGGGGACGAGCAGCGGTTACGGCTGCCGGGCTACGCCCCGGTACACGTCGGCGTGCTGCTCGCCGGCCCGCCAGGCCGCGAGCAGGTCAATCGCGACCTTGTCCGGCACGCCGGTGGGTCGCGGAAGGGAATTCCTGAACACATCAGTATGCCTCCTGACCTGCGGTTATAATGCCGAAGACCTTTGCCGGCCGCAGGTTACTACCCGATACGATGTGGCCCAAATCACGAGCCGTGATTCCTTTGAAACCTTTTCGTGATACTCGTGTTAAACCTGATAATTGCTGAAACGCTTGTCCGATTAAAGGTTCCATAAACTGGGAAAATTTCCAGAATTGCTGGACTTTTTGACCATCATGCCCACATGATGTTTCAGCGCAGGCCATTTATCTCACAGCGTGAATAAGCGCTTCCCCTGCGTGACGCGGGCCAGTCGCGCCATAGCCGCGACCGTGAAGGGGCCCGCCGACATCGGCTGCAGGAGCCTGATGCATTCGGTCAATCCGGGAAACTTCAGGGAGGCGGGACGGTGGCAGTCCGACATAAGGTAGGCACCATCGCCGGAACGATGGCAGTAAGTCTGGCGGTTTTCTCCGGAACGGCCGACGCTCAGACGTTGTCGTTCAATCAAAAGGCAGCCGCATACGTGGAGACGTTCATCGGGAACGTCCCGTACGTCTACGGCGGTAGTTCTCCCAGCTCAGGCTTTGACTGCAGCGGCCTGGCCCAGTACGTGTACGATCACTTCGGCAGGTCAATCCCCCGAACGGCGGATGAACAGTTCCTGAGTTTCCGCCGCGAAAGCCAGAGCGATGCATGGGGTGGCGACCTCGTCTTCTTCCATGTGGATTCGGACCCCAACAGCTACGTCTACCACGTGGCCATTTACGAAGGCGACGATCACATCGTTTCGGCGACTGACCCAGCAGAGGGGATCGCCTGGCAGACAATCTGGTCCCCCGATGTGACATTCGGCACAATCACTCATTAGGTCAGGGCCCCCCCGGATCTCGTGTTTGTCCGGCAGCTTCTCAGGGGCTGGGGGATGAGGCTGTCCCGGGCGCATCGTTCCGGCAATGAGCTACTCGCCTTGTGCCGTAACGTTTCCGGAACGGTATGGCCATAGCCTGCGGTCATGAGGAACACACTGATCACCGGGCTGCTGCTCTGTCTGCCGACAGCGGTGCTCCTGGCGTCGGTTTCTCTGGCCGTGCTGGCCGGCACGCTGCGCCGTCGGCTCGGCCGGGTGGTGAACCCCCGGTTCCCGGACCTGCCGGTGGCCAGGCCTGACCGCGACCAGCTTCGTGACCTCAGTCACGGGTTCGATCCTAGTTGGCCAGGTCCTGGCCGTGTTTGCGCAGGCGCGCCGCCGCCGTCAGCGTGACGAGTTGTTCGGCCTGGGGCCGGTCGTCGCCGACTGGTGCCACCGTGAGGACGAACCCGCCCTGGCCGAGGCGGACCGCCTTGACCAGGACCGCGCTGCTGGCCCCGGGCAGGATGACCACATCACCCGCATTGACGTCGCCAGCGAAGACCACATCCTCCACAGATCGTGACAATACCGTCTGAGAAGGCCGACTTCACCCGTATGACGAACGCGAGATGTACGGCGCGTGTCCAGTAGGCGACGCCTGACCGGACCTCCGCGGGGTTGGTGAGCCGACGCTGACGTGGCGGGCCAGCAGCCTAAAACGGTGTCGGGATGTATCTCAAGGGCAGATCCGGCTCCACGTAGCCGCCGGCTCTCTGCCGCTTGGGCAGCGTGATGTCCTGATGAGCCAGCGGCTTGTAGGGGACCTGGCTGAGCAGGTGGCTGATGATGTTGAGGCGCCCGCGCTTCTTATCGTCGGTGTGCGCGATGTACCAGGGCGCCCAGGCGGTATCGGTCGCGGCGAACATCGCGTCCCTGGCCCGGGAGTAGTCATACCAGCGGCTGTAAGACTTCAGGTCCAGGGTCGACAGCTTCCAGGTCTTCCGCGGGTCGTTGATGCGGCTCTCCAGCCGCCTGGTCTGCTCGTCGGAGCTGACCTCCAGCCAGTATTTCAGCAGCAAGATCCCCGCATCGCCCATGGCCTTCTCGACCGCCGGCACCTGCTCGAGGAACCGCTCGGTTTCCTCCGGCTGGCAAAAGCCCATCACCGGCTCGACGCCGGCCCGGTTGTACCAGCTGCGGTCGAAGATCACCACCTCGCCGGCGGCCGGGAAATGCGAGATGTACCGCTGGATGTACATCTGCGACTTCTCCCGCTCGGTCGGGGCGGGCAGGGCGGCGACCCGGAACACGCGCGGGCTGACCCGCTCGGTGATCCGCTTGATCGTGCCTCCCTTCCCGGCGGTGTCCCGGCCCTCGAACACGATGCAGATCTTGGCGCCGGACGCCTTGACCCACTCCTGCATCGCGACGAGTTCGCCGTGCAAGATCCTCATCTCCCGCTCATACGGCTTCCGCTTCATCTTCGGGGGCGGGCCAACACCGGCCTCCTGCCCCGTTCCGGCCTGCCGCGCCCCGCCCGCCGCCTCGTCCTGCTTGTGCTCTTTCTTGTTGTTCTTCTTGGCCATGGCGCGTACCTCCCATTGATGTCTGACCCGAGCACGATGCCGCTGCCGTTTCGGGGCGGCCGCGGCTCAGGGTTCCGTCACCGTTATCGGGGCCGAGGAGACCGCGCCAGCTCGGGTCCTGCGGCGCGCGATCCACTTGCCGGCCTCCCAGCCCAGGAGCAGTACGACGGCGGCGAGGAACGCGAACCCCCACTGCGCGGCGGTCAGCTGGGTGGTGCCTAGCAGCCGGTTCATGAAGTTCGCCTGGGTGATGAGGAACGCTCCGGCGACCTCGGCCACCGCGATCACGTTCATCTTGGAGCTGTTGAAGACACCTGTGTCGAAGGCCGTGTCTTGCTCGCTGCGGGCCTCGAAGGCGGCGACCACGAGCATCAGCGAGAAGGCGACCAGCCCCATCGACTGGCCGATCTTGACGCTGCCGTAGTGATTCTTCCCGGTCGCGATCAGGGCCAGGTTGGCGATGGCGATGAACAGCCCCACCAGGCCGCAGGTGATCATCACGCCGCGGGTCAGGATCGGTTCGTCGCGCGGGCGGGGATGCCGGTTCATCAAGCCGGGCGTCTGCGCATCGAAGCCCAGCGCGACGCCGAACGGGGCGTTGACCAGGAAGTTGATCCACAGGATCTGGACCGGGGTGAACGGCTGGCCGGCGGCGAGGTCAAACAGAGTCGCGCCCAGGAAGGTGAGGACGAAGGCGACCAGCTCGAGCAGGACGAAGCGGATGTACTTGGACAGGTTGTCGTAGAGTTTGCGGCCCTGCTCGACCGCGTAGACGATGGTCGCGAAGTTGTCGTCGGACAAGATCATGCGGCCGGCGTTCTTTGCCACCTCGGTGCCGGTCCCCATGGCCACGCCGATGTCGGCGGCCTTGATGGCGGGCGCGTCGTTGACGCCGTCGCCGGTCATCGCGACGACATGGCCCTTCTTCTTGAGCGTCTCGGCGAGCAGCACCTTGTGCTCGGGCGCGACGCGGCCGACCACGCCGATGCGGTCGATCCGCTCGAGCCGGTCCTGTTCGGAGAGCGCCGCGAAGTCGGCGCCGAGGATCGCCTCGCCCGGTATGTTGAGCTGCTCGGCGATCGCCGCCCCGGTGATGACGTCGTCGCCAGTCACCATCCGCACCCGGATGTGCGCGGCCTGGGCATCGGCGACCGCGGCCTTCGATTCCTCGCGAGGCGGGTCGACCATCCCGACCAGGCTCGTCATCTCCAGATCCTGGACGAGGACCAGCAGGTCACCGTCCGGGTCGAAGCTGGCCGCATCCAGATCACGGAAGGCGCCCGCCATGACCCGCAGGCCCGCCTCTCCCATCCGCTGCACGTGCTGCTCGGCGCGCTGCTTGAGCTCATCGTCCCAGGGGACGCTGGTGCCGTTGGCCAGCGCGGTCGCCGCCCGGGCCAGCACGGCCGGCGCCGCGCCCTTGACGAAGCAGCGCACGACGTCGCGCCCCGACGCATCCGTGGCCTGGTTGAACGTGGCCATCAGCTTGTAGCTGGGGTCGAACGGCAGCGTCGCGAGCCGGGGCAGCTGCTCGCGCGTCCCGTCGATGAACACGCCCGCCTTGTGCGCCAGCACGAGCAGCGCGCCCTCGGTCGGATCGCCGACGACCTTCCCATTGACGAGCTTCGTGTCGCTCGCGACAACGTACGGCAGGATGGCGGCGTCCAGGGTGTCGGTCTTGCCGGCCGGGTGGCTGATCTTCCCATCCAGGCTGTAGCCGGTACCGGTGATGCCGTACCGGTCGGTCGGATCGACGACCTCGACCGCCGTCATCTGGTTCATCGTCAG
>Ga0187808_10000245_pt1 | contig 15263 bp, 7 predicted proteins | sample NC_wetland_sal_i_5_FD_132427 | JGI IMG/M metagenome (GOLD analysis project Ga0187808, IMG submission 132427) | Wetland sediment microbial communities from Neuse River Estuary, North Carolina, USA - ASW_3 | ecosystem: Environmental > Aquatic > Freshwater > Wetlands > Sediment | place: USA: North...
CGAAAATAGCCTTCCGAACTCATCCGCTGCCCCGTGCAGGTAATCTTCTCCCAGTGGGCACCCACCCAGAGGATGAGCGGTGATTAAATGCCGGGTTTTGAAAATATCCCAAAGAGGATTGGAGATGTAGTTGGCCTGCTGGGCGCGCGCGTGCCGGCGCAACTCCTCATTGATGCGTGTGAAAATGATCTCTCTCCCCGCCCCGTCCCATTGTATGCTCATGCGCCCGTCGCGTTCGTACCAGGGCGCATCGAAAACCATCGTGCCGCGCGCGTCGTCGTGGGCCATCACGAGGTAAAACATGGTGTGATTCAGAGCACCGTCGATTCGGTACGGGTGCAGGAGATCGTCATCGATGAGCGCACGCTGCTGCTGGGCTTTCTCGTTCCCTGCATAGGTCGGGTCGCCGTGCAACAGGGCAAAGCCGGCCTTGGCGCCCAGAACGTAGGCGCTGGGGAAAGAAAGGTCTTCTACCGTAATGCGGTCCTCAATGGGCGCGTTTCCATCAGAGGAAATGGCGCTGACGATGGTAGCGCCGGGCGGCACTGCCTCTCCGGGCACGGGAGTCTTCAACCCATATCCCAGCACGTTGGTGACGTATGACCCGTTGTAGGCCAGTCCAAAAAAATCTCCGTTGCCGCTGAACCCCGTCCCCAGGACCGGTGAAACGGAAAGGCCGTGCATTTCCGACCGCAAAAGAATCTCTGGGGAATTGATAGCCCCGGCGGAAAGCACCACGTTTTTGGCGTCCATTGTGAACGATTTACTCGAATGATCGTCCGCAACATGGGAACCGTGTATCCGCCAACCGCCAGTCGAGAGCTTTTCCGCCCATTCCACTTTCGTCTGCGTATAAATCTCTGCCCCCGCGCTACGAGCTAAGGGCAGATAGTTCATATAAAGGGTATTCTTCGCACCCACGTTGCAGCCCGTAACGCAGTCGCCACAGTCAGTACAAGGTTTCTGCTCGACTCCATAGGGGTTTTTACCATTAATGCTGAAATTCACCACGATGTTGAGTGGGTAAGCATGTAGGCCGATTTGGGCGGCGCGGCGGTCCATCGCCTGCACTTTGGCTAAGTCCATGGCCTTAGGATGCGGGTTGGCAGCCAGCACTTGGCGCGCCCGCAGGTAATAGGGCATGAGGACATCACGAGTGATGGTCCGAGGCCAACTCGATTGCTCGAAAACTTCGGCATCGGGGATGATCGCGACGTTGGCGTTGACCAGCGAGGTTCCGCCCAGACCCGACCCCTTGATCACCGAAATGTCCGGATAGTTCAGAAACTCGTAAAGTCCCAAGGGGTTGGTATCGTTTCGCGCGGCTGCCAAGACGCTGGCCATTTCGCTGGGGAAAGTTCCCACCGGCCATTCGCGGCCACGTTCCAACATGCAAATGGAAGGTTTGGGATTCAGATTCGCGGAGGCTAAACGCGCGGCGAAAATCGCCCCGCCGTATCCGGAACCAACGATAACATAGTCGTAGATGTTCTTCCTGCTAGCAAAATTCAGTCCCAACATGTTCGACCTCCAATGGCGAAGTCAGTAGTGATGGTTTTGCGGAAATGTGAATCTGTTAAGCCCGAGAGAACACTTGCCAGCCCTGAACCAGAGATCCAACGCCCCTGCGAGAGTCACCGCCACCCTAACACGAAATCAGTACTTTTTGAGTTCGCCTTTGGTTTCGACTACCAGGAGCAACTGTATGGTACATAATCGCCTGATAAAATTCAAGCAAAATATGGGACAATATGTTAGGCAATGTTGACAACTTGTTAGATGAAGTATTAGATTTCTAGTGTAAGTGTCTTTCCCGCGCACGCATTACAATCTACCTAGGAGCGCAAAGGTGCCAACCATCCAAATTGTTGACGGCTTCGGGCTTGATCTTCAAGCAGCGTTGAATCCGAGTTCGGCATTTGCCAAGTACTTCCAGCAACTTCCCAGTCTTTCAGTCGTTCAACAAGACCTTGCTTCGCTCCAGAGTCTCTCTCTAGCTGCATTTCCGCTGAAATCCACGCAAATCGGCTTATCATTTAAAGAACCTACGGTTATCACATCGACCACCCTTAAGTTTACAGGTGCCGCGGCAATTTCAGCCTCGCTCTCCGTGACTACGGCCGGGAAGCTCTTTGACCCTGACCCCTTCGCGAATCCCATCGAAATAACCAGCGGGCATGCCTATCTGGGTTTGGGTATTCAGGCTTCCATTTCACCTGGGATAAGTCTCCCCTCGGGCAAATTGGTATCTGGCTTGACAGCCGGGTCCAAGGTGTCTTTTACCCACTACAAGTGCTTCGAAACCACAGCCACCACCCCCACGTTTAGGGCTGCGCTCGAGGCGTCGCTTCAAGATTATGTAATTCCTTTGGGGGTGGATGACCTTGAAGCCTTAGACACGGGCGACATTGCAACCATGGAAGGAACCGGCTCCCTCCAGCTATCTGGGACCGTCAATCTGTTGACTTCTGTGAATCCTCTGGCAAGCCTTTCCTCTCCGGCGTTGCCTGGAATACAGGTAGCCGCAGGGGCTTCGATCGACATCGCGGCTTCGTACACAATCGAGGGCGATTTTCAGGTGCGGATTCAGAAGGTCGATGACGGGACTCTCCGGGTGGGTTTTTACAGGAAGCGGGGGGCTGATTTCACCGTGCAGGTCAACCCCTCGATAGGTGTTTCGGCAGGAACAACGAATGTGGATTTCATCTCTACGGTGCTCAAGGCCGTTACCCCCAGCCCTTTTCCCTCTCCTGCCCAGCTTGAAAGTGCAGGGCTCACCAAGGAGAAACAAGAGGTCGTGATGGGCGCCTTGCGGACGGCAGTGCAACGACAACTCGAGCTTGCTGTCCAAGCCGAACTCCAGGCACTTTCTTCTCAAGAGGCCGCATTCCTTTATGAAATCAAATTGCGTGACCTCGGACCGGAGGGGCGTGCCGCCATACAAGATGCCTTGCGATTGAATCTTTCCACCCTGCTGGGATCGGAAGGGTCCCTGCCCAGTGGCATCTCCGAGATACAGAGCCTTCTCACTACCACCCGGACGAAGGGGCACACGCTCAAGGTCAACATCCTGGGTATTTATAACTATGCTTCTATCAACGATCTCACTCTTAAAGGAACGATATTAACTGATCCGGTTAGTGGGTCCGTCTTAATCACGGATGAGGCCACCGCCACGCGTGTAAGTGGAGCAGTAAACTTCCTCGCCGACCCCGATAAACTGCGCAAAGAGCTGGCGCAGTCTTTCCTTATTACTGCGGCTTACCGATGCAGTGGCTTGATCGCGCACGGGCCGAGCCTGAAGGCTTCGTATTGGCATTTCGCAGTGCATGCAAAAACCAACCGTCAAACTATGGCGGCCTATCTAGATGCTCTCGAAGCATTAGGGCTGGTCTCAGAGGCTCAAAAGCAAGAAAAGCTTTCGAACCTAAGTGATTTTGGGCGCTCCACCTGTTATATAGGCACTGATTACGATGATGCCCTCAGCCAAAGCCTCTACCTTCACCCCGACGGTCAGCCGCGCGGGATTGAAGAGTACGAACAGATCGGCCGCCAGGCGCTTCGGCGACTCTTGCATCCGGGTGACGACGACTTCCGCCTGCGGAGCTTGGGAAACGACGCCCTTTGGGAGCAGGTCAAGGCGACGGGAGGCACGGCGGGCAATCTCGCCCCGCTCTTTCCTGATTTGCGGCCTGACACCCAGATCCCGATAATTGCCGGAGACTACCTACTAATCGAATGGTGGGCAACTACCATGTCGCGCCTGGCGGTAACGTTGAGCGGTGCCAAGCGCTTCTTTGCTCAGAAACCCGCACCGGCGTCCAACACCCCGGCCTTCCGAAAAGCTCAGGCCGATTTGTGGCATCGAATGGCCGACGTTGCAAGCAATACCCACGACAGGTTCGCCGATCCTTGGGGACTTATTGCCATGGACCTCGCCTCGGGACAGCACTCGACGGCTAGCGCCCAGATTGTATCTCCAGGCCTGACTCTGCGAGTCGCAAGGCCGTAGACCTGGCCTTAGGCGCGGCCCTTGTGGCCGCCCGGCGGCATGCCCAGACAATCAGTGTCAAATTGGATGGACAGATCCGCGGGTGGCGCATGCGTCCCGACGGTTTTTGTCGGGATGTATGCGCCCCAACTGGGCGTATAATCCCCCCGTGTCCATGCAGAAACACTATTGCGGCGCAAACCATCGGCATTATGAACATCTGGACAGCCAAGAAGGTGGAAGAGGAACTGAACTACCTGCCTAACAATCCAGTGAAGCCAGGGTTGGTAAAGGAGCCCGGTGACTGGCGGTGGTCGAGTTGGAGGTATTATTTTCCGCAGGACGCTTTACGGCTGGCTATGGACAGCGTGCCGTGAGAAGGCGGCGGGGGCGTTGGCCGCACGAGGGGCGCATACATCCCGACAAAAACCGTCGGGACGTATGCGCCACCCGCGTTTCTAGAATTGACTCATCAGGATAGTTGTGCTATAAACAATACGCATATAGCAACATTCGCAGTCACCGTTCAGGGCACATATACGAAAAGGCGAGGCACGGTATGGGCAATAAGTCGCACCGACCCAGTCTCAAGAGTTTCGTGATTGCGGGCCCCATCCAGCGCGAAATCGAAGCGCAGCAAGGTGGTGCGCCCCGGCGCATTGCCGTCATTGTGTGCCTGAAGGAGGCGGACTCGCACCCCGAGTTAGGAGTGCAAGAATCAAAGAAGAGAGTCATGGAGTTTCTGGGTGACAAGAGCGATCGATTGAGCGAAAGCGATTTCTATGTTTTCGCCTCTTTGTTCCCGGAAGACATTCAGAAACTTGCCGAACTCCGGCAATGGGTGTATCAGATCTGGAAAGACGAGACTACCTATGGCCACTTGCTCAGCTCTGTCGACACGGTTAAAGCGGCGTCTTGCTGGCGAACTTTTGACGCGCGGGGGAAGGGTATCACTTGGGCGGTCATGGACACCGGCATCAATGCCGCGCACCCGCACTTTGGCGCGTTGAGCACGGTTGACAGCAATCTCAGCCGCAATTTCTCGAGCTCGGACACGCTCGACGACAAGGAAGGCCACGGCACGCACGTTGCCGGCATTATCGCCGGCATGGCCCCCACCTGGCCAGAAGACAAGCCCTACCATGCCGCAACTTTCGTAGAGGAACAGGGCGAGACACCCCAGGTGATCGAACTTGCGGCGTGTCCGTCCGGCATGGCCCCTCTCGCGAAGCTCCTGAACATAAAAGTTCTGAATGACGATGGCACCGGATCAGCCTCGGCCGCGATTCGCGGGCTGGAATACCTGCGCAAGCTGAACGATGTCAGCCTCACGATTCAAGTGGATGGCGTCAACATGAGTCTCGGCTACCCTTTCGACCCGCAAAGCTACGGCTGCGGTTACAGCCCGCTGTGCCAGGAAGTGACGCGCGCGGTTGAATCCGGCCTGATCGTGGTGATTTCCTGCGGCAACTGGGGTTACGGCAAGACGACGATGGGTAGCGGAGAACAGGCGCCGGTGACGGTGGTTTCCTCGATTACCGATCCCGCCAACACCGAGGCTGCGATTTCCGTCGGCTCTGTCCACAAAAGCGCTCCGCATCGTTACGGAGTTTCTTACTTTTCGTCGAAAGGACCCACAGCGGACGGCCGCATGAAGCCCGATTTGGTGGCGCCCGGCGAGAAAATCATCTCATGCCACGACCATCCCGAGCAGGGGTATGAATACAAGGAAGCGAGCGGCACCAGCGCCGCCGCCCCTCACGTTTCCGGCGCGATTGCGGCTTTTTTATCGGGCCACCCGGAATTTCGCGGCGACCCGGAGAGTGTGAAACGGATCTTTGTCAAGACCGCCACGGACCTGGGGCGCGACCGTGCCTACCAAGGCGCGGGCATGGTCGATTTGCTGCGGGCGATGATGTCGGTGTGAGCTGGAGCGCGGGCGTCGGGCCCGCTTTGGACTGCGGCAGCTTGCTGCCGCTTTCGTCCCGGCCAGCTTGCTGGCCGCGCGGTACTGGCCGCTGCTGCCCGCTGTCAGAGGACGCGAGCAAGCTCGCACCCGAAAAAGCGGCGGCAAGCCGCCGCACTCCAAAGCGCCGGCAGGATGCCCGCGCTCCGTCAGATAAGGAAGGAGTTAGTTTATGGCGCGTTTCAAGCAGTTTCATGATCCCGAACTTTCGATTTGGCAGTCCGCGGTAGACGAGGTGGAAGCGAGTGCCGCTGCCGGCAGGCAAGTCGAGGATGTAGGCGCGCCGCAAGTCATCGCGGGCCGTCCCGACGATCTCGACGCCATGTCCTCCGAGGCCATTTCCTATTGCACGCAAGTTGACACGGGCACGCCCATTTCGGCTGCGACGGCCTTTCACCCCGCCACCGAGGGGCTGGCGCAAACTGCGGGCTTCTGTTCCCTCACCGCGCTCAAGCTGGCCAAGGCGAAAATCACGGGGAACCAAGCCGACGAGCAACGTTACAAGGACGAGCTTGCCAAGTTCGGCGACTGCGATCCCCGATATTCGGAAGCAGCCGCCAAGTACGCCGAATATTTCGTCGCCCAGCAGAAACAGATTCCCTACATTGTTTACAAAAATCTGAGCGACTTTGTTATCGACGGCAAGCTTCCCGATAAGACCAAGGTGGCGATTGTCGGCGACTGGGGAACAGGCCAGGATGCCGCCAAGCTGGTGCTGCGTCAGATTGCCAACAAGAAGCCCGACGTAGTCATCCACCTCGGCGACATCTACTACGCCGGCACTCAGTTCGAGATAACCAGCTACTTTTTGAAGATCTGGCAACAGATTCTGAATCTTGGCGATAGACTCGACCGCATTCCCACCTACACACTCGCTGGCAATCACGATATGTACTCCGGAGGCGTTCCTTATTACCAATTGCTTCAGCAGCTCGGCCAGCCCGCCAGCTACTTTTGCCTGCGAAACACCAATTGGCAGTTCGTGGCCATAGATACGGGTTACCATGACCACAACCCGGCAGGCGGGGGAGCCGGCGCAACCTATTTGCAGGATACCGAAGTCACGTGGCTCGCCGACAAGGTGAATAACGCAGGCAGCCGCCGCACGGTACTGCTCTCACACCACCAGCTTTTTACCGCCTACGACGCCATCGATGGGCAGGAGGTTAATATGCGCCTCGCGTCGCAAGTTGGCCCCCTATTGCCGAAGGTGGCGCTGTGGATTTGGGGGCATGAGCACGACTTCGTGCTTTATGACTCCTACATGAATTTGGCGCGCAGTTGCTGTCTCGGCCACGGTGCCTTTCCAGTGGGCATCGACGAGGTCGTCAAGGCTCCGAAGCACCCTGACGTTCCCTTGATCAAGGGTGACGACGGCAATCCCATCCGCCTGGATACCACCGGCGGACTTTATAACCACGGGTACGCCATCATCGATCTCGACGGCGCATCCGGCCAGGTTTCGTACTACCAGGACAGCGACGAGGACACGCCGATGTTCCAACAGGCGTTGGCGTGAGAGTTGAGAGTTAAGGGTCAAGAGTCGAGGGTCGAGAGCCGTGGACGTCGAAGGCAGCCCTCTCCCTAGGGGAGAGGGCTGGCATTCCAAAAGGGAGAGGGCTGCGTTTCTAAAGGCGACTCTCGACTCTCCGGAGGCTTTATGAGCCGTTTGGCATCACCTATTGAAACCCTCAAAGAGCACTACGCGGTCGTTGTGATCGGGTCCGGTTACGGCGCCGCCATTGCTGCCTCGCGCCTGGCGCGCGCGGGAAAACAGGTCTGCGTACTCGAGCGCGGGCGAGAGTTCCAGCCCGGCGAATACCCAAACCGCTCCACCGAGGCGGTAGCCGAAATGCAGGCTCACACGCCGGAAGTCCCGCAATTCGGGTCGCGAGCCGGACTTTACGATTTTCACATCCACCCGGACATCAACGTGTTTGTGGGCTGCGGCCTGGGCGGCACCTCATTGGTCAATGCCAACGTGGCGCTGCGCGCGGAGCCGCGAGTTTTCGACGATCCGCGCTGGCCGCGCGAGCTTCGCAACCCAAAGCCCGTGGACCGCACGCTCGAGATGGACCACACCACGCCGCTCGAAGAAGGTTATGCACGCGCCGAGGAAATGCTGAAGCCCAATCCCTATCCTCAAAGCGGACCGGAGCTTCCCAAGCTGCGCGCGCTCGAGGAGTCCGCGCGGCATTTGGGCCAAAAGTTTTACCGAGTACCCATCAACGTCAACTTCACGATTGAAGGCGCAAACCACGTGGGCGTCGAGCAGCACAAATGCGCGGATTGTGGAGATTGCGTTACGGGGTGCAACTATGCGGCCAAGAACACGCTCATCATGAACTACCTGCCGGATGCGGTCAATCACGGTGCGGAAATCTTTACGGAGGTTTCCGTCCGTTGGGTCGAGCGCAAGGGCAACCAGTGGGTGGTGCAATGCGAAGTGTTGGGAGCGGGGCGCGAGAAGTTCAAGGCGCCGGCTGTGGCGGTCACCGCTGACATTGTGGTTTTGGGCGCGGGGACGCTTGGCTCGACTGAGATTCTGCTCCGCTCCGCCCAACACGGCTTGCTGCTCTCGAGTCAGCTCGGGGAGCGCTTTACGGGCAACGGAGATGTGCTCGCCTTCGGTTACAACACCGCCCAGGTGATCAACGGCGTCGGCTGGGGGCATCACACCGCGGGGCAGATTCCTCCCGTGGGACCCTGCATTACGGGGATCATTGACATGCGCCACCAGCCCGCCCTTACCGACGGCATGGTGGCTGAAGAAGGATCGCCGCCCGGAGCGCTGGGGGTGTTCCTGCCGGCCGCTTTTGAGGCTGCCGCAGCGGTGGCCGGCAGGGCCGAGCCGGTGGCCGGCGCGCAGCTCATTGAGGAAAAGGCGCGGGAAGTTCTGAGTGACTTCGAGGGCCCTTATCGCGGGGCCGTCAATCGCTCGCAGACTTACCTGGTGATGACCCACGACAACGGGCGCGGCCGCATGGCCCTCGACGACAAAGACAACCTCGAGCTGAGCTGGCCCGGCGTAGGTGACCAGCCCATCTTCGCGCAAGTGAATGCACGCTTGAAGCAGGCCACGGAGGCGCTGGGCGGCGTCTTCGTCCACAACCCGCTTTGGAGCAAGCTGCTTCACCGCAATCTGACCACCGTGCATCCGCTGGGAGGATGCGTGATGGCGGAGGATGCCTCGGGCGGCGTGGTGAACCATAAAGGGCAAGTGTTTTCAGGGACCGCAGGCACAGGCGTGTACGACAGTCTTTATGTGGCGGACGGTTCGGTGATTCCCACCCCGCTGGGCGTCAACCCCCTGCTTACCATTTCGGCCGTAGCGGAGCGCACCATGGCCCTGCTGGCACAGGACCGCGGCTGGCAGATCGACTACCGGCTGCCCTCCGCGCCCAGGGCGGCCGCGCCCACAAAGCCCGGCGTCGAGTTCACGGAGACGATGAAGGGCTATTTCTCCACCCAGGCAAAGACGGCTACGCCGCCGCTCACGCTCGACCCCGTTTATCAGCGCGGCTATGACCAGGGCCAAACCGACAACTCACCTTTCCAGTTCACGCTCACCATTGCGAGTGATGATCTGGACGACATGATCTCGAATCCCGCGCACGAGGCTCCCATGGTGGGGACGGTCCTGGCGCCGGCCATTTCCCCGCAGCCTCTCACCATTGCGGACGGGCGATTCAACCTCTTCACCGTGGACTCGAATAACGTTGACACCCACAACATGCGCTATCGGATGAAGATGCTGACTGAGGATGGCCGCAGCTATTATTTCGAGGGCTTCAAGGTAACTCACCCCGACTCTGTCTTCAAGGTTTGGCCCGCCACGTCGACGCTTTACATTACCATCTACGACGGCGTGAGCGCCGCCGCGCCGATTTTGGGCAAGGGAATTCTCCACATCGCGCCGGAGGATTTCGCGCGCCAATTGACCACCATGAAAGTGATCAACGCGGGCAGCCTCACGGAACGCCTCGCCGCCGGCGCGCGCTTTGCGCGTTTCTTTCTCGGTCCGTTGTTCGATACTTACGCGGATGTGTTCGTCCGTCCCAGCGTGTTCAATGCCGAAGCCCCGCCGCGCCAGAAGCGTCCGTTGCGGGTGGGCGCGCCGCAAGTGGCGTTCTTCAAGACCGAGGATGGCGTGGGGCTTCGCCTTACGCGTTACCAGGGAGGCGCCAAGGGCCCGGTGATCCTCTCGCACGGGCTGGGCGTCTCGAGCCTGATTTTCTCCATCGATACCCTTGAGACCAATCTGCTCGAGTACCTGTTCGCGCACGGCTACGACGTGTGGCTGCTCGATTACCGCTCGAGCATCGAACTGCCTTCCGCCACCCTTCAGGCCAGTGGAGACGACGTGGCGACCAAGGACTACCCCGCCGCGGTCGCTAAAGTTCTGGAACTCAGCGGGGCGAAAAGCGCGCAGATGGTCGTGCATTGTTGGGGCTCGACCACGTTCTTCATGGCCATGCTGGCCGGCCTCGAAGGCGTGCGCTCAGCCGTGGCCTCGCAGATCGCCACCGAGATCCGCGCTCCACTTGCCACCCGCATTAAGACTGGCTTGCACCTACCCTCTTTCCTCAAAGACGTGGGCATCGAAACCCTAACGGCCTATGTGGACAGCCACGAGGGTTTGCTGGCCAAGGTCTACGACGCGGGCCTGAAACTCTATCCGCTGGAGCTCAAGAATCGCTGCACCAGCGCCACCTGCCATCGCATTACCTTCATGTACGCCCCGCTCTACGAACACGCAAACCTGAACGAAGCAACGCATGATGCCCTGCACGAAATGTTCGGCGTGGCCAATATGAGAGCTTTCATGCACCTCGCTCGCCTTGCCAACACGGGGCACTTAGTGGACTTTGCAGGCAACAACGTTTACCTGCCGCACCTGGACCGGCTGGCCATCCCCATCACCTTCATTCATGGGGCGCAGAATGAATGCTTCCTACCGGAAAGCACTGAGATTACGCTGAACGACCTCTCCAAGGCGAATGGAAGCACCCTCTATAAGCGGCAAGTGATCCCAGGCTACGGGCACATCGACTGTATCTTTGGCAAGAACGCGGTGAAAGATGTTTATCCGTTCATCCTGGAGCACCTGGAGGCGACCCAGTAGTAGACGACGCAGATCCGTGGCCGCAACCAAAACGAGCATCTCCGTGCTCTCTGTGCGCCTAAAGCCTCAACACAAAGGGCACAGAGGGTCTCAGTGATCTCCGTGGTGAGTGTTTTTTTGGCCACAACCATAACGAACGTCTCCGTGCTCTCTGTGCGCCTAAAGCCTCAACACAGAGGGCACAGAGGATCTCAGTGATCTCCGTGTTGAGCGTTTTTTTGGCCACAGAGTACGCGGAAAAGGAAAAACCTCGCGGCGTGCTGGGCAAAATCGTTGAGCCTTGACGGCCAGCATGCTGGCCTGGGCAAAAGCGGCAGCTCCGCGGCCGCACTCCAAAGCGCTTCGCGCATTTGCTGGGGCGATGGCGCGCGGGGCAAAGGATCGCCATGAGCATTCGAGTTGCAGTCCTAGGTGGTGGCGTGGGAGGCCTGAGCGCGGCGCAGGAGCTTGCTGAGAGAGGCTTTGAGGTGGCGGTCTACGAGCGCAGAGCGGATTTCGGCGGCAAAGCGCGCAGCATTCCGGTGCCGAATTCCGCCACGCCCGGCCGAAAGCCCCTACCCGGCGAGCACGGTTTCCGCTTTCTCCCGAGTTTCTACAAGCACCTGCCGGACTCGATGAAGCGCATTCCTTTTGCGGGCAAATCGGTCCTTGACAACCTGATTTTTTCCACCCGCCTACAGATCGCACGCACGGGGAAACTTGCCTTCTTAGAGCCCACACACTTCCCCCAAACTCTCGATGACTGGACGACGGTTTTCAAGTCTCTCTTCGCCAACCTGGGCATACCCGATGACGAACTCCTCTTCTTTATCGACCGCTTGCTGGTGCTGCTGACGAGTTGTCAAGAGCGGCGGCTGGCCGAGTACGAAAACATCGCCTGGTGGGATTTCATCGCCGCGAAGAGCAAATCCCTGAGTTATCAAAAATACCTCGGCGAGGGCCTGACCCGGTCGCTGGTCGCGATGAAGGCTGAAATCAGCAGCACCCGGACCGTGGGCTACATCGACCTGCAACTGATGCTGGGGCTGATGTGCAGCCCGGGGGGATTCGACCGGCTTCTCAATGGTCCCACCAACGAGGCCTGGATCGATCCCTGGATCAGTTACCTCAAAACCTTGGGAGTCAGTTTGCAGGGAAGTTCTGTCGTGCGCTCGCTCGAACTTGATGGCCGCCGCATCGGCAAGGTAATCGTCGATCAAAGCGGTACACTTTCCTCGATCATCGCTGACTTCTACGTCAGCGCGCTGCCCGTCGAAATCATGACGGGATTGGTGACCGACGACCTCAAGAGCGCGGCGCCCTCCCTCGCCCATCTCGACAAGCTTCAGACGCGCTGGATGAATGGAATTCAATTCTACTTGAAGACGGACGTTCCTCTCGTGCATGGCCACTCGAACTACCTTGACTCTCCTTGGGCGCTCACTTCAGTTTCGCAAAAGCAGTTCTGGCCGGAAGTTGATTTCGCCGCTCTGGGCGACGGCCGGGTAGGAGGCATCCTCTCCGTCGACATTTCTGATTGGAACACGCCAGGCATCGTTTACGGCAAACCCGCCACGAACTGCACGCCTGAGGAAATCAAAACCGAGACGTGGGCCCAGCTCAAGGCCCACTTGAATACCGGTACGGTTGAAACGCTCAGCGACAGCAACTTGTTATCGTGGTTTCTCGACCCGGATATCCAATTTCCGAATCCCAGCGCCGCAACCAACGCAGAGCCGCTCCTGATCAACCCTGCGGGTTCACTCCAATACCGCCCTGAAGCCTCTACAGAAATACCTAACCTCTTCTTGGCTTCGGATTACGTGCGCACTTATACCGACCTCGCCACCATGGAAGGAGCCAACGAGGCGGCCCGCCGGTCCGTGAACGCTATAATCGACGCTTCAGGGTCCAACGCCAGCAAGGCCCAAATCTGGCCATTTCAGGAGCCTGAAGTTTTCAAGCCGATGCGGGATTATGACTTGCTGCGCTTCAAGCTGGGCTTGCCGCACGGAAAAGGTATCTAGTGTCGTGTAACCTAAATTCGTTGACTAAGTCAGCCGTGATCTTAGCCCCGTCAGGGGCGACAGCATGTAGCCCAGGGCGTAAGCCCTGGGTTGGGTATCCCTCACCCCGCCTTCGGCACCCCTCTCCCGCGCGGCCCGCCGCCCGAAGGCTCTGGGCCGCAGGGCGGGCGGGGGGACGAGGGTGAGGGAGGCTTCGCTGACCCACGGCTTACGCCGTGGGCCAAATTCTACCGCCCCTACGGGGCTGTCGAGTTCGTCCGTAGGCTTTCACCTACGGCGACTGATATCGTTCCCCTCGGGGAAACTTCGCTCGGCGCCGCAGGCGCTTTGGAGTGCGGCAGCGGAGCTGCCGCCTTCCTTAAGCAAGCTTGCTTGCGGCGTATAAGGCAGAATCGTCGAGGCTTGACGGCCAGCAAGCTGGCCTGGTGGACAAAAGCGGCAGCAAGCTGCCGCACTCCAAAGCGCTTCGCGCATATGGAAATATAAGGAGGAAGCATGCCATCCAATCAATACGTAGCAGTACCCGGCAGTGAGCGTGAGCCGATGCCGGGCGCGATCAAGTCAGGTCCATGCGATTCCAACGAATCAGTGCAGGTCACGGTGGTCCTGCGGCCGCGGCCGTTAGGTAAAAAGGTGAAGCCCTTAGAAGAGTTGATAGCCAGTGGGGAGCGCCTAAGTCGAACCCAATACGAAGCGCGCTATGGGGCTGACCCCAAAGACGTGCAGCGGGTGCGGGCGTTTGCGCGTGCGCACGGCCTTAAGGTTTCCAGCGTGGACCGGGGAGCGAGGGCCGTGAAGCTCACAGGGACCGCCGCGGCTTGCTCGAAGGCCTTTCAAGTGGATTTGAGTATGTATCAGTCTCCCGAGGCAACCTATCGGGGACGGGTTGGGCCCGTGTACATTCCGGCGTCCTTGCAGAGCATTATCGTCAGCGTCCACGGTCTCGACATCCGGCCTCAAGCGCAGGCGCATTTCCGCCTCGTGCCCAAGGCGCCGTCCTCGGCCCAGGCGAGCCCCAATGCGCCTTCTTCGGTGTCCTATACGCCGCCCCAAGTGGGCCAGCTCTACGATTTTCCGGCTGCCGCGACAGGCCAGGGCCAGACCATCGGCATCATCGAGCTGAGTGGAGGCTACACGCAATCCGACCTGAATACCTACTTCAATGCGCTGGGGATTTCCCCGGCTCCCACGGTCACGGCAGTGTCAGTTGATGGAGCCCAAAATCAGCCCACAGGCAGCGCCGACGGCCCTGACGCCGAGGTGATGCTGGATATCGAAGTCGCGGGAGCGGTGGCGCCCGGGGCAAAGATCGTGGTCTATTTCGCCCCCAATACGGACTCGGGCTTCCTCGATGCCATCAATCAGGCAGTAGAAGATAAGCAGAACAACCCTTCCGTGATCTCGATCAGTTGGGGCGGGCCGGAATCCACCTGGACGTCACAGTCCTTGCAGTCGTATAACAGCGCCCTCCAGGCGGCGTCGGTGGTGGGCGTCTCGGTTTGCGTCGCGGCCGGTGACAACGGGGCCACCGACGGAGTCGATGACGGCCTCGACCACGTCGACTTCCCTGCTTCCAGTCCTTATGCCCTGGCCTGTGGTGGGACTCACCTGGTGGGCAGCGGCACAACCATCACCGATGAAGTGGTGTGGAACGACCTTCCCAGCAATGGCGCCACAGGAGGCGGCGTCAGCGCGACTTTCGCCCTTCCCACCTGGCAGGCGAATGCGAACGTGCCGCCTTCCGTCAACCCGGGGCATTTCGTGGGTCGCGGGGTGCCGGACGTGGCTGGCGACGCTGATCCCTTCACCGGCTACCAGATTGACGTGGACGGAAGCAATATCGTGGTGGGAGGGACCAGCGCCGTCGCCCCGCTTTGGGCGGGGTTGATCGCCCGCTTTAACTCCGGATTGAAGACTTCTGTGGGCTACCTAAATCCTACTCTGTACCAAAGCGTTGCCTCCGTGGCCGGAACGTTCCATGACATCACTTCCGGCAACAACGACGGCTATTCGGCGGGGCTAGGATGGGATGCGTGCACGGGCTGGGGCAGTCCCAATGGCGCGGCGATATTGACATCGTTGGGAGGAATCACGCCGACTCCCACGCCCACGCCGACTCCCACCCCGACGCCAACCCCCACGCCGCCGCCAAAGAGGCGCAGGAGGAGGGGCTAG
>Ga0187808_10000246_pt1 | contig 15258 bp, 6 predicted proteins | sample NC_wetland_sal_i_5_FD_132427 | JGI IMG/M metagenome (GOLD analysis project Ga0187808, IMG submission 132427) | Wetland sediment microbial communities from Neuse River Estuary, North Carolina, USA - ASW_3 | ecosystem: Environmental > Aquatic > Freshwater > Wetlands > Sediment | place: USA: North...
CAATGGGCTTCGCGTGCAGGAGGTCCCTTGTCATCCCATGCACTCGCCTCCGGTGTCTAACCAAGAGTATGGGGAATGATCAGCCTTTGGGGAGAGAGCGGCCCTTGTGGTCGCTCTAGGGCAACCAGACCGGTTGCCCCTACATCTGTGCTCAATAACGATGCTTCAAATCTGCCATTTCGTAATCGTGCTTTTTCTAGCTGGAGGAAACGCTCGCTGGGCCACAAATCCGGACGACATCGAGTTTCGGGCCCGCCTCGTGAAAGATACCGACGTCTACCACATGGGCGAGTCCATTAAAATCGAGATTTCGTATTCGAGCCAAGTCGAGAGGAAATACTACGGATCTTTTAGCGGGCCAAGCCCGTATGACGAAGCAGTAACTCCCCACATTACTCCTATGGACGGGATACTCGACTTGCGCACCTTGCGCGAGGGCGGCTGGGCCGGGTCGCTTCTCGGTGGTCTAGGGTACGTCGCTCAGCAACCCCTCACCCAACAACTGGACTTGTGCGAATGGTACCGGTTCCAGAAACCGGGTTTTTATTCCGTCACATTCACGAGCGCGGAAGTTTCGCGCGTGAAGTCAGCGGAACAAGGTGGGGGACTGGAGCATCTCACGCTTGAATCCAATCCGGTGGACTTCGAAATCCTGCCCGCCGACCCCGCCTGGGATGCGGCGGAGTTCAGCACTATAGAGCAGGAACTGAACTCGACGACAAATGCCGGCGAACGCGGGCAGGCGCTTCAACGCCTCGCTCGCCTGGATACGCCCGCCTCGGTTCGTCTAATGGTTCAGCTTTACATGGCAAACACAAACGGCGGAGAGGATTGGGTTTTCGATTTGGGCCTGCGCGAATCATCCCAGGTCGACATTATCATTCCTCTGCTCCGTACCGCCCTTTCTGATCCGGCAACGAATGTCCCCTCGGGCCTGCCCCAATTGCTGGCCGACCTTGAGACGCGCAAGGAGGTTGGAGTAACGCCTTCATATCCTAACGATCCGGCGGATCAGCAGAAATGGGATGAAGAATCGAAGGAACGTTCTAAAGTCCACGACAAATATGTCGCGCAGGCCAACGCGCTGCTGGCGGCAAGCGTCGAAAAGCGCTTCGGACCTCAGCGAGCGACCGCGATTTATCAGATGTGGTACGACGCTGTCCAATTGAACGGAACCAAGCCCTCACCTGAAACTCTTTCGCGCCTTCAGTCCAACGTACTCGCCGTGGCCAACGATCTCGATCGCGGGCGGCAAGTGCAGTTCGTGGTCCTGGCATGGCAAACGATGCCGCACGAGCAGCTTCTCCCGCTGATCCGCAAACTGGCCCAGGAGAGCCTCAAACAACCTCGCGGCTACGTCGACTACAATCCATTCGAACTCTGGTGCGAAGGATGGCCGGACGAATGCGATACCGCGATCCTCGAGGACGTAATCGATACGAATGCCAAAATGGATAAGAACGTTATTTTGATGATGTCTGAGGCGGAGCACCCGGAGCTCGACGCTATGCTCGAGGCACAACTGCGGGATCCCGGGATCCTTCAGGACTTCTTCCAGTTGCAGCGCACCGCTGCAGTGGTTTTGCGCGCCGGTAGCCGTAAGCTCGTTCCCGCGGTAGATACGTTTTTCGACAGTCGCGGATGCGCCGGCGAGACATGGGGCGACCTGCTCGGTTATTTATTCCGCGTCGCGCCCGAGGATGCTGCAAAACGCCTTGCCGCAGAACTTCTGGACAAAAACGATTCCTGCGGCAGCGAGGTCCTTCGCACATTACACTCTTTGCACCCATCCAATGACATCATCCCCATTGCCATCAAAGCTCTGGATTCTGCGAATTTGACTGACGCACAATCCGCCGCACTTTATCTTGGGGAGCACGGACCAGCTTCCGCCGAGGACGCGCTATGGCGGCGTTTGGAGGAATTGTGGGACGCCTGGCAGGGCAGATCGTCCGAGTTGCCGGACGAGTTTATGCCTCCCAGTTCCGACGCCAAAGCCCTAGCGGCGATGCTGGAGCGCGCGCTCGCCTCCGCATTGGCGCACGCAGCAAACTGGAAGTTGGACCCCGCAGAACTCGATCGCTTGCGCTCCGGCTGCCTCACCCAAACCTGCCGGGACATTGCTGATGGGAAACTCTATCTGAATCTGTGACGACGCCATAAAAGTCCTTTCTTTGCTTTGCGGCTTTTGCGTACTTTGCGACTTTGCGTGAAACCGATTTTTCTGTCCATGCATTGATTCACACGTTCTCGCGCCGTGGGCCACATTCTGCCGCCGCTCTGCGGCTCTTGCGGCCCCGCAGACCTCACGCGTTCTTTCTCTGTATTCCCGATGGCCTAGAAAAGACGAAACACAGAGGTGACTGAGACCGCCCGTGATCTTTGTGCTGGGTTTTTGAGACACAGAGGACACTGGGAGATCGTTTCAGTCGCAGCGCCACTGGGCTGTCAAAATCGCTATAATGTCGGGCGCCCATGGTCCTGTTAGATGGGCATACTAGGGGGAATAATATGAAAAGAAGTAGGGTTCTGGTTTCACATTCATTTCTAAGAAGCCCCATGGTCCTGGTATTGCCGGTGATCGTATTCACGGCTTGCCGGGCGGCTATGGCCGCGTCTCAAACCCTCTGGCAGATTGGCAAGTTCAATCGTTCTTCGGGGGAGTTTAACCAGAAGTGGGAAGAGCGAGCTTTACCGGGCGCGGCGTTGGCTCAAACCCTTCCGATTTACGTTGTTGGGAAAAGCGACCCGCAGACTGATTGGTATGCCTTCCAGCCGGGCTCGGGCAACGAACGCGCCGGCCACCGCCCCCACCCGTACACAATCAAATTCAATCTCGCGTCTCCCCCGAAAGGGCGCTTCTTCCTGAAGGTGGGATTCGTGATTGGTCAACGGGAGTACTTCCCTACCCTTCAAGCAGAGATCAACGGCCAACAAGGATGGGCTTACCACCACCCCCTGCGGCACGACGTGCCGGGAGACAAGTACTGGGCCGATGAGGTCGAACTCGAACTCCCCACCCCCTCGCTGAAGCAAGGAGCGAACACCCTGGTCCTAACAGCAATCGACGAGCCACCATCCGGCGACCGTCCCAGTTTCACCGGCCTCGAATACGATGCGCTGGAGCTGGATAATGACCCCAGCCAGGCTTACGACCCCAGCAAGGTCAGCGTGCAATTTGAACCCACGATCTATTATCAGCAGAAAGGCCAGCAACTTGTCGAACTGGCGGATGTTTACGTGCGCCACAATTCCCCGGCTCGCGACGCAAGGTTCGATGTGAATCTTGCGGGCCAAAAGTTTCCCGCTCCACTCGCCTCCCGCCGCGCCTTTGGCGAAGAACACATCCAGCTCTCGCTCCCGGAATTCGCCCCCGACACGAAGGCTGTGGTCTCAGTGACCCTGGGGAAGCACACGCAACGCCTGCCGGCCACATTGACCCCGGCAAGAAAATGGACGTTGCTGATCGTTCCCCACGAACATATCGATGTGGGCTATACCGACTATCAGGCCAAGGTGTCGGAAATTCAGAGCCGGGTCCTTGATGAAGCTATGGACATGATCCGGGAGCACCCGGATTTCCGCTACAGTGTGGACGGTTACTGGGTCATCCAGGAATTCCTGGCGGGGCGCAACGCTGGAGATCGGCAGACACTTTTGCAATTGGTGAGGGAGCATAAGATTCTTGTTCCGGCGGAGTATGCAAATCTCCTCACGGAATTTCCCGCCCTCGAGACGCTGATTCGCTCACTCTATCCCAGCTATCGCTTCGATCGCGCCAATGGGGCAAACTTCGATTACGCGAATATCACCGATGTTCCTTCCCAGTCCTGGGCCTACGCCACCGTGCTGGCGGCAGCGGGCCTGAAGTACTTCGCCTCAGGCAGCAACCCGGATCGCGGACCGATCGTGCTGCTCAGCGATCTCGAGAAGCAATCGCCTTATTGGTGGGAGGGCCCGGATGGCGAAAAAGTGCTGATGTGGTACTCGTACAGTTACGGACACGTCTCCGCCATTTTTGGCATGCCCCCTGAAGTCAGGACAGGACGGGAACGGCTGCCCGGCGCCCTGCAAACCTATTCGTCCCCCGAGTACAAGCCAAACACTGTCATGCTGTTTGGCGCGCAATGGGAGAATTCCGACCTCTTCCCACAGCAAGCCCAGATCGTGGAGGAGTGGAATAAAATCTACGCCTACCCGAAGCTTCGCTACTCAGGCTTTGCCGACGCCCTCCGCGAGATCGCTGACCAAGCTGGACCCTCGATCCCGGTTATCAAAGGTGATGGCGGGCCCTACTGGGAGGACGGGATCTATTCCGACGCGCAAAATGCTATTCTGGCTCGTCGCGTCGAGCAGAGGGCCCCCTCGGCGGAGAAGCTTTCCACCATCGCCTCGCTGGTTCATCCCTTTGTGCAGGTAGAGTCGGCCGCGCTGCGTCAACTCTGGCAAAACATGCTGCTTTTCGACGAGCACACCTGGGGCGCCTGGCAAAGCATATCCAGTCCGCAGAGCGAAGAGACGGTCCGCCAGCAAACTGTGAAGGATACATTTGCCACCCAGGCGGATGAGGATTTGGAATACGTTTTGGAACGGGGAATGGCGGCCATCTCCGATTACATCAATGACCCGAAAGGGACGTTGGTGGTCTTCAACACTCTCAACTGGCAGCGAAGTGGGCTGGTGGAAATAGATCTTGAGAATGGCTCGGAACTCATCGACCTGGTGACCGGGAAAGCGGTCTCTTACCAAGTGGTTTCCGATCTGCCCGCCTACCCCACAGGGTCCGGCGAACCCACCTTCCAGCGTGTGCGCTTTCTCGCGCAAGACGTGCCGGCCATAGGTTACCGCTGCTACACCATCCGGCAGGAAGCCTCAGCGCCTGGCACGACCCAGGTCACGGTGGACGAGCCGAGGATGGAGAACAAGTATTACCGCGTCGATGTTGATCCGGCCAGCGGCGCGGTACGCAGCGTCTTCGACAAAGAACTGGGGAAGGAACTTGTCAACACGGCCAGCCCGTATCGCTTCGACCAGTACCTGTACGTCAGCGGCGGCGACAAGCCTCCCTACAATCGCCTGATCTTCGGCGACGCCAAGCTGCCCGCTCCCGAGCTCACTATTCATGGAGCCCAAGCGGGAATCCTGCTTGAGGTCGAGCACTCTCCGTTCGGCGATGTCGCGAAGCTGGAAAGCTCGAATTTCAACACGCCTAAAGTTCAGACCGATGTCATTCTGTTCAACTCGCAGAAGAAGATTGAATTCATTAATCACGTCCAGAAGCAGAAGGTTTACACGAAGGAAGGCGTCTACTTTGCGTTTCCCTTTGCGGCGGAGAATCCTCGAATCCGTTATGACCTTCAGGATGGCTTTGTCGATCCAACGCGTGATCTTCTGCCCGGCGCGGCTAAAGAGTGGTTTTCCGCACAGCACTGGATAGCCGTTCAGCAAGGTGACGTCACCGCGGCCCTCGTCCCCACTGACGCTGAGCTTTTCACGCTGGGGGACATTGTCCGGGGGAAATGGCCAATGCAGTTGGATGAGCATCGGGGCACGGTTTTCTCCTACGTGATGAACAACTATTGGCATACCAACTACGCGGCAGCCCAAGGCGGAGACTTCACCTTCCGCTATGTCCTGACCAGCGGCAGGAATCTCGGGCCCGGACAACTCAGCCGGTGGGGGTGGGAAGAGATGACGCCGCTCGAAGCCAACTATATTACTGAAAACGATAAAGAAGTCAGCCCGCCGCGCCCCTTGGACAAAGCGCAAGCGAGCTTTCTTCAGGTGAGCCAGTCAAACGTTATTCTGGTGAATTGGAAGACCGCGGAGGACGGTCGTGGCGCCATTTTCCGATTCTTGGAGGTGGCAGGAGAAACGGGGCAAGTGAATGTTCAGATACCTATTCTCAAAATCCTGGCCGCTTGGATGTGCAATGCAATGGAGGAAAACCAGCAGCCACTTTCAACCAACGCTCATAGCCTGACCTTTTCCGTAAAGCCATTTCAGATCGTTACCGTTCGCGTTGAGGGCGTCCCGACTGTCCATTGAATGGCCGGCACCAATCGTCACCACCCAGGTCCGGCACAGGTTGTTATGGCGGAGTTGTTGTTTATTTGCCTGTCCAACAAGCTTGTCGCTTCCCCAAGAACGCCGAGATGCCTTCCTGGGCGTCGGCCGCAAGCGAATTCATGCTCATGATTTCTTTGGCGTAAGCGTACGCTTTGGGCTGATCCAAGTCGATTTGAGCATAGAACGCCTGTTTGCCCAGTGCCACAGTGAGGTTGCTTGCTGTGGCGATTTGTGCAGCGAGTTTTCGTGTTGTCTGGGCCAAATCAGCTTCCGGTACAACCCTGTTGATAAGACCCCATTCGGCAGCGGTAACGGGGTCGATCGGATCGCCCGTCAACAACATCTGGAGCGCCCGCTTGCGACCGACGGCCCGGCTCAGGGCCACCATGGGCGTGGTGCAAAACAGCCCGATCTTTACGCCAGGCGTAGCGAAGGATGCCTGGTCCGATGCCACCGCCAGATCGCAGGTCGCCACCAACTGACATCCGGCGGCGGTCGCGACTCCCTGCACCTGAGCAATCACCGGCTGCGGGATCGACTGCACCTTCGTCATTAATTCCGTACATACATCGAAGATGCGCCGGTATTCATTGATGTTGCGTCCCACCATCTGACCCAGGTCATGGCCGGAGCAAAACACCTTGCCCGCGGCGGCCAGAACGACTGCGCGAACGCTGGAGTCGCCGCCAATGCGAGCCAAACAGTCGATGAGTTCCAGCATGAGTTCGAGCGACAGCGCGTTGCGGCGGTTGGGCCTATTCAACGTAACGATCGCCAACGGTCCTTCAAGATCAAAGCAAATATCCTGGTAGGGCATGGTTTATCCCTCTCTTCCCTTTCAGTCGCAACTTCTCATTCGGGTTGCGGCGCCCTGATTCAGCAACAGCGGCTCACTCAGCATCCGAGTTTGCAAGAGGCAATGGTTTCTGGTTTCCTTGGTTTTCAGCCCCTGGTTCAAAACATAGGTCTTATTGTTTGAGATGTCAATCTGCACTGCTATCTGACAAACCGCAGACCTAAAGAGCAGGTCTGCGCTTTCGATGCGGGTTGATATAGGAGCACGCACTCCGCTACAATTCTTTAACATGAACACCGGCTGGCGCAGAGCGAAGCTCTGCGCTTTTCCAGGGTTCGCCGGCGGGCGAATGCTCGCGGCGCCTCTTGGGTTATTTTTGCTGCTCAACGGCGCGGTCGCACCTTCAGCAGGTCCGCAGTCAAGCCAAGTTTCTGGCCTTGAGACTGAGTTGCAGGCTGCGGCGGCAGCAGACAAAGCTGGAGACTTTGAAAAAGCGGCGAAACATTATCAGAGCTTCCTGGATAAGGTTGATGCGGCAAAAGTGAAGCCACAAGCCATAGTACAGGTTCGCACCCGGCTGGCGACTCTCTATTTTCTGCTTCACCAATACCGCGAATCGCTTCACACCGTAACCCCCATTACGGCCGATAAGAGTTCATCGAGCCAGGTTTCTCCTCAAGCTTGGCTGGTCCAGGGCCTGGATTATCTCGAAGTCAACCAGTTGCCCGAAGCGATCCAGGCCTTGCGGCAAGCCCTCAAGTTGAACCCGGCCAGCGGCACAGCCCGGCTTGCCCTGGGGGATGCTCAGGCCCGTACCGGTAATCTCGTCGGGGCTGTGCAGGAATACAAGGATCAGTTGCGGCGAACTCCCGGCGAAAGCGAGGCGTGGTATAAGCTGGGAGTGGCTTATGGCGTCTTGTCCAAGCAAGTCTCCAGCGAGTTTCTCCGGAGGTACCCGCAGGATACCGTCGCTCAGCAACTCCACGCTGAGCGTTTGATTGCGCAAGGGAGCGATCCACAAGCTCTGCGCATTCTTTTTGCCGTGCTGCAAGAGAGCCCCTCTCAAGCTGGCCTTTATGCCGACTTGGGGACGGCGCTGCTGGGTCTGGGCTTCCCTCAAACCGCAGAGACCCAGTTTCACAAAGAACTGGAAAGAAACCCGCACGCGCCTGACGCTCTCTTCGGGTTGTCCGTAACCATGTCGTTGCGCGGAAACTGGACGAGCGTTCCGGCGCAGCTTGTGGCGCTTGCGGGATCAAATCCTCGGGAAATAACGCGGTTCTTCGAGTCTCCACCCCCTGCCGCCCTTCGCCCGGCTTTACAGGAGGGACTGAATGCTATGCCCCCTCAGTTTGCTCACGCCCCTCCCGGAGTGGCCTGGAAGAACTGGGTGCAAAACGCGGACATCGACCTGTCGTACGTGAAATCGAGTGCCGAAAAGACATGTTCGGAGCCAGACACTCCGCTCGAAATGGAACACGGAAGGTGGCTCTCCGAAGCATGTTATCGCCAACTCGCGGACCAGTTACGCCAAAAGCACGGAGCGTCTCAGACTGTCCGGGACAAACTCGCGGAGGCGGAACTCCGAGGGGGAGATGCCGAAAGTGCGCAAGCCGTAGCAGGACGTGCGCTGGAATCACAGCCCTCTGACGGATGGGCAATGAATTGGCTCGTGCGCTCCTACGATGCGCTCGGATATGAGGCTTTCCAGAAGGTGTCGATGTTGAGCCCCGACTCGGCGCGCACGCATCAGATGATGGCAAAATACTATAGCGACCAGCACGAAACCGCCCACGCGATCAACGAATACCAAGCGGCGCTGAAGTTGGCCCCGGACTTGCCGGACCTTTACCTTGGTCTGGGCACCGTCTACTGGGAAGCCGGGGATTGGGATCGTGCGGAGGGACTGCTGCGCAGGGCGCTCGAGTTGGCGCCGAGTCTGCTCGTGGCGCGCTACGAGCTGGGCGACGTCTACATTCAAAAGCGGCAATGGGAGCTGGCGATCCAGCATCTGCGTCCTGCCCTGGCCGATGCGACGCTCGATTACCAGGTACGCCTCGACTTGGCCAAGGCCGAGGCGGCTCTGGGACACAACCGGGAAGCCGTGGATTATCTCTTGCGAGTGGCCAAGCAAGACGAAGACGGCGAACTTCATTACCGCCTCGCCGTCCTGTACCGGAAAATGGGGGACTCGGCCAAGGCCGAGGCCGCGCTGGCGGCATCCAACCAGCTTCGCCAAGCATCAACGCAGTACGGCCAGGAGGTGCTGCAAACTATGGAAAAGGAGCGGCAAGCTCTGGAACGACTCGGCCACTGAGGTAGTATCTCAGTTCGATGTAGAGGCGGCTTTACGCCGTCCGTTGGTCCGTGAGTCGAAGGATAAACTCACCACTGAAGTATCAAACCGAGACACTCCGACCCCTGACGAGGACTGGCATGGACAAAAGTAAATCGCGAATCCTTTCGCGGCGCGCTTGGATGCGCCAAAGCTTGTCGGGATTGTGCTTCGTCGTTCCACTGTTTAGCAACGGCAAGCCGGGGCAGCCGGTGCTGGCTCCGGGGCCATGGTTCATAGATGTGGCGAATAAAGCGGGCCTCACAACGTTCCACGACACCTGTGGTTCGCTCTTGAAGAACTACCTGGTGGAAACCATGAACGGAGGCGTCGCTATCTTCGACTACAACAACGATGGCCTTATGGACATCCTGTTGGTCAACGGATCGACCTTCCAGTTGCTCGATGATCCCAAGCTTCCCCGAACGATCAGCCGATTGTTCCGCAATAACGGCGACGGCACCTTTACGGACGTTACACGGCAGAGCGGCTTGATCAATACCGGGTGGGGCCAAGGCGTTGCGGCAGCCGACTACGACAACGACGGCTATGTCGACGTGTTTATCACGAATTTCGGTACAAACGCCCTGTTCCACAACAACGGCGACGGGACGTTTACCAATGTCACACACGAAGCCGGGGTCGAAGGCGGGAACTGGTCCTCCGGCTGCGCCTGGGGCGATTTTGATGGCGATGGCAGGTTGGACCTCTATGTCGCGCGCTATGTTGATTTCGACCGCGCCATAATCCCCCCCCCAGGGGAAGCGAAATATTGCCTTTATCGAGGTGTCCCGTGTGCGTGCGGCCCCCTGGGTTTGACCGGCCTGCCCGATCTCTATTACCACAACGAAGGCGGCGGCAAGTTTCGCGAGGTCTCGAAAGATGTAGGGATTGACGACAGCTCCCGCGCCTTCGGCCTCGGGGTGGCTACGCTCGATTTCGACAACGACGGATTTCTTGACATATATGTTGCCAACGACTCGGAGCCAAATTTCCTTTGGCGCAACAAGGGCAACGGGACCTTTGAGGATGTGGCCATGGAAGCGGGATGCGCCGTGACCGCGGACGGGCGGCCGCAATCGTCCATGGGCATCGCCGTGGGTGATTATAACAACGACGGCTGGATGGATATTTATACCACCTCCTTTTCCGAGGACTACAATACGCTCTACCGCAACTCGAAGGGACAGTTTGACGACGTCACTTTTGAAGCCGGCCTTGGGACGGACTTCTCGAAACTCACTTTGGGCACTGGCTTCCTGGACTTTGACAATGACGGCTGGCCCGATATCTTCCTGGCCAATGGGCACCTCTATCCGCAGGCGGACAAGGCCGGAAATTCCTATTTTCAGCACAACCACTTGTGGCACAATCTTGGCAACGGCCGGTTTGAGCTCCTTCCCGAAAGCCAGAGCGGGTTTACACAGGCATGGTCCAGCCGCGGCGCCGCCTTTGGCGACCTGGCGAATAGCGGACGTGTTTGGGTGGTCGTGAATAACATCGATCAGGTACCCTTCTTGTATGAGCCCTCCGGAACGGCTGGCAACTGGGTTCGGATCCGGCTCACTGGCACGCGCTCGAACCGCAGCGCCATCGGGGCTCGGGTACGAGTAACGACGGGTAAGCTCACGCAGACCAATGAGGTTCGAAGCGGAGACAGCTACCTTTGTAGCAACGACATTCGGCTTCACTTCGGCTTGGGTCAGGCAAAGTCCATTGATCAGCTTGAAATCCGCTGGCCTGACCGTCAGGTAGAGAAGTACGAACGGCTGGCCGTGAACCGCGAATACGCGTTCCGGCAGGGGGAGAAAAATGAAAAGGCTTAGGCGCAGTCTGGTGGTTGCCACCGCAGCCCTCGCGGCCTTCCTTTTTTCCATAGCCCCTGTTTTAGGACAAGGAGGAATGGCCTCGGAGGATGTGAGTCCCACGGGTGACATTGACTTTGACTTGGGAACGGTTCCGCCCGATCAGATCATAAGCGCGGTGGCCGCAGCGCGGAAAGAAATCCGGGAACAGAGGGATTCGGCGGAAGGTTACCTTCATCTCGCCATCGCGCTTCGCTCCGGCGATGACCAGCAAGGGGCTAGGGAGGCTATAGAACGAGCGTTGGCGCTCAATCCGAGGCTCCCTGGGGCGTGGTTGCAAAAAGCCCTGATTTCAATCAATGGTGGCACATTGAAGGCCGCAATCGGCTATCTCCAGAAGGCGGTCGAGTCCGATCCAAAAAGCGTCGGTGCGCGGCTCGAGCTCTCGGCTATGCTCTTCAGGAGCGGCGACTTTAAGGGCGCGCAAGAGCAAACCGAAGCCGTGTTGCGCTTTGACCCCCAAAATGCTAATGCCCTTGGGGGATTAGGCTACCTTCAGTTGCAGGAGGGCCAACTTCAGGCTGCGGTCGAGAACTTTCGCAAGGCCATTGCCGTTAGGCCGCGTTATCCCGAGGCCAAGCAGAACTTGGGAAACGCCCTGATGCGACTGGGGGACTGGCAAGGAGCACGTCAGGCCTTCGAAGATGCGATCAAAGACGAACCGGACGCCATTCCGGCTGTGTACGGTTTGGGTACCGTGCTTCGGCACTTGGGTCAGCCGGCTGAGGCTGCCAAGCAATTCGCTAAGGCCAAGGACATGCTGCAAATGGTCCAGGCACTCGCCCGAGCGCAGGGGGCAGACAACAACGGAGTTCGAATGTGGAATTCGGGGGATCTGGCCGGCGCCGCTGCCGCCTTCCGTGAATCTATCGCAGCTCACCCGGCTTATGCTGAGGCGCACAACAATTTGGGCGGGGTGCTTTGGCAACAGAACAATCAGAAAGAGGCCACGGAGGAATTCGCCTATGCTGTCCGCGCCGACCCGAAGTTCGCCAAAGCGCGAAATAATCTCGGCAACGCGTTGATGGTTGCCGGGAACCTCCAAGGAGCCATCGAGCAATTCCAGAAAGCTGTCTCGCTCGAGCCCGGGTTCGCCAACGCCCACTTCAGCCTCGGTTTGGCTGAGGCCCAGCTTGGGCAGAAAGATCGCGCTGAAACGGAATTCCGCCAAGCGCTCATATTGGCCCCCGACTTGGCCGTAGCGCATTTCGAGTTGGGCCTTTTGTTGGCTTCTGACGCCTCAACCCTGCCGCCTGCGGCGCGCTCTGAAATCGAAGAGGGGCTTCACCTGGACCCAAAGCTGAGAACCGCGTTGCCGCCAGCGATTGCGAGCGCTCTGGCCACTTCAAATCCTTCCAAGCCTTCAACACCTCAAAACTGAAAAGCAGTGGCTAGGGCTTAGTGGCTAGGGCTTAGTGGCTAGAGGAGGGCGTGCTCATTTTGTTTCCGGGGTAGCGCAGACCTGCGTTTCAAGGTCTGCGGCTCTTCGTCGAGTTCTTTCCAAAAACCGTAGAAATACCGTAAACCATATACAGTATTCAGTAATTACCGATAGAGGAAAACGATTAGATAATTCTATCCTTTTAAAAACAATGAGTTATGGCCATAGAGGATAAATTGCCATTTGGTAATTGATTTGCACTACGTAAGAGCGCTCGACAGAGGGGTAGTGTCGAGTGCGAGTATTGATTCAGGCAAACCCACAACAGACTAGAAAGGGGAGGAAAGCATGAGCAAGCCGAAAGTGCGGTTTCTGATTTACTTGTTAGCTATTTCGGCCGTAGCAGCACTGTCAACGATGCCGGCCTTGGCACAGACCGCAGTCTTGGCAACCATCGGGGGTACCATTACAGACTCAACTGGAGCGGTAATCCCCGGCGCGGCCATTTCAGTCACGAACACAGGCACACAAGCGGCTGCGAAGACAACCACAAACTCTGCAGGCTATTACGTGGTGGCCGACCTTCCGTCTGGCAACTATGACGTAAAGGCAGAGAAGGAAGGTTTCCAGGCGTGCTCGACCCTGGGCGTCCACTTGGACCCAGCAGCTAACGTGCAAGTCAACTGTACGATGCAGGTCGGGCAGGTCACGCAAACGGTGGAGGTCCAGGCCTCAACCGTGCAGGTTCAAACCAGTGACTCTCAGGTAGCCCGCACGGTGGACCAGACTCAGATGACGGAACTGCCCGTGAACGGACGGAATTTCGTCAGCCTTTTCGGCCTTCAACCGGGAGTGGTTCAGAGCTTTTCCTTCAACAGCTTCCAGGCCATGAGCCTCTTTGCCTCGCAATGCACACAGGTCAATGGTCTGACGGGCGAATCCAACAATCTGCTGATTGACGGCATACCTTCGACGCGCACCCGCGCCAACGGGGCCACCGTGGCGATGCCCAGCATGGACTCGATCTCCGAAGTCAACATCGTTACGACCGGGTACATGCCGGAATTCTCCCGTGCCGCCGGCGGCCAGTTTGCCGTCAGCTTAAAATCCGGCAGCGACCAATACCACGGCTCCGTTTACGAGTTTGTCCGCAACAGCTCGATGGATTCCCGATCCTTCTTCACGCCTACTGTCCCGACGCTGGACTACAACGATTTCGGTTTTTCCATTGGCGGGCCGGTCATCCCCAAGAAGCACAACCTCTACTTCTATTTGTCGGAGGAATGGAACCGCGAGGTCAGCGGCAACACGGGCGTAGGAACGGTGCCCACGCCTGCTGATCGGGCAGGTGATCTGTCCGGTTATTGCGCTGTATTCACCTCCAGTTGCCCGAAAGTCCCGGCTTATTTGGATGGGGTCACAGCGAACGGCGAGACCCTGCACGCCGGTCAGCCCTTCCCGAACAACCAGATTCCCCAAAGTCTGTTCAGCCCCAACGGTTCGGCGATGGTGCAACACTTCTACGTTCAGCCGAATACGGTCACCCAAACGAACCCAGCTTATGCCTACGAAGGCGGCAATAACTTCACTTACGACTGGAACGGCCCGAACGACGCCCACATGACAGACGTCAAGGTGGATTTTATCCCCAACGCGAAGAGCCACCTTGCGGGCAGCGTCCGGCATTACCTCTCGACTACCACTGTCGGCACCAGCGGCGCAGGCAGCGGCGCCTCTTCCGCGTTGCTCGATCAGGGCTACCTATGGCCTAGCAGGGGTGCCTCGCTGAACTACACTACAACCTTCAGCCCCACGCTCCTCAATGACTTCACCATGGGTGCCAACGAGGATATTAACCACATTGCGGTGCCCAGCGGCGGTCCCGGCGGAGATGGCATCGACCGCGCGTCTCTTGGCGTCACTTACCCTTACATCATCCCCGGAGGCGACGCGAGCAAGGACATTGCCGGCAAAATTCCCACGCTCATCATGAGCGGTTTCGACCAAGTCAGTGGACTGCCGTACCCCTCCGGGAGCATTGGCCACGTCTACACCATGCAGGACGTGATTACCAAGATTCAAGGCACCCACACGATCAAAGCCGGAGTGTGGTGGGAACACGATGGCGAGAACGACCACGACCAAGTGCGCGTCTCCCCTGGTGGCGGTGTGGGAAACAACTTGAACGGTCAATTTGAATTCAACGCATCCAATCCTTACTCCACGGGGTCGCCCTTAGGGGACGCCTTGCTCGGCAATTTTGACAATTACTCCGAGCTGGGCTGGCGCAATCAGACCCCGTGGAAAGCCGATCAGATCGGATTCTTCGGCCAGGACAGTTGGAAGGTGACGCGGCGCTTGACCATTAACGGGGGTCTGCGCTGGGATTATTTCCAACCCTACCTGAGCAAGTGGAACAACTTCGCCATGTTTGACCCGTTGTTCTACTCTTATGCACCCGGGGTAGCGCAAGTGGTCGATCCCACAACCGGGTTCATCACGGGAGGTAACCCATACAACGGAATCGCTGTTCCTGGCAACGGCGTTCCTAACGATGCGGCAGGGCACTTCGCGGTATTCGGCCAGGAACTGACCACCTCAAACATTGCCTCCATCAACCAGCAGTTGCAAGAGGACGGCATGGCGCGCGGGCTGCCCCTGAATATCATCGGAAGCCACTATCGCAACTTCCAGCCGCGCGTGGGCTTTGCGTGGGATCCGAAAGGCGACGGCAAGAGCTCGGTTCGTGGTGGCGCCGGCATCTTCTACAACCACAATACCCTCAGCGACGTGACCCTCGAGGGTGGCGTGA
>Ga0187808_10000247_pt1 | contig 15240 bp, 17 predicted proteins | sample NC_wetland_sal_i_5_FD_132427 | JGI IMG/M metagenome (GOLD analysis project Ga0187808, IMG submission 132427) | Wetland sediment microbial communities from Neuse River Estuary, North Carolina, USA - ASW_3 | ecosystem: Environmental > Aquatic > Freshwater > Wetlands > Sediment | place: USA: North...
AGTGGGAGGCGCGCCGCTCCGAGAAGATACTGCGATTTTCGTATGTAATCGCGCGAGCTGAGTCTGAGCTTTAGTGGTCTCCCTGCGTCGCAAAAATCGCCAAAAAGGGCAGTTTCACCCTCTCCTATCACCTATCCCGTCAACGAATCCGCGGGAGGAAATTGGGGAGCCAGCAGGGAGAGGCGGTGGAAAAGTGCGTTTTTGTTGCTACTAGAAAATTGTGATTCCCTTTGGTTGCAATCAGTTAGTTCGAATCTTAGTCGCGGGAATGTTGCTGATAGAAATTCAGTGGCTAGTGGCGAGTGGCTAGTGGCTAGAAAGGAGGCGAGCGATGGCCGCCTGTGAATCTGGCTGGTGCCGCGAGAGGGCTCGAGGGGGGCGGTTCCGGCTCGGTTCCGAAATGGAACGAAAATGGGTGAAAAAAACGCAACAAGTTGGCTATTAGGAAATGGTGATGTTGTTTGTTTTCTTGGAGATGAGATGGGAGCCAATCGACCGAGTTTGCTATTAGAAAGGCGTGGGTTCGAAGTCAAAAGTTGAAAGTTGAAAGGAACCGAAGGTAACGGTGGGCTCATTTGTGAGGGGGGAAAAGGAAGGACTCGACGCGGGGCGGGGGTCCCGACACGGGTCATCGGGACGCCAAAATCGCGGGGTTTGAGCTGATTTCGTTGTGACATGGGTCAATATAGAGTGCTGATAAACTCAAAATCTACTGGTCAGGAGTACGGATTTTCGGGACTGTTCCATTCCTGGACTTTTTTGAGGTGTGGCCGGAAGGACAGTTTTGGGACAGTCCTAGGACTGAGCTTTTTTGATGGCGTGGGGAGGGGCGAAAGGCAACGGCGCCAGCAACAACAGATCCCTCACCCCGCTGCGGCTGAGTTCGGGATGACACCGTAGAGGCAAAGAGCGGGGCACGGGCCGGCCTGCCTGAAAGCAGCCGTTACGGAGTCAAAGGCGTGAGGCAGGGCCGCGGGGAACAGAGCGATTCAAGCCCTTCTCACTGACAGAGAAGAAGGGCGGTGAAGAAAACGACCGCGCTTTGGGATGCGAAAGGATTGTGCACACCGGAAGTGGGCCGAGGGAAAAGGTCAAAACCCGCAAGTTCGAAGAGTGAATCAAAATAAAGCAATCGCAAGATGAATTGCCCGGGTGGTGTTCTCCGCACGCCAGTTTCAATTGTGAAAGATACGGATATGAAAGGCTGGCGCACCCGGCAGGGTCAATATGCGCTGGCCAAAAGTTAGAATCGTTGACACTGCTTGGGGCGACCGTATAATGATTTTGCTCGCCCAGCCGACAGACGGGAATACGCGCAGGAACTAATCCTCGGCAGCAGGTGAAACCTGATGTGGCTTTACAGCACCGCGACCTGGTTTGCTCCGGGCCAGAACCCGTTTTCGGGCTATGTGAACAAGATCATAGACCCGCGATTTACGGGATTGTGGCAGGCCAACTCGTTCGACCTCGCCGTGATGCTGCCTTACTTTTTCGTGATGGTGATTCTGGCGGCATACGGCATTCACCGGTACACGCTGGTTTATAACTATTACAAGAACCGCAAGCACGTTGCGGGACCGCCTCCGGAAATTTCCGCCTGGCCCCGCGTGACGGTGCAGTTGCCGATTTACAACGAGCGGTACGTGATCGAGCGGCTGATCGAGGCTGTGGCGCAATTCGATTATCCGCGCGAGTTGCTCGAAATCCAGGTGCTCGACGATTCGACCGACGAGACTCAGCAAGTGGCGCGCGATTGCGTCGAGCGTTACCGAGGCCTCGGGCTGCCCATCAGCTACATTCATCGCGACAACCGCGAAGGGTTCAAAGCCGGCGCGCTGCAAGAGGGGTTGAAGAGCGCGAGCGGCGAATTCATCGCCATCTTCGACGCCGATTTCATTCCCCCGGCCGATTTCCTCCGCCGCACAGTGCCTTACTTCGCCGATCCGAAGCTGGCCATGGCCCAGGCGCGCTGGAGCTACATCAACCGGCACTATTCGCCGCTGACGGAGGTGGAGGCGATTCTGCTGGACGGGCATTTCGTGGTGGAGCATTCGGCGCGTTTCCGCAGCGGGCTTTTTTTCAATTTCAACGGGACGGCGGGAATCTGGCGCCGCGCGGCTATTGAGGATGCGGGCGGCTGGCAGCACGACACGTTGACGGAGGATACGGATCTTTCCTATCGCGCGCAGTTGCGCGGATGGCATTTCGTCTATTTGCCGGAAATCGAGTGCCCTTCGGAATTGCCCGTGGAGATGAACGCTTTCAAATCGCAGCAGGCGCGCTGGGCGAAGGGGCTGATGCAAACGGCGAAGAAGATTCTGCCGCGCGTGATGCGGGCGGATGTGCCGGGAGCGGTGAAGGCCGAGGCGATATTTCATCTGACGGCCAACATCAGCTATCCCTTGATGGTGTTTCTCTCGATCATTTTGCTGCCGGCGATGATTGTGCGGTTTTATCAGGGGTGGTTCCAGGTGCTGGTGATTGACCTGCCGCTCTTCGTGGCGTCCACGTGCTCGATTTCGTCATTTTATTTGACGGCCGAGCGCGCGCTCTATCCGAAAACGTGGAAGCGGACGTTTCTGTATTTGCCGTTCGTGATGGCCGTGGGCATCGGGCTTTCGGTGCGCAATGCGCTGGCGGTGCTGGAGGCGATTTTCGGAGTGAAATCGGACTTCGTGCGCACGCCGAAATACCGCGTGGGAACGGGCATGGAGGAGCGCGGCCATTGGGTGAAGAAGTCGTATCACAACCGCGCGGGGTGGATGCCGTTTGCGGAGGTTGTGCTGGGGGTTTATTTTGCGGCGGCGGTTGTGTATGCGTTTCAGAATGAGAACTACGCGACTATTCCGTTTTTGCTGCTCTTCGTTTGGGGCTACCTCTACACGGGCTTGATGTCCCTGGCGCAGACGTATTTTGAGCGGCTGCGCTTCGGCGTCGAGGCCGGGGAAGTGCGGCCAGCCTCTACCGGCGCGCCGGGATTTTAGTTTCCGGGATCGAGGATGTGCCGCACCTACGGCGCTGAGAGACTGCGCGGGGCCGTGGTCTTTAGATCCGATTATTGATGGTTGGGTATGGCGGAAGGGTAGCTCGGAAGAGCACAGACAGGAGTGTCTGTGCCACTTAAGAGCAAAAACGCGACCTCCTCGCAGGAATTCAACAGAGGCATGTTTGCTTTCCATTTTTCATGCTGCACGTCTAAGGACCGTCTGATGAAAAACCGTTCAACGTGCGTTCGCGCTGCTTTGCTTCTGGTGTTGATTTCCGCGGCGGCTTATATGGCGCAGGCGCGGTTTCCGCAGCCGAATGCGGAATACCAGGCGCGGCGGGCGAAGCTGCGCGCGCAGATGGACGGGCCAGTCGTGCTTTTCGGTTACACGAGCCGGCAGGAGGGCGGCGAGGTGGCGGTATTTTTCCAGGAAGAGAGTTTTTATTATTTGTCGGGCTATGACGAGCCGGACGCGGCCCTTTTGCTGATTCCCGACATGCCGGACGGCAAGGCGTTTGAGGGCGCGAACGAGATTTTGTATTTGCCGCCGCGCGATCCACGCCGCGCAAAATGGGAAGGGCCGAAGATGGGTCCGGATGATCCGGGCGTGGCGGAGAAGACGGGCTTCGCGGCCGTGAAGGCTTACGCGAATTTGCGCGGCGACCTGGTGAATCTCTCGAAGACGTTTCCGAATTTTTATACTTTACTGCCCAAGGGACAGGAGAACGGCTACCCACACCTGGCCACTTCGAGCGCGTGGGTGCGCAGCGTGCTGCCGGAAGCGAACGTGCAGGACGCCACGCAGACGATCACGGCGATGCGCATGAATAAATCCGCGGGAGAATTGGCGCTGCTTCAGAAGGCGATTGACGCGTCGGTGGATGCGCAGCTCGCGGCGATGAAGATGATGCGGCCGGGGCTGTATGAATATCAGGTGGCCGCGCGGATGAAGGAAATTCACGAATTTGCGGGCTGCTCGCGCGAAGCGTATGCGCCGATTGTGGGCGCGGGGTTTTATTCGACCGTGCTGCACTACGACCGGCTCGACAACGAGATTAAGGATGGCGACGTGGTGGTGCTCGACGTGGCGGGAGAATACGGCGGCTACGCGGCGGACATCACGCGCACTTTGCCGGCGAACGGGAAATTCACGGCGCGGCAGCGCGAGATTTACGAGATCGTGCTCGGCGCGCAGAACGCGGCGCTCGAGGCCACCAAGGCGGGCGTGTCGCTATACGGCGGGCCGGGCAGCTTGCAACAGATTGCGCGCGATTACATCGATTCGCATGGCAAGGATTTGCATGGCGGATCGCTCGGAAAATATTTCATTCACGGCCTGGGCCACGGGTTGGGGCTCGATGTCCACGATCCCACGGACTACAATCGCCCGCTCCAGGCCGGCATGACCATCACCAACGAGCCCGGCATTTACATTCCGGAGGAAAATCTGGGCGTGCGGATTGAGGATGACGTGCTCGTCACGGCCGAGGGGCATGAGCTGCTGACGCGGCGGCTGCCGCGGAACGTGGATGAGATCGAAAAAGTTATGGCGGAAGCGCGCGCGACTAAGCCGTAGGGTTCAACGAGATAATCACTTCGGCCTCTGTGCTACGAAAAAACCCGCAACTGCTAAACCAAGGCATTGTTTGACCGCGGATGCTGCGCGCCGCTATAATGTTTGTTTTGGGCCGGTATTGCGGATCGGCTGAGCAGGGCTTCGGCGGCAAAACGCGACAGCCCCTGGAAAAACCCCACCGCGGGGAATCAAAAAGAGAATTCAGGAGCACCTAATGAGCGCCCTAAAGGCTACCCTGCTGCGCGCAGGCATGATTATCCAGCACGAGGGCGACTTGTGCCTCGTGTACAGCGTGGACCACCGGACTCCCGGGAACAAGCGCGCGGCGATGCAGACCAAAATGCGAAATTTGCGCACGGGGTCGATGATTGATTACCGGTTCCGGGCGGAGGATTTTGTCGAGAAGGTGGTGGTGGATGAAATCGCGTTCGAATATCTTTATAGCGACGGCGACGGGCATCACTTCATGAACACGGAGAATTACGAGCAGCTGCAGCTGCAAAATGATGTGGTGGGCGACGCGAAAGACTATCTTATCCCCAACATGTCCGTGAAGATCGAATACTACGACGAGAAACCGATTGGCGTGCTGCTGCCCGATACGGTGGATCTCACGGTGGTCGAAACGGAGCAGAGCATTCAAAAAGCCACTGCCAGCGCGGTGATGAAGCCGGCGAAGCTCGAGACGGGGCTGGTGATCAACGTGCCGCCGTTTGTTGGGACTGGCGACAAAGTGAAAGTGGACACCGCGGAAGCGCGCTACATCCAGCGCGTGCAGTGACCAACCGATAGGGGGCGCCCTCGTGAGGCACAACCCGCCGTAAGGATTTCTCTGCGTGGGAACTGTTCGCCATCATTGCTCCACCCCGCGCAATTCCACGCGTCCCTCCGCAGTGTATGTACGTTGTTGACACAACATGCATCGCCATGGCATCCTGTATCTACAATGTATCAACGAGAGGCACACGTATGAAAGCCGTCGTCAAGAAATGGGGAAACAGCGCTTCCGTGCGCATCCCGGCTGCCATCATGCAGGCTGTGCCTTTGGAGCTGGACGAACCGGTGGATGTGCGGGAGGAAGCCGGCCGCGTGATTATCGTGCCCTTGCGACGAAAGGAATACACTTTGAAGAACCTCTTGAAGGGAATCACACGCACCAACCTGCATGAGGAGACTAGGTTCGGCCGTCGAGTCGGCAAAGAGGCTTGGTAATGGCCGCGACCTATGTCCCCGATGCCGGCGACATTGTGTGGATCAGTTTCAGTCCGCAGGCAGGACACGAACAGGCCGGGCACCGGCCGGCAGTTGTCTTGAGCCCCGCCGCCTACAATGCAAAAACGAGCTTGATACTTTGCTGCCCGATGACCACGCGGATCAAGAATTATCCGTTTGAGGTCGTCCTTCAGGGTCCGGAGCCGGCCGCTATTCTGGCGGATCAGGTCAGGAGCCTCGATTGGCGGCGGAGGCGAGCAAGACGCAAAGGGGTGGTCTCAGCAGCGGAATTAGCCGAAGTGCGCGGCAAGCTTCGAGCCCTTATCGGCTGAAATCGAGTTCGCGCGAATTGTTTCAACAGAAGTCGGGCACTATGGCGGCTGCGCAGAGTGTTTGTGCTGAGAATTCGAGAAGATTCGTCGTTGGAGGCGTCAGATGTTCTTCCTCAAACTTGGGCTGCTTGCGTGCGTGTTCTATGTTGGACTCACAATTGTACTTGAGGCAGGGGTTTGGGGCATGATTCACACAACAGGCGTTATGTATTTCCTTCCCAAGGGAAAGGACCCGTTCTGGTATTGGGGGATAGCGTTCGGAGTTCTGTTCGGCGCCTTGTGGACAATCTCCTTTAGTGCGGCCTGGTGGATAACCTACAAAGATTTTAAGCCCATACTGCAACAGATCTTGAAATAACGCTGCACGCCCCTCCTCCCTCGATTGACTTGCGCGGCCTCCCACCCTAGAGTGTCAGCTTCTTTTGCGGGCTTTGGAGCCGGGATGCTCGAGCGGTATTTCAAGCTGGCGGAAAATCAGACCACGGTGCGCCGCGAGATGCTCGGCGGTCTGACCACGTTCATGACGATGGCGTACATCATCGTCGTGAATCCTCAGATTCTGGCGCAGGCGGGGATGCCGGCGGAAGGCGTGGTCTTCGCCACGTGCATTTCTGCGGCGGCGGCGACGCTGGTGATGGGGCTGTATGCCAATTATCCCATTGCGCTGGCGCCGGGGATGTCGCTCAACGCCTACTTCACATATTCGGTGTGCATCGGGATGAATATTCCGTGGCGGACGGCGCTGGGGGTGGTTTTTATTTCCGGCGTGGTTTTCGTGCTGCTCACGGTGACGCGCCTACGCGAGCAAATCGTCAACGGGATTCCCGATTCCTTGAAACATTCGACCGCGGCGGGGATCGGGATGTTCATTGCGTTCGTCGGGCTGCGGAACGCGAAGCTGGTGGTGGCAAACCCCGCGACATTCGTGGGCCTCGGCAATTTTTCCGATCGCGAAGTGCAAGTGGCGTGCTTCGGCCTGCTGCTCACGCTGGTGCTGATCGCGCGAAAAATCAATGGCGGCATCCTGCTCGGAATCCTGGGGACCACGGCGCTCGGAATCTTGCTGGGGCTGGCGCGCGCGCCTTCGGCGTTCATCTCCATGCCACATCCCGCGGGCACTTTCCTTCAGCTCGATCTGCGCGGGGCCCTGCACCTCGGCCTGTTCGAAATCATGTTCGCTTTCCTCTTCGTGGATTTATTCGACAACGTGGGCACGCTGGTGGGCGTCTGCGAGCAGGGCGGATTCGTGAAGGACGGCAAAATTCCGCGCGTGGGCCGGGCGCTGATGGCCGATGCGGTGGGAACGGTCTTCGGCGCGCTCACGGGCACGTCCACGGTGACGAGCTACATCGAAAGCGCCGCGGGCGTGGCCGTGGGAGCGCGCACGGGCATGGCCAATCTCTTCGTTGCCGCTTTTTTTCTGATGGCGATATTTTTCTCGCCGCTGGCCGCCGCGATTCCAGGGTTCGCCACAGCGCCGGCGCTGATATTGGTTGGCACGCTGATGACGCAATCGATCGCCTTCATCCGCTGGGCGGATTTCACGTAAGCGTTCCCTGCGTTCGTCACGATGCTGGCCACGCCGCTAACCTTCAGCATCGCCACGGGGCTGAGTTTGGGCTTGATTTCGTACACGGTTGCGAAAGTGGGCTCAGGGAGGCACCGCGAAGTGAGCCCGCTCTTGTGGATTCTTACTGGGCTTTTCATACTACGCTACGTTTACCTGGCGGCAGGCTAAATCGCGTCTAGCGCGCGGCGGAGGATTTTGCGCCGGAGAGGCGGCTGCCGAAGACGCGGGCGAAAATCGCGTCGACGGCGCGGAGTTGGCGCTGCAAATCGAAAGTGTGGGCGAGGGCCTTTTCGTCGAGGAATTTTCTGATGTTGGGGTCTGCCGCGACGCGTCCCTGGAAGCTGGATTCGGATTCCCAGGCAGCCATGGCGTGGGCTTGCACCCATTTATAGGAGTCTTCGCGCGGGGCGCCATGCTCGACGAGATCTTGCAGGAGCTGGCCGGAGAAAACGAGGCCTTGGGTGGCATCGAGATTGCGGCGCATGCGTTCGGGAAACACTTTCATATTGGCGACAATTTCGGTCATGCGGTGGAGCATATAATCGGCGAGGATGGTCGAATCCGGCAGGATGATGCGCTCGACCGAGCTGTGCGAAATATCGCGCTCGTGCCATAGCGCGATATCTTCCATGGCCGCGAGCGAATTGGCGCGGACGACGCGCGCGAGGCCGCAAATCTGCTCGCTCGCGACGGGGTTGCGCTTGTGCGGCATCGTGGAGCTGCCGCGCTGCTCGCCGCCGAACGGCTCCTCGAGTTCGCGCACTTCGGTGCGCTGGAGATGGCGGATCTCCTGCGCCACGCGCTCAAGCGATGCGGCGACGATTGCGAGGGTTGATAGATACTGGGCGTGGTGGTCGCGTTCGATTACTTGCGAAGTGATGGGCGCGGTTTCGAGTCCGAGGCGCGCGCAAATTTTCTGCTCGATCTCCGGGCCCAGATGCGTGCAAGTGCCCACGGCGCCGGAAATTTTTCCGACGGCCATCTGGCGCGCGGCGATCTGGAAGCGCTCGAGGTCGCGGCGATTTTCGGAATACCAGTTGGCTACTTTCAGGCCGAAGGTGATCGGCTCGGCGTGGACGCCATGCGTTCGGCCGATTTCCGGCGTGTCTTTGAACTCCCAGGCGCGGCGCTCGAGCGTCTCGCCGAAGCGCTCGAGGTCCTTCTCGATCAATTGCGAAGCTTCGCGCACGAGAAGTGCTTGCGCGGTGTCCACGACGTCGTTGGAGGTGAGGCCGTAGTGCAGCCAGCGGGCTGCCTCGGGATCGCCGACGGATTCCTGGACGGCGATGGTGAACGCGATCACGTCGTGCTTCACTTTGGCTTCGAGCTCGTTGATGCGCGCCACGTCCAGGCGGGCGCGCTCGCGCAGCTTTTGCGCCGCCTCGCGCGGGACGATGCCCGCATCGGCGAGCGTCTCCGTCGCAGCCAGCTCCACTTCGAGCCATTTCTGGAATTTATTCTGCTCGCTCCAGACGCGGCCCATCTCCGAACGTGTGTATCGCGCGATCAAGCTTGTCGGCTCCCTTCCTCTACGGCCTCGCCCAATTTTCCCACATCAGGCCCGGAATGCGCTTAAATTCGCGGACATTGGCGGTGACCAATGTCAGGTTGCGCCGGAGGGCCTGTCCAGCGATGAGCAAATCGTACGCGCCGATGGATTTCCCGACTGCTTCGAGCGCCGCGCGGATTTTTCCGGCGCTACGGGAGTCCTCTTCCTCGAATGGCAGCAGGTTCACTGGGCCGGCGAAGAATGTTTCCACGCGCTGCGCGTTTGTTTCCTGGTGCGCGCTCTTGGCCACTCCGTACCATAATTCAAACGCGGCCACAGCCGAAACGAAAAGCTCCGCATCGCGTGCCAGGGCGCGGTCGAGCCGCGCACGGAGCGCCGTGGGCTTGCGATTTATCAGCGCGATGCAGGCATTCGTATCGAGGAGATATCTCACGAAAACATCCGGCGGCGCGGAGCCTTCGGCTGCTTCCGGCCATTCTTCAGGAACGGCTCGGTATTCAGCCGGTCGAGCTCAGCGAACCATGCGGCGGTATCCGAAAAGATCGGCTCGAGCAGCACTCCCTCGCCGACTTTGCGGACGCGCACCTCGTCGCCTTCAAAACGGAATTCGCGCGGCAGGCGGACGGCCTGGCTGCGCCCGTTGCGGAAGAGTTTGGCGACTCCGTTTTTGGCCATACGGGAAGTCTCGATTACACTGGTATATACCACAAATATATATCACAGCGCAAGGGCTATGGGGGGCCATGGGCCGACTCAGTTTCCGGTTTTTCTGTTTGTCAGGACTTGGCGCTAACATCGGGTAGCAGAGTTTGTGGCCAGTCATGTATTCAGCCGATACACTATTGAAGTGCGGGGCCTTGCAACCTAGAATTGGCGGCGAACTTGGGTTTCCCGGAGCTGCCTGATGCCCCCGGATGCAACTGCGTCAGATTCGCTGCCCGAGAGGCCACCGGTCAGTGAATTTTCCACACGAGTGGCGGCCAGTTTCTGGCGCCGCATTCTTGCATTCTTGCTCGATATTGTTATTACCGCGGTTCCTTGCGCTCTCGTCGGTTTCACGTTCTACGGCTTTTTCGGAGAATCGAAACTTGCCGGAGACTTGCTCGGATTCTTTATCACTCTGCCTTACTTCGCCATCCTGGGCAGCTCTCTTGGCGGAGGCCAAACCTTGGGTCAACGAATCGTGCATATCCGAGTCGTGGACGGTGAAGGAAGATGCCTTGCATTGGGGCGTTCAATTCTGCGGTGCCTGATCTTGCTGGCTCCATTTCAGTTGAGCGAGGCGGAGATTCCTATTTCAGCCCCCGCAGCGCTGAAGATGCTTGTGAGTTGGCTCTTGCCGGTGCTAGGAGCAGTGATTGTGTACCTGTATCTGTTCAACTTCCGGACCCGCCAATCGCTGTACGACTTGGCAGTGGGGGCATATGTTGTCGATGCGAATACCAAGGGCCACATCGAGACCGGGAGGTTTTGGAAGTGGCACTGGGCAATTCTGGGAGCGGGTCTTTTCGCCGGTGCGGTACTGACCAGTGTCATTTACGGGGGATTGGGTAATGGCGGTGCATTTGGAGAATTGACGAGAGTTCAGCGGGCCGTTCTTGACTCTGGCAAAGTTCAAGCGACACTCATCCAAATTGGAGCGAATCGGACAAACGGGCAAACGACGACGAGAATGGTGGTGACCGTGAATTGGAACGGGCAACCCAGGAATTACGATTTAGCCAGCACAGAGATTGCGGCGATCGTACTCAGAGCGGATCCAGAGGCGAGTAAATTTGATTATATTGGAGTCGGTTTTACGGAAGGCTTCAAAATAGGCTTCATGAACTTTTCGAAGAACCGGATTGTGAATCGCCGACCAGCAGATTGGGCGACGAAGATCCAGCGACTTCGCTTCGACTAAGACATTCTGCACGATCCCTTCCAATTTGGTAACTCTCGATAAGTCGAATAATCGGAAACTGTGTCACTGCCCGGGGCCGTAATTCGGACCCAGCGTGGCGTTGCGGCATCGGGGGCTTGCCAAACCCAATTTGCAGGTTCAACGAGGACGAAGCTAAACCTCATCGTTTTCATTGCGTTGGCGGAAATCCGGGGCTCAAACGACTTAGCTCCTGAAAGGCCGATCAGGCCGAAAGGAGATTTGCGATGAAAATGACCGTTGCGTGGTTCAGTGCGAAGGATTTCGAGGAGGCCAAGAAATTTTATGGCAGCGTATTGGGCCTCAAGAAAATTTTCGAGATGCAGAGCTGGGCGGAATTCAGCGACGCGGAGGGCGAGGCCTCGATCGGCGTGGCCGGGAATTCGCAGTGGGGACGGGAACCGAACGCAACCGTGGTGCTGCGCGTGGACGATATCGAGCGCGAGCGCAAGCGATTGCAGGCGGGCGGCGTGCAATTCGAAGGAAAGATCGAGGAGATTCCCGGCGTTGTGAAGCTTTCGACGTTTCGCGATCCCTCGGGCAACCGGCTGCAACTTTGCCAGGTGCTGATGCAGAGGTAGCGCAAGGAGGCCGCGCCGGTCCGCATTCATCGGGTAAACTGGCGCGGCCCAAACTCGCAAGGAGATTCGCCATGGCCATTCATCCGCTGCCGCAAATCACTCCGGAAAAGGAAGCGTCGCTCGTGGCGCTGGCGCGCGAGGGCGACCGGGCGGCGTTCGGGTCGCTCGTCGAGCCGTGGCGCAAGCCGCTTTTCGGCTACATCTATCGCATGGTCACGCTGCGGCAGGATGCCGAGGATCTGCTCCAGGACGTGCTGGTGCGCGTGCTCGAAAATCTTCGCGAGTACCGCGGCGAGGCGCCTTTCAAGAGCTGGCTTTTTGGCATCGCCACACATGCGTGCCTGGATCATCTGCGTGGCCGGAAGCGCTGGCGCGTGGAGGCGCAACTCATTGGGGAGCAAGAAGCCAAAGCCAGCCCTGAAATGCACCGGGCACTCGTGGAGGTGATGCAGCAGCCGGAATTCGTTTTCGAAATCCGCGAGCACGTTGCATTCTGCTTTTCGTGCATCGCGCGTTCGCTTGCGCCCGAGGAGCAGGCTGCATTGATGCTGAAAGAGGTGCTCGGCTTCACGGCGCAAGAGGCCGCGGCGATTCTGCGCGTTTCAGAGCCTGTCTTCCGACATCGGCTCTCGGATGCCCGCGCGAAAATGATTCAGGATTTCGACGGCCTTTGCGCGCTCATTAATAAGGAAGGCGTCTGCTACCAGTGCCGCGGGCTGCGCGAATTTGCGAGTGCAACGCCGGGCCATGCGGGTCCCGACCTGGTGCAGATCGAAGTGGCGCCGGGTGTCGCCCTGAATCCCGAAAACCTTTTCGATGCGCGCGTCGCAATCGCGCGCGACGCAGACCTCGAGGAAGGCCGGACGCGCACGATGCACGACTTGTTTTACGGGAGCCTGAGCGCGCGGGAGGAAGCGCGCTAGCAGCGTTCAGTAGGCAGTTTTGAGGAGGCGCGAAATGAAATGGCGAATTCTGTTCCTTGCACTCACGCTCAGCGCGTTTTTTCCAGTGCAAGCTCAGCAGCCCACGTCCGCAAAGGAATGGAAGGACTTCGAATTCCTATTTGGCGAGTGGACATGGACGGGCGGAGGGCAGCCAGGGCAGGGACAGGGTGTGTCAACCTTCGGGCCCGAACTGGAGGGAACAGTGCTGGTGCGAAAAACACATTTGGATTACGCGGCGACGAAGGAGCGGGCCGCTTTCAGCCACGACGATCTTTTGTATATCTATCACGACCCGCAGGACAATTCGCTGCGCGCGATTTTTTTTGACGGCGGGGGTCATGTGATCCGATACGCCGTAACGGTGGCGCCCGGCGGTAACTCGATCGAGTTCTTGAGTGATGCAGCGCCGGCCGGGACCACATGCCGGATGAGCTACGCACGAGCGGGGGCGGACGCGGTGACGGAAAAATTCGAGATTGCTCCGCCGGGCAAGCCGAACGATTTCGCAACCTACGTGGAATTCAATGCAAAGAGGGTCCGCAAGTAAGAGCACGCAATGGGCGGAGAGGCACTACAACTCGAAGGGGCCGAGGGGGGTTCGCTGCGAGGCGATGTGCAGCGTGCCGCGGAAGGAGAATTCCGCCGGGCGGCGGCGCAGCGCTTCTTCGGCCGAAATGCGCGCCACATCGGGATTGTTATTTTGCTCGGAGAGATGCGCGAGAACGAGATGTTGCGCGCGGCCGTCGAAGACCTCCGCATCGGCGAGGAATTCGCTGACGATGGTGTTCGAAAGATGTCCCGTGCGGCTCATGACGCGCTGCTTGATGTACCACGGGTAGGGCCCGACTTTGAGCATCTCGAGATCGTGATTCGATTCGAGAATCAGGAAATCCGCGTCGCGCAGATGATGCTTCACGAGTTCGGGCAGATAGCCGAGGTCCGTGACGATGGCTACTTTCGTGCCGTTCGAGCGAAAGGCGTAGCCGACGGGATCGGCCGCGTCATGCGGAATCGCGAAGGGCGTGATTTCGATATCGCCGATTTCGAACTTCACGCCCGCGCGGATGTATTGGACGCGTTCGACGGCGGCTTTTTTCACCGGCTTGCCGGATTCTTCGGCGAACATCTTCAGGATTTCGCGGTGGGTCGGCTCGGTGAGATACGCGGGGCAAGCCCATTCGCGCTGCATCTGGCCCAGACCGCTACAGTGGTCGGTGTGCTCGTGGGAGATGAGGATGGCGTCGACGCGTTCAGGGCGGGCGCGGCCGAGCGATTCGAACCGCCGCATCATTTCCTTTCGGCCGTAGCCTGCGTCAATCAGGAGAGTGGTGCGCCCGGTTTCGAGCAATGTGGAATTGCCCGCGCTTCCCGACGCCAGAATGGAGATCCGAAAAGAGATGCGCCCTCGCTCGCCGGCCGCTGCGCGATTCCCTCCGCGCGCCGCCGCAAAGGATGATGGCAAACTGCTGTCCTCGCGTCAATACGCACTCGCGGCGGCCCCTATTTTGTGGGCGTCACTGCAAAGCGAAGACTGCATAAATCGTAGCCTCGCGCTTTACTTTTTGTGGAAATAGATTCAGCAGCGGCAGCCTGGCCGACGAAACGACCTCAACTGTTGATAGACCCCTGTTCCCGAACGCGCCTGTATTCCCGAATTGCGCAGCATAGGCGCTCACTTGGTTGTTCGAGACAAAGAGGAGATCTCCCGCCTTACCTCCCAACGATTGAGCGATTTCTCGCGCCAGACTTCTGGCTCTAGAGATTGCCTGCGCGCTTTTGTGTCCAGGGCATCCGGATCTTTCACGCCCCAATCGACATCTTGGATGTCATTCGCGCCAGCAGCGACAGCAAGGTCCACCACTTTCTGTACTTCTCCGACTGGAACTCGAATCCTCCACAATTGTTGCGCCTGGAACTGCGGCTCCATGTCTTGTTTGGTGTCGGCCTGTTTGATTTGTTCTTCGGTTCGGCCAAGTTGCAGTGTTTGGGTTTCGATGGCTTCCTTTTTTACGCCTGCGGCTAATAGCGCCTTGATGATTTTCTCAGCTGCATGGGCGTTTTCTTCGAAGACTGCGTCCTGCGTCCGGCCGAAATTCTGATATCCGAGCGTCACCACACCAATCTCTGGTTGAACTTCAATGCTTTCGGTTGCGCTGATTGATACAGTCTTATTGTCACGATTCACCCTCACTCCCTGAGCAAACAGAGCCCGACCCGCAATGAGCCGGCAGCCGATTACTGCCGTCCAAAAAGCCTTTTCATGTGCGCCTCCTGGATGCGAAAGAACGTCCCACATGTTGCTGTGATCAACTTCTATTGGGATTATTTACTTCTGAGTTGAAAGCAATCAAATAGTAAGTTGATCTTGCGTGAGCGCGAAGCCGTTGAGATTGCCCACGACGCTGGCGGCGAGGCGGCCGGGCTGGAAGAATTCGCGCGCCACCTGTTGGACGTCTTCGGGCGTTACGCCCTCGAGCAGGGCAATCAGCTCGGTGGGCGAATAGTAACGGCCGAAATAGATATGATAGCGCGCGAGGCTGTTCATTCGCTGTCCGGAGCCTTCGAGCGCGAGCAGCGTGGCGCCTTTTAGGTGATCTTTCGCGCGGCG
>Ga0187808_10000248_pt1 | contig 15212 bp, 17 predicted proteins | sample NC_wetland_sal_i_5_FD_132427 | JGI IMG/M metagenome (GOLD analysis project Ga0187808, IMG submission 132427) | Wetland sediment microbial communities from Neuse River Estuary, North Carolina, USA - ASW_3 | ecosystem: Environmental > Aquatic > Freshwater > Wetlands > Sediment | place: USA: North...
GGCCTTCCCGGACCGGCCCCCACTAAGGGAGGGCGCCCTTGAGGTCTTCCGGTTCTCACGCTTCACTGCTCGCGATGGACAGAGTGCCGTGAAAAGGCGGCGGCCTGAGCGGCACGAGGGGCGCACACATCCCGACAAAGAACGTCGGGACGTATGCGCCACCCGCCGGAGTTTAACCATATTTATTAACTTTTCTCGAACTAGCCGGATTTACCTTGACAAGAAGAGTTAAGTGTCCTATCCTGGCTAAGAAGATGAGGCCATCCACTCTCACCTTCCGGGCTGCCTGAATCAAATCAGGCAATCTGCAGATGGGCCTCCCAGACGAGATCCATTTAGGTACCCATGAGGCTCGCGGTGTTTACTTACGTCTACCACCCCATCCTGTGGAGGAGTTCATATGTACCATTGAAGCGGTGGCCAAGGACACTCCCGGTGCCGTCGATAACAGGTCGGTCGATAGGAACCGAATCTCTGTAAGGGCGTAGACCGGGTGGTTCCGAGTGCAACGCAAACAAAACTATGTTTCGTGCGCGCGCGGAGTGTCCCAGGGGAGTGGGATCGACCCAGATTCGTGGCCGTCGGAACTGAAGCGGAGAGTTCGCAAAGGAGGGGATTATGTCGGAACGAAACGGCGACAAAGCCAGATTCGGCCGGTTACGAAAGCATAAGATTTTCCTGCGGAAGCGGATGCGTGAGCAGCGGGATGCAACGGAAGCCAAGACAGCAACGACAGCGATTGCCGCGTCGGAGTATCAACGAGAGAAATCGTGAATTGCATGAAAAAGCCCGGCAAGCAAACAAGCTCAACGTCCGCCCTTAGCCTCCAGCCACGGCTCGAAGCATCGGCACTGCCGGCAGAGGAAAAACCTGTTGCCGGTCGACGGACGCGAAAGGAGGTCCCACGAAAGAAGAAATCTCAGCACTCCTGTTGTACCAGTCCACGGAATCGCAGCGCCTGCTGAAACAGGCTCTAGAAGGCCGGTCGATCAAAGTTAGTTGGCTGAAAACCTGTGGAGAGGCCTTGCCGCTGCTCCTGGAGGCTGATCCACCGCATCTGGTTTTCACGGAAGCGCTGCTTCCTGACGGCAACTGGGCGGACATCGTCAAGCTGGCGCTTGGGGCCTTGAAGCCCGTCAAGGTCATCGTGGTGTCGCGCCTCGTCGATATCAAGCTCTATATGGACACGATGGTCGGCGGGGCATTTGACTTCATTGTGCCTCCCATGACGAGCGATGAAGTCGCTCACGTCCTGGCATGCGCGGTAGAGAGCGTTTCGAATCTGCGGCGAACGCAGACCATGGCCCTGGCAGTGGTATAGCTGGTGGCAATCGTCGAAGTCAGAAGGACCCTCAGGGATCAAGGCAGGGGGGCATAACGTTTAGTAGAATCTATCTTTCGTTCTAAAGCGAGGCTTTTATGCATTCAATCCCAGAAGGCCAGTTCGTCAGGCACGCCCAGTATGGTCTCGGCGTGGTGACGCAATCGGGCGCCGAACGCACCTCCATCGACTTCCACCTCTACGGAACCAAGAAATTTGTCACCCGGCTCATGACTGTCGAACTTACCGACGAAGCTCCTCCGTCCAAACCCCAGCCCGCGCGTCGCAAAAAGCTATCAACCCAGATTCCTCCCGTCACGATAGCAGTCATTGGGAAGTGAGCGAGGTGGGGCGACGCCCTACTGGGACAAGAGGGTGCGCCAGATCTGGGGAATCAATTTTGAGGCGCCGACTCGGAGGGTTCGGCCGCGCTTGCTATCACGGCTTCGTCGCCGGCGGGGTTTGCGCTATAGGCGAGAAGCTCTTTTTGCCGACGGTTGGCAAGTTTTCTCTGGGCGCGGCGTTCGGCCTTCTCGCGCTGCTTTTCCAATCGCTTCATTTCCTTTTGACGTTTCTGGGGGGTAGTGGGCATCAGGTCTCCTTAGAATAGGAATACACGCTGACAATATCCCCAACGCATCGGTTGGGACTACCAGCGAGGTTCACGCGGCTGGCGTGCGGCTTCGCGGTAGTCCTCATTTGAGAATCTACCCGGCCTTGGCCCCGCACCGCTACTGTGGCGGGTGGGGGTTCGCTCCGCCCTGGGACGCGCTTCGTTCACCTTAAGGTTGCGGCCACCAAACACCTTTCCTTCAAGGCCAGCAATCGCTTTGGCCGCTTCTTCATCATTGGGCATTTCGACGAAAGCAAATCCGCGGGCTCGGCCAGTTTCCCGGTCCGTCGCAACTTGGACCCGTGTAACTTGTCCGAACGCTTTGAACAGCGCGGTCAATTCGCTTTCCGTCGTTTGGAAACTCAAATTACCAACAAAGAGGCTTTTCATCTTTCTCCTTTGCCTAAAATACATGGCCGGAGGCGCCCGGTTTTGAGGGCCATCGGGTCCTCCAGGCTGTCTTAGCAAGAGTCTTGGAAGAAAACCCGAAAATGGCCCGACCGCAACGGATGGCGGAGTTTTCGCAGCACTTTGGCTTCGATCTGTCGGATCCGCTCGCGAGTAACGGCAAAGACCCGGCCGACTTCCTCGAGAGTGCGCTCGGTGCCATCGTCCAGGCCAAACCGCATCCGGATTATGGCTTCCTCGCGGGCGCTAAGCGTATTCAGCACGGCAGCCATCCGGTCCTTCAGGTTGATTTTGATGGCTGCGTCTGACGGCGAAACAAGAGCTTTGTCCTCGATCAAGTCGCCCAGGCCCCACTCTCCGTCATTCCCAATGGGCGTCTCCAAAGACATGGTCCGCTGAGAAACCCTCTTGGTGCTGCGCACTTTCTCGACGCTGACCTCCAGGCGCCGGGCGATCTCCTCAGAGGTAGGCTCGCGGCCTAGTTCCTGTACGAGTTGTTGGGTGGTGCGACTCTGTTTAATGATGGCGGCGGACATGTGCACCGGCACTCGAATGGTGCGCGCCTTATCGGCGATGGCACGTGAGACCGCCTGACGAATCCACCACGTGGCATAGGTGGAGAACTTGTAGCCGCGCCGCCACTCGAATTTGTCAACCCCCCTCATCAGGCCAATATTCCCCTCTTGGATCAAGTCGAGAAACTCCAGGCCGCGGTGGGCATACTTCTTGGCGATGGACACCACAAGGCGAAGGTTGGCCTCGGTCAACTGCTTCTTGGCTCGTTCGGTTTCGGCCTCGCCGCGCAGGATCAGAGCGAGCGAACGCTTCGCGGCCGTGAGCCCGATCAGGCTCGATTCCTCTATTTCCTTTAGCTGGGAGCGACACGAACGCCGATCCTTGCGCGCAGTGGCGACCTTGCCGGGCGCAGCGCCCGCGCACGGCACAAACCGGACCGTCCCGCGCTCCAAGGAATGAATCCGCTCCACCTCTCGTCGCAGCTTCTCAGTCAGCCGCTGCTTTTCGAGCGGGTGCAACCCCATCGAGCGAACCAGTCGCGACATCTCAACCCGCGTCCGCGACAACTGGCGCCGCGCCCGGAGATGGGCACGTCGCTTTGATCTCGGAATGTTGCTTAGCCGAGCTGCCTGCTGAAGTCCCGCAGCATAAAGTCGCTTGATCTTATGGATAAACAGGAGCGTCTGGCGGGTCTTCTTTGCGATTTCTTCCGTAGTCACCTGCTCCTCACCGAAATGGACGACCTCTCTAATCGAACGCGTGCCGTCGCGCAACTCCCTGCCAATTTCGATCAGCTCTTCGAGCACAACCGGAGAACGGGAAACGGTCTTGAGCACCAGCGCTTGGCCGCGCTCCATGCGCTTGGCGATGGCCACCTCTTCTTCCCGCTCGAGCAGTCGCACATTTCCCATCTCGCGAAGATAGAGCCGGACCGGATCGTTGGTCGTGCCCGGAAGGGATGCTGTCTCATTGAGTTCGGACTCTTTAACGCGGACGGCATCTTCCTCGCTTTCCACGTGTTCGGCAACTCCCAGCGAACCGCTGGCAGGCATCGCAACAGGAGCGTCTTCGTAAATGCGGATGTCGTAGCCCTCGAAGGCGGAGAACAGCCCGCCAACCTCCGCGGCTGTGTGCGTCTCGCCGGGCAGGATTTCGTTCACCTCGTCAAACAGGACATAACCCCGTGCCTTGCCCATATTGATGAGCCCGCGAAGCCGGTCATCCTGTTCCTGAAGCACAAGCGACAAAGGTTCATTCTCCTGTAGGGCCCCGAAAGACCCGCAGCCAGCTACGATGCGAGCTGAGTCTTGGAACGGCCAGTATGTTCCGGGAGGTTTGAGGACTCTGGCGCGCCCGGCACTTGCAACACCGGATCCCGAAAATGCAAGGGATCACGAAGATTTTGCAATTCACGGTAGTAGTAGAGCGGAGTGGGGTGTCTCCCCCTGAATCTTAGAGCCTTCAAGAACTCGATTTCTGCTTCGGTGGCCCCACCACTGAGAGAAGTATCGTGTAGAAATTCCTTCAGCCCCCGCTCCTCCTCGCCGGCAGTTTCGGGTTGTTCAAGGAATGCGAACCTCTTGATGTGCCGAGGGGCCATCCTTCGGTTCAAAACAATTTCAAGGCTAAAAGTTGCAAGGTCAATATCCCAAGATTCGATTAGGGGATCCAGGAAAGAGGTGCAATGCTCACTCGACACATTGAATACGTCCGTATCCAGGAATTCGAGAATCGCCACCCGCATCTCCTCGTAACTTCGATCACTAACCCTTACGGCCAAGCGGAGCCAGCTCTCGCTCTCCAGTTCCTGCTTGGTAACTCCCTTGACCACATCCACAAGTTTTTGGGTGACTAGAAGTTCAAGTTCACCGAAAGGTTGTCGTTCGAAAATCATCCTGACTTGCTTCTGTTTGTCAAGTTTGCACTTACGAAGGACCAATTCGCGAACTTCTTTGAACAAAGGCGCGGGTGGATCGGCCAGTTTCCGCTTCAACTCTTCCTGGCGTTGCACCTCAACCAGCTTAAGGAGCTCTCCGCGCCGGAACTTCAAGAATTCTTCGATCTTGCCGTAGATATCTGTGCGCTCAGGGGCGGGAGGCGCTTTTTTCCTCGTAAGTAACTGCGAAATATAAGACTCCGTGACTTGAGCAGCAACCGCCAAATCTCTCTGCTCATGTCCTAACTGGTTGAGTCGCTGGCGGATGATTGAAGGCACGTCCATGGAGTCCTTCCCCGGTTAACTTTTTCCAGTTCACTGCTCGATCATTTGAAGCATCCCATATTGTTCTTGACAAGTAAAGTGAATTCACTTATGTTGGTTAATGAGAGCAGCCTCTCTTAGGTACCCGCTTTGGCTTCCTAAACTAAGTCTGGTTATCTCACTTTGCTTCTTGGATCGGCGAGCGCTACCAAGATGCCTTTTGATTTGGCCCAGGCGAGCGGCAAGTCGCGGCCGCTGACTCTGAAGCGAGGGGCCGGTCGCGCCGCTGGCGCTTGAAACGGGCGCTCATGGACCCATAAAGGAGTCAGGCATGTACATTCAATATGTGGGTTTCGAAGTTGCCGCCAGTTCTCGCGTTTATGCGTTTCACGTCATCAATGCGCCCGACGAAGCACGCGATTTCAGCGTCACAGTTCAATCGCAGGCGTTTCGTCCGGACGGCCTGAAGCTTCAGGACGGTCCAGGCATCTGCTTCGCGCGGTTGGACCAGGAATTGCGAGGCCACACCTCCCCGGCGGAATGCCACCTAATGATCGGAGAACGCGACATCAAGGAGTACTTGGAGCAGCACCACGCTCAAAACCCGCAGCGAAGGAAGAAAGAACACTAACCGTATTACACCCTAACGGAGGTGGCTCGAAAGGCCGCCCCGAACTTGGAGGAACAGAGAAATACATGGCAACTAAACTTTTCGTAGGTAATTTACCCCATAGCGCTACCGATGCGACGCTCGGCGAATTTGTAACCGGCGCGGGCTTTCAAGTGACCTCGGCAGTGGTGATTCGCGACAAGATGACAGGTACTCCACGAGGCTTTGGCTTTGTCGAGCTTGGCGAGGGCGAAGACGTTCAACGCGCAATCGCAGGGCTGAATGGGCAATCCCTCGAGGGCCGTCCCTTGACCGTCAATGAAGCTCGTCCCCAGCGCACGGACTTCGGCCGACCCCGCGACGGTGGCGGCAGAAATAACTTCCGGCGGCGACGAGATTATTAAGGCCGGGAACTTTCCCGCAGGCAATTCGGCGGCCTTCCGCAAAACGATCGATTGCTGTTTGGGGCGCATCCCCTCAAGAGCCAATCACTCCACAGGGTAATGCGGGGCGAGCCCGCCCGGGCCTGCCCGGTGAGAAACGCCCGAAAGATGGGGAATAATCATTGAATACTGGTCAAGGCCGGCCTTCGCAACAAGATTGAACTCGTGTTCTTCATGATGACCCGCCAGCTCTCTGCGGGAGCACAACCTTAACACTCCTCCAGCTCTGCATGGCCTGATTTTACGCGACTCGCCCTCTGGCGATTGGCAGGGTGGCGACGAGCGTGGGGTGGAGGTGTGAAACCTGCTCGATCCTGCAACCTGTCCGCGCATTACTCCCGGCGTGACCGCCCAGGCCCCGCGTTGAATGGTTCCACAAGGTAGATACCCCAGACGCGGGGCTGTGCCCAGAATTGTGGTGACTTTAGCCAGGGATTGATCTAGCATAAGGCGTTTGTAAGAGTGCTGTTGGCGAACACAGTCCGCAAAGCAGTGCCTGGTCGTTACCATAAACCACCTATTCCTGATACGAGGTGTCTGCTTTGACGGGCGGAAGGAGGGCTGTCGTGGCGCGGAAGAAAAGCCATCCGGCTGATTGGGAATCCCTGCTCACTGAGGTGTCCTACGGAAAGACCGTCACAGAAACCGAAAGAAAACGCCACATCTTCAGGCAGGGAGATCCTGCCGATGCCGTGTTTTTCCTCAGCCGCGGCAAGGTGAAGCTGGCGGTTACGTCCAAACAAGGCAAAGAAGCCATTGTGGCTATTCTGGACCCTGGTGATTTCTTCGGTGAGGGTTGTCTTGCAGGTCAGCCTTTGCGCATGGCCACGGCTACCGCGATGACGGATTGTACGCTGGTCAGGATAGAAAAGCCCGCCATGGCACACATGCTTCACGAACACCACCACATCTCAGAGCTATTCGTCACCCATCTGCTTTCACGCAACATCCGTTATGAAGAGGATCTTGTTGACCAGCTTTTCAACTCGAGCGAGAAGCGGCTGGCTCGAATTCTCTTGCTGCTTTCGCATTTTGGCAAAGAAGGCCGTGCGGAGACAGTGGTCCCCAGAATCAACCAGGAGAGTCTGGCGCAGATGGTCGGCACCACCCGGTCGCGCGTCAGTCATTTCATGAACAAGTTCAAGAGGCTTGGCTTCGTCGACTACAACGGTGGGCTCACCGTCAACAGCGGCCTCCTGAGCGTTATCCTGCACGACTAGCCTGCGTTTCTCACCGCGACAAGGAAGGGCGGGACTTTGCCGTCTGCCCGGCCCAAAACCCTGACTTGTGATGAGAGGACCCGACTCTGACAAAATTCCAAAAGTGAGCAAAATTGAACAGTTTGACGCCATGGCTGGGGGTAGCATTTCGTGTCGCGCTCGAGGCTGGCCTTGCTGCGGCACAAAGGAGCTGTCATAGAACTCCGCAGAGTATGCTGGATGGGCGACCACCCCAGTATATCCAGAGTTAGGTTTGTGGCGAGAGCCGGGCTGAATTTACCGGAGGCATAGGCGTGTCTCAATTGAATGAGTCTCAACAGCCCGCCCATCCCGCGGCCGCAGAGGGCGCAAGCGGGCAACCGCCCTTTGCCCCTCTCGGCTCGGTACTGAACGTTCTCTTGGTTTGGCCGCGGTTTCCCTCATCTTTTTGGAGCATGGACGGGATACTCGATCTTGTTCCCATCAAGACCGACCAGCCGCCGCTTGGCTTACTTACGGTGGGGGCGCTCTGTCCGAAGACCTGGACGCTCAAGCTGATCGACCGAAGCTTCGAGGAGTTGCTGGATACCGACATCCTCTGGGCCGATCTCGTCATGGTCAGTGGAATGCGCGTCCAGAAAGATGACATTCGCGAAACTCTCTCGAGGGCGCGGGCTCTGGGCCGGCGGACAATAGTTGGCGGCCCCTTCGCGAGCAGTGAACCCGAGTCCTTGCTTGGGCTCGCCGACCATGTGGTGGGGGGCGAGCCGGATGAGGTTTTTCCCGAGATTGCAGCCGATATTGAGCGCGGCACTGCCAAACGGCTCTACGTGATCGAAGACAAGCCCGATGTCAGCAAGACGCCCCTCCCACGCTTTGACCTCCTCAAACTCGAAAAGTATGCCTCCATGGCGGTGCAGTTCTCTCGGGGCTGTCCGTTCCAATGCGAATTCTGCGACATCATCACTATTTACGGAAGGAAGCCCCGAACCAAGCACCCAAGCCAGTTGCTGGCGGAACTCGAGGCATTATTTGAGCTCGGATGGCGCGAGCAAGTCTTCATTGTCGACGACAACTTCATCGGCAACCACAAACTGGCGCTCGGGCTGTCCCAGGCGCTCGAGGGGTGGCAGCAATCTCATGGCTATCCGTTTTTGTTTTACACCGAGGCATCCATCGATCTCGCGCAAAAGCCCAAATTGATCGAGGCCATGGTGAAGGCGAACTTTTTCTACGTCTTTATTGGGATCGAGAGCCCTTCCCCCGAATCGCTGACGGAAGCCAAGAAATTTCAAAACCTCCGGAGGGATCCTCTCGAAAGCATCCGCTTTATCCAGAACCAAGGTCTTTGGGTGACTGCGGGTTTCATTATTGGTTTCGATTCGGACACCGCGGAGGTCTTTGAACAGCAGAGGGACTTCATCGAGCGCGCCGCCATCCCTTGGGCGATGGTCGGGTTCTTGCAAGCGCCACCCACGACGCCGCTCTTTGAGCGGATGCTGAAAGAAGACCGATTACTCATGGAGAGCACCGCCACCAGCAACTTTGATCCACCCAACTTTCGGACGCTGATCCCGTTGCCGGTTCTGCTGAAGGGGTTCCGAGGGTTACTGCTATCCCTCTACGATGCCCCGGCATTTTACGATCGCTGTTATCGTTCGCTTCTGCAATGGCAGACCCGCCTGCCGCAACAACCACCGGATATTCCACTCTGGCCCAAGCTGGGGATCCTGGTTCGCTCGATACTCCGCCAAGGTTTCCTCTCCTCTTATCGGAAAGCCTACTGGAAGTTTCTGCTGCGAATTCATGCCCGCTGGCTCTTCGAGCCAGCGAAGCTTAGCCTGGGGTTCGCGATGCTGCTTTCGGGACACCATTTCATACGCTATGCAAGCACCGTGGCGGCACAACTTGAAGCTGAGCTCAACAGACTGGTGATTGAAAAAGAAACGACAGAATTTAGCAACGAGCCGGCCCCTGCTGAGATTCAAACTTGAACAGCAAGCTCTGCAGCGCCCGCAAGTCGTCTCGATTTCCCTAATATGTCGATAACGCGCTGGTTGGCGGCAAAGAAGTAGGGGCGAGGCGCCGCCTCGCCCCTACAGGTAGCACCCTCCGGGTGACACCGGATGTGGCGCAGGGGACATAGCCGTGCGCCCCTACCAGTCCCGCCCGCCGTTATCGAGGGATTAGGGATTTCGAAACCACGATAATTCCCACCTGGGCCCGCGTGCAATTCCTCCCGCACTCAGCATGGTGAGCAATATTGGACAGACACGCGCGGGCGTGCGAGCTGAGAATCGAGTTGCCATCATTGGTGACGTTGTGTAGTTCAGGATCGCCGGCACGTGCCGGCAGTGGAGCCATCCATAATGAAGAGACGAAGTGGCGCTTCGAGTTTCCAGCAATTCCTCGAAGAGATCGGCCCTCAAAAAACGATTCGGGAGTACCAAGGCCGGCAAACCATCTACTCGCAGGGGGATCTGGCCGATGCGGCGTTTTACATCCAGGGCGGCAACGTCAAGCTTACGGTGACATCGCAGAGCGGCAAGAAAGCGGTCATCGCCATTTTGGGGCGTGGTGACTTCTTTGGAACGGGGTGCTTGGCCAGGCGATCTCTGCGGATGACGGGAGCGGCAGCGCTCACTCGAGCCTTGATCTCCCGGGTAGAAAGAGGAGTCCTTGTCCGCATTGTCCTTCACGACTGGCGGTCGCCGCGTTCCGATACCCCCGGCTCTGCGCCAGATGCGCGCTTCTAACAGAAATTCAAAAGTGAGCAAAATTGCACAGATTTCCATCACGGCTGGTGGCAGCCTGTTAGTCCGTGCACCGATGGACGAACACTCGGTTTCAGGGCAGGCACCAATTTCTTGGTCGTTTCGATTTCATGATTATGTTGGATGTGGCACGCGTCCGAGGGGAGCATTTTGCCACCTCCGGCTTGATCGGTGGGAGTAATCTCGATGAACATACTGCTTTACAATCCGGATAATGAAATCACCAACAATTTCATGCCGCATCTTTGGATGTTTCTGCTGCGATCGCTGACTCCTCCGGGCCATCAAGTCTTCCTCGTGGACGGCAACGCGCAACGCTTGAGCGCCAGCAAACTGGTGCGCTACATAAAGGAGAAACGTATCGGGCTGGTCGGAATCGGCGCCATGACTCGCATGATTCGCAAAGCGTACCTCATGGCCGATGCGGTGCGCGCTGTGGGAGTACCGGTGGTCATGGGGGGACCGCATGTGACCGAGGTGCCCGACGAGGCGCTGGGGCGCGACGGGGGGCCGCGCCATGCTGACGCCGTGGCTCTCGGCGAAGCCGACGACACCTGGCCGCGAATCGTGGCCGATGCGGAACGGGGAGCGTTGCAGGAGATTTATGCCCCTGTCGATGCAGCGGGCAAGGAGGTGAAGCCTTCTCTTTCGGACTATCCTGAGATTCCATGGGACCAGATGGATTTGGACCAGTTTAACCTGGTGGGGCATTTTCCCAAATGGGCGTGCCGGTTACTTTCACTGGCGGGTATGACGTGGCAGAGCTTCCACATGGTGCCGATTGAGTCCGGCCGTGGCTGCCCGTACGGTTGTGAGTTCTGCACGGTGACGGGTTTCTTCGGGGATTCCATCCGCTTTCGTTCGAGCGCCAGCGTGGTGGACGAGCTTCTGAAACTCAAGCAACTGGAAATGCGGCAGAAGGGGAAAATCGCCGTCTTCTTCATCGACGACAATTTCGCCATCAATCCCCGGCGCACCAAGTCGCTGCTGCGTGAAATCATTGCGCGTGATGCCCAGGTGCCCTGGGTGGCTCAAATCAGCATGAACCTGTTGCGGGACGAGGAGCTCGTTTCGCTCATCGCCGAGAGCGGCGGCAAATGGATCTTCATGGGGCTCGAGTCCATTGACCCGGAGAACCTGAAGAGCGTGCGCAAGGGATTCAACAAGCCGGAAGAGTACAAGGCGATTCTGGAACGCCTCGAACGTTACGGTCTTTACGCGATCACTTCCTTCATCTTCGGTATGGACAGCGATTCCCCCGGAGTAGCGCAGCGCACTCTCGATGTCATTCGCACCTGGCCGCCGGGGCTCCCCGTTTTTGGACTTCTGACGCCTTACCCGTCGACGCCACTCTACGACAAGCTCGCGGCGGCCGGCCGCCTTACCCACCCTAAACACTGGTTGGAGTTCAAACCCTTTACGATGGATTTCTCGCCCCTGGGGATCTCCCCGGAACAAGCGGAGGAAGAAGTCAGGCAGGCATGGGATGCATCCTATAAGCCGGTAACGACCGCCACGGCCCTCGCCAAGTTGGAGTCGAGGCCTCTCCCGGACCGAATCATTCATTTGCTGGGCCGCCTGGCCTTCCGCGGAATTTACTTCCCGCAAATGACGCGCAGAGAATGGACGACGGTACTTTTCCAGAATCGACGTTCCATCCTGCGGGTTATTCTCGAGGCGCTAAGTTACCGATATAAACCTCAGCCCAGAGAACCATTCTCGATCGAAGCGCCGGAAATTGCCGACCCGTCCGCTTGATAGGAAGCAATGGGATGGTTTCTCATCAGATCTGATATTGATTTCATGAGATCCTCAAGTCGTAGTTCCATCTTCTGGAGGAAAGCGTCCGCCGCCCAACGGCTTCGATCAAACAGGGTTCTGGGAAGTCGACGGGGCGACGTACCCGGATCACTCGAACGCGTAACGTGCTCTCCGAGAGAGGGTTCCCCGCGCTTGAGGTCAAGATTCAGGAGGCCGTGGAACCTGGAACAATGGATTAGGAACGAAAAACGCCCTTGCTTACAATCCCACAGCGTTCTAAACTAGGAAACTGGGCTCTGCGCAAGCAGACGTAAAAGCCGAAAACAACTTTCCATTCGCTGGTCTGCCTGATCTGAAAGCCCGTTCCAACTTTCCGTCGGTCATGCTTTATTCGTAATCTAAGTCTTCCGGGAGGAGGAGTCCATGGAGGGCCCTGCCACCGACAGTCAACTTATCAGAATCACAAGTGGACCTCCGCCCACTACAATTGCCAACGTGCTCACCCTGATGCAGAGAATCGACGATCTACTGCCGAACGGCGACGGGCTCAAGTGGTTCAACCTTCTCTATATGAGGGTCACTCAGCATGTAGACAGTAATCCTCCGCCAGGAGGCTGGGGAGATTCGGCATGGCTCACCCGCCTCGACGTCGTCTTTGCCCAGTTTTATTTCACTGCAATTCTGAATTGGCTGAACAACCCCGCAAACGTCCCCAGTTCGTGGAAGGCCCTATTCGAAGCGCGCTTTCGTCCTGGCATTGAGCGCATCCAGCTTGCTCTGGCGGGAATGAACGCGCACATCAATCACGACCTGGCGCTGGCCCTGCTTCAGACCGACACTGAACTGAACCTGATTCCGGGGAAGACGAGCCCCGAACATGACGATTTTGAGCACGTGAACGGCATCCTGGAAGCCGTCCTTCCCCAAGCTCTGGAGTTCCTCGCGACCGGAATCCTGGGCGAGTTGGCGCAGGACACTGGGAAGATTGGAAGGCTTCTTGCGATTTGGAATGTTCGCGCCGCGCGGGATTTGGCTTGGGACTTCGCCGACCATCTTCGCTCCCTGACAGGGATCGCGCGTGATTCGGCTTTGACGGCGCAGGATCAGGTGACTGGGGCCTTAGGTTGCAGCCTGCTGCTGGCGGTTTAGTTTTGTCGCTTCAGATGCCTCCGTTCGGGCTGTTCGGACCTGACCACTACGAACTTGAACCGCACCCCCAGGAACAAGGTTCGGGTCCTCGAGGGGACTTCGGGGGAGTCAGGGGTTGCACTTCCGCTAGTGTAGTGTCCAGGAAATAGCTGGACAACGCTCCTTCTCGTAGCGCCGGCATCCTGCCGGCAGATGCCGCCGGGACGGTAGCGCTACATTGTCCACTCAATTAGTGGACACTACTCTAGGTCCCAGAAATAAGTGAACTAAGCGGGGCTGGGATGCCGTTCGTTGAAGGAGCGCCGTATCGCGATAGCGACTCTGAAGCCCCGTTAGGGGCGGCAGAATTTGGGCCACGGCGTGAGCCGTGGGTCCCCAGCGAGGCCCCTCTCCCCGTCCCCCCTCCCCCGCCGGGCGGGGGAGGGGGAAGAAAAGGGGGTGGGGGCTCACCCCAGGGCTTTCGCCCTGGGCCACAATCTTCCGCCCCTATCGGGGCTGGTGCGGCTTACATCACGAATCACCGGGACAGGAGACTAGCAGGCCGTTAGAACGGCCAAGTGGCACCCAATAGACGTGAAGCCGACTTTCCAGAAGAGTCCGACCTGGTGCCATTCAATGAACCGGCGCGTGAGGTACGCGACGGCGAATGCCCAAGCCACGCATAGCAACACAGAGATGGTCGTTGGCACTGGGTACAGGATCGCCTCCGGGACAATCCAGCCTGCCCTCCGACCAACCGCAAGCCCGACAACGAGGACGATTAAGACGATCGCAGTTGACATCATCTGGCTCGGCCAACTAAGGGCGGCTCCAGGTATCCGACCCGCAGTTTTTCGCGCAAGGCTTCAATGTCAGCCTGGAAACTTGCTTCGTCGTTCCACTTTCCAAGGGGGCACCCACCTTGGCGACAGACCAGCAGCACGCCCCCGTCTGAGATCGCGCGTACAGCTTCACCCATGTGAGTCCGGCACCCGATCCTAAATTTCACGTTTCCTTGCTCGAGCCAACCGATTACCAACGTCCCGTGTTCGAGTCCCATTCGGTTATCTCCTGAGCCACGCGTCGCTGTCGAGTATCCGTAATTCAGACCCAGCGGCGAATTGTACCACGGTGTCCTGGAGACAGGCCGGGAACAGGCGCGCAAACCTCCATGAAGGGTACGTCTGAGGTACACGAAAAACACAGCAATCCTAACGAACTGAAATTACAAAAGATAGACTGGCGGAGAGGGTGAGATTCGAACCATCGTCGTGGGTACTTGTCAGTCATTGTTTAATGTGCTACAATGCGCTCCGGGATTATCCTCTTGGGATACCCAGTCGCTTTCCTTAGGATCGGAGGGCTGACCGACCGCGAGCAATATGCTAATTATCGCTGACCAACGCTAGATCTAGAATTCACCCATAGGAAGGAGAACCGGTAGAGGGCTTGTTAGCGCCAGAAGGTACTTTGCAAGCCGTAATTCTCAGAATGATATGCGCCAAAGCAATGCGGAAGGCCCAACTGCCAATGTCAAAAATGAGTTGACACGGGAAGTTGAACCAAGCCGCCAGAAAGAAAGGAGGGCTTATGACAGACCCAAGACGTTCCGCAGAGATGAGGAATGCTCTTTATCAACGCGCAGGGGGACGGTGTGAATGCCAAAGGAGGAACTGCAAACATCCGAAAGAGTTTTGGCACCCACGATGCAACAACATCTTGAGAGAAGATTGGGAACCCCATCAAATAGCTTCCGGCGGCCAATACGTTTTATCAAATTTGGAGGCTCTCTGCAGACAATGCCGTGTGTCAACCTTACCTGTTCATCTCCCATGGGCCAATACACTTACTCCGAGTCAAAGGGATAATCGCCGGTAATTCCGATTTGTTTTCACTGCTTTTCATTCGATCCACCGCCCGACCTACAGTACGAACGGACACCCGGAGGATAGATGCACATTCCGCCTGGTTCTTTCTGTCGGCCAGCGGTTTCCGCAGCCATTCGCGCGCCTTCCGGTCCAACTTGGGCGGGCGTCCGCCCTGCCCGCCCCAGGCCCGAAGCCGAGCCCTGCTGTACGCGTTCGCCCGTACGCGGCCTCCCAAGGCCCGAAAAAACAGCCCCCCTACCCTACGGCGTTCGCGAGCTATCCCGGCGATTGCTATGCCACCACAAACTTCTTCGAAACGGGGTTCTGGGAACTCGGCGGGGCGGCGGACGCGGAATGCCTCAAACGCATAA
>Ga0187808_10000249_pt1 | contig 15207 bp, 7 predicted proteins | sample NC_wetland_sal_i_5_FD_132427 | JGI IMG/M metagenome (GOLD analysis project Ga0187808, IMG submission 132427) | Wetland sediment microbial communities from Neuse River Estuary, North Carolina, USA - ASW_3 | ecosystem: Environmental > Aquatic > Freshwater > Wetlands > Sediment | place: USA: North...
AAGCAGGCCGAGGTCTTCGCCGCCGTACGGGAGCGGTTCGCGATCCCCCGCGACGAGAACCTGAAGCTGCGCGACTTCCCCACCCTCGCCCACGTGATCGGCTTCGTCCGCGACCGGGCCGGGAGCAGCCCGGCCTCGCAGACGGAGCAGGCCAGCACGGCTACGCCCGCTCCTGCCGCCGCCCCCGCGTTCACCGGCGACATCTCGGCCACGAAACGGCTGCCGCGGCGTACCCCCGTGCCCGTGCTGCGGCCCCCGTCCGGGTGGTGCAAGCCCACCGACGTGACGCTGGAAGCCGGCAAGCGGGTCATCGTCATGGCCGACCAGGGCGGCGTGGCCGGCGCACTGGTCAAGCGGCTGGGCGCGCTCGGGGTCAGCACCCTGGTGCTGGAGGCCGGGTGCGCCAGCGGCGACCTGGAGTCCCGGGTGGCCGGCTGGCTCGGTGACGGGCCGGTGGACGGCGCGTACTGGCTGGCGGCCCTGGACGCCGAGCCCGCGATCGCCGACCTCGACCTGGCCGGCTGGCGCGAGGCACTGCGGCAGCGAGTGAAGAACCTGCACGCCCTGGTGCGAAGCCTGGACGCGGCGGGCCAATTGGGGCCATCCGGCACCTTCCTGGTGACAGCCACCAGGCTCGGCGGGTACCACGGCTATGACCAGGCCGGCGCGGTCGCGCCGCTGGGCGGCGCGGTAACCGGCTTCACCAAGGCCTACCATCGGGAACGTCCCGAGGTGCTGGCCAAGACGGTGGACTTCCCGGTCGGCCGCAAGACCGCCGCCCTCGCGGATGCGCTGATCGAGGAAACCCTCCGCGACCCGGGCGCGGTCGAGATAGGCCGGGCCGGAGGCCAGCGGTGGACGGTTGGGCTCGCCGAGGTCCCGTTCGGTGACGGCAGCGGCGGCATGACGCTCGGCAGCGACACGGTGTTCACGGTCACCGGCGCGGCCGGGGGGATCGTCTCGGCCATCGTGGCCGACCTGGCCAAGGCGGCCGGCGGCGGCACCTTCCACCTGCTGGACCTGACCCCGGAGCCCGACCCTGCCGACCCGGACCTGATCCGGTTCGCCACAGACCGCGACGGCCTCAAGACCGCGATCACCGAGCGGCTGGCAGCGGGCGGGCAGCGTCCCACCCCGGTGCTGATCGAGAAAGAACTCGCTCGGTACGAGCGGCTGCGTTCGGCGCTGATCGCGATCCAGTCGGTGCGGGAGGTCGGCGGGCAGGCTTACTACCACGCGGTGGACCTGACCGATCCCGGTGCGGTCGCGGATGTGGTGGCCGGCATCGCCGGCCAGCACGGGCGCATCGACGTGCTGCTGCACGCGGCCGGGCTGGATATCAGCCACCCGATCGCCGACAAGGACGCGCGCGAGTTCGACTTGGTCTTCGACGTGAAGGCAGACGGCTGGTTCAACCTGCTGCACGCGGCCGCGGACCTGCCGGTCGGGGCCACGGTGGTGTTCAGCTCCGTGGCTGGCCGGTTCGGGAATGTCGGCCAGACCGACTACGCCGCGGCCAACGACCTGCTCTGCAAGGTCACCTCCAGCTTCCGCACCACCCGGCCGGCAACCCGCGCGATCGCGCTCGACTGGACCGCCTGGGGTGGCCTGGGCATGGCCACCCGCGGATCGGTTCCGACCGTGATGGCCAGGGCCGGGATCGAGATGCTGGCGCCGGAGGCCGGCATCCCCTGGATCAGGCAGGAACTGACGGCCGCGCCGTTCCGGGGCGAGGTGGTGGTCGGCGGGCAGCTCGGCTTGCTGACAGCCGAACTCGATCCCACCGGCGGCCTCGACCCCACCGCGGTCGACCTGGCCCGTGCCCACCCGATGGTGGGGACCATCACCGGGATGGGCGTCTATTCCGGGCTGACCGCGGAAACCACCCTCGACCCGGCAGTGCAGCCGTTCCTGCACGACCACCGCATCGACGGCGTGGCGGTGCTGCCCGGGGTGATGGGCGTCGAGGCATTCGCCGAACTGGCCGCCCTCGCCGCGCCAGGATTCCAGGTCGAGGGCATCGAGGAGATGGAGTTCCTGGCGCCAGTGAAGTTCTACCATGACGAGCCGCGCACGCTGACGCTATCGGCGCTGGTCCGGCCGGACGGTGCCGGGCTAGTGGCGGACTGCACGCTGCGCGCCAGCCGGATCCTGACCGGTGATGACGCCCCGCGCTGGACCACACACTTCACCGGGCGGGTGCGGCTGGCGGCCAGCCCGCCAGCGGCCGCCCGCGATGACACGCCGACGGCCCGGGCGGCGGTGTTCGCCGGCCACGATGACATTTACCGGGTGTTCTTCCACGGCCCGGCGTACCAGGTGATCGACGAGGCCTGGCACGCCAACGGCGACGCGGTCGCCAGGCTCGCCGGGGGACTGCCGCCCGGCCACGTTCCCCAGGCCGCCCGCACCGCGACCGAGCCGCGGCTGGCGGAGGCCTGCTTCCAGACGGCGGGGCTATGGGAGATCGGCCAAACCGGGCGGATGGCGCTGCCCGCCCACGCCGACCTGATCAGCGTGCTGCGCAGGCCGGAGCCGGGCGGGCAACTGTTCGCGGTGGCCCATCCGGGCCGCGGCGGCTTCGACTGCCGGGTGGTCGACACGTCCGGCAACGTGATGGTCCGCGTGGACGGCTACCGAACGGCCCAGCTCCCCGACGCCCTGCCTGAGAAGCTGCAGGCGCCGATACATGACGCGATGACCGGCTGAGCTGGGGTGCTGTGACATGCTGCGAAGCATTCGCCGGCTGGCGATCGTCAACCGGGGCGAGGCGGCCATGCGCTGCCTGTCCGCCGTGGCCGAACTCGGCAGTGAGTGGGGCGAGCCGATCACGGCCATAGCCTTCTACACCGAGCCGGACGCGGCGTCGTGGTTCGTCCGGGAGGCCGACGAGGCCATATCGCTCGGGCCCGCCACGTTCGTCGACGGCGCCGGCCGCCGCCGGAGCACCTACACCGATCTGGACCGGCTCATGACGGCGCTGACGGCCGCCCAGGCCGATGCAGCCTGGGTCGGCTGGGGCTTCGTCGCCGAGTCCCCCGAGTTCGCGGCGCGGTGCGAGCAGGCAGGAATCACCTTCATCGGACCGCCGAGCGAGGTCATCGGCTTGCTCGGCGACAAGATCCGCGCCAAGAGGCTGGCGGAGAGTGCCGGGATACCGGTAGTGCCGTGGAGTGGCGGCGCGGTCCACGACGCCACCAGCGCACAGATCGCCGCTGACCTGATCGGTTATCCGGTGCTCGTCAAGGCGGCCGCAGGCGGTGGCGGCCGCGGCATCCGGCCGGTGGAGTCCGCGGCTGACATGGCAGTCGCCTTCTCATCCGCCCAGGCCGAGGCGCGGCAGGCGTTTGGCAACCCGACCGTGTTCATCGAGCGCAGGCTGGAGGCCGCACGCCACGTGGAAGTCCAGGTGGTCGCCGACGGCTACGGCAAGGTCTGGGCGGCGGGGATCCGTGACTGCAGCATTCAGCGGCGCAACCAGAAGGTGATCGAGGAATCCGGCTGCACCCGGCTGGACCGTTCCGCCGAGGCGGAACTTTGCGAGGCCGCGACCAGGTTGTGCCGCGCCGCGGGGTACCGCAGCGTCGGCACGTTCGAGTTCCTGGTCGACTCCACGACCAAGCAGTTCATGTTCATGGAGGCGAACACGCGGCTACAGGTGGAGCATCCGGTCACCGAGATGACCACCGGACTTGATCTGGTCAAACTGCAACTTCACATCGCGCGGGGCGGGCGGTTGCGTGGCCGGCCGCTGCAGGTGCGCGGCTACGCGATCGAGGCCCGCCTGAACGCCGAGGACGCCGAACACGCCTTCGCGCCCGCACCCGGCCGGGTGTCGGCATTGCGCCTGCCGACCGGCCCCGGCATCCGGGTGGACACCGGCGTCGCGGAAGGCGACCAGGTCGCGCCCGAATTCGACTCGATGATCGCCAAGATCGTGGCCTGGGGCCGGGATCGGGACCAGGCGCTGCGGCGGCTGCGGCGCGGCCTGGCACAGTCGATGGCGGTGATAGAGGGGGGCACCACCAACAAGGCGTTTCTGCTCGCCCTCGTTGACCAGCCGGAGGTGCAAGCCGGGACGTATGACAACTGCTGGCTCGACCGGCTGACAGCACGCCAGACCCATCTTCCGCCGCCGCATCCGGTGGCGCTGGTAGCGGCGGCGGTCGAGGCCGCGATAGCCGACCAGGCAGCCGTGCAAGCCAACTTCTTTGCCGCTGCCGCCCGCGGCCGCCCGGAACTGCCCGCCACGGTCGGGCACCCGATCGGCCTGCGGGTCCGTGGCGAGTCCTACCGGATGCGGGTCCGCGACCTCGGCCACGGCGACTACCGGATCGACGCCGACGACGGCCGGCTAGACGTGAACGTACGGCGGCTCGGGCGTTACGAGTCGGCGGTAATCTGCCAGGGCAGACGCTACCGGGTAGTCGCCGATACGCAGGGGCCGCGGCTGCTCGTCGAGGTCGATGGGCTGCCGCACTTCATCAGCCGCGACGATGGTGGCCTGGTGCGCTCCCCGGCTCCCGCGTTCGTGGTGGCCGTGCTCACCAGCCCCGGCGATACGGTCCGGGTTGGTGACCCGCTCGTCGTGCTGGAAGCCATGAAGATGGAAACCACCATCACGGCACCGTATGCAGGCACCATCCGGACGGTGCTGGCCGAGCTCAATACCCGGGTGGAAGCCGGCGCGCCGCTGGTCCGGCTCCAGCCGCCCGAGCAGGCAGAAGCCGATTCCGGTGGCCCGCGGGTGGATCTGGCGAGCCTCGCCTGCCGGTGCTCCGCAACGGAGTGCCTCGACCTGGCGCAGACCGATGCCAGCCTTCGCGCCTACCTACTCGGCTACGACCTGCCGGACGATGACGTACGCGAACTCCGGCATCATCGGGCGGCGCTGCTGGCCGGCCTGCCATCCGACGACATCGGCGTGATCGGCACTGAGCAGGAACTACTGGAGATCTTCGCCGACGTGGCCGGGTTGTCGCGGCGCGTCCAGGAAGACGCCGCAGACGAGCATTCCCGCAGCTCGCAGGAATATCTGAACACCTACCTCGCCTTCCTCGACCCGGAACGCAGCGGGACACCCGAGGAGTTCCGCACGCGGTTGCTGGCCGCGCTGACGCGCTACGGGGTCCATTCGCTGCGGCGCGCGCCGGAACTGGAGCGCGCCCTGCTGCGCATGTACCGCGCGGTTGGACGGCTGCCGACGGCGGCCCCGGTCGTGATCGCGATCCTGGACCGGTGGCGGCGGGAGCCGAACGCGCTGGCCGCCGCGGTGGAGCCGGGCGGGCGGCTGCCAGTCCTCGACCAGCTCATCGTCGCCACCCAGGGACGCCACCCGGAGGTGTGCGACCTGGCCAGGGAGGTCCGCTTCAACCTGGTGGACGGGCCGCTGCTGCAAGCCGCCCGGGCCCGCCAGTATGCGGAGATCGAAGGCTGCCTCACCGAGCTGGCCCGTAGCCCGTCCGGCAGGGGCACCAGCGAACTGATCAGCCGGCTTGTCTCGTTCCCCATGCCGATGCGCGCCCGGCTGCGGGATGCCTACCGCGCCGCAGACGACGTGATGCGAGCACGGCTGCTGGAAGCGCGCACCCGCAGGTACTACTGGATCCGCGAGCTCACCGGGCCGCGGTGCGAGGTGTTCGGCCGTCACCTGACCTATCTGGCCGACTACGCCGAGGACGGCGACCCGGGCGGGGCGGTTCACCTGGCTAGCGCCTACGTGCCGCTGGTGGAACTGCCCGTGTTCGCCGGCGAGCTCGGCGAGTATCTGCGCGGTCTTCCCGCGGCGCACCGGGTGGTCGTAGACATCGAGTCGTGGCGCAGCGAGCCGTTCACCCCCGACGAGCAGATGGCCGGCGAGCTGGCCGCCATGCTTGCGCGCACCCGGTTCGGCCGCGACCTGGACCGACTCGACATCACAGTGACCAGTGAAAACGGCGGTGCGGAACGAGCCGAGGAGCACCTGCGTACCCAGCATTTCTGCTACCGGCAGGACGGGCCGGGGTTCAACGAAGACCTGCTGTTCCGCAACATGCACCCCATGCTGGCCGAGCGCCTCGAGCTGTGGCGGCTGTCGAACTTCTCGCTACGGCGGCTGGCGAGCGCCGAGGACGTCTACCTGTTCCACGCCGTGGCCCACGCGAACCCGAAGGACGAGCGGCTGATCGCGCTGGCCGAGGTGCGTGACCTCACACCCGCCCGCGACTCCGGTGGCCAGGTCATCGGCTACCCGCACATGGAGGGCATGCTGACCCAGGCGCTCGCCGACATCCGCCGGGCGCTGGATGAGCGCCCGGTGCGGCAGCGGCCGCTGAGCAACCGGGTGATCGTCTGTGTCCGCCCCGTGTGGGACATCCCGGCCGCCACCTGGCGCGGGCTCGCCCACCGGCTAGCGCCGCTGGCGGGGGGCGTGGGGCTGGAGAGGGTGACGGTGCAGGTCCACACCGAGGACACCGCCACCGGCAAGCGCCGCGATGCGATCCTGGACGTCGAGAACCTGGAGGACCGGGGGGTTACGGTGCGGGTCCGGCCACCGGGCCAGCTGCCGATCCAGCCCCTGACCGAGTACCGGCAGAAGGTGCTGCGCTCGGACCGGTTCGGGGCGCCTTATCCCTACGAGCTCATCCGCATGCTCACCCCGCCGGTGGGCGCGCCCGCTGACTTCCCGGCCGGGGAGTTCACCGAATACGACTTCCCTGACGACGGGGATGACGGCAGGCTCGGCCCGGTCGACCGGCCCTACGGCCACAACCGGGCCGGGGTCGTGGTCGGCGTGATCAGCAACTTCACCGAGCTGGTTCCGGAAGGGATGCGCCGGGTGGCGATCCTGGGCGATCCCACCTCCGGGCTCGGCAACCTTGCCGAGCCGGAGTGCCGGCGAATCCTCGCCGCCATCGACCTGGCCGAACGGCTCGGGGTGCCGGTCGAGTGGTTCGCGGTGTCATCCGGCGCCCGGGTAGCCCTGGACAGCGGCACCGAGAACATGGACTGGATCGCCGCCGTACTGCGCCGCCTGGTCGAGTTCACCCAGGCCGGGGGCGAGGTGAACGTTGTCGTCACCGGGATCAACGTGGGCGCACAGCCGTACTGGAACGCCGAGGCCACCATGCTCATGCACACCCGGGGCATCCTGGTTATGACACCGGTCAGTGCGATGGTGCTCACCGGGAAGAGCTCGCTGGACTATTCCGGCGGCGTGTCCGCCGAGGACAACCTCGGCATCGGCGGGTTCGAGCGGGTCATGGGCTCCAACGGCCAGGCCCAGTACTGGGCTCCCACCCTCGCCGACGCGTGCGCCGTGCTGCTGCGTCACTACCGCCACAGCTACGTCGTCCCTGGTGAACGGCATCCTCGCCGAGCGCCGACCCGCGACCCCTTCGATCGCGACGTCTGCCTCGCGCCGCACAAGCTGGTTCCAGGGTCGGACTTCACGACGGTGGCTGACGTCTTCTCGGCGGAGCTGAACGGCGACCGCAAGAAGCCCTTCGACATGCGCTCGGTGATGCGGGCGGTCGCCGACAGCGATCACGCTCCCTTCGAGCGCTGGGCACGCTGGGAGGACGCCGAGATGACCATCGTGTGGGAGGCCAGGATCGGTGGCTTCCCGGTCTGCCTGATCGGCCTGGAATCCCAGACGCTCAACCGGGCCGGGTTCCTCCCCGCGGACGGTCCGCCGTCCTGGACATCCGGCACGCTGTTCCCGCAGTCGGCACGCAAGCTCGCCCGCGCCATCAACGCGGCCAGCGGCAACCGCCCGGTCGTGGTGCTGGCCAACCTGACCGGCTTCGACGGCTCGCCGGAGAGCATGCGCAAGTGGCAGCTCGAGTACGGCGCGGAGATCGGGCGTGCCGTCATCAACTTCCGCGGGCCCATCGTCTTCGTGGTGGTATCGCGCTACCACGGTGGTGCGTTCGTCGTCTTCTCCAAACGGCTGCACGATCAGATGGACACGGCTGCGGTGGCTGGCTCGTTCGCCTCGGTGATCGGTGGCGCCCCGGCCGCCGCGGTCGTGCTGTCCCGCGACGTCACGGCCAGGACCGAGCAGGATCCGCGGGTCGTGAGCCAGCGGGAGCTGATTGGCGCGGCGACCGGTAAGGCATTGGCGGACGCTCACCACGACCTGGCCCAGATCACCCAGGCGGTGCGGTCAGAAAAGCTCAAGGAAGTGGCCGACGAGTTCGACAGCATCCACGACATCAAGCGCGCGCTGCGGGTGGGCTCCGTCGATCAAGTCATCGCGCCCGCGGAGTTGCGCCCGTTCATCGTCGGGACGCTGGACCGCCGCCTGGCTGGCGACCAGCCCGTCAGCTGAGAGGCTGGTCCAGCCAGCGGTGTGACGGCAGTTGCGAGTCGAGCGGCGACCCGGTCTCCAGGGCGGCCGGCGGAGGCCCGCCACCGGGCCAGCATGCCGTGAGCAGGAATGGACCGCTCCACCGCCACCAGCCGGGGAAGACCTCACCCTCGGCGGCGCGCACCTGGAGCGGGGACCAGGTGCGCTCGGGCGGCCGCAGGTCCGCCACCGACACTTCGATCGAGCGGGTGTCCCGCCGCAGGCCGGTGCGAAGCACCTTCAGCGCGCTCTCCTTGGCCGACCAGACGAGGTTGGCAACCGTGTCCCGCGCGGGGCCTGACCCGGCGACGAGACGCCGCTCGGCCTCGGTCAGGTAATCGCGGACGAACGCATCGCTGCGCGGCTCGGCAAGCTCGATGTCGCAGCCAACCCGGGCGTCGCGGTCCGCCACCAGGCACACGGCGCAGCCGGCCCGGTCGGTGAGCGATATCCCGCGGTCCACCCGCTGCCCGTCCAGGTACAGTTCTGGCGCACCGCTGGCAGCGGGGCGAACCTCGATCTGCGCCAGGCTGGCAGCGTCGTCCGGCCGGCCCAGCACGCGGGCCACTGCCAGCTTGAGGTTCCACCGGCTGAGCAGGAAATCTGTTCTTCGCTTGGTGTAGCGCATGTGAGCCGCCCAGCCACGTTCGGCTGCTGTCAGCCAGTCCCCGGCCGGAGGCAGCTCAGCCTCGAACCGCGCCAGCCACCACGCGACCAGCCCGGCAGGCTCGTCGCGGGATTCGCCCGTGGAATGGTCCGGGCGGGAGTCGCCCTCAACCTGCATTGCTCGCGAACCTATCACGGCCTGGGTAGGCCGGCGGCTGCCGGGTTGGCGCAACCATGGCAAACAAGGGCACGATGACCGCCGCCGCCAAGCCGAGTCGTGCATCAGGCGGTCCGGCCAGATAATGCCGAAGGTTTCCTGGCCCTTACTTACCGCCGAAGATCACATGCAGCCTGAAGTCCGCAGCCAGTAACTGGTCTCTATGGTCGGTTCCGGCCGAGCCGCTCGTGTGCCGTGACCCACTCATCGGCGACGACAGCCGCGCCCAGCGAGATCTCGCCGCACAGCACAGTGGCCGCGACGATCTCGGCAAACTTGCGCACCCGGCCTGGTCCATAGCAGCCGAGCAGTTCCAGGCACTCGCGCTGGGTTGGCAGCCCGGTGCCGCCGCCGTAGGTGGCGACGATTAGCGCCGGGATCGTGATCGAGTAGTAGTAGCTCCCGTTGGCCAGCAGTTCGGTGTGGACCAGGGCGGCCGACGACTCGGCCACGTTGGCGATATCCTGCCCGGTCGCCGCGAACAGCGCCGCGATCCCGTTGGCCGAGTGGTTCCCGTTGTTGTTGACTCCCGCCAGGAGACCGCCGAGGTTGCTGACCTGCCGGGCCTTGAACATCTGTCTGGGCGTGGTGCGCATGATCCGCCGGGCCAGCCGTTCCGGGATCGTGGCTTCGGCTACGACCCGTTTCCCGCGGGTTCGCAGGATGTTGATGTGCGAGCTCTTCTTGTCCGTGGCCAAGTTGGCTTCCAGGTAGAAGTCCCGGATCCCGGCGTAGTGCGCCCTGATCCAGGTGCAGGCGTGCTGGGTGGCCTTGCCGGTGAGGTTCTGCCCGGCGGCGTCGCCGGTGGTGTAGTTGAAGCGCAGGAACATGAACCTGCTCGCGGGAAACTGCTCGATGTCGTGCAGGCGGCCGACCCGGGTCGTGGCGTCCGCCTCGGCCTTGATCGCGGCGAAGCTGGCTGTCACCCACTCGCCGAAGGCGCGCGCCTCCCGTGCGCTGTCGAAACCGAAGGCCGGGGCGCGCTGCATGACGTCCGCCACCACGGTGGTCCGTACGCCGCCGGCCTCGTACAGCAGCTTCATGCCCCGGTTGTAGCTCGCCACCAGGGTGCCCTCGGTCGTGGCCAGGGGGACGTAGAACGTCCCCCTGGCATGCTCGCCGTCCACGAGCAGTGGCCCGGCGATCCCGATCGGCACCTGGGCGACCCCGATGAAGTTCTCGATGTTCCCGGCGACGACGGCCGGGTCGAACGAGTAGCCGCCGATGTGCTCCGGGGTGACGCCGACCGTGTCGGCGAGGAACGCTATCCGCCGCCGGACCGCTGCCAGGGTGTAGTCATCGTCCAGCCTCGGGACCTCGCGGCGCGCCGACCGCGTCGGCGGGCGAGCCGGGGTCTCCGGGGCGGAGGCGGTCATGGCAGCACCCCGCCTCCGCGGACCAACTCGTCCTTCAGGATCTTGCCGAGCGTGTTCTTCGGCAGCTCGGTGCGGAACTCGAAGATCCGCGGGCACTTGTAGGCGGCCAGCCGCTCGCGACAGTAGGCGGCCAGGTCATACTCGAGCAGCTCCGCCGACGGCTGCCGGATGACCACAGCCATGACTTCCTCGCCGAGCCGCTCGTCGGGAATGCCGACCACGGCGGCCTCGGCGACGGCCGGGTGCGCGTGCAGCACGTTCTCGATCTCGCTCGGGTATACGTTGTACCCGCCGCGGATGATGAGCTCCTTCTTGCGGCTGACGATGAACAAGAACCCGTCCTCGTCGAAGTAGCCGAGGTCGCCGGTGTGCAGCCAGTCCCCGGTGAAGGTGCTGGCGGTCGCCTCCGGGTTGTGCAGGTATCCCTTCATCACGTGCATGCCGCGGGTGACGACCTCGCCCACGTTCTCCGGGCCGGGGGGTAGCGGCCGGCCTTCGTCGTCCCAGACCTGGGTCTGCGTCCCCCAGATGGGCTTGCCGACGCTGTACACGCGGCGCTCGTCCACGCTGACGTTGAAGGTCGTCGTCGACGCGGTCTCGGTCAGGCCGTAACCTTCCAGAATCACCACGCCGAAACGCTCCTCGAACGCGTCCAGCAAGGGCGCGGGGATGGACGCGCCGCCGGAGATGGCGATCCGCAGCGAGGACAGGTCATAGCTGTCCAGGTCCGGGTAGGACAGCAGGTCGGCGAACATCGTGGGCACGCCATCGAAGATGGTGGCCCGGTCCCGCTGGATCGCGGTGAGTACCGCTTCGGGCGTGAACCGGGGGACCAGCGACATCGTGCAGCCGAAGCGCACGCAGATGTTCAGGACGCTGGACAGGCCGAACACGTGGAACAACGGCAGGACCGCGATCACGATGTCGTCCGGCTTGACGCCGAACAGGCGGCCCGGGATGTCGGCGTTCATGTAGAGCTGCATGTGCGTGAGCTCAGCGCCCTTGGGGCGCCCGGTCGTGCCGGAGGTGTAGACGATGACCGCCGTGTCCGCGGGTTCCCGCCTGGCTATCTCGAAGCGCGGCACCGTGACCTCCAGGAGCCGTTCGAAGGGGATGGCCCCTCCTGAATCAGCGGCGTGGCCGACGGCGTAGATCCGGTCGAGGCCGGCGGCTTCGGCGCCCTTGGTTGCCTCAGCGAGGATCCCTTCCCAGGTGATCAGGACGCGCGCCCCGCTGTCACCCAGGTGGAAAGCCACTTCCGGCGCCCTGAGCATGACGTTGAGCGGCACCACGATGCCGCCCGCCTTGAGGATGCCGAAATACGAGATGAGGAACTGCGGGATGTTGGGCAGTTGCAGCGCGACGGGCTCGCCGGGCGTGATCCCGATGGCCGTCAGCGAAGCCGCCAGCCGGTCGGAGGCCTGGTCCAGTTCCCGGTACGTGAGCTGGCCCCCGGCCAACACCGCCACGGGCCGGTCCGGAGATGAATGCGCGGATTCGCTGAGGATGACAGCAAGATTAAAGCTCACGGCCGCCTCCCTTTCCGAGCCGAGCCGGTCGGCCCTTCATGCTGACCTGCGAAATTATCTTCAGCTTCCGACCGACGTCCCGAGGCGGCTACGGGCTTTCAGCCCAGCCGCCCGGGACCTTCGGCACTGGGCGCGGAACCCTCAGACGGGAATCGAGCGCGAGCGTGCCTGCGACGGTTCCGGTCACGTCCTTGCCATCAGCTGCGCCCTGGGGTTGCAATAGAACACGCGGACCGTCACATGGCAGCTGGGAGGCAGACGTTGACGCCAACGGAACTTCGAGCGGCAGGCAGGCTGGGTGGCCTCGTTTTTGCCGGGCTGGTGGCCCGCATCGGGCAGGTGCATCAGGTCATTGCCGACCGGGCCTTTGCCCCGGTCGGGCTGGCGGGCGCGCCGATCCGGCTTATCCATGACTCCGTGGCGCGCAGCGCCTACCTCACGCTACGGGGTGTCGGCGTGGCGGCAGGGGCGGTGGGCGGAGAGGCCGGGTTTGTCCTTGGCCGCGGCGGCCTGTCCGCCGGACGTGAGCCGGGAGGCAACCTGGCGCTTGCCGTACTGAACGCGGTCGCTGGTGACCGGCTCGGCGCCGACCTGGCCCCGTTGGCCATCGGCATGGCGGTGCGGGCACATGGATGCGATGTCGGCCTGACTGCTGAGCAGATCGCGGGCGCCTTCCCACACGCTACGCCCAGGCTCGCGGTCTTCGTCCATGGGCTCGCTGAGACAGAGCACTCCTGGCACCGGCGGGCGGGTCAATCCGTCCCCTACGGCCGCCGCCTGCAGGCAGAGTTCGGCTACACCCCGGTCTACGTGCGGTACAACACCGGCCGGCACATTTCCGACAGCGGTCACGACCTGGCCGGCCTGCTAGATGGCCTGGCTGCGGCCTGGCCAGTGCAGGTGGAAGAGATCTTGCTGGTGGGTCACTCCATGGGCGGCCTGGTCATCCGCAGCGCCTGCCATTACGGCCGGGAAGCCTCCGCCGCCTGGGTAGGATACATCCGCCACGTCTTCTACCTGGGGTCGCCGCACCTGGGTGCTCCACTTGCGCGCGCTGCCGGGCGGGCAGGCTGGGTGCTCGGCCAGGTGCCCGAAACCAGGCCGTTCGCGGCCCTGGCCACAGGGCCGGCCGCGGTCAAAGACCTGCGTCACGGTTATGTGCTAGATGACGAGTGGGCCGGCTGCGATCAGGACTGCTGCCTGCGCGATCACCGACGCGACGCGCCGCTGCTGGCGGAGGCAAACCACTACGCCATTAGCGGCACCGTGACCGCCGATCCGGCCAGCCCGATCGGTGCCGTCATCGGCGACCTGCTTGTCCAGCCCGCCAGCGCGCATGGGCTGCGCGGTGCACGCCAGCACATCCCGTTGCCCGTGGAGTTGGCCCGCAGGCTGGGCGGAATGCACCATTTCGACCTGCTCAACCATCCCGACGTCTGGCAAGCCATGCGTGGCCTGCTGCGCCCGGCCGCGCGCTAGTCACACGCGGATGCGGGCCCAAGTTCCGATCGCGGCGATGTGGCGATCGCTAACCGGTCCACACCAGGTGTTAAACACGGACCAGTCCCTCCGCCTCATCGGCGATGAACTCGATGAAACCGAAGTCGCCCAGGTCAGCGACGCGCCTGCCCGGCACGGGCGGCACGGGCGCGCTGAACACCGGATCAAACGGGTCATCGCAGATCCGGACCAGCGCCTGGACTAAGATGTCGAACGCCTCCGTCGGCAGACCCTGCATCTGGCGCAGGGCGCGATCTTCCAGCCACGGCCGCCAGCTCACGAGGCCGGGCGGTACACCCCGACGGCGTCCTCCAGCGGCATGCCGCCGCTGACCGGGCCGCGAGCAGCATCCAGCGCCTTCCGGTAACCGGGGTCCCCGACGGCGCCGGCATGAAATCTCCACAGCCGCAGGACCCGCCGCAGCTGCTTCCAGCCGACCGGGTCACGGGCCTTTTCCACCGCCTCCCGGTACTGGTCCAGGAAGAACCCGCGCTCATCTGTAGGCAGCTGGTCCAAGATCCACTGCGGGTCGAGCGGGTCCTCGCGCTCGGCAGGCTGGGCCCTCACGGTGTCATCGTAACGTGCTGGATGGCACGGCCGACGGCACGCCAGACGAGTGTCCGGGGCGCGCGACCGCGACGCCGGGCCTACACGCGGCACTGCCTCGGCTACGCCGAGCACCAGTTCGGTCACGTCGGCGCACGGCGCGCCCTCGTGGTCGAAGGGGATGCTGCCATGGCCTCTGGGCACCTTTCTCCCGTCCGGGAGCATGCACCGGTGGTTCCCGGCTGTGGTTACCGGCCCTCCGATTAGCGCTTTAAAAGGGTCATCTAGCTGCAAGAACTTGGTGGGCGCAGGTGGGTTCGAACCACCGGCTTCTCGCTTGTAAGGCGAAACAGGGCCGGGAATTTACCCAGCTCACAGAGGCGATTGATCCGCTTGACCTGCGGAAACCATGCCTGGAGATGTCCCGGGGTGCCTGGGGAAGTTTGCACGGTGGTTCCCGAAAGTGGTTCCCGGAGCAGCGCCCAAGATCACGATAGCCCGGCAGAGCAATAACCCCACCGCCGCCCTGGCGGGCAGTTAGCACGGGCTCGGGCCGGATGGAAGGCGATCGATCCCGCAACCCGGCTGGGGGACCCCGTCACGGCTATCGGCTGAACAGTGACCGTTACGGAGAGTAGACATCTGGCTGCGTTGACCGACGGGTACTCGCGCCCTGCCGATTAGGGCGCCCCAGATTTTGCCTCGGCGGGCGGGATTCCCGCGCTCGGGTAAGCCAGTTCTGTGTGCAGGATTCGCTTTTTTGCGTGGGGGGCAGGTCCTGTCGGGACCTGACGCGGCTGCCGGCGGCGAAGGTCGCCTGTCCTGCGGGCCTCAGGCGGCCCGGTAGACGACGAGTGACACGGCTGCGTACTGGGTGAGGTAAGCCAGGATGGTGGCCGCATGGAAGACCTCGTGGAAGCCGAACCACCGCGGTGACGGATCGGGTCGCTTGCAGGCGTAGACGACGGCACCGAGGCTGTACATGATGCCCCCGGCCAGGATCAGCGCCAGCACCAGGGCTCCGGCTCCCCGCAGGAGCTGTGGCAGGACGGAGATCGCGGCCCACCCGAGTGCGATGAACAGGGACGTGGTGAGCCAGCGTGG
>Ga0187808_10000251_pt1 | contig 15176 bp, 16 predicted proteins | sample NC_wetland_sal_i_5_FD_132427 | JGI IMG/M metagenome (GOLD analysis project Ga0187808, IMG submission 132427) | Wetland sediment microbial communities from Neuse River Estuary, North Carolina, USA - ASW_3 | ecosystem: Environmental > Aquatic > Freshwater > Wetlands > Sediment | place: USA: North...
CCCAGCGCACCACATGCCGCCCGTGCCTCCCGCCTGCTCAAGGATGGCGTGGCCATCACAGAAAAGGTCACACTTGTCCGGCATATACCTTGTACTAGCGGGTACCCGACCGAAACAAATGGCAAAATCTTGCTTGTCCACGCCCATTGATATTCACCTTCGATGAACAACAGTTGAATGGAAAAGGACTAAAGGGTGTCTTTCTTCATGTCATGTAGGTGAACAACGGACCCGGTGCACCAATTGGTACCATAAGGGCTGTGCGCGCACATCGGAGCCGGCGTTATGATCCTGCCGGGGACAGGCCGGTCGCGGGCTGACGTGGCCGCGAGACCTTAATCACACCTCTACCGGCGTCCGTTTGGCCATGGAAAGGCCGTTTTATGCCCATCGGGTGCCGGAAGACACCAGAAGTTAACTTTCTAGACGTCTGCTGTTCACCTTCGATTCACAGATAAGCCCCATCGGCCTCGGGAAACTGTAGACACCAGGCACCCCGGTTTGCGCGTACACCGGTCATCCGGGTTACCCTCGCCGGCGGAAACGGTAGATATCCACCAAGGAGAATCCAGATATGCGAATTCGAGGCGGAAAGCAGCTCACAGCGGGCGGCGCCGTCGCGGTGGCGGCTGTGGCCCTAGCGGCATGTTCCTCGTCACCATCCACGACGACGCCAGCGGCCGGCGGCACCACCTCGGCGCCAGCCACGTCGTCGACGGCGACCAGCGCGGCGGTCAGCGGCACGCTCAACGGCGCCGGGTCGTCGTTCCAGAACACTTACCAGGAGTCCGCCATCCAGGCGTTCAAGTCGGTCCAGTCGGGCATGACGGTCAACTACAACAGCGTTGGCTCGGGCACCGGGCGCACGGACCTGGCCTCCAATGTCGTCCAGTTCGCCGGCTCCGACTCGCCCATCCCCTCCACGGAGACAGCGAGCTTCAAGGGCAAGACGGTGCTGTACTTCCCGGTCGTGATCGGCCCGATCACGATCTCGTACAACCTGACGGGCGTCAGCAGCCTCAAGCTCGACGCGTCGGTCCTCGCGCAGATCTTCTCCGGCAAGATCACGAACTGGAGCAACTCGGCGATCAAGTCGCTGAACCCGGGCGTGAACCTGCCCAGCGAGGCGATCACCCCCGCCGTCCGCTCGGACTCGTCGGGTACGACACAGAACTTCGCCCTGTTCCTGCAGACGGCCGCGCCGAGCGACTGGTCGCTTGGTGACAGCTCGACGGTCAAGTGGCCGTCCAACGCCCGCGCCGGCGCCCAGAACACCGGTGTGGCGCAGATCGTCAAGTCCACCCCCGGCGCCATCGGGTACGTGGACTACGCGGACGCCAAGGCCTCGAACCTGACCGCCGCGTCTATCGAGAACAAGGCCGGCAACTTCGTCGCCCCCTCGACGACCGCGGCATCGGCCTCCGCCGCTGGCGTCACGGTCGCCTCGAACCTCACGTTCCACGCGGTCTGGGGATCCGGCGCGCAGGCCTACCCGATCACCTACCAGTCCTGGGTGCTGGTCTACGAGATGCAGCCGAACGCCAACGACGTCGCGATGCTCAAGGCCTACATCGGCTACCTGATCGGTGACGGCCAGAGCCTGCTCCCCTCACTGGGTTACGCGCCACTGCCGTCGAACATCGACTCGATGGCCAAGGCGCAGCTCAACCAGATAACCTCGTAACGATGAGTTTTCTGATGCGGAAAGACAACATCGGTCCGTCATCATGAGCGTGGAAACGCGGGCGGATTCGGCCATCCCGGCCGAGTCCGCCCATCCCTTGAAGCACAGCCGGCCGCTCGGCGACCGGCTGTTCGCCGCCCTTGCGCTCGCGGCCGGGCTGCTGGTGCTGGTGATCCTCGTACTGATCGCCGTCTCGACCAGCCAGCAGGCCTCGTCATGGTTCAGTGCCGAGGGCCTGAAGATCTTCTCGGACAACTGGAACCCTGGGGCCAACGACTACGGCGTCCTGGCGTTCATCTACGGCACGGCCATCACGGCGGTGATAGCTGTCGTCATCGCCGTGCCGGTCAGCATCGGCATCGCGCTGCTGCTGACCGAGGTGGTACCACGCCGCCGGTCCGCGCCGATCGTGTACGTGGTCGACCTCCTGGCGGTGGTTCCCTCCGTGGTCTGGGGCCTGTGGGGGATCCTCGTGTTCGCGCCATGGGCCCAGCACATCTACAACTCGATAGCCTCGGGCGTCAACGGCATCTGGGTGCTCGGCTTCCTCTTCGGCGGGCAGAACATCAGCGGTGCATCGTTCTTCACCGCCGGCCTCATCCTGGCCTTCATGATCACGCCGATCGTGACCTCGCTCTCGCGCGAGGTGATCGCGACGACGCCGTCCATCGATAAGCAGGGCGCGTACGCGCTCGGCGCTACCCGGTGGGAGATGATCCGCGGTGTCGTCTGGCCGCACAGCCAGGGCGGGGTCGTCGGGGCCATACTGCTGGGTGTGGGCCGGGCCATGGGCGAGACCATCGCCGCGGCACTGGTGATCGGCTCGTCGCCCACCATTACCTCTCACCTGTTCGCGCCCGGCTACGACATGCCCGCGGGCATCGCGAACTTGTTCGGCGAGTCAAGCGGCATTTTCCGTGCGTCGCTGATGGGTATGGGTGTGCTCCTGTTCGTCATCACGATCGTCATCAACGTCCTCGCCCGCGGAGTCGTGGAACGCTCCGCCCGACGCTCACGGGGTGCCTGATGGCCGTTACCGCTCAAGCGCCGGGCGGGCCGCAGAATATCGACCTGCGAGAGCCACCTTCCTGGCGGCGCACCAAGAACCGGCTCATGACCGTCCTCATGGTGCTCGCGTTCGTGATCACCATCGTCCCGCTTGGGTTCGTCCTCGTGACAGTGATCGCCAAGGGCGCCTCGGTCATCAGCTGGCAGTTCCTGACCAGTGGGATCCCGCCGAACGTGCTGCCCGCGAATGTGGGGGGCATGGGGCCGGCGATCGTCGGGACGCTTGAGATCACCGCCCTCGCCACGGTCATCTCGGTCCCGCTCGGCGTACTCGGCGCGATCTACATCAACGAATACGGCGGCAAGGGAATCCTGGCGCGGATCGTCCGGTTCATGTCCGACGTCATGACCGGCGTCCCGTCGATCATCATGGGCCTGTTCATCTTCACGCTATGGACCTTGCACTTCCAGTACTCAGGGCTGGGCGGTGCGCTCGCGCTGGCCTGCCTCATGCTGCCGATCATCATCCGCTCCAGCGAGGAGATGCTAAAGCTGGTGCCGGATGCGCTGCGGGAGGGTAGTTACGCCCTCGGCGCCAGCAAGGCCCGCGTGACGGTGACGGTCGTCCTGCCGGCCGCGATTGGCGGCATCGTCAGCGGCGCGCTGCTCGCGGTCGCCCGCGCCGCGGGCGAAACCGCGCCGCTGCTGTTCACGATCGGGATCGTCACTTCGGTGAACTCGAACGTTTTCAGCGGCGCGACCACATCGCTGCCTAACCAGATATTCCAGAACGCGACACAGCCGTACACGGGCGCTCAGGCCCGCGGCTGGGGCGCGGCGCTCACGCTGGTCGTCATCGCGTTCATCTTCATGATCACCGCCCGCCTCGTCACCGCCCGGTTCGCCAAGTACTCGAGCTAGGAACAGTCATGGAAGAGTCTCAGCAGGACGTTGTCACCAAGGCCGAGCAGGGGGCACGCTCCGAGCCGCTCATCAGGCAGCCGGCGGAAGCAGCCGGCACCGGCAACGTCATCTTCGACGTGCGGGACATGGCGGTCTATTACGGGGCGTTCAAGGCCGTGACTGACGTCACGATGCCGATCTACGAGAACGAGATCACGGCGTTCATCGGCTCGTCGGGAAGCGGCAAGTCCACGGTGCTGCGGGCGTTCAACCGGATGAACGACCTCATCCCCGGCGCCCGGGTGGAAGGTGACATGTACTACCGGGGCGCCACGCTGTACGGCAAGGACGTCTCCCCGATCGCGGTGCGCCGGCGCATCGGCATGGTCTTTCAGAAGCCGAACCCGTTCCCGAAGTCGATCTACGACAACGTGGCGTACGGACCGCGCATCAACGGCGAGCGCAACAAGAAGAAGCTGGATGAGATCGTGGAGCGCTCGCTGCGCGCTGCCGCGCTGTGGGACGAGGTGAAGAACCGGCTGAAAATGTCGGGCTTGGCGCTGTCCGGCGGGCAGGCGCAGCGGCTGTGCATCGCGCGGACCATCGCCGTCGAGCCCGACGTGGTGCTGATGGACGAGCCCGCCTCGGCCCTCGACCCGATCTCGACCGGCGCCATCGAGGACCTGATGCGCGAGCTCAAGTCCAGGTACACGATCGTCATCGTCACGCACAACATGCAGCAGGCCACCCGCGTCAGCGACCGGACCGCGTTCTTCTACGTGCTGACGGACAGCAAGAGCGACACCCGCACGGGCGTGCTCGTTGAGTACGGGCCGACCAAGCAGATCTTCGAGGACCCGCGCGACCCCCGCACCCAGGCGTACGTCACCGGCCGGATGGGGTAGGTAAGCCGCTCAGATATTGTCTGGCAGCCCGGCCGATCCCGCCAGATATACCACCCGCCGGGAGATGTTGACCGCGTGCGCGCCGAGGCGCTCATAGTCGCGAGCGGCAAGCGTCATCTCCATCGTCACGGGCACCGCCATCTGCCCCGACGCGATCTCCGCGATCAGGCTCGCGTGGAGCTCGTCCATATCCTCGTCCTGCTCGCTGAGCTCGACCGCGGCCGACCGGTCGCGCTGGTACCAGGAATCGGCCGCCTGCCGCCACATCGTGGCGGCCAGCGTGCCCATGTGCTCGACCAGCCCGCGGGTACGTGGCGTGAGGTCGTCGCTGAGAATATGGGCGGCCCTGCTAGCGATCTGCATGACGAGGTCGTGGGAGCGCTCGAGCTCGGGGACGATCCGCAGCACGGACAGCAGGAAGCGCAGGTCCGAGGCCACCGGCGCCTGCAGCAGGATTTCCCTGTTGACCAGTTCTTCGACCTCGGGGTAGAGGGCGTCCATGGTCTGCTCACGCTCGGCGAGCGGCCCGAGTGCCTCCGTGTCGCCGGTAAGCAGGGCGTTTGTCGCCCTCGGCAAGTCCTCGGCGACCATGGCGAACAATTCGATGACCTTGGCCTCGATGGCCTCAAGCTCTCGCTCGAATTCCTGTCGGTGCTCGACCATGGCTCAAGCCTAGCCTGGTACGACCGCGGATGCCGGCACGTCACGTGCCGGCATCCGCGGTCGTGGTGGCCTTAGCCGCCTAGACCAGGACTTCCACGCTGGTGATCTGACCGATGTCCGCGGAGACGGTGCGCTCGGCGCGCACTCCGCCCGGTGCGAGCACGCGCAGGGTCCACTCGCCCGGCGCGGCGAAGAACCGGAAGCCACCGTCCTCGCCGAGCGGCACCTCGGCGACGAACTCGTCACCCGTGCCGAGCAGCCGGGCGTATCCCGAGCGAACCGGCGTGCCGTCGCTCAGCACTCGGCCCTCGACGATCGCCTCCTTGCCCGCGGCGTCTTTGGTCACGGTCACACCGCCTGCCGGCGCTCCGCAGCCACTCCCTGCTGGCTCGGGGGGACGACCCCCCGAAGCCCCCCGCGAATCTGAGCTCACCTGGCGTCTCCCAACTCGATCGGCACGCCCACGAGCGAGCCGTACTCGGTCCACGATCCGTCGTAGTTCTTCACGTTCGGCTGGCCCAGGATCTCGTGCAGCACGAACCAGGTGTGCGCCGAGCGCTCCCCGATACGGCAGTACGCGATCGTGTCCTTGCCGAAGTCGAGGCCCGCCTCGCCCTTGTAGAGCGTCTCGAGCTCGTCGTCTGACCTGAACGTGCCGTCGTCGTTGGCGGCCTTGGACCACGGCACGTTGCGCGCGGTCGGGATGTGCCCGCCGCGCTGCGCCTGCTCCTGCGGCAGGTGGGCCGGCGCGAGCAGGCGGCCGGCGAACTCGTCGGGGGAACGGACGTCGACGAGGTTGCGCTTGCCGATCGCGGCGAGCACCTCGTCGCGCAGTGCGCGCAGCGAGGCGTCCTGCTCCGTCGCGGTGTAGCTAGTCTTCTCGCGGGCCGGGACGTCTGTGGTCAGCTCGCGCGAGTCGAGTTCCCACTTCTTCCTGCCGCCGTCGAGCAGCAGCACGTTCTGGTGACCGTACAGCTTGAAGTACCAGTACGCGTACGCGGCGAACCAGTTGTTGTTCCCGCCGTACAGCACGACGGTGTCATCGTTCGAGATGCCGCGCTCGGACAACAGCGCCTCGAAGCCGGCCTTGTCCACGAAGTCGCGGCGGACCGGGTCCTGCAGATCCTTCTTCCAGTCAATCTTGATCGCGCCCGGGATGTGGCCCCGGTCGTAGGCGCTGGTGTCCTCGTCGACCTCGACGAGGGCGATCCCAGGCTCACCGATGCGGGCCTCGACCCAGTCGGCGTCGACTAGGACGTCGGAACGGCTCATGTCGTAAAAACTCCTTTTCTTGTTGGCGCAAGCTTGTGCGGCACGCCTCAGTCGGCGAGCCGGATCCGTTGGATGAGTAGGTACATCTGGCAGCCGAGGCACAGGTCGAATGCCGCGTTGAGGAACGCCGCGGCCAGGGCCAGCGCGGTGAAGATCATCCCTGCCGTGGTCGACCCGGCCACGAAGCCGATGCAGCCGATCCCGGCGATCACCATGCCGACGCCCTGCGCGAAACGGGGCGGAGCTTCCGCCTCGGTCCTCGACGGTGGTCCAAGCCGAGGCCGGACCAGGTGACGGTACAGGAACCCGTAGGGCGCGTAGCGCAGGCCCGCCAGCGCCCCGATGGCGAACACCAGTGTCTGAGCGAGGAGCAGCCAGCTACTCGCGGTGAGCAGCACGACGGCGAGTACCACCGTGGTGATCGCCGCGCCGAAGCGCGGCCCTCGCGGGTCAACGTTCATGGTCATGCTCCCAGACGCAGGTGAGATCAGTACTCTTCTCCGCCTGCCCGCGGTTCAACCGCGCTTGGTCAGGCAGCAGGCGCCGACCGCCTACAGATCGCGGTCGCCACGCGGCAGAAGTCAACAGCGCGCCGCTTGGTCAGCATCCGGGCTGTTCTGGAAGACACGTACCAGATGGTATTCATCGATGGCCCCGCTGTCACTCTCGGCCTAGGGCGGCGCTGTCGAGCACGCTGCTCACAGCCGCGAGTACGTCGGCCTTCCGCGGCTGTCCAGAGGCTCGCCGCGCGATCGAACCGTCCGCCGCGAGCACGAATACGGTGGGCGTGCTGAACACGTTCAGCCGCCGCGCCAGGTCCATCCGCCGCGATGCGTCGATCTCCACGAGCGCCAGACCGTCCCGCGACCGCGCGACCTCGGCGAGCAGTTCACGGGTGGGGCCGCAGTATGCGCAGAATTCGGTGGAGAACTGCACGAGGGTGGCCTGCTCACCGAGCGAGGCGCCCAGGTCCGCTTCGGTCAGCACGGGCCCGGCGGCGTCGCCGCCTGGGCCGGAACCGACCCGGCCGGATCTCCGCTCTCGGAACCGGCCATTGCGCAAGCGCGTGCCCCAGCCGACCGCCGACGCGGCGGCGAGCACGATGACGAGCACGATGAGGCCACCTAGCACGCCGGTTGCAGCGTGTCCCCGTGCCCTGATATTCCCGCTGGGCCGGTAGGGATTAAAGTCGCGCCGCAGCGGGCGCCACTGGGGGCCGGGTGGCCAGCTAGGACCCGTCCATCAGGAGTTCGCGGTGATCGACTTGTTGTTGCCGACGGTGATCACGAATTTCTGCACGGACTGGGCGGGCACGGCGGCCGACGCCGGGTACCAGACCTCGCCCTCGTTCCAGCGGACCGTCCAACTGCCCGCCAGGATCGGGGCCTTGCCTCCTGCGATGACCCAGATCTGGCAGGTAGTGCCCTCCGGGATCCCGCTGACCTTTGCCGTAAGCAGAGTTCCCCACGCCATCTGGACGTACCTGACGGTCGCGTCCATCCCCCGCGATTGCCCGGCCGCTAGCTGCCAAGAACCGGAGGGGGCGCCTGGGTAGGGCAGCACCTGTTGCGCTGAGGGGGGCGGCGCGGATGTCACTCGCAGGCCGGCGAACACGCCTGCCGCGATGATGAGCGCGGCCGCCGCGCCGAGAAGCGACTCGCGCCATCGGCGCCGACGGCGGCGCGCAGCCGTCAGGTCCAGGACCGTGGCGACCAGCTTGTCCGGCGGTTCCAGTCCGTCTTCTTCCCATGCGGGCCGCCGATCGTCGGCGGCAAGGGCGACGGCCTCCTCCTTGCTCACCCGGGCGAGCAGTGCGGGCAGCCCCGCCAGGCCGGCGAGTTCGTCCCGGCACTCGCGGCAGTGGGCCAGATGGGCGTCGACCAGCGCGCGTTCGGCCGGATCGATCGCGCCGAGCACGTATACGCCCAGCGACAGCCGCGCTTCAGAGCAGTCCATAGTCGCGGTCATGGCGCCAGTCCTCGTTCCTGAAGTGCTAGCTTGAGCGCCTTCAGCGCGTAGAACGTGCGCGACTTCACAGTTCCTGCCGGTATCCCCAGGGTGGCTGCCGCCTCAGCCACCGAACACCCTCGATAGTACGTCTCGACAAGCACTTTGCGATGGTCTGGACGCAGCGAAGCTAGCGCCTCGGCCACCGCCCACGACTCGAGCGTGCGGTCGGCGTCATCGTCGGCGGGCAGCGTGTCGAGCGCCGCCTGCCCCACCTCCGGCGGCCGGGACTGGCGCGCCCGGTAAGCGTCGACCGCCAGGTTGCGAGCCACGGCGAACAGCCATGGCCGCGCCGGACGATCGGCGAGCGCCTCCGGGTGGCGCCATGCGCGCACGATGGTCTCTTGCACCAGATCCTCCGCCCGCTGCCTGTCGCCTCCCGTCAGGTGCAGGGCATATCGCAGCAGGGCGCCACCGTGTTCGGCGTACAGCGCCCTGATAAACGCCTCGTCCGCCACCCGTTCTTGCTGGGCGGCCGTTCCAGCGCTTGGCACATTAGCGAGAACGTCGCCGACCCTTGGCCGGTTCACTTCCCCGTTGGATTTTTCCTGCCCAGGCTGACCGGGCCCGTTGCTCACGGTCACCCGTATACCCGCCCGACCGACGGAAAGGCAACCCGATCATGGTGTTTTCGTTACTCAGCATGCCACTGTGGCCGATGTTCCAAAACGGGTTTAGCGCGCTCGGCACTTTTCGTGCTCCTCGCCGCCGGATCAGCCACCCGCGAACGGAGGCAGCACTTCAATCACCACACCATCGTCGAGCATAATCGACTCTTTGGCCGCCCGCCCGACCGGGTTGGCGTCTATCAGAAACGACGACCTGGCGAAGATCTCCGGCAGGCGACTGCCCGCCGTCCGCCGCGCGACAGCCGCGTCAAGCGCGTCGGCGAGCGAGACCGCTTCCAGGAACTCTTCAGAAATCCCCGCGACTTCTCTGGCCGCGGCCCAGTACCTGATTGTTACCTTGGCCATGTCATGGATATCCTCTTCTCAACGGGACCCGGGCGATGTTGCCTCCGGGTCCCGTTGTGTTTATACAGATCATGATGGCGTCTCGCGCGCCTCAGGACCGGAGGAGGCATCAGGTGGGCGAATTGCTGTTGGTGACCGGTGTTCTCGAGCCTTCCGCGGAGGTCCTGCCGGCCCTTGGCCTCCTTCTGCACTCCGTTCGCGTGCTGCCCGCCGACCCGTCCGCGCTGGTGGAGGCCCCACCCGTGGACATAGTCCTGGTCGACGCGCGCCGCGATCTCGCGCATGCCAAGAGTATCTGCCGGCTGCTGCACACCACCGGCCTTGACTGCCCCATGCTCGCCATCGTCACCGAGGGTGGTCTTGCGGCCATCAGCGCGGAGTGGAACGCTGACGATGTGATTTTGAACACCGCCGGCCCCGCGGAAGTCGAAGCCAGGCTGCGGCTGGCCACCGGCCGCCGGGCGATGCGTGCCGCGGCGGACGCGCCAGACGAGATCAGGTCCGGCGACCTCGCGATCGACGAGGCCACGTACTCGGCGCGACTGCGAGGTCGCGTGCTCGACTTGACGTTCAAGGAGTTCGAGCTGCTGAAGTTCCTGGCCCAGCACCCCGGCCGGGTGTTCACCCGCGCGCACCTGCTCCAGGAGGTGTGGGGCTACGACTACTTCGGCGGCACCAGGACCGTGGACGTGCACGTCCGACGGCTCCGCGCCAAGCTCGGCCCGGAGCACGAGGCGCTGATCGGCACCGTCCGCAACGTCGGCTACCGCTTCGTCCCCGTCAAGGGTGCGCCCGACGACAAGGACGGCCCGGGATTGCTCACGTCCGACCCGTCATCCGCCGTCGCGGCGGAGCGGTGACCGGGCCGTCAGCCCCCCGATCGGAAAAACCCCGCTCCCCCGGCCAGCTCGCGGAAGGGCCGCTGTCGGCCGAGCAGTCCGCCCTGATCCTTGAGCTCGCCGAGGCCGCACGGCGCTTCGATGGCGTCGCGCCGCTGTCCGAGCATGTGCTGCTTCACGTGCGGCACGCGGCACCGCCCCGGGGGGGACGACCCCCCCGAACCCCCCCGGAAGTGCCCACGGGCGCGGAGCGGTCGCGCGATCTGCTCTGGCTAGCCGACGACACGGTCGCCGGCTACGCGCACCTCGACGCACCCGATGAGGCCGATGAGGCCGATGACGCCGACGCGGGCGACATGAGCGGCGAGCTTGTCGTGCGCCCCGCGCACCGCCGACGTGGCTACGGCACCGCGCTGATCAAGGCGCTCGCCGCCGACGCGGCCGGCCACGGCATCCGGCTGTGGGCGCACGGCGACCTGCCCGCCGCCGCGGCACTGGCCCGCACGGCCGGCTTCACGAGAGTCCGCGCGCTGTGGCAGATGCGCATGCCCCTGGCCGGACCGGCGATCGAGAGCCCGGTCTTCCCCCCGGGGGTCACCTTGCGCGCCTTCCGGCCAGGCCAGGACGAGCAAGCCTGGCTGCGGGTAAACCGGCGCGCGTTCGCCCATCATCCCGAGCAGGGATCCTGGACAATCGCGGATCTCGAGCTGCGCGAAGAGGAGCCGTGGTTCGATCCGGCCGGGTTCTTCCTCGCGGAGCGCGACGGCGAGCTGATCGGCTTCCACTGGACGAAGGTGCATCCCTCCGCCGAGCCAGGTCCATCGCCGATCGGCGAGGTCTACGTGGTAGGCGTCGACCCCGCCGCGCAAGGCAGCGGTCTCGGCCGGGCGCTCACGCTCGCCGGCCTGGCGTACCTGCGGGGTCGCGGGCTCGACCAGGTGATGCTCTACGTTGATGAGTCGAGCATCCCGGCCGTGAAGATGTACTCGGCACTGGGGTTCGCCTTGTGGCACACCGACGTGATGTACCAGCGGGCCTTAGCAGCGCTCAGGAAGCGCGGCGGCACACCGGCCGGACGCCCAGCACGGCGTCGAGTTCAGTCGGCGAGAGCGGCCCGTCGCTTGCCGCGACCGCGGTGAGCACCTCGGCATAGAGTTCGATCTCATCCATGGCCACATCGTCGTGAACACGAAGATCGACCTGCCTGGGAATCGCGCCCACCTCCGTTGACCGGGAGCCTTCTCGCCCGCTCCTGAGGTTACGTCGTGCCACTATTCCTCCGCATGACCCATCGGGGTCATTCGCACACCACCCTTGTGTACGGTTTTACCCGCGATCGGGGGTAACGATTCCGCGAACGCGCGGCGGATGCTGTCCCGCTGCTGGTACCGGACAACCAATCAATTGCTTGCCCGATTTCGCCGCAAATCGTCCATAACACCCGGATATCGCAAGGTAACCACCCAGCTACAGGCTACGTGACGCACCGTGCTCGCGTCAGGCGTTGCGATGAGATCGTGGGCGCGGATTCACGCGATTCGGAACATGGGCACCCGGGTATAGGCCACATCACACTAGCGATCAGTAACAGCAACCTGACACACAGCTCAATCTTCGCAACTCTGGCCACCCCGGCAAGTCGGGAAATAACAGGATACTCTCCCGTTTCGGTTGCGGTCGTGCTCGGACGGGAGAAGAGTCGGATCACGCAGGCCACTCGCACCCGGTCCGTTAGACTCCGGACATCGTTCCCGTAACCCCACCTTGGACCTAAAGGTTCTGCTGAAGCCATGAATGAAAATAACGATCTGCTGCCGAACCTCCTGCATGAAGAATTCGAGATGCAGATGCGCGGCTATAGCCGCCGCCAGGTTGACGACTTCGTAGCCCGCCGCAACAACGAGATCAGAGAGCTTGAGCAGCGCTTGGCCCGTTCCCTCGATGAGAGCGAGCACCTGCGCCGTGAATTGTCCACCGTCCGTCAGCAGGCGCTGTCAGGCAAGCCGGCCCATCAGGAGGTCAGCGAGCGGATCGCGCAGATTCTCAAGCTGGCCGACGACGAGGCGCTCGCGCAGAAGAACAAGGCCGACGAGGACATTGCCAAGCTCCGCATGGACACACAAGCGGAGTCAGAACGTGTCCGCTCCGACGCGCGGGAGCAAGCCGAGCGCATGCTGACCGCCGCCCAGGAGCAGGCGGAGCGAGCCATCACCGCGGCGCGCAACGAAGCGGACAAGACGCGTACCGCGGCGCGCGCGGAAGCTGACCGGCTGACCGGTGACACGAGGAAGAAGGCGGACGCCGCTCTGGCGAACGCCAAGGCGCAGGCCAAGAGGGTCCTTGACGAGGCCACCGCCCGCGCTAGCGCCATTCACGACGGCGCCGAGCGCAGGCTGAACCTGCTGAGCACCCGGCACGCGGAGACGGTCCGGCGGCTCACCGACATCCTGGATGGCGTCCAGGGTCTTGTCGCCGCTGAGGCCTCCCGCATGTCGCTGGAGGAAGAGGTGGCGCAGTCGGTCACCAAGGCGATCAGCATGGCAGAGGCCGCCGAGCCCGTACCGGCCGACGGAAACGGGGACGCGGCCACGGCCCCGGACCTGGCGTCGCTGGCGCCGCCCGCGCCGGAGACCGTGGCAACGGGTGCCGCGCTCCCGCCGCGAAACGGTGCCGACGTCGGCCCAGGCCTGCCAGCCCGCCCGGGCCCGATCGTCCGTCCTGCCGCTCCTGGCCCCGATCCGGCGACCGACCGGCAAGGCCAGGCTCCCGGTGGCATGCCGCCGAGCGCCGGCCGACTGCCCATGGGACGTCCCGCGGGCATCCAGCCCCCGCCGCCCATGCCGATGCCGAGCGGACCGGCGCGTCCGGGCCCGATGCCGGGTGCGTCCCCAGCCGCTCCAGGACACAGCGACGGGATGCAAACGGACCTGGACGGTAAGCGCGACGCGGGCGTCCGCGGGCCGCTCATCGACCCCGACGGGCCCACAGACGGCCCGCGCATGATGCCGTAGCTAAGCGCGGCTAGGACGGCGACTCGTTCAGGATGTCCAGTCGCTTGAGTATCACGCCTTCACGCAGGGCCCACGGGCAGATCTCCAGCTGCGAAATGCCCATCAGGTCCATCGCAGCGTCGGCCACGACGGCGCCTGCTAGGGCTTGCCCGGCCCTGCGCTCTGAAACCCCGGGCAGCTTGGCGCGCTCCGAGCTGTCCATCGTGGCGAGCCGGTCGGCCCACGCGGCGACGTCGGAATGGTTGAGGAACCGCTTCACGTAGGGTCCCTCGCTCGACGGCGCCGCGCCGGCGATCCGAGCGAGCAGGCGGAACGTCTTCGAAGTGCCGACCGCGTGATCGACAGGGCCGCGCCTGAGCAGGCCCCCGGCCAGCCGGGCGATCTCCGCGCGCACGTGCTTGCGCATCGCCCGCACTTCGCCGGACGACGGCGGGTCGGTGGTTAGCCAGTCCCTGGTGAGCCGGACCACGCCGAGCGGCAGCGACATCACCGCTTCTGGCTCCTCGTCGAGTCCGGCGGCGACCTCAAGCGAGCCGCCACCGATGTCGATGACCAGCAGCCGTCCCGACGACCAGCCGAACCAGCGGCGGGCGGCGAGGAACGTCAGCCGCGCCTCGTTCTCGCCGGACAGCACCCTGATGTGCGCCCCGGTCCGCTGCTGGACGCGCGCCAGCACGTCATCGCTGTTGGCCGCGTCCCGCACCGCGGACGTCGCGAAGGCCAGGAAGTCCTCGACCCCTTTGTCTTCCGCGATCCGCATCGACTCCGCCACCATCTCGGTGAGCCGCTCCTCCCCGACCCTGGACAGCTTGTTGTCCGGCTCGAGGTGAGCGGCGAGCGAAAGCCCGGCCTTGTGCGAGAACGCCGGAAGCGGGCGCGCTCCGGGGTAAGCGTCGACTACAAGCAGGTGAACCGTGTTCGAGCCGACGTCGAGTACCCCAAGTCGCATGATCAGAACGCTACCTTGCAAGTTCGGCGGTCGTCACCACTGGCGAGAGGAGTGGCGGCACCACGGGTGACCAGCGGCTCCCGGTGATTACCTGCCGAAACGCGTGTTGTACCGTCGCCACCATGCGTAACGGCGAAGTTTCGTACTGGTGGCACGCGCGCGGCGGCTTCCCACCGCGCCGACCCTCGCTGCCCAGGCCGGAAGAGGCCGATATCTGCATCGTCGGCGGCGGGTACACCGGCCTGTGGACCGCGTACTACCTCAAGGGCATGCGCCCTGACCTGCGGGTCGTGGTACTCGAGGCCGCCTTCGCCGGATACGGTGCGTCGGGGCGCAACGGCGGCTGGGTGACGTCGGCGCTGCCCGGGTCGCGGGCCAGGTACGCGCGCGGGCCGCGGGGAGCGGCCGGAGTCCGGGCGCTCGAGGCCGCGTTGCGCGCGACGGTGGACGAGATCGGACGGGTGTGCGAGGCGGAGGGGATCGCCGCCGACTTCGTGAAGGGCGGCCGCATCTCCGTGGCAACGTCGCCCAGCCAACTCGCCCGCCTGCGGGCCGGGCTGGCGCACGACAGGACGTGGGGCGACGGAGAGGACATCGTCACGTTCCTGCCGCGCGATGAGATGCGGGCGCGCATCAATGTGGCCGCCGCCCTCGGCGGCCTGTACTGGCCGGACAGCGCGCGGGTGCAGCCTGCCGCGCTGGCGGCGGGGCTGGCCGCCGCCGCGGAGCGCCGCGGCGCGGACATCTACGAGGCGACCCCCGTCACGGCGATCCTGCCGGCCGAGGCCGCGGCAAGCCCCGAGGGCCCAGGTGGGTCGGGCGGCCCAGGCGGGTCGGCGAACAGCGCCATCGCGCGGACGCCGTTCGGCGACGTGCGGGCAAAGTCCGTGCTGCGCTGCACCGAGGGGTTCACCGCCGGACTGCCCGGCTCGCGGCGCGTCTTGCTGCCGATGAACAGCTC
>Ga0187808_10000252_pt1 | contig 15174 bp, 12 predicted proteins | sample NC_wetland_sal_i_5_FD_132427 | JGI IMG/M metagenome (GOLD analysis project Ga0187808, IMG submission 132427) | Wetland sediment microbial communities from Neuse River Estuary, North Carolina, USA - ASW_3 | ecosystem: Environmental > Aquatic > Freshwater > Wetlands > Sediment | place: USA: North...
CGAAATCACCGAGGAAAACCCGCGGCCGTCGATCGTCAGCGCAAAGCTGCCCTGGATTTCTTCGCACGCGCGGACACATCGCGAGCAGACGATGCACTTCGACGGGTCGAAGGTGAAATACGGATTCGATTGGTCCTTTTGCGCATGCAAATGGCTGGCGCCGCTGCTCGGGTAGCGCACCTCGCGCAGGCCGACCGCTCCGGCCATGTCCTGCAGTTCGCAATTGCCGTTGGCGGCGCAGGTCAGGCAGTCCAGCGGATGATCGGAAATGTAGAGTTCCATCACGCCGCGGCGCAGCCGCGCCAGCGCGGGACTTTCGGTGCGCACCTTCATCCCGGCCCGCACCGGAGTGGTGCATGAGGCAGGGTAGCCGCGCTGGCCGTCGATTTCGACCAGGCACAGCCGGCACGAGCCGAGCGGCTCGAGCGAATCCGTCGCGCAGAGCTTGGGCACATGGATTCCCGCCTGGGCAGCCGCGCGAATCACCGAAGTCCCTTCGGGGACAGTTACGGCGCGTCCGTCGATCTCCAACGCGACGGTCGCCGCGCCGCGGCGAAGCGGTGTGGCGAAATCGCTATCGGCCCGCGATCGCATGAGTAGTCACAGCTCCTGAGGTCGAGATTGCGAGGTCGGTGCCGATGAAGTCAACCTCGGCCGGCGTCAGGCCGAAATCCCCGGGAAAGTACTTGAGCGCGCTCAAAACCGGCAACGGCGTGAGACCGCCGAGCGGGCACAGCGAGCCGAATTTCATCGTGTCGCACAGATCGCGGAGCACTTCGAGATTCTCGCGCGGACGGCGCAGATTGATAATCTCGTCTATGACCTCAGCGCCGCGAACCGATCCGATTCGGCACGGCGTGCATTTGCCGCACGATTCGATGGCGCAGAATTCCATTGCGTAGCGGGCCATCTGCGCCATATCGACCGTGTCGTCAAAGACCACGATTCCGCCGTGGCCCAGGATACCGCCGCGCGCCGCGAGCGATTCAAAGTCGAGCGCCACGTCCAGCATCGATTCGGTGAAATAGGCGCCAAGCGGTCCACCGACCTGCACGGCGCGAAGCTTCGCGCCGCTGGCGGTGCCGCCGCCGTAGTCGTAAACGATTTCGCCAAGCCGCACACCCATCGGCGCTTCGATCAGCCCGGGACTTTTTGCGTTGCCCGCGAGTTGAAACGGCATCGTGCCGCGGGAGCTTCCGGCGCCGTAGTCGTGAAAAAATTGCGCGCCGCGATCGATGATGATCGGAACGGTCGCGAACGAGACTACGTTGTTGATCACGGTCGGCTTGCCAAACAATCCTTCCTGCGCGGGAAACGGCGGCTTGAAGCGGACCATCCCGCGGCGGCCTTCGAGGCTTTCGAGCATCGCAGTTTCCTCGCCGCAGACGTACGCGCCGGCGCCGAGCCTGATCTCCAGCTCGAACGATTTGCCGGTGCCCAGGATGTTCGCGCCCAGATAGCCGTTCGAGCAGGCAGTTGCGATCGCTTCGCTGAGCGCGCGGCGGGCGTGCGGATACTCGGATCGAAGGTAGATGTAACCTTGCGCCGCGCCGACGGCGAGCGCCGCGATCGTCATCCCTTCGATCAGCACGAAGGGATCGCCCTCCATGATCATGCGGTCGGAAAAGGTGCCGGAATCGCCTTCGTCGGCATTGCAAACGACATACTTTGGGCGAGCCGGCGCGTCCAACGCGGTCTTCCATTTTATGCCGGTTGAAAATCCCGCGCCGCCACGTCCGCGAAGACCTGATTTTGTGACCTCGGCAACGACCCGGTCCGGGCCGAGCTCGATCGCTCGCCTGAGTCCACGGTATCCGCCGTGCGCAATGAAGTCGTGGAGCGATGCGGGATCGGTCACCCCGGCGCGGGCGAACGTCAGGCGAGTCTGCGATTTGAGCCACGGTATTTCCCCGGCGATGCCCAGGCGCAGGGGATGTTCGCGGCCGTCGAGAAAGTTGGAATCGAACAGCGACGCGACGTCGCCGGCCCCAACCGGCCCATACGCGATCCGCTCGGCGCCGACCGTGACCTCGACCATCGGCTCGTGCGAGAACATTCCGCGCGACCCGTTGCGCACGATCTTTACGTCCAGCTTGCGCGACGCCGCTTCACTCGCAATCGCCCCGGCGACCGCATCGGCGCCGAGCGACACCGCGCTCGAGTCGCGCGGAACGTAAACCAGAGCGGTCATCGCGGCTGCCTCGGTGAGGACATCGCGGAGAGGATTTCGTCGAAGCGCTCGGGCGTGACGCGGCCGTGAAGATCCTCGCCGACGACGATCGCCGGTGAGCAGGCGCAGTTGCCGAGGCAGTAAACCGGCTCGAGCGTGAAATCGCCGTTGCCGCTGGTCTGTCCAAAGTCAATTCCAAGGCGTGCCCGAATGTGCGCCGCGAGCGCCACCGCGCCCATCGCCTGGCACGACTCGGCCCGGCAGACGCGAATGATTTTTCGGCCGGGCGGCTCGGTGCGGAAGTCGCGGTAGAAGCTGATGACTCCGTGGACCTCGGCGCGCGAGAGATTCAGCGCTCGCGCAATCGCCGGCACGGCCTCCGGCGGGATGAAACCGACGCGCTCATTCACCGCGTGCAGCACCAGCATCAGCGCACCGGGCTTGCCGGCCAGACCGGCGACGATCTCGTCGATCACTCGCGCGCCCCAGCCGGCGCCGCCGTTTCTGGATTTGCCTGCGTCCATCGCAGCCACTATCAATCGCTATACCACGGTTGATTCTGGCAGAGACGAAGCCTTGCCGGAACCGCGACCGGGCTTATCGGCCGCGCGCAAAATGATCGAGGAGCGCGCGCCCTTTCCCCAATTTGAAGCGGTGCATGAGCGCCGCAGTGACGTAGCGTTTGGCGCCGCGGACCGCATCCTCAAGGCTCATGCCACGCGCCAGATGCCCCGCGATCGCGGCCGAGAACGCGCATCCGGTGCCATGGGCGCCGCCGCCTGCGATCCGCGGACTCTTGAGTTCGATGAAGCGGCGGCCGTCGTGAAACAAATCGGTCGCAGACGCATCGTCCTTGCGATGCCCGCCCTTGATAACCACCGCTCTGGCGCCGAGCTTGATGATCTTGACCGCCGCCTCGCGAATTGCCGCCTCGGAGTCGATTCGAATGCGCGCCAGCACTTCGGCCTCGGGAATATTGGGCGTGACGATGCGCGCGATGGGAATCAGGCGCTTGCGAATCGCGCGCGCCCCTTTTGGTCCGAGCAGGAGCGCGCCGCTGCTCGACACGATCACCGGATCGACCACCGGCGCCGGCAATTTGAGCCGTTCGATCGCGTGCGCCACCACCTTGACAATTGGCGCGCTGGCCAGCGCACCGGTCTTGACCGCGCGCGGCGCGGATTCCAAAGCCAGCGTATCGAGCTGCGCCTCGACCATCTGGGGCGAAACGTTTTCGATCTCGGTGATTCGCGAGCTGTTCTGCGCGATCACCTCGGTAACGACGGAGTAGCCGTACACGCCCAGCGCGGCGAAGGTTTTAAGGTCGGCCTGCAGTCCGGCGCCGCCCCCGGGGTCGCTGCCCGCGATCGTCAGTGCGACAGGATGTTTTGAGTTGGAAGAGGCCAAGAATCGCTCTGATGGCTGGTCAAAAATTCTATCCAACGGCGCGGCCAAGCGAAAGATACGCGCTTGGTTGATCCGCCGTGGAAGCGCGCGATACTTTGCCTTTGAGATGCGGCTATTGCTGCGAGCGATATGGCGGTAAGAGGCGAATCGGAATTTCTCCACCTTCCGTTCCAGGAAAAGTTGGAGTTCCTGTACGGCCTTCCCGCGCGCCAAAAGCGCGACCTGATCCTGTCGGCGCCCGAGGCCGAGCGGCTGGTGCAATCGTTTTCACCCGAGACGCTTTTCTACACGCTCAAGGAAATCGGCAGCGCCGACGCCGGCGATCTGCTCAGCCTGGCGATGCCGGAGCAGGTCAAGTCGCTGTTCGATCTGGATTGCTGGAACCGCGATCGCCCCAACGTGCATCGCATGCGCGAGTGGATCGAGGCGATGGCCGACGGCGGCCGGCGCAAACTGGCCGACGCGCTGATGGGGCTCGACATGGAGATGATGTCGATCCTGCTGCGCGGCTACATAAAAGTGCATCGAATCGACGACGCGGCGTCCTCCCCGGATGCAACCGCGAATCGCTTCGCGCAGTACGACGAAAATTATTTGATCGAGTTCATCCGCCACGACGCAATCTCGCAGCACGTCTCGGATTTCATCGAAGAGGCGTTCGAGCGCGACTACAACTACTTCGCCGGGCTGATGGAGGAAATCTATTGGGGCGTCGAAGCCGAGCTCGAAGAAGAGGCCTACCAGTTCCGGCGCGCGCGCTTGAGCGACCGCGGCTTTCCCGACTTCTTCGAGGCGCAGAGTGTGTTCGCCTACCTCAAGCCCGAGCAGTTTCTCAAGATTCGGGCGGAATATGAGCCGCCGAGCCGCGCCGATCTGCCCGACGATACCGAAGTGATCGCGCCCGGGATGGCGCCGGCGATCGCCGACGGCGATGTTTCGCTGTTCAACACCGCGCTGACCGCGGGCTTCGCGACGCAAGGCAAACGCCAGCTGCGCAGCGAGATGGCGATGGTCAGCAACCAGGTGCTGGTCGCCCGCGCGGTGGACTTCGGCGATCTGGAAGCGGTGCGCGTCGCGGTCGAGATGACCCATCATTACCTGAACCTGGCGCTCGAGCATCTGGCCGGTGGCGACCTGCAAAGTGCGATCGAGCATCTGCGCGATACGCCGCTGAAACTGCTGTTTCGCCTTGGCGTGAGCTTGACGATCGATCTGCGCGCCAGCGCCGAGGCTACGCTGAGAAAACTCGGCCTCTCGGCTGTCAAGGTGCGCGAGATCTCGTACCTCGACACGCCCTATCGAGAGGCGCTGGCCGGCTTCATGTTGCGGCAGCCGCGATTCTACAGCGGCCTGGACGGCCGGGGTGGGGTCGAGATGCGCGATTTCAGCAGCATGCGCGACTTGCATCTGAGCTACGCGATTCTCGATCAAGTCGATTCGGCGGCCGAATTGATGCGCGCGATGTTCGCGATCGATATCGCATCGCCGAACTTCCGCGCCCAGATGGCGGCGCGGGAAATTCGCCTCAGTCAACTGGTGCTGACCGGGCTCGCGCGTTTGGCGCTGGACAACCGCCTCGCGATCGAGCCAATCGAAGGCAGCCGGCTGACCGCGATGCGCGCGGCGATCATGACCGGGCAGCCCGGGACGCTCAACGATGAATTTCGCGCCAAGGTGCATCAGGCGCTGGCCGAGCGGCTCGACGATGCGGCACTACGGCGCACCGCCGACTTCCTGAATTCCTGCCTGAACCTGCTCGAAGAAGAGTTCGCCGACCTGGGCGGCGAACGGGAGATCGACCCGCGCTTTATCGAAAGCGTGCTGGTGCGCCAGGGCTAAGGTTTCGGCACGCCTGCCGCTGGCGAGCTTTCAAGCGTAACGGTGCGGTTCGAGCCGCCGCGATTGAGCGTCACCGTCACCGTGCCGCCGCTCTTGAGCTGCGCAGCTTGCCGGCTGAAATCGTCGAGCGCCCTGACCTCGCGATCTCCTAGCTTGACCACGATATCGCCGCGCGCGACGCCCGCTTTGTTCGCCGACGAAGAAACCCCCGACACCAGCACCCCACGCGTGGCGGGCTGGCCGAAGTAGCTGGCCAGGTCGGGGGTCAGTTGTTCCACGGTCAGTCCCAGCGCCCGCGCGGTGTCGGGAATTTTCCCGCCGGCACCGAGCCTCGGCGCGGCTGCGGACTCGAAAAGTTTGTTGTTCACGTAGATTGGCGCGTTCATGCCCATCGCCAACGCGATCGCGTCGCTCGGCCGGCTGTCGATCGAGTAGCGGCCGCTGTCCATGTAAATCGTCGCGTAATAGATCTCGTCGCGCATATCCGCGATCACGATTCGATCGACGCGATTGCCGGTCTGCCCGATGATCGACCGAATCAAATCATGCGTGAACGGCCGCTCGGGCTTGATTCCGAGTAGCGCCATCCCAATCGCCTGCGCCTCGCTCTCGCCGATCATGATTGGCAACTCGCGCGACTTGGTCTCGTCGCGCAGCAGCACGTAATGCGAACCCGCCTCGTCGTCAAAGCCGACGCGCGCGACTCGGACTCTGACGCTGTCGGACGAAAGTTGAGTGGCGCTGGACGTGCCGCTAGATGGCGAACGGCCGCATGAGCAGGCTGCCAGGACGGCTGCCAGAAGCAGCAGGCAGAGATGCCTCGCACCTACAGCCTTCATAGTAAAACCTTACGCGCGTCGTGCACTCGATGCCAAGCGCGTCCCGGCTCCCGTTTTTGCGGCGAAAGGAGAGGGTCGGAGAGAGGTTGCATGCATCGCTGCGTCGCGGGATCGTTTCTCAACCCCTGAACTCGCGGGCCACGATATACAGTTCCGAAGATCCCGGGCGGCTGGCTTTGGTGCGCGTCACTTCGACCTTTGCGAAATGCCGCTTGAATGAATCGACGATGGCCTTGAATTGCGCGCCCATGAAGAGCTTCACGACCATCGCCCCGCCCGGCTTCAGCATCGTTCTCGCGAAGCCCAACGCCGAGTCTATCAGCTCCCGCGAACGTGCCTCGTCGCGTGCGCCAATTCCGCTCAGTTTCGGCGCCAGGTCGCTGGTCACCAGATCGGCTCGCCCGCCAAGCTCGCTCTGCACCCGCGCCGCGACGGTTGGATCCAGGATGTCTCCGACGATCGTGATCACACCGGCTGGCGGATTCTTGACCTGTGCGAGATCGACTCCCACCACGCGTCCGCCCGCGCCTGCCGCGGCTGCGAGGATCGCCAGCCATCCGCCGGGCGCGCATCCCAAATCGACGATCCGCGCGCCCCTGGCAACCAGCCGGTTGCGGGCAATTATTTCTTCGATCTTGAACGCCGCCCGCGAACGCAACCCCAGCGCCCGCGCCTTGCGGTAAAATTTGTCGTGTGGTTCGTAAGTCGCCACAAATTTACCTGCCTCGACACCCGCCCGCTTTGCCGCACGCGCTGGAGCCGCTATCTTGATTGACTCCGCCGGTTGGCTTTTCTTTTGAAGCTGCGACGGTCACCGTGAAGCTCGACGAATTGAATCCTGAACAGCGCGCCGCGGTGCTCGCGCCCGATGGCCCGATACTCATCCTGGCCGGCGCCGGCTCGGGCAAGACCCGCGTGCTGACTTACCGTATCGCCCACATCCTCGCCGAGCGCAAGGCGGCGGTGAACGAGATCCTGGCGGTCACGTTTACCAACAAGGCGGCCAATGAGATGCGCGAGCGCGTCGCATCGCTCATCGGCCCGGACGACGAACCGCGCCTCCCGTGGGTCAGCACCTTCCATTCCGCATGCGCGCGAATCCTGCGCCAGGAAGGTCATGCGCTCGGCTACGGGCGCAATTTTTCGATCCTCGACGAGGGCGATTCGCTGACCGCGATGCGCCGCGTGCTCGAAGATGCCGCCCTGGCCGACTCGCCGCCGCTCGAACTCGCGCGGGCGCGAATCGAGCAGGCCAGGAACGAGGCGATCACGCCCGACGCGATGCTCGCGCGCGCCGCGCCCGGGCGCGAGGCGGCCGTGGCGCAGATTTACCGGCTCTACCAGGAGCGGATGCGCGCGATGAACGCGATGGACTTCAGCGATTTGCAATTGCAAACCTGGCTGCTGTTCGAGCGCTTCCCTGAAATCCTGGATCGATGGCAGCGGCGCGCGGCGCATCTGCTGGTTGACGAGTACCAGGACACCAATCGCGTCCAGTATTTGATCGTCAAGGCGCTCGCTGCCCGATCGGGAAATCTGTGCGTGGTCGGCGACGAGGACCAATCCATCTACCGCTGGCGCGGCGCTGACATTCGCAACATCCTCGATTTCGAGCGCGACTACCCGGCCGCGCAAATTTTCAAGCTCGAGCAAAATTACCGCTCGACGAAAACCATCCTTGCCGCAGCGGGCGCCGTCATCCGCAACAACACCGAGCGCAAGATCAAGCACCTGTGGACCGAAAACGGCGCCGGCGAGCCGCTCACCTGCTTCACCGGCGCCACCGAGCGCGACGAGGCCGACTTTATCGCGCTGGAGATCGCGCGGCTCGTCGGCGCAGGCGGATTCAAAGCTGCCGACGTCGTCGTTTTCTACCGCGTCAACGCCCAGTCGCGCGCGATCGAAGAGGCCCTCGTGCGCCGCCGTATCCCCTACTACGTCGTCGGCGGCGTGCGCTTTTACGAGCAGCGCGACGTTAAGGATCTGCTCGCCTACCTGCGCGTGATCGCCAACCCAGCCGACGGATTGAGCCTGGAGCGAATGGTCGGCACGCCGCCGCGCGGAATTGGTGCCAAGTCCTTCGAGGCGATCGCCGAACTGGCAGCGCGCGAGCGCATCGCCCCGTTCGAGGCGATGGGCCGGCTCGAGACCTGCTCCAAGGTTGCGCTGCGAATCGCCAAGCAGGCCGGGATGCTCTACGCATGGATGCATGACCTGAGAGCACGCGCGCCCGGCATCAGCGTCCGCGGGATCGTCGAGGAAGTGGTGGCGCACAGCGGCTTCGAGGCGTACCTCGATACGCTGGCCGACGCGCCCGCGCGCAAGCAGAATCTCGCCGAGATGCTTTCCGCGGCCGGTGCCTTCGACGCCGAAAAGTCCGGCGGCGGCCTGCCGGAGTTCCTCGAACGGGTCGCACTCGTCAACGACAGCGATCAGATCGATTCCAGCGGCGGACGCGCGGCGCTGATGACGCTGCACACCTCCAAGGGACTCGAATACCCAATCGTGTTTATCGCCGGGATGGAGGAAGGACTGTTTCCGCATAACCGCTCCACCGGGCTGGACGAGGAAGTCGAGGAGGAGCGCCGTCTATGCTACGTCGGCATGACGCGCGCGCGGAATTTGCTCTATCTGACCAACACCCTCTCGCGCGAGCTCTACGGCGTGCGCCAGGAGTCGCGTCAATCGCGATTCCTGGGCGAGGTTGACCCCGCCTTGATTCGCCGTATCGCGCCCGCCCGCGAAACCTCGCCGCTAAGACCGCTTGGGCCGCGCGAGTCCTACGTCGATTTCACCGACAGCCAGCTGCCCGACGACGAGCCGGGCCCCGGCGGCGGCGAAGGCGGCCTTTCTATCGGCGCGCGCGTGATCCATCCGACCTTCGGACCCGGAATCGTTCGAAAGCGCGAGGGGCGCGGCGACGGCGCCAAGGCATGGGTTAATTTCGAGCGCGGCGGGATCAAACTGCTGGTGCTGAAGTTCGCCAACCTGAGGTTGCTCCAGCACTGATCGGGCCGCTATCATTCTACTGCATGCGACCACGCCGCCTGCATCCGAATCGTTCGCTTCAACCTGCCGGTAAGTTCATGAAGCGCTGCATCGATATCGCGATTCGAATACTGCCCGCCCTGCTGCTCATCGCATTGGCCGCGATCCCGGCCGCCGCCGGCGCGTGGACCGAGGACGAATTCGAGCGTCGCCCGCTCTATGCCTACCCGCTTCCCCACGGCAAGGACGACATCATCGGCAATCTCATTACCTACCAAGTCCGCAAGGGCGACACGCTGCTCGACGTGGGGCGATGGTTCGGCGTGACGGCCAAGGAAATCTCGAACGCAAATGGCGGAGTCGACTGGTGGGCGCCGCCGGCTGGCAGGCAGATCGTTCTGCCCGACGAACACATCCTTCCCGATACGCCGCGCGTAGGAATCGTGCTGAACATCCCCGAGATGCGGCTGTACTATTATTTTCCCTCGCCAACCGGACCGCTCCATCGCAAAGACAAGGTCACGCCGGCCAAATTCGTCACGGGCAAGAAACACTCCCCGGGCGGCGTCAGGCCGTCGGTGGTGTACACCTTTCCGGTCGGGCTGGGACGTTTCGATTGGAAAACGCCGGTCGGAGATTTTACCGTCCGCGGCAAGACCCGCAATCCGACCTGGGTCGTGCCCGAGGACATCTACGAGGAACATCTCGAGCGTGACGGCGAAGCCGAGCACGTCGTCGCCGGCGACGATCCCGACAATCCTCTCGGCCATTACCGCATCGAACTGACTCTGCCCGAGTACGCCCTGCATGGCACCAACGTGCCATGGGGCGTCGGCATGGAAGTCAGCCATGGATGCATTCGGCTCTATCCCGAGGACATCGAGCGGCTTTTCAACAAGGTGAAGATCGGCACGCCCGGGATGTTCGTCTATCAGCCGGTGAAGTTTGGATGGCGCGGCGATGCGCTCTACGTCGAGGTCCACGACGACCTCTACGGCCGTTACGCAGGGCTTTGGGCGTACGCGCAGAAGGAAGCCGATCGGTTGGGAATTGCCGACGAGATCGATATGCGGAAGCTCGAAAAAGCTGTAGAGCAGAAGACCGGCGTCCCGACCTACGTGATGCCCGGACCGGAGCCCGGCAGCCCCGGTTAGTTCCGCGGCGGCGAGGCGGCTGGCGGCGTATGGGGCGGATTGCCGCCGATGCCGCCCGCGGCGCGCTTTTTCACCAGGTACAAGTAGCGATGGCCCAGGCCGAACAGTCCCGGGTATTTCAGGCGCCGCACGAGCTGCGTGCCCTCGATATCAGGCTCGCTCGCAATCGTGTATTCAGCCAGCGCCTCGGACGTGATCATCGGGATGCCAGCTTCGAGCTCCATCGTTTCAATCCCATGCTTGGGGTAGCGATAGAGGTCTTCGCCGTTGAGCGCGTAGCCGGCATCGATCGCTGAACGCTTAACTCCCTCGCGCTCCAGTTCGTTGCGCGTTGCGAGGATCACCGCCATTCCACGTTGATAGGCATACGTTCCACCGAGCGACATCAGGCCCATAGCCAGCGTCATCGCCAAGGCCACGCCCTTGACCATCCTGCCTTTAGGCAGTGGAGCAAGCGCCAGCACGATTGCGCCGGCCGGGACCATCACCAGGTAGTAACGGTCGTTGTAAAACCACAGCGGGATAGTCGCCGCCCAGTAAACCGCCGCCGCTATCACAATCGCGGCAGCCGCTCGTGAAAGAGTTCTGCACACGTCGGCGAAGGCGGCGATAAGTCCGGCCGCGCCAAAACTTGCCAGCGTCAGGAACGCGTATTGCCAGTCTCCGTCCCATGAAAAACGACTCGAACCCCCGCGCAGGATAAGCACGTTGTTCCATCCGCCGAAGCAACTGCACTCCGGCGTCACGGGCAACCGATTGTCCATCTGCATCAAGATCAGCGCGGCGGCGAAAATTCCCGCGCCGCCGATCGCCACCTGGCGCCATCGCGGCGTCGTCAGATGCAGAAGCGCAAGCGGCGACAGCACCATGCCCAGGTAAAGCACCGGATTGAGCACGCCCGCGCGGAGGTAGTTCGCCAAGGGCACGCGGAAAAGGTAGTGCAGGAGGTTGCTTTCGCCAAGCTGCAGCGCCCATGGCTTCGGACCCAGCCAGAACAGCAACGCGCAGACCAGCAGCGCCACGCCGAACGGCGCCATCGTCCTGGCAGGGTGTTGAGAAAACGCCGACGATGAAGCCTTTCGCGAGTCCGACCCCAACACCCTGCGGGAAAACTGGCTTCTTTCCGCAATCTTCTCTCCCGCTCTTTTGCGGGGGAGATAAGAGAGGGGGAACAGGCTGTGATTTATCAACAGCCTGCTGAGCCATCGCGCGCGACCCGGGCGACGCGATGCGGGCAGCCACCGTGCGTCGTAAAGCAGTATCGCGCCGGCGCAACCGGCTATCGCCATCGCACCGAACACCCGAATCATGAACGCGATCACCGCCAGCGCCGCGGCCAGCCACAGCCACAGATCCTCGCGCCGTCCGGCGGCCCTGGCAAACGCCAGATGAGCCGCGATTAACGCCGTCAGGAACGGAATCTCGGTCATGAACGAAAAACTCAGGAAGGTGAAACAAGGATTGCAGACCAGCAGCCCCGTCGCCGCCAGCGCCTGCCATCGCGACGCTCCGCATCTGATCGCCAGCGCATGGAACATCACTCCGCACAGCACCGCCAGCGTCACTACCGAGATTTCCAGCGACACCGAGTTGGCGCCGAACGCGCGAGACCAGACCACGCCGTAGACCACCTGCGCTATTGGCATCGCCTGGGTGAAGCCGGCAAACCTGATCTCGCCGGTGCGCAGAAAACGCCGCACCGCAGAGCCGTACAGCCAGCTATCCACCACCGGCGCGTCGGTCAGCGGATGCAATATCGCCAGCGCCAACACGTACCATCCAACCACCGCCGCTGCCGCGACCCATCCTGCGCGCCTCATCGACTTCCGCCTTGCTCCGCTTTTGACCTATCCCTTATACTCCGAAACTAAATCAACAAGGGGAAATTGCGCTGCTCTCAGCCGAATCACACCCGATGCGACAAGTTGCATTTCATCGTCCGTCTATCGGACCCGACGAGGAGCGCGAAGTGCTCGACACGCTGCGCTCCGGATGGATCACCACCGGACCCAAGGCCAAGCGCTTCGAGCAGGAATTTGCCGCCTACGTCGGCGCGAAACACGCGCTGGCCGTTGCGCATTGCACCGGCGCGCTTCATCTTTCGCTGTGGGCGCTCGGCATCGGTCCCGGCGACGAAGTTATCACCACGCCGTTCACCTTCACCGCCACCGCCGAGGTTCTGGGCTACCTGGGCGCGCGGCCGGTGTTCGTCGACGTCGATCCCGGCACCTTCAACATCAACCCGGCCCGCATCGAGGAGGCGCTCGAGAGTGGCGCAAACAAACGCGTCCGCGCTTTGCTGCCCGTGCACTTCGCCGGCCAGGCTTGCGACATGGATCGGATCCTCGCAATCGCGCGCAACTACAATTTGAATGTCGTCGAGGACGCCGCGCACGCCGCCGGCTCCGCGCGCCACCTCGACGGGCGCGGGATGGCGAAGGTCGGCACCATCGGCGACCTCACTTGTTTCAGCTTTTACGCAACCAAGAATTTCACCACCGCCGAGGGCGGAATGATCACTACCGCCGACGACGCGCTGGCCGAAAAAATCGCCGTCGCCAGCCTGCACGGAATGAACAAGGACGCGTGGAAGCGCTACGACAAGGGCGGCTCGTGGTACTACGAAATCCACGACATGGGTTTCAAATACAATCTGTCCGACGTGCACGCCGCCATCGGCTTGGCCCAACTCAAGCGCGCCGACGATTTCATGCGCCGCCGCGGCGAGATCGCGCGCGCCTACAACGAGGCGTTTCGCGCCGACGGCGCGCTGCAGGCCGCCTACTCCGAGCCGGGAATTGAACATGCCTGGCATCTCTACGTGCTGCGGCTGCGGCCCGAGCGCCTCAAAGTCGGCCGCAATCAGTTCGTCGAGATGCTGCGCGAGCGCGGCGTGGGATGCTCCGTGCACTGCATCCCGCTGCACACGATGCACTACTATCAGCGCAGCTACGGCTACCATAACGGCGATTTTCCCGTCGCCGAAGACATCTTCAGCCGCTGCCTGTCGCTGCCCATCTACGCCTCGATGAGCGACGAAGATGTCAACTATGTAATCGAAACCGTTCTCGCCATCGCCCGCGAAAACCGGCGCTGACCCGGGAGAACAACTGTGCGCGTACTGGTAACCGGCGGCGCGGGATTCCTCGGCTCTCATCTATGCGAGCGCTTGCTCAAAGACGGCCACGAGGTCATCTGCCTCGACAACTTCTTCAGCGGCAAGCGCGCCAACATCATGCACCTGCTCGGCGATCGCAATTTCGAAGTCATCCGCCACGATGTCGTCGAGCCAATCCTGCTTGAGGTCGATCGCATCTTCAGCCTCGCCTGCCCCGCCTCGCCCGTGCACTACCAGTACAACCCGGTCAAGACCATCAAGACCAGCGTGATGGGCACCATCAACATGCTCGGCCTTGCCAAGCGCGTGCGCGCGCGCATCCTGCTCACCTCCACCAGCGAGGTTTATGGCGATCCCGCCGAGCATCCGCAAACCGAATCGTACTGGGGCCACGTCAACCCGATCGGGGTGCGCTCCTGCTACGACGAGGGCAAGCGCGTCGCCGAATGCCTGATGATGGACTATCACCGGCAGAACAATGTCGACACCCGCATCGTGCGAATCTTCAATACTTACGGCCCGCGCATGGCCATCAACGACGGCCGCGTGGTTTCCAACTTCTGCGTCGCCGCACTGCGCGGCGAGAATCTCGAGATCTACGGCGACGGCACTTCGACCCGCTCGTTCGCCTACGTCGACGACATAATCGACGCGATCGTGCGCATGATGAATCAGGACGCTCACATCGGCCCGGTGAACATCGGCAACCCCGACGAATTCACCATCGCGGAGCTGGCCAGGCTCGCCATCGAACTCTCGGGCAGCTCCTCGAAAGTGATCCTCAAGCCGCCCCGCGCCGACGATCCCGTCCGCCGCAAGCCGGACATCGAGCTGGCGAAAAAAGTCCTCGGCTGGCAGCCGCACACCGCGCTTCGGCCCGGGCTGGAAAAAACCATCCGTCACTTCCGCGAGGTCCTGGGCCTGCCGCGCAAAAAATGACGCGCGCCGCTCTCGCGCGCGCGCCAGCCCGCTTGCGATCGCTCTAATCTGGCGACAAAATAATTCCAAGTCCCGCCCGAGTGAATCAGCGCCGCGCCATGGATAGAAGGATTTCGCGAGCCGCCTTGCTCCTGCTCTTGTCGAGTGCGATCGCCTCGTGCTCCGCAGCGCCGCCGCCTGCTCCCGCGCCGGCGCCGGTCGCGTATTTGATGCCCTCTGATGCGCCGCCGCCTGACGAATGGAATCTGCTGCCCGATCCGACCACCGGCGAGGTTGACGTGTACCACGAGGGTGATTACGTCGGCTCTATCACCGGCAACGAGCCCGCCGACCAGGACCCGCCGCACCCGCATCCCGTGCCCGAGGATTGACGCCGCGCGCCGCGCTCAGTCCTTGAGCAGGTTGCGCGCGATCACCACGCGCTGGATCTGCGACGTGCCCTCGTAGATCTGCAGCAGCTTGGCGTCGCGCATCAGCTTCTCCACCGGATAATCCTTCATGTAGCCGTAGCCGCCGAAGATCTGCACTGCGTCGGTCGTGATCCGCATCGCCGCGTCGGCGCTGAATGCCTTCGCGTAGGCCGAAATCGTGTTGGCACCCTGCCCGCGATCGACCAGCCATGCCGCCTTGTAGGTCAGCAGCCGCATCGCTTCGATTTCGATCGCCATGTCGGCCATCATGAACTGAATCGCCTGAAAGTTTGCGATCGGCTGGCCGAAC
>Ga0187808_10000253_pt1 | contig 15174 bp, 11 predicted proteins | sample NC_wetland_sal_i_5_FD_132427 | JGI IMG/M metagenome (GOLD analysis project Ga0187808, IMG submission 132427) | Wetland sediment microbial communities from Neuse River Estuary, North Carolina, USA - ASW_3 | ecosystem: Environmental > Aquatic > Freshwater > Wetlands > Sediment | place: USA: North...
CCGGCCGACGAGAAAAGTGTGGTGATGACTCGGTCCTTCACCTCCATGTTGCTGGGCTTGCAGTCCCTGGCCGCGTGGTTTGCCCAGCGGCAGGATATTACGGTTGGACTCCGACAGCTTCCCGCCGGAGTCCAGCCAATTCTTGACTCGGTGAATCCCAGGATTCAGGAATTCGTGAGGGCCAGGAGTTTTGCCGATTATGTCTTCCTTGGCCAAGGGCCGCTTTTCGGAATTGCTTCGGAAGGCCAGCTCAAGATCAAAGAGATGTCCTGTTCCTATGCGCAGGTCTTCCATACTATGGAGTTTCGGCATGGGCCCAAGGCGATTGTAGGACCGGAGACCCTCATCACATTTCTGCTTTCAGAAACCGGGCACGCAGCGGAACGCGAAGTCTTGGAGGAGATCAAAGAGCTCGGCGGAACGACATTGGTGATTACCAACAAGGCCGACGCTGCCACTAGGGTACAGGCAGACTTACTGGTCGAACTCGGTCTCGAAAGTCCCGAGTGTGTAAGGCTCGTTGCCTACCTCATCACCTGCCAGTTATTGGGGCTCTACACGGGCCTGAAGAAGGGGTACGATATCGACAGGCCGCGAAATCTGTCGAGGGCCGTCATCCTCAGTAGTAGCGGCGGATAGGAGTAGCGCGAGAGGAGGACGTATTTCAAGTGGCTCATTTTGATGTTACGGTCGTCGGCGAGTTGAACCTGGATTTGATCCTCTACGGATTGCCTGAGAAGCTTGAACCGGAACGTGAGTTGTTGGCCAACCGCCTGGCCCTCACCCTGGGGAGTTCTTCGGCTATATTTGCCCACAACCTTTCCGTCCTGAGAAGCAAGGTGGGCTTTATTTCCCGCATCGGCGATGATCCGCTTGGCCAGATTGCTCTCGACCGCCTTGCGGCGGGCGGAGTGGATGTTTCGAGGGTGCGAAAAGTAAGCGGCCCGACAACCACGGGTCTCACCGTGATCTTGCCCCGTACGGACTGCCGCAATATTCTGACCTATCCAGGAACCATGGATGAGATGTGTTTTGAAGATTTAGACCTTGATTACCTGGCGGATTCGAAACACTTTCACCTTTCGTCTTTCTTTTTGCATCGCAGCCTCAGGTCGCGCATTCCGGAGTTGTTCGCAAAGATGAAACAGAAGGGCCTGACCACGTCGCTCGACACGAATGATGACCCTGCGGACCGCTGGGGGGATGACTTGTTTGCGGTCTTGAAGCATGTGGATGTCTTCTTCGCCAACGAGCGTGAGGCGCAGAAGATTGCGCGGGTCGACAACCTGGAAGCGGCTATTGACGCGCTTGCCCCACGCGTGCCGGTTTTGGTGGTGAAGCTAGGGGGAGAAGGGGCGCTGGCCCGAGACGCGTCCGGTGAGGTGCGATGCCCGGCGCTGAAGGTTGAGGTGGTCGATCCTGTGGGCGCGGGAGACAGTTTCGACGCGGGCTTCGTCCACCGGTACGTCCGCGGTGCGGCGCTGGCTGATTGCGTGAGCTACGGCAACACGGCCGGGGCCTTTTCCACAACTCGCCCAGGCGGAACGGAGGCGTTCCGCGACCGGAAGCGATGTGAGGAATTCTTCGCTACGATGTCGAAATATTCGAGAGGCGAGCATGTGTAGGGGGGCCCATTCTCGAGTCCGCTCTGAAAATCTGCGTCGAAACCCCTCACCCAATCACCCCTTGCCCCTCTTCCCTCTCCCCAGGGAGATGGAAGAGGGGGAGGGGAGTTAGGATGAGGGGTAAGGTCACAACGATGATTGATTTCCACACCCATCCAGTGTTGATCCGCGAATTCGCGGAGAAATACCCGAACTACGTGCGCGTGGCGCGCGAAGTTTTCAACATCGGGAACAATTTTCAGCCTCTGGAAACCTTCTTCCTGCAGATGGATGTGGCAGGGATCGAGAAGGCTGTCCTCCTTCCCATCGCCTGCGCGCGGGCCCGGCAAGATGCCGTCAGTAGCAATGAACAAGTTGCCGAACTTTGCGGCATCTCCAAACGTTTCATTGGGTTTGCGAGCGTGGACCCGATGAGGCCAGACGCGCCGAAGGAGTTGGAATCCGCCATCAAGGCACTCGATCTGAAAGGCCTGAAACTCGACGCGGCTCTTCAGGATTTTGACTTGAACGACTCCAAAGTTTTCGACATTTACGAAGTGGCAGCCTCGCTCGAAATACCAGTGCTGATTCATACTGGAATGAGTTGGGCGCCGGGAACTCCGCTCGAGCAGGGGCAACCCCTTTTGCTGGAGAAGGCCATCCGTCGATTCTCGAATCTGCACTTTGTCCTCGCCCACTGGGGATGGCCCTGGGTTTGGGATGCTACGGCTTTGGCCTTGAAGTATCCCAACGTATTCTTGGACACATCATGCCTTTATTACGACGGCCCAAAGGAGTTTTTCCAGTTTGTTTTCAGCCGGCAAATCCCGACCACACTTATCGAGCGGAGCCTCCGAAACCAAGTCGTTTTTGGCTCCAATTACCCGCGCGTAGAAATCAAAAACATGGTGAGAGCGCTCAAGTCGCTGTCTCTGACGGAAGGGTGCCTGGAGAAAATCCTCTGCACGAATGCGGAGCGTTTGCTTGGCGTTCGGAGCTGACTGCTCTGCTAGTCTTGAACCGTTTGTTCACTGTCATTCCGAGCGCAGCGAGGAATCTCGCTCTGCTTCGATATGGACCAGATGTAGTGCTACCTGCCCGCGGGGCGGGTGGAAGGAAGGACCAGAGCCAGATTCCTCGCTGCGCTCGGAATGACAGTCTTTGACCTGTTGCCGAGAATACCCAAGCAAGGGTGGAAAAAGTCAATGATCATCAAGCTCGAGCGGGTAAGGGTTCAAAGCCGCAAAGCCGAAGAAGCAATCAATATCACGCCTAAGGTGGATGACATTGTAGAGAAGAGCGGGGTGAAGAATGGAGTGGTCAACGTCATGACCTGCCATACCTCATCCGGTTTGCTGGTGACGGAAGGAATTCCCTGCCTCGAAGAAGATATCCTCACGCATTTTTCGCGGCTTCTCCCCGAGGATGAGGATTACCATCACCGCCGCTACCTTGACTTCGACGGACGTATGGGCTTCAACGCGGACTCCCACCTGAAAAGCATCCTGGGCGGAATCCAGTGCACGTTTCCGATTGAAAACGGCAAGATCGTGCGGGGTTCCCGCCAGACCATTTACTTCATGGAATACGATGGCCCGCTGGAGAGAGTATACCTGGTGCAGGTTTTGGGGGAATGAAAGTTGTGGGGCGGCCTTCGAGGCTGCTCCGGAACCCGCATGAACGTCTGAAGAAATTCGGAATGTGTCATCCTGAGCGCAGCGAAGGATCTCTGCAGTTGATCGTAATTCGTTCAGTTATAGGTAACTGCGGAGATCCTTCGCTGCGCTCAGGATGACAGGCGGTCGATTTTTTCACAGCTTCCATGGGTTGCCCGTAGGGGCACAGAGGTAAGCTATGGCACGAATGCAGACGCTGGAACCGGTGTTGTCGAACCGCTTTAAGGGCTTGGCGCGGATGGTGGGCAACACACCGCTGCTGGCCATCGAGTTCACTTACCGCGGGAAGCCTCGATTACTCTACGCCAAGTCTGAACAGCTCAACATGACAGGCAGTATCAAGGACCGCATGGCGCTTTACATCCTCGAGCACGCCTACGCGGAGGGGACAATCTCTCCCGGCGACACGATTGCGGAGGCCACGAGCGGGAACACGGGCATCAGTTTCGCCGCACTGGGCCGCGCCTTGGGCCATCCGGTGACCATCTTCATGCCGGAGTGGATGAGTCGCGAACGCGTGGACCTGATTCACAGCCTGGGCGCCCGAATTGTGCTCGTGGGACGCGAGCAGGGCGGCTTCCTGGGCTGCATCCGCCGGGCGGAAGAGATGGCGGCGCAGCGGGCGCACGTTTTCCTGCCGCATCAGTTTTCCAACCAGGCGAACGTCGCAGCGCATGAATCGACCACCGGCCCGGAGATCTGGTGGCAATTGAAGTCGAATTCGCTGGTGGTGGACGCCTTTGTGGCGGGCGTGGGCACGGGCGGGACCATCATGGGCGTGGGGCGGTTCCTGCGGTCGCAGGCGCCGTCGTTGCGCATTCACCCCCTCGAGCCGGCGGAATCGCCTACGCTCTCGACCGGGCACAAAGTAGGCCGGCACCGCATTCAAGGGATTTCCGACGAGTTCATCCCGCCCATCGTCGAACTGGACAAGTTAGACGGCGTGGTCACTGTCCACGACGGGGACGCGATCCTGATGGCGCAGAAACTGGCCACCCAGTTGGGGCTGGGCGTGGGAATTTCTTCCGGCGCGAACCTGCTCGGCGCGCTAAAGGTGCAGAACGAGTTGGGCGAGGGCAGCGTGGTGGTTACGGTCTTTCCGGACGACAACAAGAAATATCTCAGCACCGACCTGCTGAGGGAAGAGCCGAGTCAAGAAGGGTATCTGACGCCTGAGGTCGAGCTCACTGGGTTACGCGCCTTCAATCGAGTGTGCGCCACGTGCTCTGGACTGTTGGACTGAGGTAGCGCGGCCGTCTCGGCCGCCGTGGCGCGGGCATCTTGCCCACGCCCGGTTACACCTCGAACGACGCTCCGCTAGACCTCTTCTGACAAGCAATAGGGGCGATTCGCGAATCGCGCCCACGGCCACCTTCCGGCGGGATGGACATCGGCCAGTCGGAAACCCTGTCATTCCGAGCGCAGCGAGGAATCTTGCTCTGGTTCTTCGTTCCGCAATGCACCGAAACAGGGACGGAGTCCTCCTCGCCGTGAAGATGACTCCCCTCCTCAGCGGGAGGAGGGGTTGGGGTGGTGGGTGGTAGCGTGGGCGAACGGCAACCACCCCTGACCCCTCCTTACCAAGGAGGGGAACCAATTTCATGTCAGACGGTGAGCCGAAGGATCATGGAATCTACGCTCGGAATTACAGGGCTGAATGCAGTTTCCCGACAGCGGGCGAGATGCCCGCGCTTCAAGGATAGAGGAGGAAGTGCCATGAGACTATTCAGGTCCGCTCGACTTCTTGCTTGCTTCTTGATCTGCTCAACGCTCGCTGTAATTTCGTGCACACGGAAAGAGGCCACGGAAAAGCCAGCCCCGGAGAAAGCTTCTATCAAAGTGGCCTGGGATAAGGTGGTTGCCGTTTCCAAAACCACACCGACGCTGCAAGTGGTTGTCATGCCGCCCTTGCGACGCGGCTCAAAGATTCACGACCGCGTCTTCGAGGCCTTGCACGATTTGGGAGCAGACTACGTTCGATACGTGCCGTGGCTGCCCTATCCAAAGCTGGCAGTGGCGGAGCTCGACCCTCCCATGGACGGCCAGACCCACTGGGACTTTGCCTTGATCGACCCCATGATGGAAGACTTCATGAATGCCACGTCGGGTCACTCGGTGGTGGTGAACTTCAGCACCATTCCGCAGTGGATGTTTAAGACGGAGAAGCCGGTCCCGTATCCGGCTGATCCCGACCAAGTAACCTGGACTTACGAGCAGGGGAAGGATCTTCGCGATCCGAGCCGGAAGGAACCGGCGCAGTATTATGCCCGGTTGGTGAGTTGGTACACGCAAGGTGGATTCACCGATGAAGCCGGAAAGCGGCACGAGTCAGGTCACCATTACAAAATCGACTACTGGGAGGTCTTCAACGAAGTCGATGACGAGCACTCCATGACTGCGCAGGATTACACGGCCAATTACGACGCCATCGTCGAAGCCATCCGGCAAGTAGCGCCGGGCATGAAGTTCGTGGCGCTGGCTCTTGACTCGGCGGAAGACCATATGCAGCTCATGGAATACTTCTTGGATCCGCGCCACCACAAGCCGGGGATCCCCCGCGACATGATCAGCTACCACTTTTATGCTAACCCCGCGCAGCACGAGCCACCCGAAATGCAACAGTACACCTTCTTCAATCAAGCCGATCGGTTCCTGGCCGTAGTGCGCTGGGTCGAATCCATCCGCAAGCGCCTCTCGCCGCAAACCCAGACGGATCTCGACGAAGTCGGGACACAAACCGGCACCGACGGCACCGGAATGCCCGCCGGCTACGTTGCCCCGCCCATACCGAACTCTTATTGGAACCTCTCGGGCGCGATGTACGCCTACATTTTCGGCGAGGTGGCTAAACTCGGCATCGAGGTGGCCGGCGAGTCCCAGATGGTCGGCTATCCGGGGCAGTGGTCCTCGGTCAGCATGGTGGACTGGAACACAGGTCAGCCCAACGCCCGCTTCTGGGTGCTGAAATTGCTCCGCACGAATTTCGGCCCCGGAGACAAGCTTGTTGAAACCAGTAACGGAACGCCCTCAGTTTACGGTGTGGGCTTCGCCACAAGCGACGGCAAGCGCAAGCTGCTCCTGGTGAATAAGCGCGATTGGACCATTGTTGCGTCCATTCCCGGCGCCGCCGGTGGCCGGCTCGAGGTGGTTGATCAGCAGACGGCTTTTCAGCCCCCCGCCGCGTCCCAAATTGGCAGCGATGAGGTAACCCTGGGCGGACTGGCCGTGGCTGTGGTAACTCTGCCGTAGATACCCTACCATTGCCGAGCGGTCCGGAGTCCAATCCCTTCATTCATGCCTCAGCGCGCTCATGGGATCGACCAAGAGCGCCCGGCGTGCGGGGATGTAACAAGCCAGCACCACTACCAGGACAAGCGCTGCGGAGGCCGCGGTCAGTGTTATGGGATCAGAGGGGCCGACGCCAAACAACACGCCGCGAAGCAGGCGAGCCAGTGGGACCGAACCTCCCAGTCCCAAGAGCACACCAAGACCGCAGAGCCGCAAGCCTTCGCCCACGACCAGCCTCATGACTTGCGCACGACTCGCTCCCAGCGCCATGCGGACGCCGATCTCTGATGTACGTCGCGCCACGGAATAAGCCAGCACACCGAAGATGCCAACTCCCGCAAGTCCCAGCGCCGCCAAAGCAAACACTCCCACCAAAAATGCATTGAAGCGCTGTGGCGCCATGGATTCCGAGAGCCGCTGATCCATGGTGGCGATGTCGTAGACAGGCTGGGCAGGATCGACGGCCTGAACTGCGTCCTTGACCGGGGCGACCAATGCCAGGGGACGTGTAGCCGTGCGCAGCACCAAGTTTACGTCTACATTGGGTTCTTGCTGGTAAGGTATGTAAATCTCAGGCGACTCCTCCTGGGACGGGCCGAGTTGCCTTACATTACCCACCACTCCGATAATCTCGCGCCACACACCGGGCGTGGATCTCCTCCCCACATGCTTGCCGATCGGATTCTGTCTTGAAAAGAATTCCCGAGCAAAAGCTTGATTGACAATTGCCACCGGGGCGGCGCTTGTGCGGTCCTGCTGGTTAAACCCTCGGCCGGCCATTAATGGGATGCCCAGGGCCTGGAAGTACTCGGTGCTGACCGTGTCGCAAGGAATATCGGGGCGCAATCCGGGAGGCATCTCCGGCTGGCCTTCGATATCAGTTCCACGCAGAGATCCCCACCCGAGTGTGGGCAATCCGCTGCCCGCCGCGGTGGAACGAACGCCGGGCAACGCTCTCACCCGCGTCAGCAGTTCGCTGAGGAAGGCGTCTTTCTGCTCAGGTTTTGGATAAGCTCTTTCGGAGAGTGAAAGGCGAAGCGTCAGTAAGCGGTGAGTGTTGAAACCCGGATCAACGGAAATGAGATGGATGAGGCTTCGGGTGAGCAGGCCGGAGCCGATCAAAAGCACCAGAGCCAGCGCAATCTCCGTGGTCACCAGGATGCTGCGAACTCGATGCTGTTTTTGGGCAGACCCGCTTTGCGCCCCGCTCCCCTTCAGGGTTTCGTTCAACTCTACACGCGAGCCGAGCACGGCCGGAGCGAGGCCGGAAAGAAGGCCTGTCAGTGTGGCAACGATCAAGGTAAAGAGCAGGACGGTCCAATCGAGTGACGCCAGCTCGAGATGCGGGATTTGGGGAGGCGCAAGGCCCCGCAAGGCCCTCAGGCCTGCAAATCCTAGGCAAACTGCTGCGCCTGCCGCACCTATCAGCAGCATGAAGTTTTCCATCAGCAACTGCGCGGCGAGGCGCGATCTTCGAGCCCCCAGGGCCGCCCTCACAGCCAGCTCCCGCTGCCGGGTGGCGCCGCGGGCAAGTTGCATGCCGGCGACGTTCACGCACGACATGATGAGGAGCAGAGCCACCGAGCTGAGGAGAATAAGCAGGATGGGGCGCGCGGGCGCGGCCAGCCGTTCAGAAAGGGGAGTGATCCGGACTTCCATTCCCGCCCGCATGCGCTTGAACTGTGGCGGCTCGAGGTCGGCCTCGGCTCGCACCAGTGCGGTCAACTCGGCGCGGGCCTGATCCGGCGTGACGCCCGGACGGAGGCGAGCGAGAGCCCTCAGCAACCTGAACTGGTTCGGGTCCGGGGACTTCCAGTCGGCGACGCGGGCCACGAGCATGGGCAGGAACACCTGGGCGCGAAAGTCGTCGTCAGGAAACCGGAAGCCGGCCGGCGCGACCCCCACGATCGTGTACAGGTCGCCGTCAAGCTGGACGGCTGAGCCGATGACCTTCGAGTTCGAACCAAAGCGCCGCTCCCAGAGCTCGTAGCTGAGCAGCACCGCCTTGCGGCCGCCCGGTCGATCCTCTTCGGGCAGAAAACTCCGGCCCAGAATTGGCTCGACTCCCAGCAGCGCGAAGAAATCCGCAGTGACTCTTGCCCCCGACAACCGCTCCGGTTCTCCCATCCCGGTCAGGTTGACCTCGGCCCCACCACCATAGGCTGCCAGGCCGTCGAAGAGTTGACCATGCTCGCTCCAGTTCGCGAAATCGGGATTCGGTACAGTCTTGACGGGGGTCTCATGCGGCCAGAACTCGGAGATGTAGACCAGACGGCCTGGGTCGCGATAGGGCAGAGGACGCAGCAGGACCGCGTGGACCACGCTGAAGATGGCTGTGTTGGCGCCGATTCCCAAAGCCAGCGTCAGGATCGCAACGGCGGCGAAGCCAGGGGTCCTGCGCAAGCCGCGCAGGCCGTAACGGATGTCCTGGAAGAAGGAATCGACGAAAGGCAGGCCACGCTGCTCGCGATAGCGCTCTTTGGTTTGGTCGACGCCCCCAAAGCTGCGCAGAGCGGCGTAGCGCGCCTCCTCCGGCGGCATGCCTCTGCGCAGGTTTTCTTCCTCCAACATTTCCAGGTGCGAGCGCACTTCGTCTTCGAGTTCCTGCTCCAGCCGGCCTCTCCGGAAAAGTCCCATGAAACGCGACAACAGGATTCGCATGGTCAGTCCTCCGTTGTCAATCTGTCGAAAGTCACCGCGTGCGGCGCGGGCGGCACGCCCGCGGGTTCTTGCGGGGGCGAGACCCCCCCGCGACAGAGGGCGGGACGCCCGCGCCACAACACCGGCATAGCGGCTTCACGATCCCGCGAGCACCCGCGCCATCAGCGCCGCCGTGCGCTCCCAGTTCTCTTCCTCTGCTGCAAGCTGCTTTCGTCCCGCCTTGGTCAGGGAATAAAACCTGGCGCGGCGGTTATTCTCCGAGGCGCCCCACTTGGAGCTGATCCAACCCCGCTGCTGGAGGCGGAGGAGGGCAGGGTAGAGCGTGCCCTGATTCATCTCGAGCAGGTTCTCGGAGACCTGTTCTAGCCGGCGTGCGATCCCGTACCCGTGCATCGGCCCCATGCCCTCCAGGACCTTGAGTACCATCAGATCCAAAGTACCCTGGAGAATCTCTCCCTTCGATCGTTCCATTGCCTGGTTCTCCTTTAGAATGCCAACAGGTCGTACTATACGGCTATTTCTGTAGAATGTCAACAGGAAAGAAAGGGACCGCCGGCGGCGCAGAGTCAAACGACGGAAGGATCTTCGGAGTTATTTGGCACTTAATTGAGGGGGCCGCCAGCGGAGGCCAGGAAAGCGGCTGTAGTCCCGGTCGGTCGTGATCCAATCGCTGCCCGATTCGATAGCCAAGGCCGCCAGATAAGCATCGGGAACGAGGTTGCCTCTGGCCTCTGACGCCCGGCAAAGCTGTGTGAAGATATCCCAATGCCGCGCGCCGGGTGTGATGAGCACGCAATTGGCCGGACTTCGCACCTCATAGGTAAAGCGAAGGGCGTCTTCCAATCTGCTCGGCGACTTGAAGATCCTCGGATGGGTCACGATGCGGAGGAACGCGGCGAGAACAAAATCCGACATTCCATAGGCCTGCTGGGAGTTTATGCAGTCCTCAAGCCAGCGACGACAGGCCAGATGGTTCAGGGAATCGCGGCGGTGTGCGTAGACCAGCACATTCACGTCAATCAACACCATCGCGTGCCTCCATTAGATTGAGCAGCGAAGCGGTGTCGTCAAGATCAACGTTTGTCTGTACGCCGCCACGGCCGGTCGTGGTAAGTCGAACCTTGGTGCGGCGTGCCGCGGGCTTATGCCGGTGGACGGTTTCCCTTAGAGCGTCCTCGAGAAGTGCGGTGAGCGTGATCCCTCTTTCAGCTGCAAGCTTTTTAGCTTGGATGAGGAGCTGTTCGTCGAAACGGATCGTAGTTCTCATATGTCAAAGCATATCAGACAGGCATAAATATGTCCAGTGCTCCCTCTCACGGCACCAGGCGGTAGAGCATGCGCGGGAAGGGGATGGTCTCGCGCACGTGTTCTAGGCCGCAGATCCAGGCGACGACGCGCTCGATGCCCATGCCGAAGCCCGAGTGCGCCACGCTGCCGTAGCGGCGCAGATCGAGATACCACTCGAATGACTGGCGAGGCAGCTTTTCTTCCTCGAGGCGCTTCAAGAGCAGGTTGTAATCGGCCAGGCGCTCGCCCCCGCCGATGATCTCCCCGTAGCCCTCCGGCGCGAGCATATCCACGCACAGCGCCACTTCCGGCCGCTGGGGGTCAGGGGCCATGTAAAAGGCTTTCACCTGGCTGGGATAACGGTGGACGAGTACGGGCCGGTCGAAGTTCTCGGAGATAAGGGTCTCGTCGGTGCCGCCGAAATCGCCGCCCCACTGAATCTCGCTGCCCTTCTGCTGGAGTAATTTCACCGCGTCGTCGTAGCTCAGGCGCGGGAACGGCAGCTTGATCTTCTCCAAATTGGCCACATTGCGCTCCAGGGTTTTCAGCTCCGGACGCCGGCCCTCGAGCACTCGTTCCACCACGAAGGCCACGAGTTCTTCGCCCAGCACCATAGTGTCCTCGAGGTGGGAGAATGCAACTTCCGGCTCGACCATCCAAAACTCCGTCAGATGGCGGCGGGTCTTAGACTTTTCCGCGCGGAAGGTAGGCCCAAAGCAGTAAGTCTTGCCCACCGCCATGGCTGCCGCCTCGTTGTAAAGCTGGCCGGATTGGGTGAGGTATGCTTTATCGTCGAAGTAGTTCACCTCGAAGAGCGTCGTGGTGCCCTCGCAGGCCGAGGGTGTGAAGATGGGCGTGTCCACCAAGGTGAAGCCGCGGCCGTCGAAGAAGTCGCGCACGGCTTTGATGATCTCGTGGCGGACGCCCAGGATGGCGCGCTGGCGCAGGGACCGCAGCCAGAGATGGCGGTGGTCCATCAGGAATTCCGTGCCGTGCTCTTTAGGCGTAATGGGATAAGGGTCCTCGAGCGGGATCAACTGCTCGATCTCGAGGCCGGTCACATCCAACTCAAACCCGCCCGGAGCACGCTTGTCCGCGCGCACCTTACCGGTCACTCGCAGCGAGGATTCCTGGGTGAGGTTGCGCACCCGCTCGAAGACCTCCGGCGAGACTGCGCTCTTTACCACCACGCCCTGAATCAGGCCCGTGCCGTCGCGAAAAAGTGGAAACAACAGCTTGCCACTCTCCCTCAGGTTATAGAGCCACCCCTGCACAAGAACTTCCTGGCCCACGTGTTCGGGAACTTTGCGAATCTCAACGACGGGGATCAAGTGTACTCTCCTTACTTATCGAGTGATCGTGTGGTCCGGTGATCGGGTGACCAATAGGCCGTCAGAAGGAACGGCAGCAGAAAAGCCGCGGACCTCAAAAGCGGAGGTCTGCGCTACCCAGCTCCTAATTCATCGGATGATCGGGCGATCCGGTGATCAGGTGGGCGCAAGGCCGGACCGGGAATTGTTACGAAACGACATGGCCGTGTCGAAAGCTTTTGATCAGCCTGGCCGAGAGGCTGACCATACCCATAATCCAAAATCTACAGTTCCTCAAGCCGCGCCATCACCTCCGGAAGCCGCGTCAGGACGCCGGGATCGTGGCGCTCGCTATTCACCTCAAAAAGGACGGGAACCTGTATGTCCGCCGACCGGAAGTCGCGAATGGTCTGCGCCCAATCAATCTCCCCCTCGAAGGGCAGGAGGTGTTCGTCTTTTTCGCCATGATTGTCATGAAGGTGGATGGTGGCGATGCGTTCGCGGAGCGTCGCGAATGCCGCCTGAATGCCTCCCGTCAAATGCGCGTGGCCCGTATCAAAGCAGACTTTCAAGTCCAGGCGCGTGTACTGGAAAAACGTCACAATGCGCTCGGGGGCGCTTAGCTCGCTGGGAATATTCTCCAGCAAAATCTGGGCGCCCCGCTCTTTGGCGAAGATGTTCAGATGTTCGAGGGATGTGAAAGCGGCATCGAACTTGTTCAGATCGTACTGTTCATCGGGGACACCGAGGTGCAGAACGAGGTAACGAAAGGGGAGATGCTCGGCCACTTCAAGGGCACGCTTGATTTCATCCATGGAGGCGATTCGTGCCCGGCGCTCCAAGTTGGCAACGGAAATGAGCAGCCCTCCTGACCGTCCCCAATTCCAGTCGCTAAATAGGGGGGCGTGAAGAGAATGAAGAGTAACCGCATGGTCGCTGAACCAATGCGCCACATCCCGCACCTGGTTCAGATCGTGATAATCCAGATGCTGGCGGGCGGCCATGATTTCGAGATGATGGAGGCCGGCGGCCAGTATCTTGTCCAGGATATGGGAATTGAGCCTTTCCTCGGCAAACAGGGAGGTAGAGAGACCATAGATCATCAGTATCCGACCGCCTTTCCGTAGGCGCGCGGGTCAGCCGCACCAAACTTCCATCCCGTACGGGGAGCCACTTCGATCGCCTCGCAGTCTCCCATCCTATCGCGAAAATCAATTTGATAGCCGGCCTCCCCTAATTTCTGGATGGTGTCAGCCGAGAATCCGACCCGCTCGAGGATCAGCCAGTCGGGCATCCACTGGTGGTGGAAACGCGGGAAAGAGACAGCTTGGAGGATGTCCATCTTAAAGACCAGGGCGTTCAAAACCACCTGGAGAACGGTGTTGATGATCGTGCCTCCGCCCGGGGAGCCGAGAACCAAGCGGAGATTGCCGTCTTGAAGAACCATGGTCGGGGTCATACTGGAGAGGGGCCGCTTGTTCGGAGCGATGGCGTTCGCCTCACCTTGCACGAGGCCATACAAGTTAGGCGTGCCCGGCTTGGAGGCAAAGTCGTCCATCTCATCATTCAAGAGGAAGCCCGCACCCTCGACCGTGACCGCGCTTCCATAGCCGTTATTCAGGGTGTAGGTGTTGGCCACCGCGTTCCCCTCATCGTCCACCACGGAGTAGTGAGTGGTCTGCGAGCTTTCAGACGCCTGCGTATTACCTGCAGGGATGGGCGCCTCCGGCTTGGAATGCAGAATCTCCTCGCGCAAGGTCGCAGCATAGGCTTGACTGGTGAGCCGCGCCACAGGCACCGAAACGTAGTCGGCATCCCCCAAGTAAACAGCACGGTCAGCGTACGCGTGACGCATGGCCTCGATGATGAGATGCATCGACTCAAAGGAGTCAGGCAGCCCCAGGTCCAGCGGCTCGAGGATATTAAGCATTTCAATCAAGGCCACACCCCCGGAGCTCGGAGGGGGGACACTGAGAACCTCATAACCACGAAAATGGCCCTCCAGGGGCTGGCGCAGGATGGGATGGTAGCGGGCGAGGTCTTGCGCGGTGATGAGGCCATGATACTTTTGCATGGTGGCAACAATCGCCTGCGCCACCCGACCCGTATAAAACCCTTTCGCACCCTCCTGCGCGACGGCCTCAAGCGTTTTGGCGAGTTCCGGCTGCTTGAAAACTTCGCCCGGCTCGTAAAGGTGACCATCACGGAGGAAAATCTGGCGCGAAGCATCGAACTTCGAAAGGCGGTCACGGCCCGACCGGAGCGACTCGCTGAACTCGTAGCTGACCGTGAAGCCCTGCTCGGCAAGGCGGAATGCAGGGGCCATCACACGGGCCAGCCCCAGCCTCCCATATTTCTGCTCGCTCAGCGCAAGACCGGCCACCGTGCCAGGAACCCCGGCCGACAAAGCTCCGACAGTGCTGGCGTGGGGAACGACTTCCCCGTTCGAGGCGAGGTACATGTTCCTGGAAGCCGCCGCCGGTGCGGCCTCTCGGTAGTCCACTACAATGGCTTCGCCCTTGGCCAGGCGGATCAACATAAAGCCGCCCCCGCCAATATTCCCAGCCACCGGATAAGTGACGGCGAGAGCAAACCCTACCGCCACCGCGGCGTCCACAGCATTGCCCCCAGCGCGGAGCATTTCAACCCCCGCTTCGGATGCCAGAGGCTCGCTCGAGGCCACCATTCCATGCCGCGCCGCCACGGGACTGAATGAAAATGCCGAGAGGGCGCAGGTCAAGACAATAAGGGGCAGGAAGGGCTTTCTTTGCGAGGTGAAATACATAGTGCCTCGGCCGCGAATGCTAGACAGTGCCCGCAAACCTTCGGTACTCCGAGACCCTTGGGAGCATGTCCAGGGAACGCTCTTAATCACCCTACTCTAGGGGAAACCGCCGAGAGCGTCAAGGTGGAGGATTGTCAGGGTTTCGGCTCGACGCGATTCATCATCTCCTTGCGGATCAGGTCGGGATTATCAAGGGGTTCGCCGGGCTTGGCCTCGAGGCCCGGTTCCTTCACCTTGGCGGGGTCGAAAATTCGCGTGTCAGAAGGCAAGGCGGTGTACGGTGTGAAGTCTGGAGTGTTGGTGAACATATCGGAAAGGTCAGAGGCTGCGGCGTCGTACTGATTGATGAACGGCATGCCCAGAATCAAGTCAATCGTCTTGAGGATGCTCGCCATGCTGGTGTGGACGTGCGAGACGCCCGGCGTCGCATATGGGCTGATCGCCAGCAGCAGGCTGCGGTGAGCATCCACGTGGTCCTGGCCGTCCTGGGCGTCGTCTTCGGTTACGAAGATGGCCATGTCTTTCCAGAAGGGGCTATGAGAGAACAACTCCACCAGCTTGCC
>Ga0187808_10000254_pt1 | contig 15130 bp, 11 predicted proteins | sample NC_wetland_sal_i_5_FD_132427 | JGI IMG/M metagenome (GOLD analysis project Ga0187808, IMG submission 132427) | Wetland sediment microbial communities from Neuse River Estuary, North Carolina, USA - ASW_3 | ecosystem: Environmental > Aquatic > Freshwater > Wetlands > Sediment | place: USA: North...
ATCGCGTTCGAGGGCCGGATCCTGATCATCGGCTTCGCCAGCGGGCAGATCCCCTCGGCCGCGCTGAACCACGCGCTGATCAAGAACTACTCGATCGTGGGCCTGCACTGGGGCCTGTACCAGACCAAGGAGCCGCAGGCCATCAAGGACTGCCACGTGCGCCTGTCCAAGCTGGCCGCCGACGGCGCGATCCGCCCCCTGATCGGCTCGCGGCTGGGCCTGGACGAGGTCGCCGCCGGGGTGCAGCGGCTAGCCGACGGCGAGGTCGTCGGCCGGACCGTGTTCACGCCCTGATGACCGAGCCGATGCCCCGGTTCCCCGCCGGGTTCTACTGGGGAGTGTCCACCGCGTCGTACCAGATCGAGGGGGCGGTCGCGGAGGACGGCCGCGGCCCCTCGATCTGGGACACGTTCTGCCGGCGGCCCGGGGCGATCGCCGACGGCGCGACCGGTGACGTAGCCACCGATTCCTACCACCGCTGGCGCGAGGACGTCGCGTTGCTGGCCGGCCTCGGCGCCACCGGGTACCGGTTCTCGTTCGCCTGGCCACGGGTCCAGCCGGACGGGCGGGGCGCGGCCAACCGCGCTGGGCTCGATTACTACGACCGGCTTACCGACGCGCTGCTCGCCGCCGGTGTCACGCCGGTGCCGACCCTGTACCACTGGGATCTGCCGCAGCCCCTGGAAGATGAGGGCGGCTGGATGAACCGGGCGACCGCGGAGCGGTTCGCCGACTACGCCGCGATCGTGGCCGGGCGGCTGGCCGACCGGATCGGGCTGTGGATCACGCTCAACGAGCCGTTCATCGTGACCGCGCTCGGATACGCGTTCGGGCTGCACGCGCCCGGGCGGAGGCTGATGGTTGACGCGCTGCCCACGGCCCACCACCAGTTGCTCGGGCACGGCCTGGCCACCGCCGCGCTGCGGGCGGCCGGCGCGCGCCAGGTGATGATCACCAATCACTACACCCCGGTCTGGCCGTCATCGGAGTCGCCGGCCGACCAGGCGGCCGCGTGCGCCTACGACAACCTGCACAACCGGCTGTTTACCGACCCGGTCCTGCTCGGGCGCTACCCGGACCTTTCCGCGTACGGACTGGGCGCGGACGAGACGGGCGGGCTGGCCTGCGTGCGCGACGGAGACCTGGCCGTGATCTCGGCTCCGCTGGACGGCCTCGGGGCCAACTACTACGCGCCGACCGCGGTGGCCGCCCCGGCGGAGCCGCCGCTGCCCTTCCGGCTCGAGCCGATCACCGGGTACCCCGTCACCGCGTTCGGCTGGCCCGTGGTCCCGCAGGGCCTGAGCGAGACTCTTCAGATGCTCGCCGGGCGGTACGGCGCTGCGCTGCCGCCGGTGTACATCACCGAGAGCGGCTGCTCGAACGTGGACGCGGTGGCCGCCGACGGCACGGTGGATGACCAGTTCCGGATCGACTACGTGGACGCCCACCTGCGGGCCCTGCACGACGCGATGAGCGCCGGCGCCGACGTGCGCGGATACTTCCTGTGGACGCTCGCCGACAACTTCGAGTGGAACCAGGGGTTCAGCCAGCGCTTCGGCCTGGTCTACGTCGACCATGCCACCCAGGCCCGCACCCCCAAGAAGTCCTACGAGTGGTACCGCGGCGTTATAGCCCAGCAGCGCGCGTAGGTGCGTTCCCTATCCCCGCCGTGGAGCCGACCCGGAACGTGGGGACGCGCTGGGTCGCGTTCATCGCGCTCGCCAACCTCGGGCTGTACCTCGGGTACTTCGGGCCGCTGGAGGTGCTACTGCCCGATCAGGTCCAGGCGATCGCCGGGCCCGCGGGCAAGATCGCCGCGCTCGGCTGGGTGACCGGCGTCGGCGCGGCCGCGGCGCTCATCGCCAACCCGCTCGCCGGGGCGCTGTCGGACCGCACGACCGGACGGCTCGGGCGGCGGCACCCGTGGACGGTGGGCGGCGCGCTGGCGGGCGCCCTCGCGCTGGTCCTGCTGGCGGGCCAGCACACCATCGCCGGGGTCATCATCGCCTGGAGCCTGGCCCAGGTCGGCCTGAACGCGATGCAGGCCAGCATCGCGGCGGGCGTCCCCGACCACGTGCCGGTGCGGCAGCGCGGCGCGGTGTCGGGCTGGATCGGGATGCCGCAGATCATCGGCGTGGTGCTGGCCGTCGCGCTGGTCAGCCTGGCCGTCACGGGTAACGGCGGGTACGCGCTGATCGCCGCGCTCGTCGTGGCCTGCGCGCTGCCGTTCGCGCTGACCACGCCGGACCCGCCGCTAGCCCGGGCCGCCCGGCCGCCGTTCGCGTGGCGGTCGTTCGCCGCGTCGTTCTGGCTGAGCCCGCGGCAATACCCCGATTTCGGCTGGGCCTGGCTGACGCGGTTCACGATCAGCCTCGGCAACGCGATGGCCATCTTGTACCTGCTGTACTTCCTGCGCGACCGAATCCACTACCAACGGCTGTTCCCCGGGCACACCGCCGAGCAGGGCCTGCTCATCCTGGTCCTCATTTACAGTGCCGGGGTCGTCCTGACCACCGTCGCGGGCGGGATGATCTCGGACCGCACCGGCCGGCGCAAGCTCCCGGTGACGGTCTCGGGCCTGGTCATGGCGGTGCCCGCGGTCATGCTCGCGTTCTGGCCCTCGTGGCCGGTGGCCATCTCCTCGGCCGTGATCCTGGGCCTGGGGTACGGCGTGTACCTGTCGGTGGACCAGGCTCTGGTGACCCAGGTGCTGCCGTCCGCGGCCGGTCGCGCCAAGGACCTCGGCGTCCTGAGCATCGCCGGGTCCGCGCCCGCGGTGCTGGGCCCGGCGATCGCCGCGCCGCTGGTCAGCAGGTTCGGCGGGTACCCGACCCTGTTCCTGACGGTCGCCGCGCTGGTCGTGCTCAGCTCGGCGCTGGTCTGGAAGATCCGCTCGGTGCCCTGAGTCAGGAGGCGTTCAGCGCCCAGGCGTTGGGATAGACGAACGCCTGCGTGGTGTTGTTCCGCACCTCCGAGATCACCGTGAAGTGCCCGTCCACGGGCTGGGAGAGCACGAGCATCGTCGTGACGAGATCGGTAGGCGCCGCGGCACAGCTCGGGATGCAGCTGTCGATGTCGGAGGTGCCGGAACCAATCGCCCTCGTGGCCGTCCAGGAGGACCAGGTGATGCCCGTCACGATGTTCCCGGCGTCGGCGCTGAAGTCGATCTCCTTCGGCTTGCTGCCGCGGTAGTTGCCCGCGACCAGGAGCGGCAACGTCGCCGGGGCCGGCGTGCCCGACGCGGTGCGGGTGGCGGCTTGCGTGCCCGCCGTGGTGGAGGCCCCCGTGCCACCGCCGTTCGGCTTATTGTGGTGTCCGGCCAGGGCGAGGCCGATCGCCGTACCGCCCGCGGCCACCACCAGCGCCAGGATCAGGGCGACGATCCCCGTGCGCCGGCGGCCACCGCGCTTCGGGGGACGGCTGACCGGGCTCGGCTGGGGGGGCCAGTTCTGCGGGGGCCGGCGCGGCCCGGGCCGGGGCGGCTGGGTCGCCAGGAAGGCCGCGGGGATCGGGGTCTCCGCCGTCGGCTCGAAGGCCGGCTCCACCAAAGGCTCCGGGGCCGGGGTCCGGGCGGGCGGGGCGGCCGGGGTCCGGGCGGGCGGGGCGGCCGGGGCCGGCTCGGGCGCCGTCCAGGTCCGCGCGAGGATCGTCTGGGTGGCGTGGACGGGCTGGGCGGACGTCTTGGTCAGGCTGTCCAGCAGTTCGCGCGCGCTGGGCCGGTTCCCGGGCTCCTTGGCCAGGGTCACCGCGACCAGCGGGCGTACCTCGGCCGGCACCGAGATCAGGTCGGGCGCGGCGTGCAGGATCCGGAACATGATGGACTCGGGGGTCCCGGTGCCGAAGGGGGGCTGCCCGCTGGCCGCGTAGACGATGGTCACCCCCCAGGCGAAGATGTCAACCGCCATGCCGCTCCGCCCGCCCGTGATCAGCTCGGGCGCCTGGAATCCGGTCGAGCCGATGGTCACTCCCGGCCTGGTCAGCGAGGTCGCGTCCTGGGCCTGGGCGATCCCGAAGTCGATCACCTTCGGGCCGGTCCTGGTCAGGAGCACGTTGGACGGCTTGAGGTCCCGGTGCACGATCCCGGCCCCGTGGATCGCGGTCAGCGCCTCCGCGAGCCCGACGGCCAGGCCGTACAGCATCGGGGCGTCGAGGGCGCCACGGGCCTCGATGTACTCGGCGAGCGACGGCCCGTCGGCGTACTCGGTGACCAGGAACGGCCGGGCGGAGGTGGTGTCGGCCTCGATGACCCGCACCGTGCACACGCCCTCGACCCGGACCAGCGCGGCCACCTCCCGGCCGAACCGGGTCCGGAACTCCCGGTCTTCGGCCAACTGGGGGCGCAGCACCTTCACCGCGACCGGCCGGCCGTCCTCGGCCGCGCCGAGGTACACGACGCCCATCCCGCCGGAGCCCAGCCGCGCAGACAGCCGGTACCGTCCGACCTGCCTGGGGTCGCTCTCTAGCAGAGGCTCGCGCGCCAACCAGATCCCCCTCGCCGCTGTACCGGTGGTATGCGCGCCACCCTATATGGCTCACAGGGAGATGTCGGCGGACACTTCCAGGACCCGGCCGGTGAGGTCGCGGGCCTCGTCGGACAGTAGGAACGCGACCCGGTCCGCGACCTCCGCGGCGCGGCCGAAGCGGCGCAGGATGATCGTCTCGGTCAGGGTGTTGCGGGTCGACTCGGGCACGATGGCGGTGGTGTCCTTCACGGTGACGGCCGGGGCTATGGCGTTGGCGCGGATGCCGAACCGGCTGGTCGTGGCGGCCAGCTCCCTGGTGAACCCGACGATCCCGGACCTGGCCGCCGGGTAGCCGCCCCAGGGGGCGTGGGCGTACACGCCGAATACCGAGGAGACTATGACGATCCGGCCCGATTGCCGTCTCATCATGGCGAACAGGGTGGCGCGGCACAGGTGGAACACCCCGTCCAGGGTGGTGTCGACGACCGGGTGCCAGTCGGCGTCGTCCAGCCGGGTCAGCGGCTGGTCCCTGGTGATCCCGGCGCAGCTGACCACGGCCTCGACCGGCCCGAACTCCTCCTCGACCTGTCGCGCCCAGGAGGTGACCTCGTCACCGTCGGTCACGTCCAGTTGCAGCGCGAGCACCCGCACGCCCAGTTCGGACGCGGCCTTTTCCACCTCCAGGGCACGCTGCTCGTCCTCGTAGTGGCAGAAGCTGATGTCCCAGCCGTCCGCGGCCAGCCGGCAGACCGTGGCCGCGCCGATGCCGCGGGAGCCAGCGCTGACCATGGCGACACGGCCGTAACCCTGGCTCAACGATTCACCCTTCCAAACCCGAGAACCACGGTCACGCCCGCGCCCCCGTGGTGACACACAGTTAACAGCTTCGTTAATGGAAGGTGAACTACATCCGGGCCGCGGCGTGTCGGCGCGGCGTGCCCTAGGCTGGCCAGACGTGGACCAGCTAACCGAGGCCGGAGCGGAGGCGGCGCGGCTCGCCGCCGACCTGATCAGGATCGATACGACGAACCGGGGCGGCGGGGACGCCAACGAGCGCCCGGCCGCCGAGTACGTCGCGGCGCGACTGGCCGAGGCGGGCGCCGATCCGGTGCTGCTCGAGTCCGCGCCGGGGCGCGCGAACGTGGTGGCGCGGGTCAGCGGCAGCGACCCGGGCGAGCCGGCCCTGCTGCTGCACGGTCACCTCGATGTGGTTCCGGCGGACCCGGCGTCCTGGTCGGTGCACCCGTTCTCCGGCGAGATCCGCGACGGAGTGCTGTGGGGCCGGGGCGCGGTCGACATGAAGAACGCGGATGCGGTGCTGCTCGCGGTGGTCCGCCTGTGGGCGCGCACCGGCCGCCGCCCGCGGCGCGACGTGGTGCTCGCGTTCACCGCGGACGAGGAAGACACTACGGCGTTCGGATCACAGTGGCTGGTGGAGCGGCATCCCGGGCTGTTCGACGGGTGCACCGAGGCGATCGGCGAGTCGGGGGCGTTCACGTTCCACACCGGGGACGGCCAGCGGCTCTACCCGGTCGCCTCGGCCGAGCGGGGTACCGCCTGGATGAAGCTGACGGCGCGGGGCCGGGCCGGTCACGGGGCCAAGCCCAATCCCGAGAACGCGGTGGTCCGGCTGAGCGCCGCGATGGCGCGGATCGGGGCTTACGACTGGCCGGTCAGGCTGATCCCCACCGTGCGCGCCGCGATCGACGCCATCGCCGCGGCGTCCGGCCGGGCGGCGCCGCCCGGGGACGTTGGGGCCGAAGAACTGCTGGCCGGGCTCGGCCCGGCGGCCGCCCTGGTGGCCGGGACGATCCGCAACAGCGCCAACCCGACCATGGTGCAGGCGGGCTACAAGATCAACGTGATCCCCGACCAGGCGATCGGCTACGTGGACGGCCGGGTCCTCCCCGGCGCCGGGGATGAGTTCGTGGCCACCATGAACGAGCTCATCGGAGCCGATGTGGCCTGGGAGTACGTCTACGAGGGGGTCTCCTTGGAGGCCCCGCTCGACGCCCCGGTCGTGGCTCTTATGGCCCGTGCGCTGCTCGCGGAGGACCCGGGCTCGGTCGTCGTGCCCTACTGCATGAGCGGCGCCACCGACGCCAAGGCCTTTGCCCGGCTAGGGATGGCCTGCTACGGCTTCACGCCCCTGGTGCTGCCCGAGGGCTACGACTACTACGCGATGTTCCACGGCACCGACGAGCGCATCCCGCTGTCGGCCCTCGACTCCGGGGTCCGGATCATGGACCAGTTCCTGACCGGCCCCTGACGCTACCCCCCGAGCAGGAAACGCACCCGGTCCTGGCCGAGGGCCAGCAGCAGCGTCGGCAACCGCGGGCCGGTGTCCTTGGCGATCAGCAGCTGGTACAGCAGGATGAACCACTCGCGCTGGGCGGCCTTCAGCTCCGGCGTGGGCGGTGCGGAGATCGGCAGGCCGCGCTGCAGCTTGGGGACGCCGTACAGCAAGGTCGTCAGGCCGTCCAGGGACCAGTCGGCGGCCATGCCGTCGATCAGCAGCTTGAGGGCGCCGCGCTCCTCGTCGGTCAGGGCGGCGAGCCGGACCGGGTCGGGGTGCTCGCGGACCTGGGTCCGGTCCTCCGGCGCGACGTACCCGGCGACCCAGGCCTGCGCGCAGTCCAGCCGGGGCCGTACCTCGTCCAGGTCGTCGACCGGGTCGTCGGCGGTCAGGTCCCGGACGATCCGCAGGATCTGCGCCTGGTCGCCGGCCGTGATGTCGGCGACCGAGGCCAGGGTGCGGAAGGGCAGCGGGCGCGGCGTGACCGGGAGCGGCCCCTCGGCCGGGCCGGAGGCGCGGGCGAAGATCGCCTGGGCGGCCGGGTCGGCGTTGCCCTCCGCGACCCGTCGCGTCAGGGCGTCCCACTCGTCGTAGACCCGGCCGACCTCGGCGTCGAAGGCCAGCGTGATGGACTGCTCGGGACGCCGGCGCGCGTAGAGCCAGCGCACCAGCGGGGCCTCCAAGATCTCCAGCGCGTCGGCGGGGGTCGGCGCGCCGCCGCGGGAACTGCTCATCTTCGCCGACCCCGACGTACCGACGAAGGAGTACGCGAAGTGCAGCGGCGCCTCGCCCCCGAAAATCTCCGACACCAACTCCGCGCCGACCGTGAAGCTGGAGCCGGGCGTGGAGTGGTCTACGCCCGCGGGCTCGAACGTCACCTGCTCGTACGCCCACCGCATGGGCCAGTCGACCTTCCACACCAGCTTCCCGGCCACGTGCGCGATGGGGGTAGGGCCTTCCCGAACGCCGCACGCGCAGGTGTAGGTGATCTCCGTGGTCTCGTCGTCGAAGCCCGTCACGGTGGTGTCGTCGCGCCCGCAGGCCGCGCAGTAGGGCCGGAACGGGTAGTAGGCTCCCGGCCGGGGCTCGTCGTCGTCCGGGTCAGGGTCGGGGTCGTGGTCGGCCGCGCGCCTGGTGCGGTACCTGCCCAGGACCGCGTCGATGTCGGCCCGGCGCCGCATCGCGGTCACGATCTGCGCCGCGTACGCCCCGCCGGTGTACATCTCGGTCTGGCTGATCTCGGTGACCTGGACCCCCAGGCGGTCCAGCGACTCGCGCAACGGCTCCTTGAAGTGCTCGGCCCAGCTCTCGTGCTCCCCGCAGGGATCCGGTACCGAGCTCAGCGGGCGGCCGACGTACTCGGCGAACTCCTCGCCGAAGCCGGCCGGGACCCGGCGGAAGCGGTCGTAGTCGTCCCAGGACAGGATGTGGCGGCAGGGTGCGCCCTCGCGCCGGACCTCGTCGGCGACCAGGTGCGGGACCATCAGTTCGCGCAGGTTCCCTAGGTGCACGCGGCCGGACGGGCTGATCCCGGACGCGCAGGTCGGGGTCTCGCCGGGGTTCCTGCGCTCCCCCTCGGCGCGCACCAGCCCGGCGGTGCGCACCACCCAGTCGTCCGCCGGAGCCACGAGACGGCCACCTCCCGGGCACAGCGTACAAGGAGTTGCCGCGCGGCGGGCCGGCCGGTGGTGGCCGGCCCGCCGGGCAGGGGACTGCGTGCTAGGAGCCGATCGTGTACTCGTAGGGGATCGAGGCCAGCTCGTCGCCAGCCAGCTGGCTGTAGACGGCGGTGGGCAGGCCGGTGTCGTAGGTGTCGACGTACAGATCGCCGGTCACGACCGTTCCGGACGAGCCCGACGGCGTGATCGTGACGTTGATCGTGGCAGAAGCGCCCGGAGCGATGACGATCGGCGCGAACGACGAGAGCACCGACGGGCCGTCGACCGCTCCCAGCCACAGGTCGCCCGGCGCCGACGTCACGGTCGTGTCGAACGGCCGGATCTGCGCGGTCATCGAGATGCTGGCCGTGCCGGCTGGCGCCGGGCCTGGATACGGTCCGCACTCGCTCGGCGCGGCGAACCAGATGCCGCTCGTGACCGTCCCATTAACCGGGTTGTAGGAAGCCGACTCGGAGTCCGAGCAGAGCGGGCCGGGGCCGCTGCTCGCGCTGCCGATGTCGGGGTCGCCGATGGCGTCGCCCCAGTCGAACATGGCCGGCAGCGACGAGACCTGCGAGGCCGCGGCGCTGGAGGTCTGCGTCGGGACGAGCCATTCCGGGTCCCCCCCGGTGTTCGGCAGCGTCACGCTGTTCGAGGTGAACGAGGCCAGCGACACCGACTCCGACCCGGTGAGCCGGGGGTCGATGAAGACGTCCTCCGGTGCGGCGCCGTTGTTGGTGATCGTGACCGGGACCGTTATCGGCGTGCCCGCCGGCAGCGTCGTGCTGGCGCTGTCCGGCAGGCCGGCGGCGCTGACGTTCACGCCGTTGAACGCGATGTTACCGGTGTACGGCTCGGACACCTCGTTCCCGACCACGGGCTCCCCGAACGCGACGATCAGCGTCCAGGTGCCGGCCACCGGGTCGAGCGTGTAGGCGGTCAGCGAGGTCTGGCTGGTCGTGCTACCGGTGGAGGCATCGAACACCGTGTTCTGGCCGTAGCCGAGGGTGTCGCCGTCCGGACCGACCAGGTAGGCGCCCACCGGGTCGCCCGGGTCGTTGGCGAGGTTCACGTTGGCGGTGATGTTCGTGACCCCGGAGGGGACGGTGAACTCGTAGTACTCTTCCTGGCCCTCGCCGAGATCCCGCCCGTTACCGCCGGTCAGCGTGCCGCTGAACGTACCGCCGCCGGCCACGTTGACCAGGCTGCGCAGCGTCACCGGAACCGACGTGGTGGCGCCGCCCGAGCTGACCTCGATCGACCCGGCCGCGTCGCCGGGCGAGGACGGGGTGGTCGCGCTGACGGTGAACGTCCGGCTCTGGCCCGGGAACAGCAGCATGGTGCTCGGCGACACCGAGGCGAACGACGCGAACTGCTCGGTGGCCACCCGCCACGGGACGGTACCGTTCGTCCCGCCGTCGGCGGCCACGTCACCGAAGATGACACCGGTCCAGGTGCCCGGGGTCGGGGATCGCACGTCCACGCTGCCGAAGTTCCCCGGTCCTTGCGGTAGCGAGTGCGCGGCGAACCGGCCGAGCGGGTCGACCAGGATCAGCCGGACCCGGGCATTCTGCCCGATTTCGCACCCTACGTCGAGGCAGGACACGGGGTTGCCCGGCCAGGCGATCGAGGCGGCCAGCCGTTGCTGCCCGGGCGGCACGGTGAAGTGGAAGACGCTGTAGTTGTTCTCCAGCCCCCCGTAGTTCACGAACTGAGGGCTGGTGGAGTCGTTCAGCGTGACGCTGCCGGTCTGCACGTTCTGGTCCGGCCCGAAGCTCCGGCCGCTCAGCTGCACGACCTCGGGCAGCTCGCTGGTGTTCGTGACCGTGTCCGACAAGCTCTGGCTGCTGCCGGGGGTGCCGACCGCGTTCAGCTGGCTGCTGGACAGCAGCAGGGAGTTGCTCAAGCCGGCCAGGGAGAAGCCGGAGTTGATGGACTCGGCCAGCTTGACCGCCTTGTAGACGTTCAGCAGGCCCGCGCCCTGCTCGGTCGCGGGGACGCCGAGGTCGGTGGCGGTGCTGAGCAGGATCTGCTTGACCAGGGCGGGTGTCGGGGTGGCGCCGCCGTGGGTCTGCCGGTAGGCCTGGATGACGTCGGCCGCGGCGCCCGCCACGAACGGCGAGGACTCGCTGGTGCCGCCGACCGGCTCGATGTCGGAGGACTGGCCCAGGAGGTTGACGCACCCGGCGTAGGTCGAGCTCGCGTCGCAGGAGCCGAAGGTGTCGTCACCCGGCGCGACCAGGTCGACCGTGCCGCCGGTCTCGTCGAACCCGCCCGAGCTCAGCGAGCTGATGTTGTCGCTGATCCAGCCGGTCGTGGCGAAGTACCGGGCGGCGGCGTAGTTGGTCTGCGCGTAATACTGGAACTGCGTCGTGGCGCCGACCGAGATGACGTTCGGGTCGGTCGCCGGCGAGCCGATAGTGTTGGCCGAACCGGCGTCGCCGGTGGAGACGGTGACCACCACACCCGCCGCGACGGCCGCGTCGTCGAACTGCTTGGTCACGTCCAGCGCGGTGACGTCAGGGAACGGGTTGCTGCCGAACGACTCGTTGAGCACGTTGACGTGATCGGTCTGGACCGCGTAGTTGATCGCCTGCAGGAAGTTCGACTCGGTGGTGTCCACGGCGGTGCCGGAGAACACGTCCAGGCCGACCAGGCTGGCGCCGGGGGCCACGCCCTGGATCCGGATGTTGCAGGCCGACGGGTCGGGCTGGGCCGAGAAGCCGCTCACGTTGTAGACCTGGATGCCCTGGCCTGCGATCGTGTTGGAGTCGAGGAAGGCCTCGTCGCCACTGGTCGGCGCCCCGGGGCCGGTGCCGGTGAAGTCCTGGTAGTCGCCGCCGGTGGCCGGGTCGAACACCGACGTGCCGGTGGACCGGATGAAGTTCACGTTATTCGGGTCCACGCCGTCCGCGACCCAGGCCACCTTGACGCCCGCTCCGGTGATGCCGAGGGAGCGCGCCGTGGGCTGGAAGGGGTTATCCGAGGCGGTCCCCGTCAGCGACAGCCCTTCGGGAGCGAGCTGAACCTGGCCGTTCGGGCCGCAGGCGCCGGGGATCACGTTGGGCGTCAGCGACGTGCTGCTGGCCGGGGTGGTCGCGGACCCTCCGATCTGGGCTCCCTGGATCTCCACGTCCGGGATGACCTCCGCGACCGACGGGTTCGCGGCCAGTTGCGCCTCCTCGCCGGCCGAGACCGTCGCCGCGACCGCGTCGACGAGCCGGTACGGCTGGATGTGGGCGGCGTGCACCTGGTTCAGCTGGCTGATCAGCGGCTGCTGATAGGAGGCGATCTGCGACGCGCGCGTGACCGCCGCCTGGCTGCCTACGGGCGCCTGGGCAACCTGGCTTTTCATGATCACGATGACGGGCTGGTTCACGTTCTGGGACAGCTGCGCGGCCAGCGCGGACGACAGCACGTCCTGAGCCGCGCTGCCGGCCGTGGGCGCGGCGTTAGCCGCGACCGCCGCGAAGCCTTGACCGGCCACCAGGCCTGATGCGGCCACCGCCGCGATGAGAATTGATCGTGCCCTGTTCCTGTTTCTGCGCATGCTCGCCTCATCCACTGAGCGGAGTTGTGTGGGGCGGCCGCGTGCCTGGGACTTGCACCCCCCTTAATCGCGATCCGGGCCAGGCTCGCGACTGGATGCGGGACTCTGCGGAAGTCCCAAGGGCCAGAATGTGCGGGTTTAGTAACATTACGGACACGGAATGGTCTTTTTTTGTCGCCTTTGTTAGCGTTTTGTTACGTTAACCCATTGGTCACCGTTTGTCCCCCTGGTGTTAAACAATTACTGAGGGTGACGACGCGGGCCCGGCGGCCAGACGGGGAGGGGAACCACCGCTCGTTCGGCTGAAGAATTGTGCTGTCAGGGACGGGACCTCAATGGCCGAGCGCGGCGGGAATGACCACCGCCGCCAGGACGGCCAGCAGTACGAGGATGATCAGGGCCATGAACACGTCGGTGCCGGGGTCCGGCGCCGTATGCCGTCCGCCCATGCTGCTCTCCCTCGGCGCCATGGCAGCGCCAGCAGGGTCAGTTTAGCGGGGATACCCTGCAGCGATAGCCGTCGCCCCGGGGCCTGCGGAGGCCGACCGCGCCTTCCTGTTGCGGCGCGACCGTAAGGTTTAACGTTGTCAGGTATGACGCCTCCGTCCCCACCGCACGAGGGCACCTTCATGGGCAGGTCATGGCACCTGCACCTCGACCGGAGGCGCATGGTGGTACTCGGCGTGGGCGGGGCATTCCTCGTCATCGCCATCGTGTTCGGCGCGCTGGCCTACTTCCAGACCATCCCTACGCCGGCCGGCTCTACGAATATCTCCGTTCCGGTGACCACCGCGGTCACCGTGTCTGCGCCGCCAGCTAGTTCTCCGGCCGCCGGGGAGACCGGTCCTCCCGGCCCCATCACTTCCGCGGTGGTCACGATCACCGCGACCAGGACCGTCAGCGTGCCCCAGGCCTCCGCTGGATCCAGCCTCGGTGCGATCGAATCGGGCGCCTCCACGCTCTCCACGGTGGTCGCCGCGGCCTGTGCGGTCATCGCCCTGCGCCCGCGGGGGCGAGGCGGCCCGCCGGCCCCGCCCGCCCCGGCCGCCGCGGCCGATGCCCCGGTTAGTACCCCCAGCGCCTGAGCAGGCGCGGCTACAGGGCCGGGGTAAAGGGGATGACCTGGGCTCCGAGCGCGCGGCGGGCCTTGTCGTCGTCGTCGACGCAGAGCACGGCCAGGAACAGGTCGTCGGAGACGCGGACGGGCAGCAGCAGGTCGGCGTTGACGCCCGCGTCGGCGAGCTTACGGAAGGTGGCCCCACCGGTGCCGGGCTGGTTCTCCATCCGGATGGTCAGCGCGGGGCGGATGGTGTACGGGATGCCGACGTGCTGCAGCGCGGTCTCGGCGCTGGCCTCGTCGTCGGCGATGAACACGACGGTCGCGCCGTCGCCGTGGGCCGTCGCGGACAAGAGCAGGTTGACACCGCGGCTGGCCATCGCCTCGCAGAGCCGGGCCAGCTCACCGGGCTGGTTCTTCACATCCACCGTGAACACGCTCATGGGTGCGCCCTTCCCTGCGGCCTTGATCACCACGATCTCACCGGCCGGGCGTCGCGGCCAGTGCGATCAGCTTCGCCAGGCGAACTGATCCCGCCAGTCGACGTAGGCGTAGTAGTTCGGCCAGGCACCTGAGAACAGCCTGCCCACGGCTTGTATGGCCCTGGCCGAGCCCGCGAAGGGGTTGATGAACCACAGCCCGTCGTCGCGGACGTACATCAGGAGCTTGCCGTTTGACGACCAGGTCGGATCCGCGATAGCGGTACCCGCATGGGAGATCGGGTGCGCCTGGCCGCCCGGGACGTACAGCCACAGGCTGCGGGTCGCGTACCAGGCCGCGATGGACTTCTGGTCGAACGCCTGCGCGCGCGAGAGGGCGGCGGAGGCGTGCACGAAGGCCAGGGCCGGCCCGGCCGGGGAGAGCGCGGGGTCGAGGTTGGTCGCACGCGGCACCCCGCCGGGCAATCCGGTGCATCCGCCGGCCGGGGCGCACAGCAGGATCGTCTTGTCATCCCACAGCACGCGGTCGCCGCCGTTGTCGACGGCGACGAGCTTTTGCGCCGGGCTGGTGGCCAGGAACGGCGGGAACAGCAGGGTGAACCCCAGCGTCGCAGGGCGCCCGCCTTCCAGTGGGAAGGAGAGCAGCGACTGGCCGTCCGCGGCGAGCGAGGCCGAGCCCTGCTCGTCGGCCCAGGCCATCAGTCCTTGGCCATCGGGCCACCAGCCGGCGACGAGGAGCGCGGCCTGGCTCGAGCTGCGCCGCGTTATAGGCGTGCCGCCCGATGCGGGGATGGTCTCCAGCTTGCTGCCGTAGAAGCCGCGCTGCGGGTTGGACAGGATCACGGTGAAGGCGAGCTGCCGGCCGTCCGGCGACCAGACCGCCGGCCCGGTGACGCCGGGCACCAGGTGCGGCGTTGCGCCGGGCCGTAGCTCGCACAGCCAGGAGCGCCCGCTGGCCGGGTTCGTCACCGTGGCCGCCAGCACGTCGGTGACCGGGGACCAGGAGAATGGGCCGGCGTTGGCCAGCACCGGGCGGGCCGCGCTTCCGTTGTTGTGAGCCAGCCACAGCGTGCCCATGGGGTCGGAAACGACGGGGTACGGGGACGGCGGGACGACGAGGAAGGCCAGCCAGCGCCCGTCGGGCGACCACGCGGGCGCGGTGGCCCCGGTGGGTGCGGCCACTTCGTGCAGCGTGGCCGGGCGTCCGGCGACCGAGCCGTCCAGCACGTACAGCCGTCCCGACGACACGAAGGCGAGCTGGCCCCGGCCGGCGAAGGCCGCGGTGCCCACGGTGGGCTTCGGCGCCGGGGAGACAGCCCCTGCTGGCCTTGCGACGGAACAGGCCTCCCCGCCCGGCGCTCCGGAGGCCGCGGCCCGCGTGGCGGCGGCCGGCGACGATGCCACGTGGTCTGGTCTGGATGAGGGTGAGCCGCAGCCTGCGAGGACGACTCCCGCGACAACCGCGACGACCGTCAGTGATCTACGCACGTACATCAGACGCGGCCACCGCGGCGGGGGTTGGCCCGGTAGCGCGAGGGCTCACTGCGGGACCACTCGAATACCTTGTGCTCACCGGTTCGCGGATGCTCTGCGTGACTGGCGGCGGCGGGGCTCGGCGCGACTGGCGGCGACGTTTGGCACCGCGACAACCGCAGGTAAGTCAGTC
>Ga0187808_10000255_pt1 | contig 15122 bp, 13 predicted proteins | sample NC_wetland_sal_i_5_FD_132427 | JGI IMG/M metagenome (GOLD analysis project Ga0187808, IMG submission 132427) | Wetland sediment microbial communities from Neuse River Estuary, North Carolina, USA - ASW_3 | ecosystem: Environmental > Aquatic > Freshwater > Wetlands > Sediment | place: USA: North...
AGGCAGACCGCCATCGCCAGCCCGAGCGCGTGCTGGACCGCGGCGACCCCGGCCAGCCCGCCCGCCAGCCCGCCGCCCGCCAGCCCGCCGTCGGCGAGCAGGACCGGGCGCAGCAGCAGGTAGCTGTACCCGAGCGGGTCCAGTCCGCGCTGGTCGGCGCCGAGGTAGCGGGCCGAGTCGAGGTAGACGAGCGCGGGCTGGTAAGCGACCAGGGCGGCAACGCGCAACGCGAGTCCGGCCGCCAGCACAACGCCGAACGCCCAGTGCCGCCTCGTGATCACCAGGGCATCGTAGATCGCCGTACCCCCACATCGTCACCTCCCGCCTCGCTTCTCGCCCGCTCGCCGTTCTCCACTCCCCCTGGTTTTGTCGGTGGCGGTTTCTACCATCGGGCCATGGACCCGCCGTTTTCCCTTGGCTGCCGTACCTGCCAGGTGTGCCTGGGACCGGTGCACGCGGGCTTCGCGCGGTGCTACCAATGCGACCTGGCCAAAAGCGAGGCTGGCGACTTGCTCGCCGATGCCGTCGTGCCCGTCGGGTACGCGGTCAAGGGTGAGCAGCTGGCCACCGACCTGCGGGTGTACAAGTCCGACCGGGATGGCGCGGCGGACGCGGCGCAGCGGCTCCGGTCGATGCTCGCCGCCTTCCTGCGCGACCAGGGCTCCGGCCTGTGGCGGGCGGCGGGCATGGCCGCGGCGCCGTCCGCCGTCGCCGTCGTGCCGAGCGGGCGAGGCAGACCAGGCGCGCACCCGCTGACCGGCATCGTGGCGTCGTGCGTGGACCTGCCGGTGACTCGGCTGGCCGTCCGGCTGCCTGCCCAGCCGTGCCGGCGGGGGATCAGTCTCGGTTGGCTCAGCGTTGAGGTCCTCGCTGCCGGGGCGGACGTGCTGCTCGTGGACGACACCTGGGTCTCGGGCGGCAGCGCCCAGTCGGCCGCGGCCGCGCTCAAGCTGGCCGGCGCGCGCACGGTGGCGCTCGTGGTGCTCGGGCGCCATGTGGACCCGGCCGATCCGAGGTCGGCCGAACTGCTGCGCGCGCTGCGGTCGGCGGCCTAATCCGCGTGCAGGATCACGCCACGAATGATCTTTCGGTCGTCTAGGTCCTGGTAGCCCTGGTTGATCTCGTCGAGACGGTACCGCCTGGTGATGAGCTCGTCGAGCTTGAGCTGCCCTTCTCGGTACAGGCGCAGCAGCCTTGGGATGTCATACAGCGGGTGGACTGCGCGGTGCTGACCGTACGGCGTCGTGGCCGGCCATAGGCTTATATGTCATGGTGGTCAAGACGAAACAGCCCGAGACGCAGACCGCTCTGGTGCGCCGGGCGCGGAAGATCAACAGGGTGCTGGCCGAGACCTATCCCGACGCCCACATCGAGCTTGACTTCCAGAATCCGTTCCAGCTCGTCGTCGCCACGGTGCTGTCGGCCCAGACGACGGATAAGCGGGTCAACCTGACGACCCCCGTGCTGTTCGCCAAGTACCCGACGCCCGAGGACCTGGCCGCCGCCAATCCCGAAGACGTGGAGGAGATCCTCAAGCCCACGGGGTTCTTCCGGGCCAAGACGAAGTCCGTGATGGGTCTGTCCGCGGAGCTGCGCGATCGTTTCGGCGGCGAGGTGCCGCGGAAGCTGGAAGATATGGTCACGCTGCCCGGCGTGGGCCGCAAGACCGCGAACGTGGTCCTCGGGAACGCGTACGGGATCCCGGGCATCACGGTGGACACGCACTTCGGGCGGCTGTCCCGCCGGTTCGGGTGGACGTCGAGCGATGATCCGGTCAAGGTGGAGGCCGAAGTGGGCGCGCTCTTCCCGAAGTCGGAATGGGTGATGCTCTCGCACCGGCTGATCTGGCATGGCCGGCGCATCTGCCACGCCCGCAAGCCCGCTTGCGGCGCCTGCCCGGTGGCGGACTGGTGCCCGTCGTTCGGGCTGGGTCCCACGGACGCGGCGACCGCCGCCAAGCTGGTCAAGGATGGCCCGTTCTCGTGACGACGAGCGACCGAGCTACTACCGCCCCTTCCTGGCTGACCGACCTCGCCGCCGCCGCGGCCGCGATGGACGTGCCGCGCGTCATGCGCCCGCCCGCGCTGGGCGGCCGTCGGTCCGCCGTGCTGGTCCTTTTCGGCGACGGCCCCGACCTGCTCTTCATCCAGCGCAGTGAGGGGCTGCGGCGGCACGCGGGGCAGCCTGCCTTCCCCGGCGGCGCCATCGAGGCCGGCGACGAAGGCCCGGTCGGCGCGGCGCTACGGGAGGCCGCCGAGGAAACCGGCCTGGACCCGGCCGGCGTCGAGGTGCTCGGCACCATGCCCGAGCTGTACATCACCCGCAGCGGGTTCCGCGTGGTGCCGGTGCTCGCCTGGTGGCGTGAGCCAACCGCGGTCCGGCCGGTCGACATCGGGGAAGTGGCCGCGGTCGAGCGGGTCCCGGTGGCCGCCCTCGCCGACCCGCGATGCCGGGTCACGCTCCGGCACCCCAGCGGACGCACCGGCCCCGCCTTCCGCATCGGCTCCATGCTGATCTGGGGTTTTACGGCGCTCCTGGTCGACCGCCTGCTCGCCCTGGCCGGCTGGGAGCGCCCCTGGGACGTCGCCGCCGTCGCCGAACTCCCCGAGGGCGCCGCCTGACCCGCCCAAGGGCCTCGTGCCATCAACATGGATCACTTTCCAGGCCAGAGCATGGAAACCGATCCACTCAAAGCGCGGGGACCGGGTTATCCACAGGCTCGAGGTTGGAGCTGGCGCGCCCGGTCGCCCCGGGGAGCAGCAGGTGGACGTCGCCGAACTCGTGCCACAGGTAGCCGCCGGCCAGCGCTTCGTTGTAGCACTCCCGCAGCAGGTTCTTGCCGTGGAAGGCGGCGAGCATCCACAGGTGGGTTGAGCGTGGCTCATGCAGGCCGGTGAGCAAGCCGTCCACCACCCGAAGGCCGGTCTCCGGGGTGACCACATGCGACGTCCAGCCGGCCTTCGCCTCGACCCGAGGCCCGGCAAGCCCGGCAAGCCCGGCCGTCCCGGCGGTCCCGGCGACAGCGGCTGTCTCCAAGGCGCGCACGACGGTGGTGCCCGCCGCGATGACCCGGCCTCCGGACTGCCTGGTCAGGTTCACCAAGCGGGCGGTGGCGGGCGGGACGTCGTACTGCTCCTGGTACGGATCCTCGTCCGACTCCAGCGACGAGACCCCACAGTGCAGCGTGACCGGCGCGATCGTCACTCCGCGCGCCGCGAGTTCGGTCACGACGGCCGGCGTGAACGGCCGCGCCGCGCTGGGCATCTCGGCGCTTCCCGGCCAGCGGCCAAACACCGTCTGGTACGCGCCCAGCGGCCAGCGCCCCGTCGCGTACGAGTAGCGAATCGGCTCGCCGTGCCGCAGCAGGTATGGCACCACGGCCGTGGACAGCCGGGCCCGCCACAGCCGGGCGCCAGCCTGCCCGGTCAGGGTGAGCCGCGCGCCTCCCGGCAGGTCGATGACCTCGGGAGGCACCGCGGCGCCATAGGGCTTGCTGGATATCCCGGCGGGGATCCGCGGTTCCACGAGCCATGTCCCGTCCGGCAGGCCGGTGGAGAAGTGCACCGTGAGATCGGGGCCGACGGGTACCGCCGCGGGCAGCGTTCGCGATGTGTTGACCACAAGCAGGTCGCCGGGGAGCAGCAGCCGGGGCAGGTCGGTGAACCGGTGGTGCGCGATCGCCTCGCTCGCTGCCCGGCTGACCAGCATCCGGACGCCGTCCCTAGGCAGCCCGCGGTTCTCAGGCGGAGCGGGCGCCTCGAGCTCGGCGGGCAGCGTGAAGTCCGCGGTGACGGTCATCGACGGCCAGCTCCCTGAGGTGACACCAACTCGTAAGCGCGGTAGCGCCCGCTCGGCAGTCGCTCCTCGACCAGCCGCACGAAGGCGGGGACCACGGATTCCGGCAACGGCCGGTCCGAGATGTCCTCGCCGGGGAACGCCGCCTGGTGCATGTCGGTGCGCAGGTCGCCGGGGTCGACCCACCAGACTCGGATGGCGGTTTCCTCGGCCGCGAACACGTTCGACGCCTGCTCGAGGGCGGCCTTCGCGGCGCCGTACCCGCCCCAGCCGGCGTACGGTTCGACCGCGGCGTCCGACGTGATGTTGAGCAGCGCGCCGCCGCGCTCGCGCAGGCCAGCCAGGAACAGCTGGGCGAGCGCGATCGGGGCGATCACGTTCGCCTCGAACGCGGCCCGAAGTTCGGCGGCCGGATAGTCGGCGAGCGCGGGCAGCGGAGCGGCCCCCAGCGTGCCCGCGTTGTTGACCAGGAGGTCGACGTCGCCGGCCGTTTGACGGAGCGCGGCCCGGTGGGCGGGATCGGTGACGTCGCCAGCCAGGGCGGTGATGTCGGCGCCCGGTACGGCGTCCCGGATCACGGACGCCGCGCGAGCCAGTGCCTCGCCGTCTCTGGCGTCGATGACGAGGGCGTAACCCGCCGCCGCTAGGCCGGCCGCCAGCGCCCGGCCCAGTCCGCGGGAAGCCCCTGTGACGAGTGCTTTCTTCATAGTTTCTACGCTAGGTACGCGGCGGCCACGGCGCATCGGCCGCTGGCCGCGCGCGGGGTCCTCCGATGGTCCTAAGACTCGCGACCGATCCGGGCACGCGACCGCCGGGATACCGTCGGAACTGTGGATAGGTATGTCACCGAGCTACGCCTGGTTAGCGAGGCCGTGCTCGCGGTCAGCCGCCAGCTTTCGACGCGTGACGCGCTCGCGGTGATCGTGCGGTCCGCGCGCACGCTGGCCGCCGCCAAGTACGCGGCGCTCGGCGTGCCTGACGACCGCGGATCTTTCGCCGAGTTCGTGGTTTCCGGCATGACGGCGGCCGAGCAGCGCGCGATTGGCCCGCTGCCGCGACAGCACGGGATGCTGGCGGCCTTGCTCAAGGCGGGCGCGCCGGAGCGGCTGGCGGACATCAGGAGGGACCCCAGGTTCGAGGGATGGCCTGCCGCTCATCCCGAGCTGACGGCGTTCCTCGGCGTGCCGGTGAAAAACGGCGACGACGTGCTTGGCATCATCTTCGTCGCGAACAAGCGGTCAGGGGAGTTCACCTCTCGCGACGAGGAGCTGCTGACGCTGTTCGCGTCGCACGCGGCGATCGCCTTGACGAATGCCAAGCTCTACGAGCGGAGCGGTGAGCTGTCGGTGCTCGAGGAGCGGGCCAGGCTCGCGCGCGACCTGCACGACGCGGTGTCGCAACGGCTGTTTTCGATCAGGGCGCACGCCCGGGCCGCCGAGGTCCTTGTCACGAAAGATCCCGCGCGCGCGTCCGCGGAGCTCGCGGCGATCGCGGAGCTTGGCGCGCAGGCACACGGCGAGCTGCGCGCGGTCATCGATGGTCTCGCGCCGCCCGAGCTTAACGGGCTCGCGGAATCCCTGCGCAAGTACGCGCTGCTCGCCGGGCGGGCACACGGCATCCCCGTCCAGGTCACGGCGGCCGACCTGGCCGAGCTTGACCCGAGGGTGCAGGCCGCGGCGTTCCGGGTCGCCCAAGAGGCGTTGCAGAACGCGCTGCGGCACTCTGGCGCCAGCGAGATCACCGTGTCGCTGTCCAGGACGCCGCGCCGGGTTGTGCTCGAGGTCAGCGACGACGGTACGGGCTTCGACCCCAGCATCGCTTCCGGCGGTCTCGGGCTGGCGTCGATGCGCGAGCGGGCGGCAGCGGTGGGCGGGGCATTGCGGGTGGTCTCGGCGCCCGGCACCGGGACCCGGGTGCGGCTGGCGGTGCCCGCATGACCACGGACATCAGCGTCCTCATCGTGGATGACCACCCCGTGGTCAGGCAGGGACTGCGCGCACTGCTCGAGGTGCAGGACGGCCTGACGGTGGTCGGCGAGAGCGGCGACGGCCCCACCGCGGTGTCCCTGGCTACGTCCCTGCGGCCGGACATCGTGCTGCTCGACCTCAAGCTGCCAGGCATGGACGGCATCGCGGTGCTCGAGTCACTGCGCTCGTCCGGGCTGCGCGTCCTGGTGCTCACCAGCGCGACGCAGCCGTCCGCCGCCTGGCAGGCGATCCGAGCAGGCGCGGCGGGCGTGCTGTATAAGGACATCGACCCGGACGCGCTGGTCCGCGCGATCCGTTCTGTGCACGATGGGAACGTGCTGCTCGCCCAGGAAGCGGCCGGCTCCCTGGTCCGCGGTTCCCGGGTCGATTCCCTGACGCCTCGTGAGCGCGAAGTGCTGTCACGGATCGCCGAAGGCAAGTCCAACCGGGAGATCGCGCGGCTGCTGCGGTTGTCGGAGAAAACAGTGAAAGCACACGTCAGCGCGGTCCTCGCCAAGCTTGGGGTGCAGGACAGGACCCAGGCCGCCGTGTACGCGGTGCGGCACGGTGGCGACGGACAAGACGATGGCGAGGCGGCACCTGGAAACACCGGATACCGTGGACTTCGTGTCCGGTGATCTGCTTGACCTAGCCCTGGTCGTGGTGGCCGCCGCGTTCGCGGTTTCTGGGTACCGTCAGGGCTTCATCGTGGGATCGCTGAGCTTCATCGGATTCGTCGGCGGCGCGGTGCTTGGCGCTGAGTTCGGTCCGGCGATCTCCCGCGCGCTGGTGGGCGGGCAGACCCAGCAGGACGTCGTCGCGGTCATCTTGTTGGTCAGCGGGGCGATCCTGGGGCAGTTCATCGCGTCGTCCATTGGCAGCGCCATGCGGCAGACGATGACGGGCCGTTCGTCGACCACCATCGACGCCATTGGCGGGTCCGCGGTCAGCGTGCTGTCGATGCTGCTCATCGCCTGGGCGATCGGTTCGATCCTCACCGCTTCGCCGTTCCCTGTCGTGAATCAGCAAGTGAACCACTCAGCGGTCCTGCGCACCATGGACAAGATCATGCCGTCGCAGGCCAAGACGATGTTCTCCGAGTTCAGGCAGTTGCTGGCCAGCGGTCCGTTCCCCCAGGTCTTCAGCGGCATCGGCACGACGCACCTGTTTCCGGTGCCGGCCCCTAACCCCGCGGTGGTGTACAGCCCCGGACTGACCGCGGCGAAGAGCAGGATCGTCAAGGTGATGGGCACGGCGCCAAGTTGTGATCGCAGCATCGAGGGCTCCGGTTTCGTCTACGCGCCTAATCACGTGCTGACCAACGCCCACGTCGTGGCAGGCGTGTCGCAGGGCCAGGATGTGTTCACGGCGAGCGGAACGGAGTACCCCGCGACGGTCGTCTTCTACGACCCGCAGGTCGACATCGCGGTCCTGTACGTGCCCGGGCTGAACGTGGCGCCGCTGCAGTTCGCCGGCCCGGCGCAGAACTCAGCGGACGCCATCGTCGCCGGGTACCCGCTCAATCACTCGTTTACCGCGGTTGCCGCTCGGATCGGCGAGACCGAGCCTGCCGTGGGACCCGACATCTACCAGACCGGTACCGTGAACCGGCAGATCTACGAGATCAGGGCTAACGTCCAGCCAGGAAACTCGGGCGGACCGCTGCTCAGCCCGCAGGGCACCGTGTACGGCGTGGTATTCGCCGCCGCGGTCGGAGAGCCGGGCACCGGGTTCGCGCTCACCGCTGGCGAAGTGGCCAGCGACGCGAACGCGGGCGCCAACCAGACCATCTCGGTCTCGACTCAGGGCTGCGACTAGGCCGAGGGCCGCGACTAGGCCCTGACTAAGGCCGAGGGGCGGAGCGCTACCCGCAGCGCGGTCGCTGGCACGGCCGGGAGGCCGTCACGCTCTATCCGCGCCGCGACGTCGGCGGCGGTCGCCGCCACGTATTCAGGATCGAGGCCTGCGGGCGCACCAGCGGGCTCACGGGACCCGGCGGAGTCGGCGTAGCCGCGCACCCGGTCGGCGCCGCGCCTGAGCAGTGTCACCGCGCCCCGGGCGTTTCCCCGGCGGGCGTGGGTGAGCCCGACGGCGATCTGGGCCAGGCCCCGCCACAGCTCCCTGTCAGGTCCGGACGAGGACTTCCACGCGGCCTCGAAAACCTCGTGCGCGTGGAACGGCCGTCCCTCGGCGAGCAGGCCGCCGCCGAGCGCGACCGCCTCGTCTGGGGTCACCGTGAGGTCATCGGGGATGGCGGGCACGTCGTCGGCCGCGGTTCGCGGCAGCGGCCGGCCGAGTTCGTCGCGCGGCCGCGCGTTCCGCGGCCGTCCGCTTCGATCCCTGTCGCGCTGTCGTCCCGCTTGGTCCGGCCGGCTCACCGGTCGGGCTCGGTGTCGGCTAGCCAGCCGAGCAGTTCGGCGTCGAAAAGGTCCGGCCGCTCCTCGTGCGGATAGTGGCCGGCGCCCTCGATGTCCTTCCACCGGTACGGCGCCTCGACGTACCGTCCGGCGCCGCGGGCCGTCTGCGCGGGAACGCACGGGTCCACCGCGCCGTGCAGGTGCAGGGTTGGCGCCGCGACCGGTGAGCGCATGTGCCGGGCGTACCGCAGCCCGTCGGGGCGCAGTCGGCTGCGCACGAACCAGCGGTGGTATTCCAGCGAGGTATGGGCCACAGGAGGGATGCGCATCGCTCGCTGGTAAATCCTGGAGGTGTCCTGGTCAGGCCAGCCGGGCGCCGACCATGAGGAGAGGATCGACCCCACCAGGGCGGCGCCGTCCCGCACTAGCAGTCGCTCTGGGAGCACCGGAAGCTGGAAGGCCAGCGGGTAGCCGCCGCGGCCGGTCGGCGCCGGCCCACCGCCCGCGGGCTGAGGTAGCCGCAGCGACCTGGAGATCCGCACCGGACTCGACAGGATCGCGGCCCGCATCTGGAGCGGGTGCCCCACGGATACGACGGCGAGCCGCCGCACCGACTTGGGGAAGTAGGCCGCGAGCGTCCACGCGGTCAGCCCGCCCCAGTCGTGGCCGACCACGATCGCGTTCGCCTCGCCAAGGGCGCGGATGAGCCCGGCGGCGTCGGCCGCCGCCGTGATGAGGTCATACCCTCGGGGCGGCTTGTCGCTGCCGCCGTACCCGCGCAGGTCGGCCGCCACCGCCCGGTACCCCGCGTCCGCCAGCGATACGAGCTGATGCCGCCACGTCCACCAGAACTCGGGGAAGCCGTGCAGCAGCAGGACAAGCGGCCCGTCGCCGCTTGTCGCCACATGGAAGCGGGTCCCGTTGGCGCTGACCGAACGGTGCGTCCACGGCCCGTCAATCTGGATAGCGGATTCTGATGGCATTGCCATCGGGTTCAGACTCCCGGTAACTGGCGGGCGGGTATCTCGGCAGTCGCGCCCGACTTGGTGACCTCAGGGTTCTTGACCGCCGGGCCCGCCCCGTCGGGGCTGGCGTCGGAGCGGCGCAGCATGCCCAGGTCGTCTTGGATGCTCTTCCTGGTCATCCGCATGCCGGTCACCCGTCGAGCCACCAGGAAGGCGATCCCGCAGGCGGCCAGGAACAGCACCACGAGGGTCAACGCGACCCACAGGAACGCACCCCAGAGCCCGCCCGGCGCGCCGACCGCGTACAGCCCGTACGCGTAGGCGAAGCACAAGACGAACATGATCAGCGCGATGACGATCCCGCCGAACGCGGCCAGCGCGGCAGAGATGCCTACGCGCCGCGCGTCCAGCCGAAGTTCGCTCTTGGCCAGGCTGATCTCGTAGTGAATGAGCTGTGAGATGTCCTTGGTCGCGAGCGCGACGAGGTCCCCGATCGACCGCTGGTCGCCCGTGCCATTCGGTGTTCCGGTGCGGACCATGGCGTCCTCTCTCGTCCGTGCGGGCGCCCGTCCCGCATCTCCACCCTGGCCCGTCGACAGCGACCGACAACCCTCGCGCTGCCCGCCAGGTAGGTAAAGGCTATCCCCCGTGCTACAAGGAGTTTGGGCCGCCACCCGCCTGGCACGCGAACGGCGCCCCTCTCGGGGGGCGCCGTCGCCGTTAGCACGTCAACCCGGCTACCAAGCGTGCACCTGTTCTTGTCAGTCAGGCTGGCCGTTTAACCGGCCCTGGCCTGGCTAGACACGCCTCCCGCGGCTGGTCGCGCGTGGGTACCTGGCTGCCGTGCCCGGACGTTCCACCAGTCCGTAGCACCTTTGTACGACGAAAGCCCGCCGCGCGAAAGCCCCCGACGTGATCAATTCGTGATCTCGATCGGTAGTGCTCGTTACATGCCGTTAGCTTGTGTTTGAGCCCATGGGGTCGGCCTACCGCCCAGCCCGCTCGCGGGCCCGCGCGCCTTTGTGCATGCACAAAAGGGGGACCCGGTGTGCGAGGCCGTTCCGCCCCGCAGAAAATTATTCGTCAAGTCCAAACATTCTGCCGAAACGTCTGTTCACGATGAACCCGTATATGTTGTAATTCGGTTGCACCGGTTCTTGGTAGCCGTCTGGTGGCTATGCGGAGCCGGGAATGTGTATAAGCTTTCCTCTAGAACGGAGCCGGCCTACCCCCCCAGGGCCGGACCGTACGGCGGCCCCCGCTCTCCCCCCCGGCGGGGGCCGCCCTATTTTCAGTGGCAAGAGCGGGTTCCCGCTTTATTCGGCCCCTGTAAGCAATACGCGCAGTAGCGTAACAGCCCCTTCTTTATACAGTGGGTAGTTGCCATTTCCACACTTCGGGGATTGCACGCACGACGGGCAGCCGGTTTCGCACGGGCAGGAGGCGATCGCGTCCCTGGTGGCGCGCAGCCAGTCCGCCGCCGCGCCGAACCCCCGCTCAGCGAACCCGGCTCCGCCCTGGTGACCGTCGTAGACGAACACGGTCAGCCGCCCGGTCGCGGGGTGCAGCTCGGTTGACAGGCCGCCGACGTCCCACCGGTCGCAGGTGGCGAACAGCGGCAGCATCGCAATGGAGGCGTGCTCGGCGGCGTGCGCGGCCCCACCAAGACTGCTTTCCTTCAGGCCGGCTAGGTGTTCATCGGGGATAGTCCACCAGACTGCCGTCGTGGCAAGGGTCCGCGGCGGAAGGCTGAGGGCCGTTTCCGCTTCTCTTCTTTTCGATTCGGAACGGACCGTGCTGTATCCCACTACCTGCCGTGTTACACGTACCTCGCCCCACGATACATCGGTTTCACCCCAGGAAACTCGCTGGCGTGCCGATATGACATCGATTTCTGTCACATCGCGAGCCTGCGTCGTGTATCCGGGATCGCGGCACTCGACAAGCGCCACTCTCTCAGCCAGATCCAGCTTGCTGACCAGGTAGGCGTCGCCCTGGTGGAGGTATACGGCGCCGTCGTGGACGAAGCGATGCGCGGACGGTTCGTCCATCGTGCCCACGAGCCTGCCGGTTTCCTCTTCCACCACCCTGATCGGCCACCCGGGGTCGCCGCGCAGGCTGATCCGACGGGCCGGGTGGCCGCGGCGCGCCGGGTGCCAGCCGGAATCCCGCTGCCTGAGCTCGCCGGCCGCGGTCATGGCGGCTACCGACTCTGACGCGGCCGGTCCGAACAGGTCGAGATCCGATCCGGTGAGCGGGACTTCGGCCGCGGCCGCCGCGAGGTGGGGTGACAATACGTATGGGTTAGCCGGGTCGAGCACGGCGGGCTCGAGCGGGTGGTGCAACAGCGTGGCCGGGTGATGGAGCAGATAGGCGTCGAGCGGGTCGTCGCGGGCGATGAACACCGCCACCGCGTGCCGTCCGGCCCGTCCGGCGCGTCCCGCCTGCTGCCACAGCGAGGCCCAGGTTCCCGGCCAGCCCGTGATCAGCACCGCGTCCAGCCCGGGGATGTTGACGCCGAGTTCCAGGGCGGTGGTGGCGGCCATGCCCATGATGCGCCCGTCGCGCAGCCCCGCCTCTAGGTCGCGACGGTCGTCGGGCAGGTAGCCGGAGCGGTAAGCCGCCACGGTGTCGGCCAGCTCCGCGCTGCTGCGCACCGCCAGCGCGACAGTTTCCGCGGCGCGGCGGGACCTGATGAAGGCGAGGGCGGGCACCTCCGCCCTGACCAGCGCGGTGAGCAGGTCGGCTGCCTCCGAGGTGGCGGCTCGCCGCGCTCGCTGGCTGCCGCGTGAGTGCAGCAGCGGAGGCTCCCACAGCGCGAACGTTACTGGGGCACGCGGCGAGCCATCCTCGGTGACCGCGGCGATGTCGAGCCCTGTCAGCAGCCTCCCGCAGCCGGCGGGATCGGCAATGGTCGCGGAGGCCAGGACGAACACCGGCGCCGCCGCCCCCGGCGCCGCGTGGTAAGCGGCGACCCGGCGCAGCCGCCGCAGCACCTGCGCCACGTGCGACCCGAAGACGCCACGGTAGCCATGGCACTCATCGATGATCACGACGCGCAGCCGCCGGAAGAACCCGCGCCAGCGCGCGTGGCTGGGCAGCAGCGCGCTGTGCAGCATGTCCGGATTTGTCAGGATGTAGTTGGCGTGCGCCCGGGCCCATGCCCGGTCGCTCGCGGTCGAGTCGCCGTCGTAGCAGGTGGCACGCACCTGCGGGATGGCGAGCCCGCGCACCGCCTGGAGCTGGTCGGCGGCGAGGGCTTTCGTGGGCGCGATGTAAAGGACGGTTCCGCCGTCCAGGATCTCCGACAGCGCGGCGGCCAGGTAACCGGCCGACTTTCCAGAAGCGGCCGGCGTGGCGATGATCACGTTGTGCCCGGCGCGGAGCAGCTCAGCCGCCTGGGCCTGGTGCGTCCACGGGGTTTCGATGCCCCGGGCGGACAGCGCGCTGATCACCTCCGCGCGGACGGAATCCGGCCAGGATGTGGTTTGTCCCTCCCGGCCGGGTATGTGCTCAAGGTGCACGAGTTCGCTGGCATGCTGCGCGGCCCTGAGGACGCTGAGCGCCGCGCTGTCCTCGCGGGGCTGCGCGGTGGTGGCCGAGGGGACCGGAGTGACGATGGACACGGTTTTCTCAGTGTGTCATCCGCGAGGCGGATGCCGGACACGATGATTTCGTATAGACATGACACCGGACCGTGGTTGAATGCCGAGCAGCGGTTCTGGCAGATGAAGCCGGCTGGTCTTGGCCAACAGGTGAGAGCCGCCTTCGTGGCGCTGGAGGATTTGTGGATCTGAAGCTGGGGCACTACAACAAGGACGGTATCGAAGTCGTGGACGTCGAGGGTGAGATCGACGTCTACACCGCACCGCGCCTTCGCGAGTTGCTCATCGATCTCGTCAACAAGAAGAACTACCAGCTGGTAGTCAACATGGAGAAGGTCGAGTTCCTCGACTCCACAGGTCTTGGAGTCTTGGTCGGCGGGCTCAAGAGGGTGCGCGCGCACGACGGGTCACTCGACCTGGTCTGCACCCAGGAGCGCATCCTGAAGATATTCCGCATTACCGGTCTGACCAAGGTCTTCGGGATCCATGATTCGGTGGACGAGGCCATCACCGCCCGAAAGGCGGAGAAGTAGCCACACGCACCGACATGGCCACCGTCGAAGTCACCTTCACGCCGCTGCCCGCACACGTGCGGACGGCCAGGCTCGTCGCTACCGCGGTCGCACGCCGCAGCGGCGTGGATGAGTCCTTGTTGGACGAAGTGCGTCTCGCCGTGGGCGAGGCGTGCTCCCGCGCCGTTGAGGCACATCAGAAGCATTGCCCCGGAGAGCCGATCCGGGTAGCGCTCACAGACGACGGTGAGCGGTTCGAAGTCGTGGTGACTGATGCCGTGCCGGCGGACGTGGCGCTGGCTCCGGTGGGCGGGAAGGGCGCCGCCCCCGGGGCCGCGGCCGACGCGGACGGCCCCGCGCCTGGCGGCGTAGTTCTCCAGCTGCCCGCTGGGGTGGGCCTGGCGGTCATCTCCGGCCTCGCCGACGACTTCCACGTCTCGCCGGACGGCGACGGCACCAGCGTGGCGATGAGCTGGAAGCGGCGGGCCGCGTCGGCCTGACCGGTCGTTGGGGCAGGTCACAAACGGGGGCACCGCGGAACTGTGACGAGCCAGCCTTCAGGTGTCTCCCCACCGACGCCGCGATAACCGTTTGATAACGAACACGTTAGAAACTTGCTTAACTTCAAGATTCCAGGCAAGCAGCGTAGACTCCCGCCCACGTCTGTATTCCGGACTCATGGAAGCAGGCCGTCGTGAGCCCTATGGGCCACATGACCGCCTTAGCGGCGTACGCCAGACGTTCAAGGAGATCGAATGTCATTGCTTAACCCCGTCGTTCCGGCGGGTGACCGGTGATGCCGGTCAGTGTCAGCGGCGGCAACCTGACCTGGGTTGTAATAGTCGCCGTCGTCGGTCTGGCCGCGCTCGGTGTCGCGGCCTTGCTGGTACGCGAGGTGCTCGGGGCCAGCCAGGGGACCGCGAAGATGCAAGAGATCGCCACCGCGGTGCAGGAAGGAGCGGCGGCGTACCTGCGAAGGCAGTTCCGGACGCTGGGCATCTTCGTGTTCGTCATCTTCTGGATCCTGCTTATCCTGCCCCACGACGGCGGGGCCAGCGTCATGTGGGGACGCAGCGTCTTCTTCCTGGTCGGCGCCCTCTTCTCCGGGATGACCGGCTTCACGGGAATGTCGCTGTGCGTCCGCGGCAACGTCCGCGTCGCCGCGGCGGCGCGCGAGGGCGGCGAGCACCGCGCCATGCGGATCGCGTTCCGCACCGGCGGCGTCGCGGGCATGTTCACGGTTGGCCTTGGGCTGTTCGGCGCCGCGATCGTGGTGCTGATCTACAAGGGGAACGCGCCCGATGTGCTCGAGGGCTTTGGCTTCGGCGCCGCGTTGCTGGCGATGTTCATGCGTGTCGGCGGCGGCATTTACACCAAGGCCGCCGACGTCGGCGCGGACCTGGTAGGCAAGGTCGAGCAGGGCATCCCTGAGGACGACCCGCGCAACGCCGCGACGATCGCCGACAACGTGGGCGACAACGTTGGCGACTGCGCCGGGATGGCGGCGGACCTGTTCGAGTCCTATGCGGTCATGCTGGTCGCCTCGCTGATCTTGGGCAAGGCGGCGTTCGGCAACTACGGGCTGATCTTCCCGCTGATCGTGCCGATGATCGGCGTGATCACCGCGGTCATCGGTATTTTCGTCGTCAAGCCGCGGGCGGGCGACCGCAGTGGGATGTCCGCGATCAACCGCGGGTTCTTCGTTTCCGCCGTAATCTCCGCTATCGGTGTGGCGATCGCCTGCTTCACCTACCTGCCTGCCCACTTCAGTCAGCTCACGGGCGTTTCCGACAAAAGCATCCTCGGGCACAGCGGCAGCCCGCAGTGGATGGCCATCGGAGCTGTGCTGATCGGCCTGGTGCTGGCCAGCGCCATCCAGCTGCTCACTGGTTACTTCACCGAGACTAACCGGCGGCCAGTG
>Ga0187808_10000256_pt1 | contig 15115 bp, 13 predicted proteins | sample NC_wetland_sal_i_5_FD_132427 | JGI IMG/M metagenome (GOLD analysis project Ga0187808, IMG submission 132427) | Wetland sediment microbial communities from Neuse River Estuary, North Carolina, USA - ASW_3 | ecosystem: Environmental > Aquatic > Freshwater > Wetlands > Sediment | place: USA: North...
AAATACCTCTCCGATTCGATCGAGGAATACCGCAATTCGGCGACCGCGCACGCCCGCCTTGCGGCTCAGATCCAAGCCACGGGCGGAGCGGCCGGCTATACGGCATCGCAGCTCGCGGACATGGCAGATAAGCTCCAAGACGCCACGCAGATCGACGACGACGAAATCACGAGCGCCCAAAGCGTCCTTTTGAAGTTCACGAACATCTCGGGCGACGCCTTTGCCAAGGCCACGTCGCTGTCCCTCGACCTCTCGCGCGCCATGGGTACCGACGCGGCCCAAGCGGCGCAGATGCTCGGGCGGGCCCTCGAAGACCCCGCCGAAGGCCTCGGCGCCATGCGCCGGGCCGGCGTCTCGCTGTCCGATACCGAGGAGAGCCTCGCCAAGAAGTTCGTCGCGGCGGGCAAGAGCGCGGATGCCCAGGCGGTCATCCTCAAGGCCGTGGAGGAGAGAGTCGGCGGTGTCGCCGCGGCAACGGAAAAGGTCGATCCCGACGGCACGAAGAAGCTGGCCCTCGCCATCTCCGACCTTAAAAAGGAGACCGGACGAGGCCTCGCTCCCGCGATGAAGGCCTTCAATGACTGGCTGGCCGACATGGCGAAGAATGCCGCCGACGCCCGTAAGGGAATCAACGACCTCCGCGACGCCGAGGCAGGCAGCGTCGACACGGAGACGATCAAGAACGCAATCGCCGAGCTTGAAAAAGAAAAGCAGAGTATCACGAGCCAGAATATCACGGGCCTCATGATGGGATTCGGAATGGGCGCGAGCCCCCAAGCTCTCGAGGCGCAGATCTCTTCCCAGGACAAGGAGCTCGACGCGAGGATCGCCGCCCTCCAGGCCAAGCTCAAGGCGGCTCAGGAAGATGCCAAGAAGCTCGCCGCCCAAACAGCCAATTCCGCAGCGGACTCTCGAGACCAGGCCGCCGCGGCATACATCGCCCAAGTCGACGCGGCGCTCAAAGGGAAGCTCGCCTCGATGGAGCTCGAGGCCGAGGTCACCAACAAAGAAGTCTCCGCACAGGACAAGCTCAACGCATATACCGACGCCTATGTCAGGCTCATATCGGAATCGAACGGCCTTGTGTCCACCAACAATCCCGCCGCGAAGGCCTATGCCGCGACGATCGCCGATCTGACCGGGCAGGTCAATAAGCTCACCATCGCCCAAGAGAGTAGGAATGAAGCGGACGAGGCGATGAGGCAGGAGGGCGAGTCCTGGAAGAAATACTACGACGAGCTCAATAGCTACATTGGTGGAAATCTGAAAATAGAGGACATGGCGACGGTCCAGAAATTGAAGGACCAGGACTCCTATGCGGATGCCCAGAAGAAATGGATACAAGATACCCAAGAGCGATATGCGGCGATTGATGAAGCGCGCGCGAAGATCGACGAGCCAATCACAACGTCCAATTTCGAGGACTGGGTCGATCAGAACATTCAGCACATGCTCAAGCTAAACGGCGTCGCGAACGATCTCGTCGACACCTTTGGAAAGCTCGGCGGCGAGCTCGCCTCCCTCACCGTCGAGGGCACCGTCGATTCCTTCAAGGAGCTCGGCGCCGCCTTCCAAGACGGCAAGCTCTCGGGTGACGAGCTCGGAAGCGTGATCGCGGACCTCGCGACAAAGATCCTCGACGAGCTGCCCATGCTCTTCGTCCAGGCTGGACTCTCGCTTATCGCGCAGAATCCATCAATGTGGGCTGTCGGCCTCGGCCTCGTTACGGCCGGACTGACATCCGCCTTCATCGACGGCTTCGTCGATCAAAGCACGTCGTCCCAGAGCTCCGTCCAGAGCGCCAAGGGCAACGTCTTCGACTCAGGCGAGCTTGTCCGCTTCGCATCAGGGGGAGCCTTCACGAACAGGGTCGTGAAGCGCGCCACGTCCTTCTCCATGGGCGAAATGGGCGAACGGGGGGCCGAGGCCGTCATGCCCTTGGAGCGGCTATCGGACGGCAGGCTCGGCATCGGCGCGACGGGCGCGGGGAAAAGCTCGACCACGGTCAACATCCACAACTATTCGGGCCAAGAGGTAAGCACCAAGACGTCGGACCGAGGCATGCAGAAGACCGTCGAGATCATGGTGGGAAGCCTCGTCGACCAGAACCTCGCCTCCGGCCGCCACGACAAGGCTCTCATGGGCCGCTACTCCGTCAGGCGGCAGGTGATGCGCGGATGAGCTACGCATCCTGGCCGGTCGGGCTTCCGGCCATGTTCACCATCAATGGGCTCTCGGGCGAAGAGCCCGACGTGAACATCCGGGAAGACACCGACATAGGGCCGGCGAAGGTGCGGCCGCGCTACACCGCGGCGAGCGAACCTATGTCCGGGCAGCTTCTCCTCGGCGTGGATCAGCTCGCCTCCTTCCGCTCCTTCTATCGCTCGACGCTCTACCGCGGCTCGTTGCCATTCTATTGGCTGGACCCGCGGGACGCCTCGCTGGCGCTCTTTCGATTCGTGGGCGCCTTCAAGTGGGAAGCGTGGAATGGAATGTACGTCGTCACCTTTCAGGTTGAGAAGCTTCCGGGAGGCTCTCTATGATTTCGGATGCCGCCAAGTCCGAAATGTTCGCCGCCCAGACCGGCGAGGTCTACCTCACGCTCCTTGAGATATCGAGCCCCGAACTCTCGTCGCCTTTGTATTTCGTCGACAACACCCAAAACATCGTATCGAATGGGAAAACTTACGAGGCCGCCCTGTTCAGCTTCAATCTCCCCAACGCAAAAGTCGGCGCCTCAACGAAGGCCACCTTCTCCATTTCCAATATCGACCGCCGCGCGGTAGAGCTCGCTCGGTCGGTTTCGGCGCCGCTCACCCTCACCGGCATGACCATTCGTGCCACCTCTCCCGACATCTACGAGTTCGGGCCCGTCTCGTTCTCGCTCCGCGATGTCAAATGGACCGCGCAGGACCTCTCCGGGACGCTCTACGACGACGTCGACGGGGGCATGGCCGTGCCGAAGCTGACCTTCAACCCCGCGGATTTTCCGGGACTGTATTAGGAGACGGCGATGATACCCCGCTGGTGCGCCAACTACATCGGGATTCCCTTCATGCCCCTCGGCCGCGACTTTAGCGGGTGCGACTGCTACGGCCTCGTGCGCCTCGTACTCGAGCAGGAGTTCGGCCTCGCCCTGCCCGACCTCGTCACTGACTACCGCGACCCCTTCGACCATTCCGAAGTCGGCTCTCTCGTCCATGAGGAGCTGCCGCTCCTTTCGGGAGAGCGGCTCGCCGCCCCCGAGCTCGGCGCCGTCGCGGTCATCTCCGTCGGCGGCCAGAGCGCGCACCTTGGGCTCTACGTCGGGGACGGAATGCTGCTTCACACGCTCGACCGCCGTGGCTCGCTCCTTGAGCGTTTAAGCTCTCCGTTTATTGACCGTCACCTGGAGGGATACTACCGTGTCCGTGCGCCTCGTCGCTAAGGTCCACCCCTTCGACGCCACCAGGCGCATCGTCCGGGACCTCCCCCGGGCGCCCCTCGCCGAGCTCTTCTCTTCCCTTGAGCTCGACCTCGACCTTTCGCACGCGCGTTTCACCGTCAACGACGGACAGGTGGCCGATCCCGCTTTCATACCGGCCGACGGCGACCTCATCTTCGTCAACGTCGTTCCTGCTGGCGATACGCGGAAAATGGGTACGGAATCGAAGATCGGCGGGGCCCTCATGGTCGTCGCCGGCGTCCTCCTCACCGTCTTCACCGCCGGCATAGGAGCAGGCATCGGTGCCGCGCTCATCGGCTCCGGCGTCTCGCTCTTCCTAGGCGGCGTCGTGCTCTACAACACAAAGCTGCCGGGCCTCTCGTCGCAGGATCAGGCCCAGAGCGCGAATTACCTTCGCGGCTCTCAGAACCAGACGGTGCTCGGCGGTCCCGTCTCCATCGTCCTCGGAAAGCACCGGATCGCGCCCGACAACGCGGCCGCGCCCTATACCGAGATTGTGGGCAACGACCAGTACCTTCATCAGCTCTTCGCCGTCAGCACGCTCGACTGCGCCATAGACGCCGACACATGGAAGATAGGCGACACCCTCCTATCTAAGTATGACGACGCCTCGGTCGAGATCGTCCAGGACGGTGCCACGCTCGATCAGTACCCCTATATCGTGCGGGAGACGAGCGTCGGACAGGAGGTCCGCAACCAGAGCGACGACGGGTCGTCCGGCTCGCTCGTCTTCACGACGGCGACCAAGACGAATCGAATCGTCGTCGACGTCGCCTTCAACGGACTCATTGAATACGACAAGGACGGCAACAAGCAAAACGCCTCCGTGGAGCTGAGGGCGGAGTATAAGCCGGCCGGAGCCGACGATAGCCAGTACAGGAGCCTCGGCCATTGGGTTGGCGGCTGGGACGTCATCAGCGCTCAGTCGACGAAAGCCCTCCGCTTCACGATCACCAAAGACCTCGACAATCTCTCTTCAGGCGGAGCGGATTACACCACGGATTGCCAGTACGACGTCCGGCTCACAAGGGTAACCGGCGACTCTTCCGATTCCTCGACGATCGATAAGGTCTATTGGGGCTCGCTCCGCGCCGTACAGTTCGATAGGCCCATCTCCGAGAAGGCTCAAGCCCAGATCACCGTCGCGGCGCTCAGGATCAAGGCAACAGGGCAGCTCTCCGGCACCGTCAGTCAGCTCTCCTGCATCGCTCATCTCCTGGCGCGCAACTGGGATTCATCCGGCTCCGGCGCGGACCACTGGCCCGCGGCCCGGACGGCGAATCCCGCGAGCGCCTACCTCTACATCTTGACCAATCCTCGCGCCAACCCGCGTCCGACCCAGGATTCGGCGATCGACTGGCCTGCCTTCGAGTCCTGGCATCAGTTCTGCTCGGACAAAGATTACGAGTGCAACATGGTCGTGAGCGATCAATATGACCGGGACACGCTCCTCGACCTCATCGCGCAGTGCGGCCGCGCTACCGGCATCAAAATAAACGGCAAGTACTCGATCGTCGTCGATCGCGAGCGCGACGTGCCCATGCAGATGATCACCCCCCGCAACTCATGGGGATACTCAGGCTCGAAGGCCTTCCCTGACTTTCCCCATGCGCTCAAGATCAACTTCATAGACGCCGCTCTGGACTATCAGCAGAGCCAACTCGTGGTCTACGACGACGGCTATAACGAGGACGGCTCGGGCGGCAAGACGGTCGCGACGAGCTTCCAGGAGGTCGACACCAAAGGCGTCACCTCCTCCGACCAGGCCTGGAAGATCGGTCGCTATAGGATCGCGGCCGCGCACCTGCGATGCGAGTCTCACGAGCTCACGCTCGATTTTGAATACCTGGTGGCGACCATCGGCGACCGCGTGCTCTTCGCCCACGACGTCATCTTAGTCGGACTCGCCTATGGGCGGATTGTCTCCACCGTCGTCGCCGAGGGCCTTGTTACGGGCCTCGTCGTAGACGAGGAGCTCCAGTTCGAGGACGGCAAGAGCTACGCAGTCTCGATACGGACCACGCTCGGTATCATCACCTGTCCCGTCACCGCCCCCGTGGGCATCGTCAAAGAAGTTGCGCTCGTCAATCCTATCTCGGAGACCTACGGCATCGCGGTCGAGAACCTCTACACCTTCGGCGAGGCCGGCCTCGTGACTGAAGACGTCATCATCTCCGACATAAGCCCGGCCGAGGACCTCACGGCGAAGCTCACGCTCGTCGATTACGCGAGCGAGATATTCGACCTCATTGACGACCCCAACCTCCAGATTCCGCCCTATGACCCCAAGATTTCGAAGAGCGGAAGCCGCGCCGCCTTTCCGGTAATCAGCTCGCTCTACGATATCGAGTCGGCACTAAGGGACGCGCGAGAGGCTGCCCTGAGCCCGCCTGGCGTACCCACCTATGGCGAGCTGCAGGGCGGCTACGATGCGGGCGGCGGCACAACGATTCCGGCGACTGTCGACCTCTCGGCGTCAGGAGGCTACCGGTCTGTCACGCTCGTCATGGATCGTCAGCCGGAGCTCACCAATTTTCAGGATTACGAGCTACAGGTTGCGGCCGATATGGCCGGGCCGTGGTATTCGCTTAGGCAGGATGGCCTCGATTGGAAGGGCGATCTCAATGCCTACACAATCGCCCCGGTCGAGATGTTCGCGCATGTCAATATTCCACTCGCCGGCACGGCCGATGCACCGCTCGCCCGCTCCCTGTGGTATAGGGCCCGGCGAGTCACCAAGGTCATGCTGCGCTCCTCCTGGTCCTCCGCGGTGCAGGGCGTCGCCTCGCCGACACAGACCGGAGATCTCGCCGCCGGATCGGTCACTACGAACAAGCTCGCAGCCGGAATCCTTGAGACGCTCCAGGCAGTCATCCAGGGCGACGTCATCATCGACAAGGACATAGGCTTTCTCTCCGGCCAGACAGGCGAGGTCGAGGGCAATGAGCAGGCCTACCTCAACGAGACCGAAGTTGCCTTCCGTCGCTACTGGGGCGGCATGTGGCACACCATGGTTCGCCTTGCCCTCGAAGGTCTCTACGCCCAGCAGCACTATTCCGACGGCCCCTTGGTCATCTCGAACGGTACCAACGCGACCCGCCGCGCCCGGGGCTTCGACCTCGGTCGGCCCTATCCATCGGCCAACTCCCGTGTCTACCACTTCGACGGCGACGTAAGCGACCAGCTCGGCACCTCCGGGTGGACCATCCAGGGAAGCTACGCTTTCGACGAAGACGATCTCGCTATCCTCGCGATGGCGCCCTTCACCGTCGACGGCGCCGCAATCGTCGGAGGCATGAGTCTCACGATGGCCCTCGGCGCCGAGCTCTTCGGCGATTGGTGGATTGATCTCTGGTTCCAGGTGCCCGCCGTCGGCGACAACTTCGATATCGTCAGCATAGGCAATGCCGCAAACGGGGTGAAGCTCCATTATTTTGAGACCGCCATACCGTACATCGATCCAGGCTCGACGGGCCAGATCCCCTATACCGATCCGGGAGACTCGGGGCAGCTGGTCTATGTCGTGACGGAGGCCGACACCAACCTCTCGATCATTTCCTCGAGTAGCGGTGTATCAAGGTCCCAGCGACGCCTCATATCGCGTGCAGGGTGGCTCCATGTCGGGTTCGGCTACGTCCAGGCCGCAGACATCCTGCACGTGGCCCTCGGACTCGAGGACATCCAGTTCGGCACCTTCAATATTGGCGGTTCCGACGCTCTCACTGTGACGCTCAACGAAGACAAACTCGCGGGCATGAAGTTCGACGAAGTCCTCTACGACCTCACGATGCCGATCACCGTAAGCACGGTTCTGGCTCAAACGAACGAGCGCATACCCTGGGCGGCCAACGACTATTCGCAGCGGACTCTTGTGCTCGAAGCCTACGACCCGGATGTGCAGCTCCTGCAGAATCTCGTGCGGTCGGCCGACACTGCCGATGGCTATTGGACAAAATATCCCGATGGCACGCTTGAAGTCGACAAGATCGTGAGCGTCACAATCGCCATATCGACCTCCGCCGGCGTCGGCTACAAGACCGCTGCGGCAGTGGCGCTCGGCAATTGGCCGGCCGCGGCTCCCTTCGCCTCTCTCAAGTCGTGCGAAATTTCCGTTTATCATTCGACAAAGCTGGTTGCCATAGCGAGCGGCGCCGCGGTCCCCACCGCCGCCTCGCCAGGCTCTGTCTATCTCTGGTCACCTGCTTCACAGGCTTCTGATACCTATTCAATTCATATCCAGGCAAAAGGCCGCTGGAAGGTATAGGAGGGGTCATGGGTTTCCCGTATGCAAATATCAAAAGCCCGCAGGATTACGGCGCGGGGAAAGGCACGACGGTACTTGGGCGCTCACTCACTCCGAGCGAGGTCGATGCCAATTTGCTCGCGTTGGCCGATGCCATAAACGCGATGCTTGGGCAAATGACGCCTGCAGAGTTTGGGGTCCGCAGTGATCCTACGAAGCTGTGGGTACCGATCGGCACTCCCTACAAACAAGGGCCCTTTGACCCGCGGCCCGACACGCTCTTCTGCGGAACCTGGACGAACGTCTCGAGCCGCGAGCCTGGACTCGGTCGGCGCGTGGAAGGTGGACTTGCAGGCTCGTTCTTCACTGGAGTGCCGGCTATCCTTTCGATCTCCATATCCGGCGGTGTACCGACGCCTACCATCATCGATGGCGGAAACGGATACCTGAACGGACAGTCCGGGACCTTCCATTTTGCCATAGCCGGTGCATGCACCACCCAGATGGTCGCAGACGGCGTCGTCACAAACGGCGTGTTGACCGGGATAACCATCATCACGCAGGGAGCGGGATACACCAACGGAGCAGTCGCTTTCTATGACGGCATTGCTGGTCACGGGGATCTGGCCCAGCCGCATATACACAACAATGGCGGCCCTGTCACACAGGGTGGTAACTTGTGGCCCTATGGTGGCGTATCGGATGGATCAGTCTCCGATCATGGCAATTATACTACAGGCGGCAATGGCTCTCAGCAGGGGAAAACTAGTTTACCAAAAACAGCCGCTGGATATGGCTCGCCTCGTATCGGCGCAGAGAACACAGGGCCTTTTAGCGTTGAGCGCTATTGGATAAGGACCGCATAAGGAGGATGCCATGACCGGACAATACGGAATACTTGAGGGCTCTATCATTGTCAAACAGTGCTGCGGCGATATCCCCGACGATCCGAACGTGGTTGTCCTTCCAGACGACTGGCCGGGAGTCGTCCCGTGTGATATTCGATTCTTCACCCCTGACCTGCACAAGAGCAGATCCGCCGATGAATTGGTCGCGATGGGATTACTCACTCTTCGGCCGGAAGAAAAAATCGAGCGAGGAGAAGTTGTTGCGAAGAACTTCTTCGAGCGGATCAGGGATGGTATCGATCAGGCTCCTCCAGGACAGAAGCTTGTGATCTCTGCCGAGGGTGTTATGAGCCTGCAGGCCATGACCTACGATGAAGAGATCGCGGCCGGGAAAATGACGAAGCAAACGGCAACCCTCCTCAAAGCGACCGAGGCACGCGCCAGGAGAAACGCTGAGCTTGATCGATCGGATTGGACGCAGGGAAACGACGCCGAACTCACTGAAGAGCAGAGGTCTGCCTGGAAATCCTACCGAGCCTTTCTCCGACGCGTGCCCGAGCAGCCTGGTTTCCCGGACAATATCGACTGGGGCACTCCCCCCGATGGCATTCAGGCCTGAGGACCGTTCGATGGGCATGAGAAGACCTGCAATGGCGTCGAGAATACGCGGAATCTCTCACAACCTCGCGCATGGTTACAAAGCGCTCCGCGCGTAGATGCGAGCACTGAAGGAGTAGTGCCGATGGATGACGAGACCGCGCGGCGGCTAGGCCAACTGGAAGACGAAGGCAGAGAGCATGCGGTCGCAATCGCCGACCTGCAAACCGTCGTCATGGGTCCGCCGCCAGGCCGCTCAAACGGCATACGAGGCGAGCTTCACGAGCTCAAGAAGCAGTTCTATGCGCACAAGGAGGCTGCTCTCCTGGAGGGTACGGAAGTGGCAGTAGCGAATATCCAGGCCGGCGCAACCAAGGGCGCCGCCACATGGCAGGCATGGGCCGCCATGATCACGTCGTTCCTGACATTCTTGGGTGTGGTGGCCGCTCTAATTTGGAGATAGGAAAGCGCTCACCGAAATATGGGAGGAATAATGCAAATCACCTGGAAGAAATCGGATGGATTCTTGACCATCGATGGAGGCGACCGGAAGATCGTTTGTTGGTCCAAGGTCCGCAACGAGCTCAATGGCCTGCGTCCGAATCGCGCCAAGGAGGCCGCGGGAGATCCCGATCTCTATCACACCTTCCCCGACAATCTGCCCTCGATGCCCCGGCCCTTTCCGGAAGGGAGCTGTCATATCACGGGCCTGCGCCCTCACCCAGATCCGAACGAGGATCACGGCTACCTCTATCCCTATTTCATTGAGACCGACGCCTACTCCATGGTCGACGTCTGGGCGCTCGACGAGAAGGGATTCTACAAGGCTGTCACAGGACGGAAGGTGCGGGATAGCGCGCTCGGGCTTCACTACTCGACCTGCGACTGGACCAACGGGTGCATCCGAATCTCGCTCCTACAGGACCTGCTCTACCTCGTGAGCATCATTAGGCCCGAGCTCGCCACCGGCAGACAGCCCGACTTCGTCGTCTCGGAGTAGAGGATGAGCGACCAGGAAGTCACGCCGGCCGCCGCGCCCCACAAGCGCCTCGGTCTCATCCATGACCCGCTCGGAGACCTCTCTTCCAAGCGCGCCGAGTCCCTCGCCGCGTTCCTCGAGGCCGCCCTCGCGCCACTCTGGGTCCCCTGGGTCCAGTCCTACTTCTATCTCGCCGACGCTCTCCCCCTCGTGCCCATCATGGCGGTCTTGCTCTCCTATTCGGCCGCGCTCCAGGGTATCGCGTGGGGCAGCGAGTCGCGATTGAACATCCCCGTCTCCGACGGAAGTCGAGACGGCGCATCTAACCCGTAGAAGGAGGTATCATGTGCGCAAGGCTATCACGATTATCGCCGCGGCGCTTGTGGGCGCTGCTCTGCTTCTTGGCTCTGGCTATTATCTCGGCCGCCGCTCAGGAGACGCCGCAGGCGGCAAATCCCTCCGGGATGCAGCCGCCCTCTTTACTGCAGCTCTCGCTGATCAACGAAAGCATATTGACGACGCTCTTGCAGAATCTCGACTCGCAGAATCAGCAAGCGAGCATGGCGCAGCAGAGTTTGCAAGCTACCGTGACGGCGTCCAGCGCGCAGTCAGAGAGCTTGTCGGATCAGTCGAACGAAGTGCAGAAGACCTTGGACAGCTCGGTACAGGCATCGAGCAAGACCGCGAGCTCGTTAGACGCGCTCTCCAGAACCAACACCTCATTACAGACGGGCTTCGACAACTACAGAGTTTTGGCGGAGCGCCGCGTTAGTCCCTGGCGCGCCGCAGCGATTATCAGCGCCGGCGCAGCCGCGGGCGCCCTCGCCGACGGCCCCCGCGGCGCGCTGTGGGGAGCGGCCGGAGGGGCACTCGGCGACGGCGTATACGAGCTCGGGCGTCGTATCTTCCACTGGTGGTGAGTCCTGCGCCTATCCTAATCGTCGTCTCAACTCATCTATACTTTGCTTTTTTAACTCTAAGCTGAATTCTTTTAATCCATCTCGCGCGTAATATTAAGTATGATAACGCTCGATCCGTCGACTTTTATCCCTGCCCCTCAAACGATCGATGGCGCCGCCGCATTGGCAGAACTATGGGTTGGGCTTATGGAGGATGAGGAGCCCAAGAAAATGGAGATACCCGGCAGGGACTGCCCGCGCGGCTGGCCTCCTGGGGCTTGAAAACGTCAACTGATTCGTCAACACAAACGGCATCGGCAATCACCCTGTATTGGAGATGAAAGGCTCTTGATTTTTCGCTATTTTGTTGTATTATAAGGCCAGCCGTGGTTTACACCCGGGATGTCTAGGCAGGAAGTAGCATTGCGAGCATGTTCTGCAATAGCTCGTTATGGTATTCTGGTTCGACGGGTTCTCCCAATTCTCTGCACAGCTTCACCAAAGTAGAAGTAGGCATTTGGGCACTATTCCGATATCTGTCGGGGAGCAGCCATGTATGGACGGTAGGTATGTCACATCCCAAGAGTTCAGCTACTTCAGATACATCTAGGCGATGTCGCCCCATTATGCTTTTTAGCTTGCTGTTATTTGGTAACATCATTTGATTATTCCTCCATATTCCATAAGATCTCTATAAATCTCACGCAAAACAAGATGCCCCCAGGGGCGTTATACGAAACCAAGTGTACAGCAATATGTACAGTGAAACGCCAATAAATGAAGCGAATCTTAGGCTTTCATGCTTCCCTTGACAAACGATAAGACTTGATGCAGACTATACATAGTGGTTCATAATTCATTGTAGTATAAGGCATTAGGTCGCTTGAGGTGCTAGTGCCGAGAGGCATGGAGGTTCAAGTCCTCTTCGCCGCAAAGTACACCGAGACAAAGAATTGTAGGACGACCGAAAAACGGAGTCCGCCCATTTTCAGCCGATGTTGCCCGAAATGTTACCTCGGGCGACGAAGGGGAAAGTATGGGGAGGGCTCCGTTTTGCATTGTGGAGCGCAAGACCGCCGCGGGGCGTGTCTTCTTGGCGCGGTTCTATGACAGCGATGGGAAAATCATAAAATCAAAGACCTTCCCCGAGGCCAGGAGCGCGGCCGCCGCAGTGCGCAAGGCTGCGCCCTCCGGGGCGTCGTTCTTTCAGGCTCCCACCTCTATAACCCGTTGTATCCTAAACAAGCACCTAGCCTCGCACTCAAATGGGAAGGCGATTCTTCGACCTCGATGCGATTTTATGGAGAGCCGCGTCCTCAGCCTTTCGGCCTCGGCGTGAAACCCCAAACGATCAATGGCATATTGAGCGCGGCCCGTGACCCTATGAAGTATTTTTGCAAGCGGAACCGGCTCGCCGATCCTCTCGCGGCGGTGGAGAAACTCGCCGAGCGTCCGCGGGAGCGTGGCGTCCTTTCCGTGGCCGAGCTTCAAAGGATCATAGCCTTGAACGAATCCCCGAGCGTAAAGGCGGGCGTCCTTCTCGCCTCGCTCTGCGGCCTTCGCCTCGGGGAGTGTTGCGGCCTCATGCCCGAGGACATGGACAATGCCGCTGGAATGCTGACCGTTCAGCACGATTTCATCGAGGGCGAGGGGCTAAAGGGTCCGAAGGGCTCGCGCCCCGGATCGCCACGGGCTCGACAAGTCCCGATTCCTCGGCCTGTCCTCGACGCCCTTGAGCCCTGCGAGAGTGTGGCGCCAGCCGGTGTCCGCTTCGTTCTCTGTAATGGGCATGGGCGCGATCCTTTCCGGCTCGCCGATCTAGACATGCTACAGACAGGATACATCTGAATCCTTCGGAGGATCTGCATAGACGAGGAAGTGAGGCGAATAGGAAATCTGGTATTTCATGGTCTACGCCGTACCTTTGTGAGCCTACAATGCGGATGAGCCGACATCGCTCCGTGAAAATGTCCGAGAGCTATTCACGTGACACCGGGAACGTCTTGGGCTTCGCGTCGGCGTGCGAGGAGATCGAGGAAGCTGTCATGCACAAAGCGACAGGATGTGAGCGCTAAAGGGATTGATGCTTTAGCATTTTTATCGTCAACACGAAAACCAGCGTCGCGAAAACCAGCGTCTTCCGAGTTTGCGAAAAGTAGCGAACACTGTGCCGTGAATGATGCATAAGCCGCGGCGCAGGTACCGACAGTAATTCCCCAACCAGGATGGCGTGGGGCGTGAGGGCGCTTATACTTGAAGGTGGCTCAGGGGAGAGCCACCTTCTTTTCTTCCTTCTTCTCTTTTCTTGACCACAACGCCGAACTCTGGGGGGCGGATCGTGGGGAAGAAAGGAGTAGTAGATTTTTACAAAAGGATATAGAGTTATTCGACAATCTCTCCCGATTGCCGGATGCCCGAACGAAGCCCGCCATTCCGCTCGCCACGGTGCTGGCTGCTGTGGCGCTGATGCCGTTTTTTATTCTGAAGTCGTTTCTGGCTCTCGACAGAGAGGCGCGAGGTCCCGAGCTCAAGCGCATACTCGCGAGCCGACGCCGCATAGTCGTTTCCGATTCGACGATTCTGCGAGTCCTTGGCACTCTCGCGCCTACGGTCGTTCAGGATTTCCTGCTCGCCGCCGTGAGGGCAGTGGATCGCCAGGGCGTCCTCCGCGCGTCACTTATTGAAGGAGGAAAGCCATATCGTATCGGGATCGTCGATGGTTCAACGATGAAGAATCACGACCTCGTCGTCTTCGATCTCCACGGTACGATAGATGCTCCAGCTCTCGTGCTCGAATCCCAAGGACATGCTACGAATATGCGACCGCGCTATCGGGCCTGAAGACGCTTGGGGCGACGTTATGTCCTCTGGTGCCCGACATCATCATGGGCGACGGGCTGTACTTCAACGAACCAGTCGCAACTGAAATACACAAGCTGGGCTCGGATTTTCTGTTCAAGGTCATCACCCCCAGGCCGACTGGCGCCAGGTTCTCGCAGATGCCGATTTCGCCATGAAGGCCCATCGGGACTTCCCGAAGTATCGCACGACGGCCTCGGGCTATGATGACATGCGATTGTGTTCGTGGGAGATGGACATGGCGGCGGCCAACTACGCAGGCGTCCCGCTCACGGTCGCGTTCGTCACCGAACACTACCAGAAAGACCCGCGGCGGGAGACGAGCACCTTCTGGATAGTCACCTCGGCCCTCGATCTCTCGCCCGCAGAAGTCCGGGAGGCTGGTCATGTCCGTTGGCACATCGAAAACGATGTGTTCAAACGACTCTCGCACCTCGCCGGAACGAAACGCTTCACGTGCAGGGGAAATGGGGTGTTCCTCTGCTTCTTGATGCTGATCTGCGCTTCGACCGCCGCCATCGAAGCCTACACCTCAATTCTACGACGATCGGCGGAAGAGTGGAAGGAGTTTCTCGCTGGAATCAAGCCTACTCTGGCAAATATCCTATTCAGGCTGAGGTCCCAGGCGGTCACTTCGGTCTGAGTGTTGGGGCTCGTTCGAGCATGACTGGATACGCATACTACCTCATCCATGCAGTACTCTTTGTCTGTCCCCTTCGCTCTGGCGCCCCCAACGAATCTCCATGCCAGCCCTCCCGCCCCGCGCTTCTATTCAAGGTGGGGAATTACTGAGGTACCGACCCCGTCCTTGCTATTCTACGATCGACAGTACCAGAGTGGGATGCTAGCAAATACCGATACGACCGAAGGGCAAAACCTCGGGTTTCTCGCGCACCTGCAGCAGGGGGAGAAACAGCGCCACGCTCGTGGGATGACGATCGTGTACATACAAAAATGGAACTATTTCGCTACTTTACAATGAGTTACGATGTATATGATGGGGGGGGAAACTATTCGGTTTTCAGGGTTTTCTCTCTCTTTATCGTTTTTTCTGCTGTCGATGTCGCGTGGGTACTCCAGATTGAAGGCCGAGATATTTACTATTTTCCTCATATATTTCAAAGTAAAGAACATGTAGTTGCATCGCCTCCTGAGGCATGAGATAATCAGAAATTAAGAAGACTATGAGATCTTTTCATCTTGTTTCGGCGGAGAAAACGAACTCTAGTCTGATAAAACCTCCCC
>Ga0187808_10000257_pt1 | contig 15105 bp, 15 predicted proteins | sample NC_wetland_sal_i_5_FD_132427 | JGI IMG/M metagenome (GOLD analysis project Ga0187808, IMG submission 132427) | Wetland sediment microbial communities from Neuse River Estuary, North Carolina, USA - ASW_3 | ecosystem: Environmental > Aquatic > Freshwater > Wetlands > Sediment | place: USA: North...
ACCCCAGCATCACGCAGACCGTTCCCACGGCTATCACACCGAGGAGCTCGTCTGCCGCCCATTGCATAGACACGGCGTGCCTGGTCTGTCCAATGCCTAGGAGTGACTCAGGAGTAATGGCCAAGAGGTAGGCAATAAACACCGGCAGGATGATGCTGCCGACCATGAAGGCGTTGCTGGGCGTAAGCAGTATCTTGGTGCGCCTGTATTGCCACAGCACCCACGCCGCGCAAACCGCCAGCATAATCAAGTCGAGGGTCAGCATTTCGCCTATCTTACCTTCCTCATTCTCCCGGCCCCTGTCACCCCCGCGAAAGCGGGGGTCCACATCAGCCTGCACAAGGTGGATTCCCGCTTTCGCGGGAATGACCGGCAACGGGCGCTTTTAGGCCCGGAGGAATGGCCCCCACCCCCTCTTGTTCCCCCTCCCCCGCCGGGCGAGGGAGGGGGCAGGGGGAGAGGCCGCACTCACTACCCACGGCTGTCGCCGTGGGCTAGATTATGTCGCCCGTCGGCTGACGGGCTGACTTACGCCATGAATTTCAGCTAGGGGTAACTTGCCCTCACCTTCCCTAGCATTCCATCCCAAAGCCCGCGTAACGTAGCAACAGCCAGGTCGGGTCGTCCCTGAAGCAACCAACAACAGCCCTTGAACCACCGGCTTAGGGCGAATATGAATAAGAAACTGGCGTGAGCAGGAAACCAATAATGCTTCCGGTGAAAGTAGACACGACTGCGTGTGGCATGGTAACGAACGAGGGCCGTTTCCACTCCCGCTGATCTCCCCGCCTTGTGGTAGATCTGTGACCCAAGCACCAGTATACGACGAAAACCGACCCTTGCGGCCCGCCGGCAGAAGTCGGCGTCCTCGCAATATAAGAAGCTGTTCTCGTCAAGCAAGCCTACGCGCTCGAAGACTTCCCTTTTTATCAGCATGCAACAGCCAGTGATCCAGTCCGTCTCGACTGTTCCCTGGGCTTCGCTGACGCCTTTCGGCAGGCATTTTAGATCCCTGTCTGCCCACCAACCGAATCTACCCCCGAGGTACCAGGCTTTGCAGGGGTCGGCGTACTCGTAAATGGTGCAGCCTGCTAAATGGGCGCCTGCGCCTTCCGCTCCCTCGACCAAACGCTCCAGAGAATCCCATCTAACAATTGTATCGTTGTTCAGTAGCAATATCCAGGCTACTCCCAGTTGCAAAGCATATCGAATGCCCAGATTGTTCCCGCCTGAAAAGCCGCTGTTATTCCTGGCTTCCAATAACACGACGCCGGGGCGTCCGCCTGCTTGCCTATCCTCAGGGGTACAGGTGTTCGCTATTCCGCCCCACAAACTATCCCTCAGGGGCGGCCGGCAGTTCTGCATCCATCGTTTGAGTTCTGGCACCGAGTCATCCGGCGAAAAGTTGTCAACTACAATGACGACGCAACCCCGAGGTGCCGCAGAGCAGACGCTCTCCAGGCAAGCAATCGTGTCCTTGTACCCGTTGTAATTCAGAATAACGATTGCAAGACGTGGAGACTGCGAAAACAATTGTGCACCTGATCCTGCAGTTAGTTGACCCGGTCATTCCCCCGAAAGCCGGAGCATCCCGCGTTAACGAGAAGCTTCCAAATCGCGCCCCGTTCGCTCTTGCAGCACAGCCTCGAGGAGATCCGTGCTCCGCTTCCAGGTAAAGTCCTTGATCCGCTGAACTCCAGCAAGTGCGATCCGCTCCTGGAGCCCACTATCATCCAGTAGCCGAACGATGTTCGCCGCCAACACCTTCGGGTCGCCAACGGGGGACAACAGGGCATTTATTTGATGCTCAGCGTATTCGCGGATCCCTCCGCAGTCCGTGGAGGCCACTGCACAGCCACACGCCATTGCCTCCGCTGGGGGGAGGGCAAACCCCTCGGCGACGCTCGAGCATACAAAGACCTGAGATTCGTTATATATCTGTACAACGGCGGCGTTGGAGAGGCCGCCACGGTATTGCATCCAGGGCGGAAGCCCCTTGGGCCGATGAGCCTTCGGTCCGAAGATCGCGACGTCCAGATCGGGGTGCTTTCCCTTGGCTATCGATATGGCTTCCAGACCAATCTCAGGTGTCTTGTACGATGTAATCCCCCACATCATGGCAACGCGTTTGCCCCGCGACCTCAAAGGGACGCTCACCCTGTAAATCTCGTGATCAACCGCCACAGGGATAGTGACGATGTCATGATCTGACCCGGTCGCCCCGACTACTTTCTTATACAACCACCCCGAGACGGTCACCTTGAAAAAGGGTTCCCTCCAAGTCGTTTCAATCTGATCGGTGGGGCCAAGCCAAGGACCGAAGTCTTGCACGAGGTAGAACTTGGCCCCCTTGCAGTCGGGGTATCCGGCCACGTAATCGGCCGTTTGCCAGGCCGTTGCGAAAACCGCATCCGCATCTGGGATGAATTCTGCCGTCAAGTCCGGAGCATACTCCAGCCCGACCGACTCATGAATGGATTGCCATCGGGGCCGCGGGCGAACGAGGGGGTAGGTCACTCGCTTCACTAGGCCCTTGGTCCATGAAATGGCGCGAGATTCCTCGCTGAGTCTGAGCCTGCTTAGATGGGTAGCGTGAATGAGTTTCACGTCGTGGCCTCGCTCGGCCAGGCGATTCGCGTATTCATAAATGACTCTGATCCCCCCCACCGGCCTTCTAGCCAGAAACGGGAGCACAAAGGTCACTCGCATTACAGCCTTCCGCATCGGACTGAATTCAATCGAACCCAATTGTAACCGAGCCAGCAGCCCAGCGTCTAAGGCAGCCTGGCAAACCCTCGATCAACCTTGAACTCCTCGTGCAGCCGACCAAACTGACGAAAGCCACCGGATGTGAAGCCTCTTCAGCCACCGAATTAGCGCCGGCGGGAGGATCGCCAGGACAGAATATGTCATAAACCTTAGACTATGGAGGACTTGCGGATGGGCACGCGCGACGGCCCGAACATACTGCCAGACGTGTGGAATGGTAGCATTCCAACGGCGTAATTCTGGCAAGTCCCTTGTGAATGCCTGTGAAAGATGGCGGTCGATCTCTCGGTCCAGGTTTCCCCCATGTGCGGCTACCAGCTTGCGAGTTGCGTCAGCGAGTTTCAGCCGCTCCTCTAACATTTGCAGGGAATTCCTGAGGATTGTTTGGGTGGTTTGCAGCGAATGGACACGATTACAAAGCAGCACTTCGTCCAGGAAAGCTATCTGTCCCTCAAAGGCCAAACGCTGCCAGAGGTCTGCATCGGCGCTATATTTCAGGTCAGGGTTGAATGCGCCCAGTTTCAAAGCAGGCGTTTTCCTAAACATTGCACTCGGCATAACAACGTAGCTTTGGTTCAGGCTCCAGTAGCGAGCCACAAACTCAAAGCCACTGGAAAATGCAGGCCAGGAGCGCGGAGGTGGGACACAGAGTACCGCTCCGCTCCCATCGATTGTCTGGGCTGCCGAGTGTACAAGTATCGCTCCAGGGTTGGATTCCAGGACTTCTACTTCTCGCCGGAGCAACCCCGGCAGCATGACATCGTCATCGTGGAATATTATGACGTAGTCGGCGCACGCCAACTCCAGGCATCGGTTCCAATTACCTATCAACCCGATATTCCGCGGGTTGCAGATGTACCTGATTCTGGAATCCCGAAAGCCCCCGACCGCCTCACCCGTGTGATCTGTGGAGGCGTCGTCGACGATGAGGAGCTCGTAGTCGTGGAACTCCTGAGCCAGAACGCTTTCTATGGCCGTCGGCAGGTAACCGACTTTATTGAATGTCGGAAGGCAGACGGTTAGTTTCGGATCGCGCATAACGGCGTATCTTCGTTCAAGAAAACTTAGAATTGCTGTTCAACGCTATAGTCTAGAATAACAGCGCAAATCTCTGCTCGGAAGCAGTTCGATTCTAAAGCTCCCAGCTTCTCGATTTCTGCGAGAGGCGGTCCCATCTAGCCTTCCTCGCTATCCCGAATCGTAGCTTCCGCGGGTTTTGCCTTCGACAGACAATAGTACCGGTACAGGGCACGGTAGACAATCCACGGCAGCGGGAATTGCGTATCCAGTAAGGGCTTTAGGGGGACCAGGGCAAGAGTAAGCCAACCCTTTACCAGCTTCCTCGCGGGGCTTCTCGATGCGCGCTGGCTTTGGCGGGCGGCCATTTCAGCAAAGTACACGCCGGCCTCTTTGGTTCGGAGAACCCTTTCTGCCGCGTCCACCAGTTCAGCTCGTCGCCGGATGTCCGCAAACGACATATATTTGTAATGGTATCCGACTGCATCCGGATTGTAGAGCAGGCGTAATCCCTTTTGTGTCAAGCGATAGCCCAGCTCAAAGTCTTCATAGCCGTAGGCTCGAAAGTCCTCGTCAAACGTCCCGTTTTTCCGCAGAAACTCTACTTTCAGGCTTACATTGTTAGAATAAAAGTGAGCACAGTCTACCTGCATCCCTCGGGATAGCGAGTGGTAATCGAAGAGCGGTCCAGTAAGAGCCAGCCACTTCATAAAAGGAGTAGGACGCACCTCGGGCGACCAGGCCACTTGACCAAGGACCCCCACGCAGGGTTCGGGGTACTTCCTGTGCCATGCGGTGTGTTCGGAAACAAGGTTGCTGGCCGGAATAACATCGTCATCCCCGAAGAGGACCATCTCGCCTCGCGCTTCACGAATTCCGTGATTGCGCGCTGACGCCTGTCCGCGGTTGTCCTGGCGAAGGTATCGAATCGGGATTGGTGACCCTTCAGCACTTTGGGCCACCACGGACTCCGTCCCATCGGTTGAGCCGTCGTCAACGACCAGGACCTCCAGAATCTCCTCACGTGCCGACTGAGAGCAATAAGCCTCCAGAGTCTTCCGTAGGACGTCTTTGCGGTTGTAGGTGGGGATAACGATGGTCAATCTTCCTATGGACATCTTGGTGGTACTCCCCGGCCTGGCTGTGGAGTCAGCACAAAGATCCTCCGATAGAACGGCTCACGGTCGATTATTTGAAATACTCGCTCGACGAGATGCGGGACGAGTGCCAGCAGCAAACTAAACACGCGACTCCAAATGCGCGACATCTCCGTCTGGCCCTCTCCCGCAAGGGGGAGACGGGAGAATCTAGAAAGCCGCGATTCCCGCCTTCGCGGGAATGACTGCGCATCACGACCCTGATCTCTTTTTCGGTTCCCGCCTTCGCAGTTCTGACACGCTTTGTTTGCTTAGGTTGGCGGCCAAGCCGTCCACGAACCCTGCTAGATGCATGTGAAGCTTGGCCAGTTTGTCTCGGTCGTACCAGAGGATGCTCGCCGTGCGTCTGAGAAAGCGAGCTAAGAGAAATGCTCGCGATCTAGTGTTGCCAAACAAGTGCCATGTCATAAAAGCGTCATTTCGGCTCATGAAATAGTGGCGCCACGTGACCTCACGCGACCGCATTCGGAAGTTTCCCAGCAGGAAGTTCCTCACTCGGTGGACTTCACCCAATCGGTGGTAGAGGACGCTGGCGCGAACCATGGCAATCCTGTAACCCATCTTACGAATCCGAAGATTATATTCGTGGTCAACAAAGTCCATGAAAAAATCCTTGCGCGGCAGGCCTACTCTTTCGATCACCTCGCGTCGGATCAAACTTCCCGAGGAAATAACCGAGTCGGCGAAACAGATTGGCTCTCGGGCGCGTTCCGCTGGGATGGGGATCAGGCGGTCGCGCCAGAGGAGCCCTCGATGTTCGGTTCCACTCCGCGGATCAACGGGAAGGCTGCCCAGTATTGCAATCTCGTTTCTTTCTTGGCAAATCCGATTTAGCGCACTGAGCAGCTCCTCGAGAGCCGTAGGCGCTGAAACGCTATCCTGGTCGAAAAGCCAGATCCACTCGTGCCGCTTTGCGCATGCATACTCTAGTCCCGCACAGAGCCCTCCGGCTATACCCGTGTTCCTGCCCTGGGGCAGGACCTTGATCCCAGGGAACGCCCTTTTCAGAAACTCCGCCGTCCCGTCAGTGGAGGCATTATCGACGACTACGATTTCGTCAAGGGGGCGAGTCTGGTGTAGAAGAGCCGAGAGATGTCCTTCGATAACCCTACCGGGGTTCCAGGTGACCGTGACGCTAGCTATGGACGGTTCAACTTTCATGGCCTGGGTGGTCTTCATCAGCGTCGCTTAAAAGCAAATTCGGCTGGCCGTGAGTTAAAATGCAAATGTATGAATCCATTCTGCTCGCCTTAAGAAGAACGTTTTGCTTTGCGTTCAGCCGGCAATTCCGCACAGTAATGGTAAATCCTACGATACGCGAGCCGTGGTAACCCGATCTGCGTGTCCAAAAAAGGCCTCAAAAGCCCCATGAAAGGATTCATGGGTTTCGAGATTAGTTGCTTCATCCTGTACGCAAGCGTGCGCTTGCGCAAGGCCTCGACTTCGGCAACGTATTGGCCAGCTTCTTTGGTTTCAAATACTGTCCAGGCAGCAGCTACGAGCTCCGCCCGCCGACGAACATCTGCGAATGACACAAACTTGTGGTGGTATCCAACGGCACGCGGGTTGTAAACTAGCCGCAGACCTCTTCCCTTGAGCCTGTAGCCAAGCTCAATGTCCTCAAAGGCGGGCCCCTTAAAGTCCTCATCAAAGAGGCCATTCTCTCGAAGGAAATGCGTCTTCAGGCTCAGGTTACACGAATAAAAATAACGGAAACCAGCTTCTTCGCCGGGCTTAAGGTGTCCATAGCCAAACAGGACTCCGTCTTCGGCCAGCCACTTCATAAAGGGTGTGGGTCCAAACTCGGGCGCCCACTTAACCAAACCCAGCACACCCACCGAAGGCTCCGGGTATTTGCCGTGCCACGCGAGATGTTCGGCAACCAAATCGCGCCCCGGAACAATATCGTCGTCGCCGAAAAGAAGCAGCCATCCCCTTGCCTCCCGGATGCCATGATTCCTCACGGCGGCTGGGCCACGATGTGCCAGCCCGAAATACCGGACAGGGATGTCAGCACCCCTGCTGAACTCCGACACCGCTTCCGCAGTACCATCAGTTGATTCATCGTCCAAAACCAGGATCTCCAGAATCTCCTCTTGCGCCGACTGAGAGCAGTAAGCATCGAGAGTCTTTCGCAAGATGTCTTTGCGGTTGTAAGTGGGGATAATGATGCTCAATTTGCCTTCGAACATTTTGCTGGCGCTCCCGCGTCCACCTGCGGAGTTAGCACAAAGATCTTTCGATAGAAAGGCTCACGATCGAATGTCTGGAGTACTCGCTCGACGAGACGAGGCGCGAGTTTCACAGGCAAACCCAGCAGACGCGCCCACACGGGTGAGATCTCCCTGCGATTCACCCAATCGTGAAACCGAAGGCTTTCGTTCCCAAAACATTCGATCCTCCACTCATCCTGGAAATCGGAGAACACACCTGCGGTCGGAAAGGGATGCTGCATGTGCTCGACAAGCCAGTCCGGTGGAACGCGTCGCAGCCTCCTGTGATACTCCAGGAATTCTCGGTCCTGCGCGTACGCAAGGGGGCCCGACGGGAATCCGAACACAGCTACCTTGCGGGTTACGCGCAGTGCTTCCCGAACGGTCGCTTGCCTGTCCCTTGTGGATACGTGCTCCAGCACGTCGGACGCCACAACTGCCTCGAAGGAACGGTCCGGAAAGGGAAGATTGACAGCGGAGCAAATGACTGGACGCATGGACCTTCTTGGCGGAAAGGGAAAATTCAGGTCGCAACCTACAATAGGATGAGGGTAGAAATAAGCAAGGCCGAACGACCCGGATCCTATTTCAAGAATTTCCTGGCCGACCACGACATGACGCCTCAAGACTCGAAGTATGGGAAAGTATCGCGCTGCCCAATTCAGCAATCGGATTAACCTCTCACGGGCGCCACTGATTATGCGACAGGCTTCGGACTTGCCTATTCATCTTGCTTACCCGGTAAGCCCTGCATCGACGGTGCATCCAATCGGAGCCGGGAAGTTTCCTTAGGCCGACGAGGAGTAGGCATTGTCTGCAAGACTCGCGATGAGCTGGGGAGCCAACTCGCCGCACTGCTCCAAGTTCTGAAACCCATAACGAGTTCCATGGAAAAGATACTCGCCCCTTAACCGGCTGGTTAATCGCTCCAAATATTGCCCGCCGGGCATCCGGCGGAAGATCCGCCAGACGGGCGTTAGCAGTTTAGAATGCAACTTTGAGCGGCGCTTCCGTACGGCTGCGGCGCGTTTGAAATTCTCATCTTGCCCCGCGATGTAGTCGTCGATAATCCGCCATAAGGCGCGCGTGTCAGCCCCGTTCCTCTCGTACCTCGCCACGGTTTCGATGCTCTCGCAGAGCATATTCAGCCTATTGAGCACAAACGGTATCTGCTCCGAATAAAAAGCTCTCTTGACATTCTCAATACTCTGAGCCCCGCAAACCACTGCGGTTCTGAGATCCAATCCAATTGGCTGGCGAAAGCTCTCGGTTTCGTCAAACTCGTTCATAAATTCCTTGAAGGCATCCCCATCGTTAAATAGCGCCGCCGCTCCGATGGACCGAGGAGTCGTCCCGGCGATCATAAGGGGCCAGTGCAGGAATACGTACTTGTCCGTGTTGACGAGCAAGCTAACCGCCCCTGTGTAGTCAGGAGCAGGGGGGAGAAACATTCGCTTCTGGATTCCGAGGACGCGCGCGATTAATTGTTGATGGCAAAGCGAATTCAAAAACTTGGGTGCGTAATCGGAAAATTGATGTTCGTAAAGCTGCTGGAGCACATCACGGCTGCAGAACACTTGTCGTTTCGTCTGCGGCTTACGAAACGACAGGACGTTGCTCGGCATCGGGAACGCCCACTCCGGGGAAACGTAACTGCAGATATCCCATGCTACAAGCTCGGTCTTGAACTCGTCTACAGTTGCAAGTGCCTTTTCCACCGCATAGGAGAGCAAGTACGAGTCATCAGTCAGAAAAGTGACGTAATCCCCTTTTGCGTGGGAAAGCGCGAATTCCCAACTATCGGGCATGGCCAGTAGGCGATCGGTCCTCACATATCTGAGTCTGGAATCCTGAAATGATTCGTAGACCTTTTTGGTTTCTTCATTCCCACAGTAGTTATCGCTCACTACAATTTCAATATCGTGATAGGTCTGGCGCAAGGCGCTTTGCAGAGCGACCTTCAAAAGCTGAGCGCGGTTGCGCGTTGGCATTACGATCGAAACCCTGGGCATTACCCACACCTCCGGCCTTAGGACAAAGAGACGCTTCTCGCAAGCCAGTCAACGACTCTCCATTCTGAGGCGCTGCAGGCCAGTTGGAGCGCGCGGTTCCGAATGACAAAGCGCTCAGAGGTTATCACCGGGCTGCTAAGCGAGCGGGGCCGTGCTGGCTGGCGCAGGCTTCAGAAAAGTCAGCCGGCGCAACGTTCCGCGTAACTCACCACCAATCAACTGGTAGGCTGCCGCCACGAATACAACTGAAGCACATGCGTAGCCTATCGCCAACGACAAAGTAGATGAAGAGTCCAACAAATTCATAATAGCCCATGCTCCACCATAGGTCAAGCCTGCCAAGCCAAAGACCTTGGATACGTGCAGGTACCATTGCCAAAGAGGTATGCACAGGCATTCAGAGCATATGCGCGGTACCATATATGCATAAGCGAAAAGGTGGTAGAAAATCCATGAGAATCCAGCTCCGGCTATCCCGAATCGGTATACGAGCAAGGCGGTCACGGGTAAGACCGTGAACACCGCATACAAGTTCGTACGGGCCGCGATTGCAGGCTTTCCCACCGCCAGGCTAAAGATATAGGGAATACCCATCGTTCCATTCATGCAAAAACCAATACACAAGAATGTGACCGGCCAAAGGAGCATCTGCGCAGCTCGCGCATTGAGCACGAAAGTGAATAGGGGGCGAGCGGCAAATGGAATGGCCGCGAAGATGGGAACGATCGCATAACATAGAAGGTCCTGTAATTTCCTATATTGGCGCATCAGCATATCATGCTCCCCCTGCTTGTACAGGGCGGAAAAAGAGGGGAACACGGCCTGGGCTACTGAACCTGTCACCAGCATCCCCCGCGACACGCCGCTGTAAGCCATGGTGTAGTACCCAAAGATGCCCAGCGGCAGAAGCTTGCTCACTAAGGCTTTATCGGATTGCGTGTGAAATATAGAAAGGACTGTGATCCCGGCCAGCTTGAACGTATATCCGGCATTCCGGTGGATCACCGAAGTGGAAATGCGTGGGATGAATATCTTGCCGCCAAAAAAGTGAGCGCACACCCCCAGGTAAAGCACAAGGCCCAAGAGATAGCAACTGGCCATCCAGAGAATAACCTGAATCAAGCTGCCACCCAGGAAGAGGACAGCGATTGTGCCGAACTGCTGCAGTGCAGTGGCCCCCACCTCAATGAGATTGATGAACTCCATGCGCTGAAGGCCCCGCAGAATGCTGCCATAGAAGGAGCGCGGCAGCGCCAGAAGTGCGGCGATTCCGAGCACACGCAGAATCAGCGTGGCTGTCGCAGGATTGAGAGTCTCCAAGTTGATCCACTTGCTAACGAGCCAGGGCGCACAGGCGTAGAGCGCAGCACCTGCCAGGACGTAGAGGCTCCAATAGAAGAATGAAGCAGTTTGGAGCAGATGCTTGATGTATGTTGGGTCTTCTTCGTGAAAGGCCGCGACTTCCCGAACCGTCGTTTCGTTTATTCCCAGAGCCAAAATTGCGCTGAGAAGCGCATTGAGGGTGTAGGTGAAATAGATGATCCCCAGTGCATCCTGGCCCAACTGCTTGAAAATAAACTTCACGGCCACGAAGCTCAGAACGATCAGCAGGCCCTGGCCAAACAGGTTATAGAGAATGTTTTTTGATACCCTTGACATTCCGCCTCTGGGCAGAAGCCTCCCCGCTCAGCGACAATCGGGGAAAGCCTGAAGCACCCCCTCACTTCCTTCTAATAAATGCGTCAGGCCAATAAGTCACTCGTTCCTTCGTTGACCCTTCATTAAAAGAGAAAGCAGGCTCGTGGATTTCGAAGTCGGCGTGGGTTGCGACGAACTCCAGGGCCGCTTGTCGGGGATTGTTCCAGGTCCAGTCGGGAGAGGTGCGCGGTGCGCCCACGATATGCTCCATAATCCCATCCATCGCAACGATGTAGGACCCCCTGCTCACCATGGGGCCGTAGGCTTCGAGCTCCCCCAACACATGAGCTTTGCTGTGGCACGAATCGAGCAACACTAGAACCCTTTCGCCAAGTTTGATCCGTTTTCTTACCTCTGATACGACTTTTGGGGCGATCGAATCGCCTTCAATCAGCGTAATGTACGGAAAAAGGAAGTGAGATTCAATTGCCTTTCGGTTATGCGGCCTGATTTCAATGTCGACACCTATCACCCGTCCGATGCCTACGGCTTTGCAGAGACTGGCATAAAAGACGAGCGAACCTCCGTGTGCTACCCCGGTTTCAATAATCACGTCTGGCTTCACGCTGTAAACCACTTCCTGAATACGAAACATGTCATCGGGTAACTGGATAATCGGCCGTCCCAGCCACGTGAAACTGTACACATACTTCGTGTCCCAGCCGGCTCGCAGCCAGACCTTAGAGATGAGGGCAAACGCCTCCGGAGTTCCCAGGCCATAGGAGATGCACTGGCCCTCGTTTTCCACGATCACTTTTGAGTTTTCAAGATCGACCTTAATCAAGTAGCCACAGCCCTCCGTTGGTATTCCGCAACAAGATCTGGAAGCGAATCGAGCACCCGGGAGGGGACGAAATCGAACTCCTCCCGGATCCGTTCAATGGAGATGCGGGGGAAGCGAACGGTGGCCGCGCCCTCGGCTACTTCGACGCCGCACCCCGTTATCTGCTGCACGAGCTCGAGAAGCGCGCGATGGGTGGTGCTCACGCCGCTCGCAACATTGTAAATCCGGTGCCGGCCCGAGGCAGCAATCTGCGGCAAGATGCGTACCACGTCATGGACGTCCACATAGTCCTTTTCGGAATCGAGCGACGTGTGGAGGACGACCTTCTTGTGGTCGACGGCGTCCCGGAGCACCGAGAAGAGGAAGTTTTCCGACCCAAAATCCCTCCCGTAAACGTTCGAGAGCCGGACCACACGCGTGCTCGATGGGACCGAGCTGAGGCACAATGATTCGCCCATGATTTTAGAAATGTTGTAAAGGTAGTCGGCTTCGGTGGGATTCACGCGCAAGTTATCGTCCTCACGGGAATCCTCCAGCCCGGCGTAGATGCGCGCTGAGGAAAGGTAGAGAAAGGAATCGAACTCAGCTCTCTCCAGGATTCCCAACAGGGTGCAAACGTGCGCACGGACGGTATCCAGCCGCCGCTTGCGGAAATCTGCCGTCACCCCGATGCAGTAGATGGCATGCCCTAACGGTTTGCCTGAAACGTCGGTGCCGCGTTCAGGAGCCCAACACGTATGGCCGTGGGATTGCAGCCAGCGTACGAGATGGGAACCGATAAATCCGGAGGCCCCAAATACCGTGTATTTCATGGCCTGGCGCTCTAAAAGTTCTTGACTCCCCAGTCGTAGGGAATGCGGGCACTGTAAGGGTCAAGACGTGTAGTCCTCGAAGGATCGTGGGGGTGCGTAGCGCAGTTCGCCACGATAGCGTAAGGTGTACTCATTCCCTTCATACCATTCCAAACTTCAGGAGGAATGATCACCAGAGAATAATTATCCGGCCCCAGAAAAATCTCCATGACCTCACTTTGGGATGGGGAGTTTGCGCGATCGTCGTATAGCACGAGTTTGATTCGACCTTCGATGCACGCGTAATTGAGGGTCATCTCCCGGTGTTTGTGCCAGCCCTTGATCACGCCGGGATAAATCGTCGTGAAGTAAATTTCTCCGAACTGCCGGAAGTGCGCATCCGTGCATTTCAACATATGAAAAATCGTCCCGCGCTCATCGGGGATACGCTTCAGCGGCACAACCTGTACTCCCTCAATCATCCTAGTTTCCTTCCACTAGACGATGCGGACTTGCGGAATCGGAATAATGAACTTGCCGCCTCGCCGCCGATATTCGGACTGCTGTTGCAACACTTCTTCCGCGATATTCCAGACCAAAAGCAGCACGTAATCCGGCATTGCCGCTAATAACTTTTCGGGCGCTTGTATCAGCACATGAACGCCGGGCATGTACCTACCCTGTTTGTAGGGGCTTCGATCCACAACAAACTCCAGCGTCTCGGGACCCACGCCGCAGTAGTTCAGCAGGATGGTGCCCTTCGCCGCCGCACCATAAGCCGCCACACGCTTACCTTCTCCTTTGGCTCGCTCCAGGACTTCCAAAAGATTCCCTTTGAGGCGGTCAACGCGTTGAGCGAAGCTTCGGTACGAACCTACTGAATCAACGCTCCAGTCAGACTCCTCCTTGAGCATTGCTTCGACTCGGGTCCGGTTTTCGCCGCGATGGCCCGGGACAACAAACAGTCGCAGGGATCCACCGTGGATGGGCAAACGCTCGACGTCCTCGATAAGGAGGTCGTGCCGGTGAAAGAGCCGATCGAGCGCTGTGAGTGAAAAGTAGGACAGGTGCTCCTGGTAAATCGTGTCGAACTCGCAGCCATCGATCATCTGTTTAACGTACGGGACTTCGATTACTGCCACTCCGCTATCCTTCAAGATCAGCCGGATACCGTTCACCACTCCGTTGAGGTCGGCGACATGTGCCAGTACGTTATTGCCGTGCAGCACATCAACACGTTCACCTTCATCCCGGAGTTTTCGTGCCAAACATGCGCTAAAGAATTCACATAAGGTGCGAACGCCCCGCTCCTGGACGGCCACTCTCGCGACGTTAGCCGCCGGTTCGATGCCCAGGACCGGTATACCAGCGCGCTTATAAAACTGTAGCAGGTAGCCGTCGTTACTGGCAATCTCCCCGGCCAGGCTGTTGCCGTCCAGATTTCGGGAAGCAATGAGGCGCCTCACGATTTCTTCGGCGTTCCGGACTACAGTGTCGGAGTACGATGAAAAGTAGAGATATTCCTGAAAGAGTACATCAGGAGGCACGGTTTCCGTGATTTGAACGAGCGAGCAGGAGGGGCAAAAAGCCAAGTCCAACGGATACCTTTGCTCCGGGCGGGCAAGCTCCTCGCGCGTCAGATAGGCGTTGGCCAGAGGCATCTGACCGAGCCGAAGTATGACCTCGGGCCTATCGCTGCCGCAGGAGCGGCATGAAAATGGGCTGAGCATTTCAGCGGTCCCGCTTCCAACGCAGGCAATAGTCACAACAGCCGCTCACTGGGCGCATCGGGGCATCCTCTCTAACCGTTTGCGCCCCCTACAAAGTCCGAGAAGCACCGTTCAACAATCAGTTCCTCTAATCCGCCGTCAGTCTGCCCACACTCGCCATGGAGCGTCTTTCTTCCAGCACTCGTTCAAGGCAAGAAAGTCACGGTAGGTATCCATGCAGTGCCAGAAGCCATGATGGAGGTAGCCAACGAACTGGCCTTCCTGTGTCAGTCGTTCAAGCGGCTCTCGTTCAAGAACGCAACTGTCGTCATCGGAGAGATAATCAAAGAACTTGCGCTGAAAGACAAAAAAGCCGCCGCTAATAAACCCGCTCTGGTCCAACGGCTTCTCATTGAATTCCTTCACCAGCGAACCATGTATGGAGAGTTCGCCATAGCGGGAGAGGGGATGAACGCCAGTGACTGTGCCGATCTTCCCGTGGCCAAGGTGGAATTCCCACAGCTTAGAAATGTCCAGGTCCGTTACACCGTCACCGTAAGTCATCATGAAGTGGTCTTCGGCAACGTACCGCTCTATGCGCTTGACTCGCGCCCCCGTCATCGCTTCGGCACCTGTGTCCGCAAAGGTGATGGTCCATTGGTCATCCAGGCGCGGCGGATGAAACTCCGGCTCCTCCCCGGAATTGAGGTGTAAGGTGAAGTCAGTGTTCATGAGGCGGTAGTTCAAAAAGTACTCTTTAATCATCGACCCCTTGTTGCCCAAGCACAGGATGAAATCCTTAAACCCATAATGGGCATAGATCTTCATAATATGCCAGAGGACGGGTTTGCCACCGATCTCGACCAGTGGCTTGGGCCGGTATTCCGTCTCCTCCCGCAAGCGGGTCCCCATGCCACCACAGAGAATCACAACCTTGGGCTTCATGTGGTTTTAA
>Ga0187808_10000258_pt1 | contig 15031 bp, 18 predicted proteins | sample NC_wetland_sal_i_5_FD_132427 | JGI IMG/M metagenome (GOLD analysis project Ga0187808, IMG submission 132427) | Wetland sediment microbial communities from Neuse River Estuary, North Carolina, USA - ASW_3 | ecosystem: Environmental > Aquatic > Freshwater > Wetlands > Sediment | place: USA: North...
AGCACGATCATCTCCGGGATGTGCCCGGTGGCGCGCGGCTCGATGTCGGGCGGGCGGCAGCCGGCCACGTCGTAGGCCCAGGTGAACGCCCGCTGGTTGCGCTCGGCGAGGATCCAGGACGGAACGCCCTCGGCCTGCGCCTTGCGCAGGATCTTGTCCTCGACGTCGGTGACGTTCCGGCAGAAGGTGACCCGGTAACCGCTGGCCTCCAGCCAGCGGATCAGGACGTCGAAGCACACGCCGGACCTCAGGTGGCCGATGTGCGGCGGCGCCTGCACCGTGGCGCCGCACAGGTACACCGAGACCTCGCCCGGCGTCAGCGGCGTGAACTCGCGCACCGCGCGCGCGGCGGTGTCGTGAAGCTGCAATGTCACGGTGTAAGGCTAAGGGATCGGGACGAGCAGGGCGGTAGCGATCGCGGCGATGCCCTCGCCCCGGCCGGTCAGGCCGAGGCCGTCGGTGGTGGTCGCGGACACGCTGACGCGAGCCCCGGACAGCGCCTCGCTCATGACCTTCTCGGCCTCCGTACGGCGCGGCGCGATCCGCGGCCGGTTCCCTATGACCTGGACCGCGACGTTGCCGATGGCGAAGCCCGCCTCGCTGACCAGCCGGAACGTCTCACGGAGCAGCGAGGTTCCCGACGCGCCCGCCCACTGCGGCCGGGATGTGCCGAAGTTCTCGCCGAGATCACCTAGTCCCGCCGCGGTCAGCAGCGCCGTGCAGGCCGCGTGCGCGGCGACGTCGCCGTCCGAGTGCCCGGCCAGGCCCACCTCGCCCGGCCACGACAGGCCGGCCAGGTGAAGGTCGCGCCCGGGGGACAACGGGTGCACGTCAACGCCGACCCCAATCCGGGGGACCCCGGGTGACGGATCAGGCACGACTCAGGTCGCGAGAACCTCGTCGAGGAGGGCCTCGGCCTTGTCCTCGTTGGTCTTCTCGGCGAGCGCCAGCTCGCTGACCAGGATCTGCCGCGCCTTCGCGAGCATGCGCTTCTCACCGGCGGAAAGACCGCGCTCCCGATCGCGCCGCCAGAGGTCCCTGACGACCTCGGCTACCTTGTTCACGTCACCGGAAGCGAGCTTCTCCAGGTTGGCCTTGTAGCGCCTGGACCAGTTCGTAGGCTCTTCTGTGTGCGGCGCGCGGAGCACCTCGAAAACCCGCTCGAGCCCCTCGGCGCCGACAACATCCCGAACGCCGACCAGCTCGGCATTGTCAGCGGGAACGCGTACGGTCAGGTCACCCTTGTCGACCTTAAGGACCAGATAGGTCCGATCCTCGCCTTTGATGGTGCGAGTCTCGACCGCTTCGATGCGAGCAGCCCCGTGGTGAGGATAGACGACGGTATCGCCGACGTTGAAAGACATGTGGCAAGTACCCCTTCCGCTGAAGACCATCTTACCACGTCAGGTGGTGTCGATAAAACGGGCTTGGCGGTAAATGTGCAGGTCAGTACGCCACTAGTCACTGCGCGCCCCATCATTCAGCGGCCGTGCCAGGTACCAGCACGGCCGCGTGAGCGCTCACGACGATGATCACAGTCTACCTGAGGGAACCGAACAAATCGGGCCTGTTTCCGAACGCCGGAGTGTCGGCCCCGGGAGGCGCGACCCATAATGGACACCAGGGACCCGATTCGGGTGGAGGTGACGGTGAATCCTGGGTGGGATGAGACTCCGCTCGACGTCCAGATCCCGGATGACGCGCGCGAGCTCGACCGCGACGTCCTCGCCTACCACCGGGAGCTGCGTGCGCGGCGCCGGCGCCACCGGCTGCGCCGGTTCACGTCACCCTTCGCCGGACAGGGGACCATCCTGCCGCTGCTGGCCAGCATCCTCGCCGTCTGCCTGGTAGCAGGCGCGATGCTCTCGGTCGCCACGTTCAGCCCGGCGAGCGCGCCCGCGAAGGGCCCGCACCCGACCGCGGCGACCTCGAGCGCTCAGCCGGCCTCGCCGCGGACGAACCCGTCCGGCCGGCCGAGCCCGTCGGGGTCGTTGGCGTCGTCGGGATCGCCGGCACGCACGCCGGGCCCTACCGGCTCTACGGACCGCCAGACCCCGCGTTAACCGTTCGGCACCTGGGCCGCTACGATCTTCTTCCGTCTCGACCCAGCGACCAAGGGGAGGCCTTACGGTGACGCGCTGGAACCGCCGCTTGCTGCTCGGTGCCGTAGCCGTGCTGGTCCCGGTCCTGGCCGGATGCGAGGCCGGCGCTAACGCGCCCACGATCGAATTCCACCCGGCCTCCTTCGGGACGAGCGAAACGGTCAACGGCGTCACCATCGACGACGCCTTCGTGCTCGGGCCCGTGCCCGGCTCCGCGCTGCCCGCGGGCGGGCAGGCCGGGGTCTTCCTCTCCATCGAGGCGGACAACAACGACCAGCTGACGCAGGTCACCACCGGGGCCGCCAGCTCGGTGCAGCTCGTCGGCGGGCCGGTCAGCCTGACCGGGAACTCAGTGACGAACCTGAGTGGCCCGCAACCGCAGATCGTGCTCAACGGCCTGACCAGTGCGCTGAGCGGCGGGCAGGTGGTCACGCTCCAGCTCGACTTCTCAGGCGCCGGGGCGATATCGATCCAGGTCCCGGTCGAGCCGGCCGCCTACGACTACACGAGCTACTCGCCGCCGCCCTCGCCGACGCCGAGCGCCTCGGCCACGACTTCGCCGATGCCCATCTCTACCGCGTCGGCTTCGGCGAGCGCATCGCCCTCGCCGTCCGCCAGCCCCTCAGGCGGCTGATTCGAACTTGTACCCCAGACCCCGGACGGTCACGATGTGCTGCGGTCGCGCGGGATCGACCTCGACCTTGGCGCGCAGGCGCTTGATGTGCACGTCGAGGGTCTTGGTGTCCCCCACGTAGTCGGCGCCCCAGACCCGGTCGATGAGCTGCATCCGGGTGAGCACCCGGTCGGCGTTCCGCAGCAGCACCTGGAGCAGCTCGAACTCCTTGAGCGGGAGCTGCACCGTGGTACCCCGCACCGTGACGACGTGCCGGTCCACGTCCATCCGCACCGGGCCCGACTCCAGGGCCGACTCGGCGACGTCATCGGGCTCGCCGCGGCGTCGTAGCACCGCGCGCATCCTGGCCACCAGCTCGCGGGACGAGAACGGCTTGGTCACGTAGTCGTCGGCGCCGAGCTCGAGGCCAACCACCTTGTCGATCTCGCTGTCCTTGGCGGTCAGCATGATGACCGGCACGTTCGACTTCTCCCGCAGCGAGCGGCAGACCTCGCTGCCGGGCAGGCCGGGCAGCATCAGGTCGAGCAGGACCAGGTCGGCGCCGGTCCGGTCGAAGGTGTCGAGCGCGTCGGGTCCGGTCGAGCAGACCGCGACCTCGAAACCCTCCTTGCGCAGGAGATAGCTGATGGCGTCGCTGAACGAGTCCTCGTCCTCAACTACCAGCACACGTGTCACTTGAGTCCCTCCTGGGCCTTGGGCATTCCGGGGTTCATGCCACGCCCGTGCTGGCATGGTCGCTACGCAGCGGGATGAAGAGGGTGAAAGTCGATCCTGCACCTTCGACGCTGCGCACCGTCACCCTTCCGTTGTGCGCCGCCATCACGTGCTTGACGATGGCCAGCCCGAGGCCGGTCCCGCCGGTGGCGCGGGACCGGGCCGGGTCGACCCGGTAGAAGCGCTCGAAGATCCGCTCGAGATCGCGTTCGGGAATGCCGATGCCCTGGTCAGCCACGCTCAGTTCGGCGTTGCCCTCGCTCGCCTTCTTGACGTTGACGACCACCTTGGTCCGCTCGGGGCTGTAGGCGACGGCGTTTTCCAGCAGGTTGCGCAGGGCGGTGATCAGCAGGTCCTCATCGCCCAGGACCCAGAGGCCGCGGCTGCCCGTGGAGGCCAGCGTGATGCCGCGCGCGTTCGCCTTCATGCGGCACCGGTCGATGGCTTCGGCCACCACCACGTCGAGCTCGACGGGGTGCGGGTCGGGAACGGGCTCGACGGCCTGGATCCGGGACAGCGTGATGAGGTCCTGCACCAGATTGGTCAGCCGCTGCGCCTCCTGGCGCATCTTGCCGGCGAACCGCCGGACCGCCTCGGCGTCGTCGGCCGCGTCCTCGATGGTCTCGGCCAGCAGGGCCAGGGCGCCGACCGGGGTCTTGAGCTCGTGGCTGGTGTTGGCGACGAAGTCCCGCTTAACCTCGTCCACGCGCCGGCTTTCCGTCTGGTCCTCGGCGAGGACGAGCACGAGGCCCCCGCCGCCGACCGCCCCGCCGAGCGGGGCCACCCGGACGGCGAAGCTCGTCGTCCGGCCGCCGAACCTCGGGATAGGGACCTCGAACTCGCCCTCGCGGATCTCGCCGTCCCTGCGGACCTGGCGCGCCAGCGCGACCAGCTCGCTCACCATCAGGCGATCACCCTTGACGAGCCCGAACGCACGCGCCGCGGCGCTCGCCCGCAGCACCCGGTCGTTGCTATCGACGACGACCGCCGAGGAGGAGAGCACGGAAAGGACAGACGCGATGCCCGGAGGCAGCCTGGCGGGCTGCTGGGCGGTCCGGAGCCTGGAGCCACGCGCCTGGCGTACGGTCGTCCCGGCCCTGGTTCTTATTGCCACTACCCGATCTCCGCTGTTCGCGGCTGCGGGGGGTGCCAGGGGGGTCGCCCCCCCGTGGCTAGCACAGCCAAACCCGTGACCAGTGAAGACTCACGGCTCAATGGTATGCGGTGGCGCCACGGAGAAGACAGGGGCCCGGGAACTCGCGGACGATTTTCGGAGCTTGTTCTTGTGACATCTACCTATCGGTAATGTCTGGTTTACCCTGGGCTCGTCAAGGCGTGGCTAGCGCCCCTGGTTGCGGACCGCCTCCGCCGCCTGTTCGGCGGCGTCCGGGTCCAGGTAGCGCCCGCCCGGGACGGCGGGCCTGAAGTCGTCGTCGAGCTCGTAGACCAGCGGGATGCCGGTCGGGATGTTCAGTTCCGCGATGGCGGCGTCGGAGATCCCGTCCAGGTGCTTGACCAGGGCGCGCAGCGAGTTGCCGTGCGCGACGACCAGGACCGCCTCCTCGCGTTCCAGGTCGGGCACGATCGCGTCGTACCAGTACGGCAGCAGGCGGACCACGACGTCCTTCAGGCACTCGGTCCGCGGCCGGGCCTCCGGCGGCAGGCCCGCGTACCTCGGGTCGCCCGACTGGGACAGGGGGTCGTCGTCGGCGATCGGCGGCGGCGGAACGTCGTAGGAGCGGCGCCACAGCATGAACTGCTCCTCGCCGAATTCCTGCCGGGTCCTGGCCTTGTCCTTGCCCTGCAGCGCGCCGTAGTGGCGCTCGTTGAGGCGCCAGGAGCGGCGCACGGGCAGCCAGAGCAGGCCGGCCTCCTCCAGCGCGATCTGGGCGGTCTGGATGGCGCGAGTCAGGACCGAGGTGTGCACTACAGAGGGGCGCAGGCCGACCTGGACGAGCAGCCTGCCGCCGTTCTCGGCCTCCTGCGCGCCGGCCGCGGAGAGCCCGACGTCGACCCAGCCGGTGAACAGGCCCTTGGAGTTCCATTCGCTCTCGCCGTGGCGGAGCAGCACCAGGGTCCTCATGCCGGAAAGCCTAGCGGGGGAACAGGCTGCGCCCCGACGGGGTTGGTTAGGACGTGCAGAGCCCCCGGCGGATCGCGGTCATCAGCCTCCACACGTCGCCGCTCGACCAGCCGGGCACCGGTGATGCGGGGGGGCTCAACGTCTACGTGGTCGAGGTGGCCAAGCGCCTCGCCGAACGCGGCGTCGAGGTGGAGATCTTCACCCGCGCGGTCTGTCCCGACACCCCTTCAGTGGTCGAGCTCACCGGCGGGGTCCTGGTCCGCAACGTGGTGGCCGGGCCCTTCGAGGAACTGGATAAGAACGCCCTGCCCGGGCAGATCTGCCCGTTCACCTTCGAGGTGCTGCGCACCGAGGCGGCCTTCGCGCCGGGCCGGTACGACCTGCTGCACGCCCATTACTGGCTGTCCGGCCAGGTCGCGGCGGTGGCCAAGGAACGGTGGGGGGTTCCGCTCATCCAGTCCATGCACACCCTGGGCAAGGTGAAGAACCTGGCCCTGGCCGCCGGTGACTGCGCCGAGCCCGCGGCGCGGATCCGCGGGGAAGCCGAGGTGGTGGCCGCCGCCGACCGGCTCGTGGCCAACACCGACGAGGAGGCGCGCCAGCTCGTCGAGCTGTACGACGCCGACCACCGGCGGGTCAAGACGGTCAGCCCGGGGGTGGACCTGTCGGTGTTCTGCCCCGGGTCCGCCGCGGCGGCGCGGGCCAGGCTCGGGCTGCCCGCCGACGCGGTGGTGCTCATGTTCGCCGGGCGGATCCAGCCGCTGAAGGGTCCCGACGTCGTGCTGCACGCCGCGGCGGACCTGCTGCGGTCCTGCCCCGCGCTGACAGACCGGCTCGTGGTGGTCTTCGTCGGCGGCCCGAGCGGTTCGGAGGTCGGTGCGCCCGGGCGGCTCGACGGCCTGGCCGACCGGCTGGACATCGCCGGTTCGGTCCGGATGGAGCCGCCGTGCCCGCAGCGCGAGCTGGCCGACTGGTACCGGGCCGCGTCGGTGGTGCTCGTGCCGTCGCACTCAGAGTCGTTCGGTCTGGTTGCCCTGGAAGCACAGGCGTGCGGGACGCCCGTGGTCGCCGCCGCGGTCGGCGGGCTGCGGACCGCGGTCCGGGACGGATACTCGGGCGTCCTGGTCGACGGGCACGATCCGGCCGCCTGGGCGCGGGTGCTCGAGAAGCTGATCACCTCGCCGCGACGGCTAGCGCAGCTGTCTCGGGGCGCGCTGGCACACGCTTCGGAGTTCGGCTGGCCCAAGACGGCGGACCGGCTGATCGGGGTGTATGCCGAGGCCATGGACTCGGTCAGGTATGACGCCGCCCTGAGCCAGACGTGACCGACGCCCCGGACCCCGGCGCGGCCCTGCAGGCGGCGCTGGCCGAGCTCGGCCTGGCCTACGAGAACCCGCGCCCCCGGGCCTACCTGGTCAAGCTGGAGGGCCAGCACAAGCTGGCCACGATGACCTGGCTGGTCGTGGGCGCGCACAGCCTCGGGGTCGAGGCGTTCTTCTGCCGCCAGCCCGACGAGAACCACGCGGCCTTCTACCGGTTCCTGCTCGAGCGCAACGGGCGCATGTACGGTGTCCACTTCAGCCTGGACCCGGTGGGCGACGTCTACCTCACCGGGCGGCTGCCGCTGGCCTCGGTGACCGTGGCCGACCTCGATCAGCTACTCGGGTGCGTGCTCAGCTACGCCGACGAGAACTTCGACACGGCGCTGGAACTCGGCTTCGCCTCCGCGATCCGCAGGGAATGGGCCTGGCGCGCCAAGCGCGGCGAATCCCTGGCCAACCTGCGCGCGTTCGCCCGGTTTGCCGACCCGGAGCACTGACCTATTCGAGTGCCCCCAATGCGGGTATGTTGACGACCGTGAACCGGTTGGGTGAACTTGAACGCGCCATCATGGACGTGCTCTGGGAGACCGATACCGCTCTCACGGTGCGAGAGGTCAGTGCTAGGCTGACCGAACGTAATCTAGCTCACACCACCGTGATGACGGTGCTCGACAGGCTGGCCAAGAAGGGTTTCGCGAGGAGGCAGCGCGACGGGCGGGCCTGGCGCTATTGTCCTTCCGCAACCCGTGAGACCTACGTCGCCGAGCTCATGCTGACGGCGCTGGATCAGACCGGCGATCGCACGGCCGCGCTGACGCGGTTCGCGCAGTCGGTCTCCGGCGTGGAGGCCGACGTGTTGCGGGAGGCCCTGGAAGTGATCGAAGGTGACGGCGGAGTCGATGAGGGGACTGGCTGACGCGGCGCTTCTCGCCGTAGTCGCCATCGGGAGCGTGCACGGAGCCTCGGCTCTTCGCCAAGCGAGCTGGCCGCGCCGGTCGCCGGCGGCGGCCATCTTGCTGTGGCAGGCGCTCGGCCTGGCCGGCGGGCTCGCGGCCGTGGGCACGCTGGTCGGCCTGGGGCTGCCCGGTGGCGGCCCCGGCGTGGTCCGCTCCGTCCTGCACCTCCCCACCGCCTTCCGGGTCGGCGGCGTGTTCCGGGTTCCGGTCCCGGTCGGGGCGGCCGGTGCGCTGCCGGCGGTCCTGATGGCCTTCCGGCTGGCCTGCCTGGGCGCGGGACTGGCGCTGCTCGCCCTGCTGTGCTGGGTCCTGGTGGCCTCGTCCGTCGCGGCCGTGCACGCCAGGCGGCGGCAGCGGGCCCTGCTCACCCTGCTGGCCCACGGTGACCCGAAGGTCCCCGGCGCCCTGGTCGTCGACTACCCGACCGCGGCGGCGTACTGCCTGCCCGGCCTGCGGTCCAAGATCGTCGTCAGCGTCGGCGCCCTTGAGCTGCTCGGGCGCGGCGAGCTGGCGGCGGTGCTGGCGCACGAGCGCGCGCACCTGCGCGAACGGCACGATCTCGTGCTCCTCCCGTTTACCGCGCTGCGGCGCGCCTTCCCGCGCTCGGCGACCTGCGCGGAAGCCGACCGTGCCGTCGCGCTGCTGGTCGAGATGCTGGCCGACGACCACGCCCTGCGGGCGCTTCCGGCGCGGGAACTCGTGTCCGCGCTGGTCAGGTTCGGCACGGCCGGGGTGTGCGCGACGCCGAACGGCGCGCTGGCCGCCGCCGAGGGCGAGGTGGTCGCGCGGGTCGCGCGCCTGCTCCAGCCGGTGCGCCCGCTGCCCGCCGGCGCGGTCGCGGCGATCTGCCTATCTGCCGCCCTGCTGGTGGCCACGCCGATCACGCTGCTCATCGTCTGAGCGGCGCGCGACTACCAGGGGCCGTAAGGTCCCGAGCTGGTCCCGCCGCCGCTCGTGAAATCCTTCACCTTGGGCCGGACGTCGGCCAGGTAGACGGCGGCCGCGACGAACGCGATGACGGGCAGGAAGGACCCTGGTCCCACGCCGGTCAACGCCCCGCCCAGGCCGACGAAGGTGGCCACGCCGAGGATGATGAGCCACAGCTGCTTGGTCTGCTTGCCGGTGGCGACGAAGGCCTGGGCCGGCCGCCTGATGGCGTCGATGAAGGCCCAGGCCTCGACGATGAACGCCGCTAGGCCGAGGGCCAGGAAGAAGTCCCTGAGCGGGGTATAGGCACCGAGCACGAGATCACGCTACCTCAGAAATATCGCGGTCCGGGGATGATGCGCCGGGCTGCTGCGCCTGCGGCCCCGCGTCGGCTAGCCCCGCGTCGGCTAGCCCCGCGTCGGCCGGCCCGGCGTCGGCCGCATCTGTGGCGGCCGACCATGCCTCGGCGTCCGCAAAAGGCGCCGCGTCTGCGGCCGGCTCGGCGTCTGCGACCGGCTCGGCGTCTGCCGCTGGCTCGGCGTCCTCGGCCTGCGCGGCCCGGGCAGCGGCGTTCTCCCGGCGGAACGACTCGTAGATCTCCATGAGCACCTGCTTCTGCCGCTCAGAGAGTTCGGAGTCGGCCAGCAGGGCGGCGCGGACCCCGGAGTCCGACAGGCGGTCATCCAGGATCCCGGCCTGCACGTAGAGCGCCTCCGCGGAGATCCGCAGGCCCTTGGCGATCTGCTGCAGGATGTCCGCGCTCGGCTTGCGGAGCCCGCGCTCGATCTGGCTCAGGTACGGGTTGGAGACCCCGGCCTGCTGCGCAAGCTGGCGCATGGAGATCCTGGCCTGCTCGCGCTGCTCCCGGATGTACTCGCCGATCGAGTTCACCGAAACGTTAACCATGCCCCTAGTGTGGCACACGGTGCTTGCAATTGCAAACGGTCAGCTAGCAGATCCGATACCGAGGAACGCGCGCGCGTCGGCGGGGCTCATCGGCGGCCGCTGCGCGATCCTGGCCAGCTCCGCGGCCCGTTCCACCAGCTCGGAGTTGCGGGCGACGGCCCGGCCGCGCGCGTAGGACAGGGTGTCCTCCAGGCCGACCCGCAGGTGACCGCCGGCCCCGAGCGCCCCGAATATCACCGGCAGCGTGGTCCGGCCGATCCCGGTGGCCGACCAGGTCGCCCCGGCCGGCAGGGCGGCCACGGCGGCCGCCAGGGTCGCCACGTCCCCCGGCATCCCGCCGGGCACGCCCATCACCAGGTCGCAGTGCACGTGGCCGCCGGCCGGCGGGCCGAACTCGGCGAGCAGCCGGTGCAGCGTGGCCACGTGCCCGAGGTCGAACAGCTCGAACTCGGGCACCACCCGGCGCTCCTGGGTGAGCTGATACAGGTCCTTGATGAACGGCCAGGGGTTGTGGAATACCTCGTCGCCGAAGTTGACCGTGCCGCAGGTCAGCGAGCAGGCGTCCGGGGCCGCGTCCAGGACGGCCAGCCGGGCCGCGAAGCCGTCGGTCACCGCGCCGCCGGTCGACAGCTGCACGATCAGGTCGGTGCCCGCGCGCAGCGCCGCCACGGTGTCGGCCAGGCGGCCGGGGTCCAGCGTGGGCCGCGCCTCGTCGTCCCTGATGTGCACGTGGATGACCGCCGCCCCGGCCGCCTCGCACTCCTTGGCGGTGAGCACGAGTTCGTTCAGGGTGACGGGAAGCGCGGGCACGGCGGACTTGTCGGCTTCGGCGCCCGTCGGGGCCACGGTGATAAGCGTGCTGCTCGCTGCCATAGCTGGAGACTACGCCTGGGCCGCCTGGCTCGCGGTGAGCGCCAGGTGCCTGCGGGCGAAGGCCAGCGACTCGGCCAGGTCCGCCAGGCGGTCCTGCTTGGTCGGCGCGCGGTTGGTCTTGATCTCGGCTACCACCACGCCCTGGTATCCGGTCGCGGTCAGCAGGCTCAGCAGTTCGGCGCAGGGCTGCCCGCCGCGGCCCGGCACGAGATGCTCGTCGGGGATCGGCCCGGTGGGCGCGCCCGTGCCGTCGGCCAGGTGCACGTGCGCCAGCCGGCCGGTCACGATCAGCTCGCCCGCCATGGCCAGGGCGTCGGAACCGGAGGCGGCGGTATGCGACAGGTCCAGCGTGCAGTGCGAGACGTCCAGGGTCGAGGGGTCCCAGTGCGGGGCGTACGTGACGACCTCGTTGCCGCCGGCCCGGAGCGGGTACATGTTCTCCACCGCGAAGATCACCTCGGTCTGCCCGGCCAGCTCGGCCAGGCCCTCCTCGAAGCCCCGGGCGTACTCCCGCTGCCAGCGGAACGGCGGGTGGACCACGACGACCCGGGCCCCCACGCGCTCGGCGAGATCCCTGGAGCGGCGGAGCTTCTCCCACGGGTCGCGGCCCCATACGCCCTGGGTGAGCAGCAGGCTCGGCGCGTGCACGGCCACGATGGGGACCTGGTGGTAGTCGCGGAGGCTGCTCAGCACGGTCGCGTCCTGGCTCACCGGGTCGTTGTAGACCATGACCTCGACGCCGTCGTACCCCAGGCGGGCGGCGATCTCGAAGCCGTCCGGCGTCCGCTCGGGGTAAACGGACGACGTGGACAGGGCGACAGGCGTACCCGGTGCCGCGCTGTTCACTGAGGCTGGCCTCCCTCCGCTGGCCGTTGGCCTCCTTCCAGCTTACTGAGAATGTCGGTGGCGACGGTTATCGTGCGGGCCATGGCCAAGTCAACGGCGGGGGCGGCAGGCTACCGGTGCACCGAGTGCGGCTGGCAGGCGGCCAAGTGGAGCGGGCGGTGCGGCGAGTGCCAGGCGTGGGGCACGGTGGTCCAGGCCGGGATTCCCCGCCTGGCCCGGGCGACGGTGCACCGGTCCGGCGCGCCCGTCAGCGCCCCGGCGGTCCCGATCGGCCAGGTCGACGCCACCGACGCGGGGGCCCGCCCGACCGGCCTGGACGAGCTGGACCGCGTCCTCGGCGGCGGGCTGGTGCCCGGCGCGGTCCTGCTGCTAGCCGGCGAGCCGGGGGTGGGCAAGTCGACGCTCCTGCTCGAGGCGGGCGCGCTGGTGGCGGAGTCCGGGCCGGTGCTCTACGTCACGGGGGAAGAATCCGCCGCGCAGGTGCGGCTGCGCGCGGACCGGATCGGCGCGGTCAGCGACCGGCTGTTCCTGGCCGCCGAGAATGACCTCGACGCCGTGCTCGCGCACGTCGAGGCGGTCCAGCCGAGGCTGCTGATCATCGATTCGGTGCAGACCATCGCGGCCGCCGGGGTGGACGGGGCCCCGGGCGGGGTGACCCAGGTCCGGGAGGTGGCGGGGGCCCTGACCGCGGTCGCGAAGGAGCGATCGCTGGCGACCATCCTGGTGGGGCACGTGACCAAGGACGGCTCGGTGGCCGGCCCGCGGACCCTGGAGCACCTGGTCGATGTGGTCCTGCACTTCGACGGCGACCGGCACTCGCAGCTGCGCATGGTGCGGGCGGTCAAGAACAGGTACGGGCCGACGGACGAGGTGGGCTGCTTCGACCTCGGCGAGTACGGGATCATCGGCCTGCCCGACCCGAGCGGGCTGTTCCTCTCCCAGCACCGCGAGCCCGTCCCCGGCACCTGCGTCACGGTCACGCTGGAGGGGCGCAGGCCGCTGCCGGCCGAGGTGCAGGCCCTGGTCGGGCCTTCGGTGCTCGACATTCCCCGCCGGGCTACGTCGGGGCTTGACGCCTCCCGGGTCGGCATGGTGCTCGCGGTCCTGCAGCGCCGGGCCGGGATCAACCTCGGCAAGCAGGACGTGTACGCGGCGACCGTCGGCGGCGTGCGCCTGACCGAGCCCTCGGTGGACCTGGCCGTGGCCATCTCGCTGGCCAGTTCCGCGGCGAACCTGAGCGTGCCCCGGGGTGTGGTCGCCATCGGCGAGGTGGGCCTGGCCGGCGAGGTCCGCCGCGTCAGCGGCCTGGCGCGCAGGCTGGCCGAGGCCGAGCGGATGGGCTTCCGCCGGGCGATCGTCCCCGCGGGCTCGGCCGGGCTCGACGGCCCGGCGAGTCCCGGTGACCCCGCCCAGCAGATCCAGGTGGTCCAGGTCGAAGACGTCCGCCAGGCGCTGACCGGGGTGCTCGGGGCCGAGCAGTGACCTTAGTGGACGAGCCTGAAGCTGAGCACCTCGCTGGAGACCGACGCCGTCCAGGCCTGCGCCTGGTAGGCACCCGCGCGGGCCGAGGAGGCCAGCGTGACGCAGCCGGGCAGGGTGATCGTGCGGTTCCAGGTGATCGACTCGAGCACGGGGATGCCGCGGCTGAGCCGCGCGGTCCAGGTGCTATCCGAACGGGCGCAGTCGGCGGAGTCCCAGATGACCCGGCCCGAGGACATCACCTCCAGGTGCAGCCGGCCCGGGCCGAGGTCGAAGGTGCAGACGCCGGCGGAGGTGGACACGGCGTACACGGCGAACTTCGGATCCTGCCCGCCGGTATAGCTCGGCCTGGCGCTGAACACGCTGAGGACCACCGTGCCCGGGGCGCAGAGCCCGGCCGGGGTCAGATGGCCGTCTGCCAGGCCGGCCGCAGCAGACCCGCCGGGACTGCCGGCCGGGGTAGCCGACGGCGAGGGCAGGCCGGAGATCAGCGGCCGGCCGGAGGCCGAGGTCGAGACCGAGGAGGCTACTACGTGATGAGAGGCGGCCGTGCCGTGCGCGGCCGCGGCGGGCACCAGGTGATAGGTCCGGGAGCTTCCCGCCGGCGGGGTGGCGGGCTTCCCGCCGCCTCCGGCGAAGGCCCAGGCGAGCAGGCCGATCAAGCCGAGCCCCGCGATCAGGGACATCACCCTGCGTCGCCGGTAAGTATCGGGCTCCATACGGAGAGTATGCAAGTTGCCCGTGGCGTATCCGCGCCGACCCGCCGGCCGGTCAACGCCCGTGCCACGATTGGCACCATATGACGACGCGCCACACCGAACCGGTGCTCGACTGGTACGGGCGCCACGCGCGCGACCTGCCCTGGCGCGCTCCGGGCGCGACGCCGTGGTCCGTGCTCGTCAGCGAGGTCATGCTGCAGCAGACGCCGGTCGCGCGGGTCCTGCCCGCCCACCGCGACTGGCTCGCGCGGTGGCCCACGCCGCCCGCGCTCGCGGCCGACCCGCCCGGCGAGGCGATCAGGCAGTGGGGCCGGCTGGGCTATCCGCGGCGCGCGCTCCGGCTGCACGAGACCGCCGCGATCCTGACCGCGCGGCACGGCGGGGCCGTGCCCGCGGACGTCGGCGCGCTGCTCGCGCTGCCGGGCGTCGGGGGATACACCGCGGCGGCCGTGGCCAGCTTCGCGTTCGGCCAGCGGCACGCCGTGCTCGACACCAACGTCCGCCGCGTGCTGGCCCGGCTCGTCGCCGGCCGGCCGCGCCCGGCCAGCACCCCCTCGGTGGCCGAGCGGCGGCTGGCCGAATCGCTGCTACCGCCCGAGCCCGCCGTCGCCGCGCGCTGGTCCGTCGCGGTGATGGAACTAGGCGCGCTCGTCTGCACGGCCGCCAGCCCGCGCTGCGCGGCCTGCCCGGTGGCCCGCGACTGCGCCTGGCTGGCCGCCGGCCAGCCTGCCGACTCCGGGGTCAGGCGCCCGGCCCAGCGGTACGACGGCACGGACCGGCAGTGCCGCGGGCGCCTGCTCGGCGTGCTGCGCGAGTCAGGCTCCCCCGCGCACCACGCCGATTTCGACGCGGTCTGGGGCGACCAGGCGCAACTGGACCGGGCCCTGGACGGGCTGGTCGCCGACGGCCTGGTCGACCCGCTGCCGGACGGCCGCTACGCACTGCCGGGTTCGCGCTAGCCAGGCAAGCGCCTGGCACGGCGAGAGCGGTGTCAGCCGAGAGCCGAGGCCGTCCCGCCGTCCTGGACGCTTGAGCCGCCGGCCGAGCTGCTGACCGCGCCGCCCTTGACGTCGACCGGTTCGCTGGCCAGCTCGGGCTCGTGCGTGTCCTCCGCGAACGCCTCGGGCTTGGCGACGCCGGTGAAGGTGAACTTGGCGGCCTCCCCGGTGCCATCGGTGTCGACGATGACGATCTGGCCCGGCCTGAGCTCACCGAACAGGATCTTTTCCGACAGGCTGTCTTCGATCTCCCGCTGGATGGTGCGGCGCAACGGCCTGGCGCCCAGGACCGGATCGTAGCCGCGCTGCGACAGCAGGTCCTTGGCCGCCGGACGCAGCTCGATGGCCATGTCCCGGTCCTTGAGGCGATCGTCCAGCTTGGCGATCATCAGGTCGACGATGCGGAAGATCTCCTCCCGTTCGAGCTGGTGGAACACGATGATGTCGTCGACGCGGTTGAGGAACTCGGGCC
>Ga0187808_10000259_pt1 | contig 15016 bp, 10 predicted proteins | sample NC_wetland_sal_i_5_FD_132427 | JGI IMG/M metagenome (GOLD analysis project Ga0187808, IMG submission 132427) | Wetland sediment microbial communities from Neuse River Estuary, North Carolina, USA - ASW_3 | ecosystem: Environmental > Aquatic > Freshwater > Wetlands > Sediment | place: USA: North...
AAGCCGTTCCAGTTCGAAGGGCGCCGCCGCATGGCGCAGGCGGAAGAAGGACTGCGCGAGCTGAAGAACGCGGTCGACACGCTCATCACGATTCCCAATCAACGCCTGCTTTCGGTGGCGAACAAAAATACCTCGTTGAAGGAATCGTTTCAGAAAGCCGACGACGTGCTGCTGCAGGCGGTGCGCGGAATTTCCGAACTGGTCACCGTCCATGGGCTGATCAACCTGGATTTCGCCGACGTGCGATCGATCATGTCCGAGATGGGCATGGCGATGATGGGCGCGGCGCGGGCCTCGGGTGAGAATCGCGCGGTCGAGGCGGCGCAGCGCGCGATCTCGAGCCCGCTGCTCGAAGACATCTCGATCAAGGGTGCGCGCGGCCTGCTGATCAACGTGACCGGCGGCTCGGACATGGCGCTCTACGAAGTCAACGAGGCGGCCAGCCTGATCCAGGAAGAGGCGCACGAGGACGCGAACATCATTTTCGGCGCGGTAATCGACGACGCGATGTCGGACGAGATTTGCGTCACGGTTATCGCGACGGGATTCGGCGATCTCGACCGAGCTTCGGCGCGCTATTCGCCCTCGGGCGCTCCCATCACCACGCCGATCGCAGCGGCCTCGACACGGCCCGTCGATCCCATGGAGGTCAAGCCGGCGCCGGCGCAGGCAGGGCAGGTGAAGATGTTTCCGGGCAACAAGCCGGTGCGCAGGATGGGGATGGTCGTGGACGACAATACGCTCGACATTCCGGCTTTCAGGCGCCGCGGCGAGGATGCGGGCCCGGCCGAGGGCGAGAAACTCGAGCCCAATTCCCTGCTCGACGGCGATGACAAGCTCGACATCCCGACGTTCCTGCGCAAGCATCTTGATTGAGGGCAGGCCGCAATGGACCCTTAGCCCTCGGCAGTGAGCGATAAAAGCAGTTTCGAGGTGGTCATAATCGGCGGCGGAATCGCCGGTGCGTCGCTGGCGTACTTTCTCGCCGAGCGTGGCCTGACCGATTCCGTGATTCTCGAACGCGAGAGTCAGCCCGGCTATCACGCGACCGGGCGCAGCGCCGCGACGCTGGTCGAGTTCGATCCCAACCCGACCGTGCAACGCCTGAAGGCGATCGGCGCAACCTTTCTGCGCAATCCGCCGGCAGGATTCGCGGAAAATCCCCTTCTCGAGCATTCGCAGGTGATGTTCGTATTCCGCGATTCGATGTTGCAGCTGCTGCCCGCCGCGATCGCCCGTCTCGGCACTGACGGTGTCGCCTTCGAAGTACTTTCGCGCGCCCAGGCTGTCGCCCGCGTCCCGGTTCTGGAACTGGAGGAGCCGGATCGCGCGATTCTTCTCACCGAGGATGGGCGCATCGATGTTCACGAGTTGTTGTCGGGCTATCTGCGACACGCGCGGCGTCGCCAGGCGCAGCTGCGGACGAACTGCGAAGTGCGCGGCGTGATCGTCCAGCGCGGCCGATGCCGTGGCGTCATTACCAACTCTGGCGAAGTCCGCGCGCGCTGGGTGGTCGACGCGGCGGGAGCATGGGCCGGCCAGATCGCCAGCCTGGCCGGCGCTGCGCCAATCGTGCTCGAGCCGCGCCGCCGGACGATTGTCACCTTCGAGCCGCCCGAGCAGATCGACGTCAGTCGATGGCCGTTCGTGATCAGTGAGCTGGATCAGCTCTACTTCGCGCCGGAGTCGGGAGGCCTGTTGCTCAGCCCGATGGACCAGGAGCCGATGCGCCCCTGCGATCCGCAACCCGACGACGTGGTAATCGCGAGCGCTATCGAGCGGCTTGGCAGGTTCGCGCCGCGCCTGGTGCCACGCTCGCTGAAACGCAAATGGTCTGGATTGCGCACGTTCTCGCCCGACTCGGTTCCGGTGGTCGGCGAGGATCCGCTTGTGCGCGGCTTCTTCTGGCTCGCTGGACAGCAGGGGTTTGGAATCGAGAGCAGCCCCGCATTGGGGCAAATCGCGGCAGATCTCATCGCGCGCGGCAGCACCGGCATTTTCGATTCGCGTACACTCTCACCGGCGCGTTTCTAAAGTATTACTGTATAATATGTCTCCAAACTGATAGGGTAAGGTTTTGCCGATAACCGGGAGGTGAAGAAGATGAATCGCTCTTCAACTCTGATTGCTGCGATCGCGCTTGCCGTCGCTTTGGCTGCTCCCTTGATGGCGCAGGAAGGAAAGACGCTCGGCGTCGTGGTCAACGGGAATACCACGATCGAGTTCAAGGCCGCCGACACCAGCGACCTCGACATGCAAAAGCTCCACACCTGGAGCGATTTCGCCAGCCAGCATCGCAAGCTTGCACTCGAGCTCGCCTACAAGCCCGCGCTGATCGACGACGCCGGCTATGCCAAGAAGCATCCTGAACTCGCCGAGTTCTTCTCCGCGCATCCCGACATTCGCGAGGCGATGGAGGAGGATCCCGGAAACTACGTCGCGATTCCGCCGCGTCCGGGCGAATAGCCGCGGGCGATCGGCTGCCTAATCCTGCCGGCCTTCTGAACCTGCCCCGAGCCCGCGATCGGCTCCGGCTGTTTGCGCGTATCGGCGGATCCGCGCTAAGCGTTAGATCGTCGTGACACGGTTGATGGTCTGCAATTTCCGGTTGCGTCTGGCAAAACCGCGCCGAGGGCCGTATGGCTGAACGCTTCGACGTAGCGATCGTTGGCGCCGGACCGGGCGCTTCGATGGCCGCATACATGCTCGCCAAGGGCGGCCTCGAAGTGATCATGTTCGAGCGCGGCGACTACCCGGGCTCAAAGGCGATGTTCGGCGGCGTGCTCTACACGACCGTGCTCAGCAAGTACTTCCCGGACTTTCCGGGTGCCGGCTGCGTCGAGCGCCACGTCATCGAAAAGCGGTTCTCGATGCTATCTCAGAGCGATGAGCTTGCGCTCTCGTTCAAGTTTCTCGATTTCGAGCCTCCTTATTACAACCATTCGTTCACGGCCCTGCGCGCCATATTCGACCGCTACCTGGCCAAAAAGGCGGAAGCGGCGGGCGCAGTGCTGGTCACTCAGACGGTTGTCGACGAGGCGATCGTGAGCGACGGCCGGGTGGTCGGCGTTCGCGCGCGGCGCGAGGGTGGCGAGGTGCTTGCCAATGTGGTCGTCGCCGCCGACGGCGCCAATTCGCTGATTGCGCAGTCTGCCGGGCTTCGCGGCGAGCTTCCGCTCTCGGTGATTCTCGGCGTCAAGGAGGTCGTTTCTCTCCCGCGCGAAGTCATCGAGGATCGCTTCTCGCTCGAAGGCGATGAAGGCGCGGCGTACGAGTATCTCGGCGGTGGAGCGGTGCGGGGCGCGATGGGTGCCGGCTTCCTCTACACCAACCGCGACACGATTTCCGTCGGCTACGGGATTCCGCTTGCCGCACTCAAAGCGCTGGGCGCCCAGCCCGACGAGCTGCTGAACGAATTCAAAATGCATCCCGTGGTGCGCCGTCTCTTGCGCGGCACCACGCCGGAGGAGTACTCGGCGCATCTGATTCCCGAGATGACGCCGCACGATCTGCCGCGTTTCGTGGGCGACGGGATCGTCGTGATCGGCGGCGCCGCCGGGCTGGTCAATGCCAACCCTCTCTTTCATGAGGGCACTAACATGGCGATGGCCTCGGGCGTGATCGCGGCGGAGACGATTCTCCAGGCGCACAAGGCCGGCGACTATTCGGCCAAGGCGCTCGAGCCTTACGCGAGCCGCCTTCGCGAGAGCTTCGTCTGGCAGGATTACGATCGCTATCAGGCGCTGACGCGCATGGCCGAGACCCATCCCCAGTTTTTCAGCAAATATCCCTACGAATTCGCCAAGCTCGCGCGCAAGTTGCTTTCCGTGGCGCCTACCGACGACGGGATGCAGGTGCCAAAGCGCACGCTCGAGCTGGCCGTCGCGGACCACGTGCTCGCCGAGCTAGGGCTGATGAGCCTCGGGCTCGACCTGCTCGATGCGGGCAGGGCGGCTATACTTTAGGGACAGGGATCGAGAGCAGGAGAACCGGTTGCAATGGCAGACGAAGTAAAAAGTCCATCCGGCACTGCGAAGCCCGTCTTCTTGGCGAACTTTCTCGGCCCGCCCAAGTTGCTCGGCCGCGATGACAAACTCGCGACCCTGGTGATGAAGGTCGACGAGGGAAGTCCGCACCTCAAGATCATCGATCAGGGGGTCTGCCTCCAATGCATCGAGAAACCTTGCACAGTGACGTGCCCGGTTGAAAACTACAAAGTCGAAGACAACGGTCACACCACGATTTACTGGAGCAACTGTATCGAGTGCGGCACCTGCCGGATCATCTGCCCGTTCCACAACATCTCGTGGCGATACCCAAGCGGCGGATTCGGCATGACCTACCGCTACGGCTGAGCAAGGAGAATCGAAAGATGCGAATTAGATCGCGCGCCGGCAACTTCAACATGACGATCGAGGACGTCGGGGTCGAGAACGGCGAACTCATAATGACCGGCAAGATGGGAGTGTGGTCGGCCAAGACCATGCTCAGCGTCGATGAGCTGAAGGAAATGCTGAATACAATGAAGATCAGCGCCAAAGTGATCGATTTCGCCGCGCTGTTCGCCTTCCGCTATCTGGTCGGCCTGGCCGAGGAAGATCGCCTCCGCCGCCTCGCGCCCGCCGCGCAACCCGCCGCGCCCGCGCCGGAATCGGCGCCGGCACCGAAACCGTAGTCGAAGCGCTCTAGCAAGAGCAGGAGGATATTACATGGCTGATGACATCAAACTGTCGGAACTCGAACAGGTCGACGAGGCGTTTAACTTCCCGCTCTTCGACGCAATCTTCAACCGCCGCTCGCGCCGCTTCGGCCTGGGCATGGAGATCAAGGAAGGGCCCAACAAGCACAAGTCGCAGCACGATCCGATGCCGCTCGATGAAGTCGAAGAAGCGATCCTGGTCGCTGCCGGCACCGGGGTCTCGGGGCTGAACCTGTCCGACATGCCGCACACGCCGCGCCCGGCCAATCTCGATGGCGTACAGACCTGGGACGGGATGTGCAACACGATGGTCGAGCATGTCGGGCGCACTTGGGCAAGCCCGTGCGGAAATCATGGCACCGAGCTCTTCTATAGCAATGACGAGGGCGTCTACCTGATGAAGCTGCGCGACGTGCAGCCGGTCAAGTTGCAGGAGGTGGCCTCCAAGAGCGATCGCGATCGGCTGCTCGATTTCGTCCGCAACAACCGCGTCAAGCTATTCGACGGACGGCTCGACATCCCGCGCAACACCGGCGCGATCATGTCGTTCAATCTCTGGAACGCGAACATGCCCGGCACCACCTTGTTCATGCCGGTGACCGACATCACCGAGGAAATGATCAATGCGGTGATGTTGCAGGCGGACCTGGGAGGGTATGTCGTCGACGATCGCAACAATATGCGTCCCTGCATCGACCAGCGATGGATTCGCGAGGGATGGGTCGATACTCCCATACCGCTCTCGATGTTCGAGAGCCAGATGATGCTTGCCACGGCCGGCGCCGAGGGCGCCTTCATCGGCCACAACATACTGCTGGCTGAGCAGGCGATGGGGCTCGGCGGATGGCTGTATGGCGGGATGACCAGCTTTGTGGTGATGGGGGGTACGCCGGCCGGCCGTGGACTCGGTTTTCGCTTCGAGGCGAACCCGAAGAACCCCAATTCCTTCCCTGCGCCAATCGGAATCGACGGCGGGTTCGAGAGCTTCCGCCCGCCCTACTACAAGGACATGGAGGCGGCCGTCGATGCGGTGGTGGCGAAGAAGTTCGGCCCCAACGGCACCTTCAACCCGTTCGCCAAAAAGCCGGTGCCGTACAAGAACCGCGCAGACTTCCTGCGCCAGGTGCCGCGCACGCCGGAAAAGACCGTCGCGATCGCCAAGGAGACCTGCCGCTATGTCTGGGATACCTTCGGCACCTTCCCCGCATTCGCTCCGCCGATGGTGCTCTACGTGTACATCCAGGCGCAGCACATCGAGCTCGAATTTTACGACAAGTACTACGATGGGCCCGCGTATCTGAAGACCCACAAGGAACACATGAGCAAGTGGCATCGCGGCGCGGCTGCCGCACGCAAAGTTGCCTGAACGAATGCCGGGACGCTCCCGAGTGTAGTGGGGCGGGCGTCCCTGCCCGCCCTGGACGCCAACTTAAGCCGCCGCCGGCGCGCGACCTCCACGCGCCGGCGGCGGACTTATTGTAAGCCCGCCCATTTAAGCTGCCCGCCGTCTCGCCGAGACGCCCAGCGATCCTTACCTCGCCCGTTGATCTCCCACCCTTACCCTTCTAACAGGGCGAAGCCCGCATCTTTTCTTTTCACTGAGTGCAGGGGTCACCCCTACCCACCGCGGGTTTCACATCAAATTAAGTCGGACGTTGGACGAAAACCCAACTCGAATCTTGCACACTGCGACCGGCCCATCTATATCGGTTGTTGACATTGAGGACTCAAAACCGGATTTACCGTTCCTATCCGCCATGAATGAAAAACCGGCATGGCTGCGTGAGCTCTTCCCATGGGAGCAGAAAACGCTCGGCGTCAACGGCCGCAACATGGCCTACGTCGACGAGGGCAGCCCCGGCGCGCGGCCGGTGATACTGCTGCACGGAAATCCCACCTGGGGATTCCTCTATCGCGACTTCATCGACCCGCTGGCTGAAGCCGGCTACCGCGCCGTTGTTCCCGACTGGATCGGGACGGGCTACTCGGACCATCCACGCGTCGACGCCGCGCTTACGCTGGCGCACCATATCGCCGACCTGGTTTCGCTGATCGACCAGCTCGATCTGCGCGGCTTCGTGATCGTCGGACAGGATTGGGGCGGGCCGCAGGGCGTGGGAGCGGCTCTGCAAAGGCTCGACCGGCTCGGCGCGTTGATTCTGATGAACACCTGGCTTTACACCGATTATGTCGGCCAGTTCCATCAGTCGCCGCTGCCGTGGACGACCTGGCATGCGCCGCTAATCGGTCAGCTCCTGATGAAGCGCTTCAAGGTGCTCTCCCATGCGGGACCGTCGGCGATCTCCAAGCGCGGGATGACGGACGCGGAGAAGCGCGGCTATCACCACGTCTTCGACGAGCCCGATTCCGATCACGTCGTGCTCACCTGGCCGAGGACGATTCCGCTGCGCGAGGGCGACCGCGGATGGGCCGACATGACGATGATCCAGCGCCGGCTGCCCGAGCTGGCGCGGACGCCGACCCTGCTGCTGTGGGCGCCGGAGGACGCCGTCTTCCCCATCGAGTACGCAAATCGGTTGAAGGAGCTGATGCCGAACGCCGAGGGGCCGATCCGATTCGACCGAGCTTCGCATTTTCTCCAGGACGACCGCGGACCCGACGTGGCCGCCGCAATCATCTCGTATCTCAATCGGGTGGCGGGGAACCGCGTATGAATTTTGTCACGCCGACCGCTGACGAATTGGCCGGCTTGCGCGCCGACCCGCTGCTATGGGAGCAGGAACTCGACGCGCGGCCTGAAGTGGCCGAGTCGCTCGAACGTGCGGTGGGCAAGCGCGCAGGCAGGGTCTACTGGCGCTCGGCCAGCGGCCATCTGTACGCGCTCGAACTCGCGGACCTGGGGCGCGGCCGCCCGTCGATGGCGATGGTCTACGGGTTGTGGAGCCGCTACATCCCGCGTCCGCCGGAAGATCAGATCGACCGGGATCTGATCGATTTCTGCTTCTGGGTTGCCGAGGTTTCCGACGGCCTCAACCCCGAGCATCTCGCGCGCGTCCTGACCTTCGCCGGCCATCCCGTCTCCTGGCCGCGACCATGACCTTTAAGCCGGCGACGAGGTTGCACAAAGCATGCGCCGATGTCGGCTGACCAAAACCCTCGACTCCTTTGCCCCTTTGGAGTAGACACAGGTTCGACTCCCTCTTCACGTCTGGTTGCGCGGTGGGGCGGCGGATTATCAATCAACCCAAACTCTCGGTTATAACTCGGAAATTGTGAACGTGAGCATCGTCGACGAAACAATCGCGCGCGCCGCGGCCGACCGCCGCAGTGCGCTTTCGGAAATCGAATCCAAGCGGATCCTCGAAGCGATCGGCATCGCAACCCAGATGGCCGAGCCGGCCCGCAGCGCCGATGAAGCCGCAGCGGTGGCTGAACGCCACGGCTTTCCCGTCGTGCTCAAGGTGCTTTCGCCCGACGTCACGCACAAGAGCGACGTCGGCGGCGTCGCGCTGGGCCTGGCATCGAAGGCCGAAGTGCGCGAGGCCTTCGCGCGCATTCGCGCAAATCTCTCGCAAAAGGCCGCTGGCGCGCGATTCGAGGGCGTCGCCGTGCAGCCGATGGCGGCGGCGGGGGGATTGGAACTGCTCGCCGGCATCGTGCGCGATCCCCAGTTCGGTGCGATGGTGATGGTTGGCCTCGGCGGAATCTTCGTCGAAGTGCTCAAGGACACTGCGGTCCGGATCGCGCCGATCGATGTGGGCGAGGCGCGCGCGATGCTCGCGGAACTGCGCGGCGCGGCGCTGCTTGACGGCGTACGCGGCACACCGGCGGTCGACCGCGACGCGATCGCGCAGTTGCTGGTCCGGATCTCCGAGCTCGCCGCGAGCCGCGCGGAAATCAAGGAAATGGATCTGAATCCGATCGCCGCCTATGCCTCGGGGCTGAGCGTGCTCGACGCCCGCATCCTGCTCGAGCACGAGGTCAAAGACTCCGCGCGCGGGCGATTGCCGGCTGCGGAAGCGGCGGCGCTTCAAGCCCGCCGCCAGGAAAACCTTCGCCGTGCGCTGACGGCGCGCGCTGCGGTGGTGATCGGCGATCGCGGCCGGCGCGATTTCCAGTGGCTCCACGCGCTCGATAACTTCAAAGGCAAGCGCTTTTCGGTTCAGCCCGACGCAAAAGAAGCCGCCGCGATCGAGGCGCTCGGCATCAAGAACTTCCGCGCCGTGTCCGAGATCGGGGAACCTATCGACTACGCGATTGCGTCCGTTCCGCGAAAGCTCGCGCCGCAGACGCTGGCCGAATGCGCCGCGGCCGGGGTCGCAGGGATCGGATTCTTCACCGCCGGTTTTTCCGAAACCGGCGATCCGATCGGAGTGGAACTCGAAGCGGAAATGAAAGAGGTCGCTTCGCGCTCGGACATCGCGGTGGTCGGCCCCAACTGCATGGGACTGTGCAACCCGGGACTGGGTCTGCTCAACACCCAGAACCTGCACTCGGGCGAACCGGGCGACGTGTGCTTCGTCTCGCAGAGCGGAACACACGCAATCAGTTTCTGCCTGCAGGCTCCGGGCCGCGCGATCAAAGTCAACATGACGGCGTCGTTCGGCAATGCGCTGGTGCTGGAGGCCGCGGACTACCTGGAGGTGATGGCGTCGGACCCCGCGACGCGCGCAATCGGCATCTATCTGGAGGGAGTGCGCGACGGGCGGCGCCTTTTCGAGAGCCTCAAGCGCGCGACGGCGCGTGTCCCGGTGCTGGTCTGGAAGGGCGGAGTGACGGACTCCGGCGCCCGCGCGACATTTTCGCACACCGGATCGCTCGCGACCCCGGCGGCCGTATGGCATGCGGCAGTGCATCAGAGCGGCGCGGTGGAAGTGGCAGGGCTCGAGCCGATGCTGGACGCGATTGAGCTGTTGACGCGCGCGCGGCAAGTAAGGGGGCGCGGGATGGCGCTGGTGGCGATGACCGGCGGGCAGTCGGTGGTAATCAGCGACACGTTCGCCGGCCATGGACTCAAAGTTCCGGCCTTGTCGGAAGCTTCGTACGCCGAGTTCAAGAGCTTCTTCCAGGTGATCGGCGGCAGCTACCGCAATCCGCTCGACGCCTCGTGGACGCTCGGACCCCGCTCGGCCGGGGGCCAGGATAACGTCGATCGCGTACTTGACATTCTCGACCGCGATCCGGTTATCGACGCGATCGTGATGGAAGTCAGGCCGGGACAGCAATTTGGCGGCCCGAGACACCAGATGGACGCCAAGGACAACATCCCGCTGTTCGATCGGCTCGCGCGCTTCGCACAGCGCGCGCACAAGCCGTTTGCGGTCGCGGTCGAATCGCAGCACGTACCGTTCGAGCTGCGCGGCGCAATCGTGGCCCAAGCGAGCGGGCTTGCGCGCGAGCGGGGACTGGCGACCTTCGAGACCTTCGAGCGCGCGGCGGGTGCGTTTCGCGTCGCGGCCGAGTGTTTCGAGCGCGCCGGAGCCCGGGCAGAGGCGCCGATCAGATAAGATCCGTCAATTCGACCGAAGCTCGCCCGGATGGCGCGCCGGGGACGGATGACCCCTCAACGGCTGGGGCCGCGCAACGAGTAGGAACTCAGAACGCGGACGTAGTTGGAGCGGTGGAACGCCTCCGGGTCGGGCACATTGCGCTGACTCATGCTGCCGCGCATCTGGCGGATGGATTCGTACTCATGCTCCTCCATCCAGATCAGGAGATCGCGCAGAACGCGGTCGAGATGCTCGATGCCGTGATGCAACAACGCCGAGGCCATCATCGTAACGTGCGCGCCCGCCATCACCGCCTTCAACACATCCCGTGCGCTATGGACGCCGCCGGTGATCGCCAGGTCGGCGTCGACGTGGCCGAAGATGATCGCCACCCAGTGTAGGCGTAACAGCAATTCATCCGGGCTGCTGAGCGTCAGACTCGGCACGACTTCGAGCGATTCAAGATCCAAATCCGGCTGATAAAAGCGATTGAACAGCACCAGGCCATCGGCGCCGGCGCCATCAAGCTGATTTGCGATGTTTACGGGCGCACTGAAGAATGGCGACAGCTTCACCGCCAGCGGAATCCGTACGCTTTGTTTCACCTCCTGAACCAGCTCGGCGTAAGCCCGCTCGACGTGGCCGGCGGTGAGTTCCGGGTCGGTCACAACCTCATAGAGGTTCAGCTCGATGGCGTCGGCGCCCGCCTGTTCCATCTCGCGCGCATAGCGGATCCAACCGCCGGTCGAGACGCCATTGAGGCTGCCGATGACCGGAATCGAAACGGCGGCCTTGGCCTTGCGGATCAGCTCCAGGTAGCCGTTGGGACCGAGGTTGTAGGTCGTCAGATTGGGAAAGTAGCTCAGCGCCTCGGGGAAACTTTCAGAGCCGCGAAACAGATCCGCGTCGAGCGTCTCACTTTCGAGCGTGAGTTGCTCTTCGAACAGCGACGGCAGCACGACCGCGGCGATTGCGCGGTCTTCGAGGCGCCGAATCTTGTCGAGCGAATCGCAAAGCGGCCCCGCCGAGGCGACGAGAGGGTTCTTCAACGGCAGGCCCAGATAGGTCGTCGTGAGGTCGATCATTCTTGCCCCTTCTTCGCCAATTTGAGCGAGCCGGTTTCCTTTTCGGCGGCAGGTTGCGAGGATGGGATTCCCGCTCCGGCCATCGCGGCACGATTTGCGTATACGCGCCATTGCCGCGCGACGTCTTGCTGCGCCCTTTCGAGCAATTCGCGCGCAGCTTCGGGATTGCTCCGCGCGAGCATCGTGTAGCGCGCTTCCTGATAGGCGTATTGCTTGAGCGGGATGCTGGGCGCCCGGGAATCGAGCTGGAAGGGATTCTTGCCCTGCTCGCGCAGGGCAGGGTTGTAGCGCATCAACGGCCAATAGCCGGACAGCACCGCGTTCTTCTGCTGCTCGATGCCGAACATCATGTCGTAGCCGTGCGCGATGCAATGGCTGTAGGCCACGATCAGCGACGGCCCGTCGTGCGCTTCGGCCTCGAGAAAAGCCTTGATCGTGTGCGAATCGTTGCCGCCCATCGCCACCCGCGCGACGTACACCGAGCCGTAGCTGATGGCCTCCATCGCGAGGTCCTTCTTGCTGGTCTGTTTGCCACCGGCGGCGAACTTCGCAACCGCGGCGCGCGGCGTGGATTTGGACATTTGCCCGCCGGTATTTGAATACACTTCGGTATCCAGCACCAGTGCGTTCACGTTCATTCCGGAACCGAGGACGTGATCGAGTCCTCCAAAACCGATGTCATAGGCCCATCCGTCGCCGCCCACGAGCCAGACGCTTTTGCGCACCATCGCGTCGGCAACCCCGATCAGATCGCGCGCGTAGTTGCTGGTCAGGCCGGCAACCAGGCGCTTGACCTCGGCGACCCGCTGGCGTTGCGCCGCGATGCCTGCCTCGGTCGATTGATCGGCTTCCAGGATCTCCGCGACCAGGCGCCCGCCGAGATGACTGGAAAGCCGCCGGATCAGTTCGCGCGCGTAGTCGACCTGCTTGTCGAGCGCGAGCCTCATCCCGAGGCCGAACTCGGCGTTGTCTTCGAAGAGCGAATTTGACCACGCCGGCCCCCGGCCTTCGGCATTGGAGGTGTAAGGGGTGGTCGGCAGATTGCCGCCGTAGATTGAGGAGCATCCGGTCGCGTTGGCGATCAGCAGCCGATCGCCGAAGAGTTGCGTGAGCAGCTTGATGTAGGGCGTCTCGCCGCATCCCGCGCAGGCGCCGGAAAACTCGAAGAGCGGCTCGAGGAGCTGCCCGTCCTTCACCTGCGAATGCGCCAGGCTGTCGCGATTGAACTCGGGAAGCGACAGGAAGAAGTCCCAGTTGCGCGCCTCGGCGTCGCGGATCGGAGCTTGCGGCGCCATGTCGATCGCCTTGTGCTTTACCTCGCTCTTGCTCTTGGCCGGGCAGACTTCAACGCACAGGACGCATCCGGTGCAATCCTCGGGGGCCACCTGCAGCGTGTAACGCATCGCCTCGAGTCCACGCCATCGCGGCGCCGCCGATTTGAACGTCGCCGGCGCGCCGGCGAGGTGACTCGGCTCGTACACTTTGGCGCGAATCGTGGCATGGGGGCAGACCATCACGCACTTGCCGCACTGGATGCATAACTCCTCGTCCCAGACCGGGATCTGCTGGGCGATGTTGTGCTTTTCCCACTTGGCCGTGCCGGTGGGAAAGGTGCCGTCGGGCGGCAGCGCGCTGGTGGGAACCGAATCGCCGCAGCCGGCCATGATAGCGCCCAGGACGTCGCGGACGAAGGCGGTCGCGTGCGAGGGCACCGGGGCGAGAATATCTATCGTGCTGCTCGCCGATGCGGGGACGGCGACTTCGCGCAGATGCGCCAGCGTGGTGTCGACCGCGGCGAAGTTGTGTTGCACGATCGCGTCGCCGCGCTTGCCGTAGGTTTCCTTGATCGCCGACTTGATCGCCGCGATCGCTTCGTTCTGCGGCAAGACGCCGCTCACGGCAAAAAAGCAGGTCTGCATGACCGTGTTGATGCGGCCGCCCATGCCCGCGTCGCGCGCGACCTTGTACGCGTCGATGACGAAGAAGCGCAGGTGCTTGTCGAGGATCTGCTGCTGCAGCTTGCGCGGGATATGATCCCACACCTGGTCGGCCGGGTATGGCGCGTTGAGCAGGAAGGTTGCTCCCTGATCGGCGGCCGCGAGCACGTCCATCCGTTCGAGAAAGGCGAACTGATGGCATCCGATGAAGCTGGCCTTGCTGATCTGATAGGTGGAGCGAATCGGGTTTGGCCCGAAGCGCAGATGCGACACCGTGACCGTGCCCGACTTCTTGGAATCGTAGACGAAGTAACCCTGGGCGTAGCTGGGCGTGTTCTCGCCGATGATCGCGATCGAGTTCTTGTTCGCGCCCACGGTGCCGTCCGATCCCAATCCATAGAAGAGCGCGCGCACGGTCTGCGGGCTTTCGGTCGAGAACTCGGGATCGAAGGCGAGGCTCGAATGCGTCACGTCATCGTGGATTCCCACGGTGAAGTGATTCTTGGGATTCTCGCGTTTGAGTTCGTCGAAGACCGCCTTCACCATCGCGGGAGTGAATTCCTTGGACGACAGACCGTAGCGCCCGCCGATGATTCGCGGCCAACTGCCGTCGCCGGCGCCGGTTGCCCGCGACTCGCTGAGCGCGGTCACGACGTCGAGGTAGAGCGGCTCGCCGGTGCTGCCGGGCTCCTTGGTGCGGTCGAGCACCGCTATCGCGCGCGTGGTTTTCGGCAAGGTGGCGGCAAAAGCGGCGCCGTCGAAGGGACGGAACAAGCGCACCTTGAGCAGACCGACTTTCTCTCCGTCTGCGATCAGGCGCTCGATCGTCTCCTCGGCCGCGCCGGCGCCCGAGCCCATTAGAACGATGACCCGTTCCGCGCGAGGATCCCCAGCATATTCAAACAGGCGATAGCTGCGGCCGGTGCGCTGCGCGAAGCGATCCATAACGTCCTGAACAATCGTCGGGCAGGCGCGATAGAAAGGATTGATGGCTTCGCGCGCCTGGAAGAAGACGTCTGGATTCTGCGCCGAGCCGCGCAGTATCGGACGATCGGGACTGAGTGCGCGAGCGCGATGCTGGCGGATGAACTTCGCATCGACCAGCGCGCGCAGGTCGTCGTCCGAGAGCGGATGAATCTTGTTGAGCTCATGCGAAGTGCGGAAGCCGTCGAAGAAATGCAGAAACGGGATGCGCGATTCGAGCGTGGCGGCGTGCGCGATCAAGGCGAAGTCATTGGCTTCCTGAACCGAGGTCGACGACAACAAAGCGAAGCCGGTTGCGCGCGCCGCCATCACGTCGCTGTGATCGCCGAAGATTGAAAGCGCGTGCGTGGCGACGGTCCGCGCGGCGACATGAATCACGCAGGCGGTAAGCTCGCCGGCGATTTTGAACATGTTGGGGATCATCAGCAGCAGGCCTTGCGAGGCGGTGAACGTGGTTCCCAGCGCACCGGCCTGAAGCGCGCCGTGCAGCGTTCCCGCAGCGCCGCCTTCGCTCTGCATCTCGATCACCTTCGGCACCGTGCCAAAGATGTTAGTTCGGCCTTCATCGCTCCATTCATCGGCCGACTCGCCCATCTGTGACGATGGCGTGATGGGGTAGATCGCGATTACTTCGCTCAGGCGGTAGGCAACCGAAGCCGCCGCTTCATTCGCATCCATTATTTGCATATTTAGACAGTACCTAAGTGACGCCGCGCGTCAGTAGCCCTCCGATTCGCAGGTCAATAGATATAGTAATACCTTAACCGAGCGCGCAACTCAGCGAAGGGCGCGCCGGCGCAAATGGAAAGCGCTTTGGCCTCAAAAGCGGGATCAAATTCGCGTTTGCAAAACGCCCGGCGT
>Ga0187808_10000260_pt1 | contig 15016 bp, 8 predicted proteins | sample NC_wetland_sal_i_5_FD_132427 | JGI IMG/M metagenome (GOLD analysis project Ga0187808, IMG submission 132427) | Wetland sediment microbial communities from Neuse River Estuary, North Carolina, USA - ASW_3 | ecosystem: Environmental > Aquatic > Freshwater > Wetlands > Sediment | place: USA: North...
AGTTCCTCGATGCGCAGCAGCTGGTTGTACTTCGCCACCCGCTCGCCGCGGGCGGGCGCGCCGGTCTTGATCTGGCCGCAGTTGGTCGCCACGGCCAGATCCGAGATCGTGGTGTCGTCGGTCTCGCCGGAGCGGTGGCTGATCACGCAGCTGAACCCGGCGCGGTGCGCGAGGCTCACCGCGTCCAGCGTCTCGGTGACCGAGCCGATCTGGTTCAGCTTGACCAGCAGGGAGTTCGCTGTGTGCTCGGAGATGCCGCGGCGGATCCGCTCCGGGTTGGTGACGAAGATGTCATCGCCCACCACCTGCACCCGGTCGCCGACGCTGGCCGTCAGCAGCTGCCAGCCCGGCCAGTCCTCCTCGGCCAGCGGGTCCTCGAGCGACACGAGCGGGTAGGCGTCCAGCCACTCGGCGTAGATGGCGGTCATCTCGGCCGAGGTCTGCGGCCTGCCCTCGAAGTTGTAGGCGCCGTCGGAGTAGAACTCCGACGCCGCGGCGTCGATCGCCAGCGCGACGTCCTGGCCGGGGGTGAATCCGGCCTTGCCGATCGCCTCGACGATGAGGTCGAGTGCCGCCCGGTTGTGCTCCAGATCGGGAGCGAAGCCGCCCTCGTCGCCGATGCCGGTGGACAGCCCGCGCTGCTTGATCACGGACTTCAGCGCGTGGTAGACCTCGGCGCCCCAGCGCAGCGCCTCGGCGAAGGTCGCGGCGCCGATCGGGGTGATCATGAACTCCTGGATGTCCACGTTGTTGTCCGCGTGGGCGCCGCCATTCAGGATGTTCATCTGCGGAACCGGGAGCACGTGCGCGTTCGGGCCGCCCAGGTAGCGGAACAGCGGCAGGCCGCTGGAGTCGGCGGCGGCCCGGGCCACGGCCATGCTGACGCCGACGATGGCGTTCGCGCCGAGCCGTGACTTGTCCGGCGTCCGGTCCAGGTCGATGAGGGCCTGGTCGATCAGCCGCTGGTCGTCGGCCTCGTGCCCGAGCAGCTCGGGCTGGATCTCGTCGATGACGTTCTGGACGGCCCGGGTCACCCCCTTGCCGCCGTACTCAGAGCCGCCGTCCCTGAGCTCGACGGCCTCGAAGGCGCCGGTCGAGGCGCCGCTCGGTACCCCGGCCCGCCCGACCGTCCCGTCGTCCAGCGCCACCTCGACCTCGAGGGTCGGGTTGCCCCGGGAGTCCAGGATCTGCCGGGCATGGATCGCTTCAATGGAGGCCACCGTCGGCTCCTTGCCTGTGCTCGTGTCGCGTTCCTGATACGGGCGGACCCTACGGGTCTCCCCCAATGGAGCCTAGTGGAGGGACCGCGCAACGGCATAAGGACCACGCCGTCCGGCGGGAACCCTGCGTCTGTTGCCGTCGTTATCACGAGCGATAGCATTGCCCTGCCGTTGGGAGGGAGGCCTGGTGATACCAACTCTATTCCGCGTGCCCGTGGCGCCATGCTGTTCCGGCCAATAGTGATCCCCACGGACGACCGCCCGCCTGCGGGCCGCCGCCCGCGGGCTAAAGAGCTCAGGCGGAATTGGTGCCATGACGCCGAAGTACCTTAAGAGATCGTCACGCAGGGAACGCGTCGCGGCTCAGTACGGCAGTGCACAGTCGGCCGACGAATATGCGGGCGCCTACCAGAATTCACGAGCGGTGGGACGATTCCTGCGGACCCGTCTCCGGCTCGTACAAGACATCTTGGCGAGCTGTCCCGGGGGGGATCTGCTCGATGCGGGATGCGGCCCAGGGGTCATGGCTCAGGCTCTGCTGAAGTCCCGGCCCCATGATTTCCGCATCAGCGTGCTCGACCAGTCCCGGGCCATGGTCGAATACTGCGCGGCGAGCGCGCGCTCCCTCGGTAAGGTGTATCCGGCGGTGGGCCAGCTCGAGGCGTTGCCTTACGCCGACGCAACCTTCGATGTCACGCTGGCCATGGGCGTGCTGGAGTACACCGACGCCAGCACCGCGGTCAGTGAGATATCCCGTGTTACCCGGCCGGGCGGTCTGGCGGTGACCACCATGCTCAACCCGCTGAGCCTTTACCGGATCACCGAGTGGATCATCTACCGCCCCTTGCTCCGAGTGCTCGGAACGGTCGAGATACTCCTTCATGTTCCCATTGCGCGGCGGCACAGGACGGGCACTACCGGGATCCATGGGCTTACGCCGGGTAAACTCCGGCGACTGATGAGGCAAGCCAATCTCGAACCGGTCGAGCTTGTTTACTATGACCTCACCTTGCCCGTCCCGCCCTTCGGCCGTCTTCCGTCGACGGCAGGCCGGGCCGGACGACCGGACCACGAACGCGAGGCCGGGACCAGGTGGAGCCGCTGGCTGGCCACGGGTTACCTCGTGGCCGCGAGACGTTCCTGACCAGGAGAACCTGTCGTGCGCGTCGGTGCCGGCCGGTGAAATCCACTGGCCCGCGGCGGGTGCGGCTTATCTGTCCGCCCGCCCGTTCTGGCCCGTCGGCGCGAGCTGGCCCGGTGCATGAGCCATTCCGAGCGTTTCATCGGACTTGTCCGCGCCCACGAGCACCGCCGAGACGAGCTGCGTCCCGCTTCGCCGTATCAGCTCGCCGACGGAATGGATCCTGGTCGCCGACGACTGGCCGGCGGTCACTGCGACCACGGCATCGCTCGCCCAGGTCGCAAGGTACTCTGCGCCCATCGAGTGGTCCAAGGTCACCAACGTGAACATCAGGTCAGCCGAATGGTAGGCCGCCAGCAGATCCTCGCCAGCCTCCGGCAGGGCGTGTGCCGGGGAGCGGTCGAGAGGACCGACGGGGACCACGGCGTAGGGGCCTGGTACCGCGACCACCAGGCTCTCGCCGTCCACGACAGCCGTGTGGATCCCGGCGGCGCCGGTACCCAGGAGATGGGCCGCGCGGGCACCGCCGGACAGATCGGCCAGCACGACCCGCTTGCCCTCCTGCGCACAGGAAACGGCCAGCGAGATGAGGGTGACCGCCGCGACGTCCTCGTTGTCCACCGCGATCAGGGCGAGGCTGGAAACACCCCGTCCGTATACGACGGTGCGCAGGTACGAGACGATACGCCGCACTTCGTCGTCATGAACGACCGCGAGCCTGTGCCGGCGCGGAAGCCAGCGCCTGACCCGTACGGTCCCGACGCTGAGCCTGACCGGGGCGGAAAGGGCCTGCGTGATATCGCTGCGCCAGCGTAGCCGGTCGGACGCGAGCGCCTGTATCACGACGATGATCAGACCGATCAGGAAGCCCACGGCCAGGCCTCCAGCGACATAGATCAGTGCCACCTTCAGCCGAGAGTGCGCGGTGGGTACGGCGACATTGAGCACGAAGGTACCCCGCACCATCGATTCTGTGTTTGACTCCGTGGTCGCTTGATTGGTGCTGATGGTCTGCTCGAGCTGAGTCAGTTCCGCTTGCTGCTGGGCTCGCTGGTTCTTCAGCTCGCTGAGCTTGGCCTCCTCGGCCGGGGACGCGGAGAGCGCCTGTATCTGGCCGATCTGCGTGCCGATCGCCGCGATATCCTGCTCAGCCTGGCTGATCTTCTGCTGGAGAGCGGCCAGTACGGCCTGCTCCTGAGCCTGCAGCATGTCCTTCCGGTACTGGAGGTACGCCGCCGACAGGGCGTTGGCCGCGTTGGCCGCCTCGGTGCCCGATGGCGCCTTGACCGTGATGATGATCACGCTATCGGTGGTGCTCGTGACCGAGTAAGCCTTGAGGAAACCGCTCAGATCGCTGGCCACCTGGCTTTGACTCAGCCCCAGCTTGCTCAGCGCGAGCTCAGCGACCGGGCGGCTCTGCGCCAGGGCGACCTCGGTCAATATCGCGCTAGTGGGAATGTCCGCCGGGTTGGTGCTCACCAGGATCGACGTCGAGGCCTCGCTGCGGGCGGGAGGAAAGGCCTTAAAGGCGGCGGCCCCCGCCAGCGCGCCGATCAGGGCGGCAGCACACCACACCCAGGCCAGGCGGCGCAGAGCAGCGACTAGGTAGGGCAGGCGAGTGAAGCGCTGGCTCGCGGCGCCGGGAACCGGCGGCCGTTCCTGCTCATCTCCCTCCGCCGAGTCGTCGAGGTCCCATTGGTAACTTGTCAGGTCGTCGTTGACATCCAGCGGCAGGAATGCCGACTTGTACCGGCCGTGCGCCGGCCGTTCGAAGATCACCGTGTCGTCTCCGTTGCCCTGGGCGGTCCGGCGGCCGTCACCAGCTCCGCTTCCGCTGACGTGAGCCGGCCGATCAGCGGCGCCAGCGTCCAGTGAGAACGCGAGCGTGCGATCGGGGTCCTGCGATTCATGTGCGTCCATAACGGCCAGCGCGCCGCTCGGCTGCCGGCCGAGGCTGCCGTTAGCGTTGACCGCGGCCGGCGCGAGGCCCGCCTGTCCCGATCGCGCCGGCAGCGGCGCGGCATGCGCCGGCCGCAGCGTGGCCGCGGGCTGCACGTCCCGCGAGGGGCGTATGGCCAAGGACGTGGGGATACGATGCTCCCGCATCGCCACGCGCAGCTGCCGCCACCACAGCAGCGCCCCGATCCAGGTGGCCAGCGCGACACCGCGAGTGGTCCCGAGGGCTCCCCCCTGCAGCGCGCCCAGCAGACCGCAGCCCAGGTAGAGGAGCGACGCGAAGACCATCGCGCGCAGGCTCCGGCGCGCGGCACCGAGAGCATGGAGCCCCGCGGTGGCGCCGACCGTGAGGCACGCCCCCATGACCCCGATCGTGACCGGCAGCACCAGGTGGGCGGTCGGCTCCCAGAGCTTGCCGAGCAGCAAGTTCCCGAGCCCCCTGGGCAGTGCGAACACCAGGGCGCCTCCCCAGGCCAGCGCCAGGACAGACAGTCCACCGCCGACCAGCAGGCAGTACAGCAGAAGGTACCGCGGTGAACGACGCACAATCCGGGCCGCCTCTGGCACGGTGACCGCCGATATTCCCATGAAGACGACCAGGAACGGCCCCATCAGCAGCCCGGCGGCCTGCACGTAGCCGACGGCGGCCAGACCCGCGATGATCCCGATGCCGTAGGTGCGCAGCTGGCTGGCGCCGGCGTTGGAGGTGTTCTCCGCCAGGTAGCGAGGCCCGAGGTCACGGTGCTTCGACAGCCAGGTCACGGCGCCCGAGGGGCTAGGGACGACCCGCGCCTGGAACGGCCCGGCCAGAGCGGCGACGGCCGCCGCCAGACCCCACGCGAGGATGAAGAAGAACACGTCGTCGTGATGGGTGAACCGCAGGATCAGCAGCGCTGGCAGCAGCGACACCGTCCAGATGGTGTCGTTGAGAAAGGCCTGCTGGCCACGCCCGGCCGCGAAGAACGAATACCGCCAGCTGTCCTGCAGCATCAGCAGGGGCAAGGTTATCCCGAGCGCCAGGAAGGCCAGCCTGGTCGTGCCGCCGAGCGCTTCGGCCGCGACGAGCGCCAGGGCGCCGGCCACCAGGCCGGTAATCACGGCGGTCCCGGTGGAGTTGGCCACCGCCCGTCGCCACGTGCCCGCGTCCGTGTGGCTGTACCTGACCAGCAGGGGGTCGGTGGCCAGGCCGCGGGAGGCGTTGAGCGCGAAGGAATAGGTCACGTAGGCCAGGCTGAACGCGCCGAACTTGCTCGCACCAAGCTCCCGGGCGATGTAAAAGCTCACGAAGGCATTGCTCAAGCTGGACATGCCCTGATCGGCCAGGCCCCAGCTGAAGCGGCCGGCCACCTTGGTCACGATCGAGGCCAGGCCCCGGCCGCCGTTAGCCACGGGCAGCGGGACGGGCGTCCGGCGCGGGATGCCCGGTGTTCTGGCCGAACATCTCATTGAGCATACCAGCGGCGGGCAGGTCCCCCGCGACCAGGACTCTCATCGGTACCACGCTCCAGGTCCGGCATATCAGTTCACGGCACGGCGACAGCCAACCCGTAACAATAAGACCCGCCACGATCCCGTTCTGATACCTCGCGGGCTAATCCCGTCCATCACCGCACCACCACCGGGGCTCCGGAGGGCCGCCGTATCACGATCGCCCGCCGGATGCTCTAGTAGGGGTGCAGCGTCGCGTCCTGATTATCGTCCAGAACCTTCCGGTGCCCTTCGACCGGCGGGTGTGGCTTGAGTGCCAGGCCCTGGTCTCGGCCGGCTGCCAGGTGGCAGTGGTATGCCCCAAGGGCGGCGGAGACCCGGCGTACGAGGTCGTGGACACGGTGCAGTTGTACAAGTACCGGCCGTACGCACCCGGCGGCAGCAAGCTCAGCTTCGTCACCGAGTACGCCTACTCGTTCCTCGCCACGGCCTGGCTGGCGCTGAAGGCGCGGCGCTCGGGCCGCTTCGCGGTGATGCAGGCCTGCAATCCGCCCGACGTCTTCTGGCCGATCGCGATGCTGCTGCGCGCCCTGGACGGCACCCGGTTCGTCTTCGATCATCACGATCTGTGCCCGGAACTGTTTCAGTCCCGCTTCCCCGACGGGCCGAAGCTGCCCTACCGGGCCCTGCGCTTCCTGGAGCGCAGAACGCACCGGACGGCGGATCACGTCATTTCCACGAACGGCTCCTACCGCGACATCGCGATCAGGCGCAGCGGCAAGTCCCCGGCCGACGTCACGGTCGTCCGCACCGGCCCCGACCCGCAGCGCCTGCGGCGCGGCCCCGCCGACGCCGCGCTGCGCCGCGGGCACAGGTTCCTGGCCGCGTACATCGGCGTGATGGGGCCGCAGGACGGCGTCGACATCGTGGTGCGGGCCGCCGACATCGTGGTCCGCGAACTCGGCCGCGACGACATCGCCTTCACGCTGATCGGCTCCGGAGACTGCTACAAGGAACTGGTGGCGCTGCGCGATGAGCTGGGCCTGGCCGGGCACGTGGAGTTCACCGGCCGGGCGCCGGACGAACTCGTCGTGCGCATCCTGTCTACCGCCGACGTCGGTCTCTCCCCCGACCCCAAGAACCCGCTCAACGACGTGTCGACCATGAACAAGTCGATGGAATACATGGCGTTCGAGATGCCCGTGGTCGCCTTCGACCTGCGCGAGACCCGTGTTTCATGCGGCGACGCCGCAGTGTACGTCAAGCCGAACGACGTACGCGACTACGCTGAGGCCATCGTCCAGCTCATGGACGACGAGCCGAAGCGGGCTCTCCTGGGCAAGGTGGGCCGGACCCGGGTGGAGCAGGAACTGGCCTGGTCCCACCAGGAGCGCGCCTACCTGGACGTGTACCAGCGCGTGACGGCGGGGGCCGAGGCGCTCGAGCGGAGCAGGGGCTGAGATGTGCGGGATTGCCGGCTGCTATCAGCAGCCCGATGGCCACAAGCTGGCCGATCTCATGACCGACCGGATCGCCCACCGCGGGCCGGATTCGGCCGGCCTCTGGAGTCACGAGGACGACCGGGTGACGGCGCAGCTCGGCTTCCGCCGCCTGTCGATCATCGACCTCAGCACCGCGGCGGATCAGCCGATGCGCCAGGACGGCCTGACGATCGTCTACAACGGCGAGCTGTACAACTACCGGGCGCTGCGAGCCGAGCTGGCGGCCGGCGGTGTCCGGTTCAGGACGCAGGGTGATACCGAGGTGGTGCTGGAGGCCTGGCGGCGCTGGGGCGCCGATGCCCTGCCCCGGTTCCGCGGCATGTTCGCGTTCGCGGTGTTCGACGAGCGCAGCGGCGACCTGGCCCTGGCTCGTGACCCGTTCGGCATCAAGCCGCTGTACTACCTGCCCCGGGGCGGCGGCGCGGTCTTCGCGTCGGAACTGAAGGCGCTGGTGACGGCGATCGGCCCTGAGCTGCGGATCGAGCCCGGCGCCCTGGTCGCCTCGATGCTGTATTACTGGCTGCCCGAGCAGCGCTGCGCCATCCAGGACGTGCACAAGCTGCCCGGGGGTTCGTGGGCGCTGCTGCGCCCGGACGGTACGCTGACGGTGCGGCGGTACTGGCGCACCGCGGACGTGGCGGCCGAAGCCGCGGCCGGGCCGCCCGCTGACCTGGGCCCGGTGATCCAGGATTCGGTCGCCGCGCACCTGGTGTCCGACGTGCCGGTGTCGAGCTTTCTGTCCGGCGGCCTGGATTCGAGCATCGTGACCGTGCTGGCCCACCAGGCCGCCGCGGAGATAGATGCCTACACGATCGCCTTCCGGCCCGAGGACCAGCGGCTCGAAGCGATGCCGGACGACGCCGTCTACGCGCGGAAGGTCGCGGCGCGGTACGGCATCGACCTGCACGAGATCGAGATCTCGCCCGATATCGTCAACGTCCTGCCCCGCATGGTCGACGTGCTCGACGAGCCGATCGGCGACCCGGCCGCGATCAACACGCTGCTCATGTGCGAGGCCGCGCGTGAGCGCGGGGTCAAGGTGATCCTGTCCGGCATGGGGGCCGATGAACTGTTCGGCGGCTACCGCAAGCAGATTGCGTGCGTCATGGCCGGCCAGTACAGCAGGCTGCCGCGTGCGCCCCGCGCCGGGGTACGGTTCGCGGTCGAGCGGTTCCCGGTCAGCGTGAAGGGCCGGGGCCTGCGCTACGCCCGGTTCGCCAAGCGCTTCCTGACCTTCGCCGAACTGCCCGAGGAGCCGCGGTTCCGCCGCAGCTACACGCTGTACGACCCGGATGAGCTCGGCGCTCTGCTCAGCCCGGACCTGTCCGGCCACGTCGAGGCGGTCATCGCGGAGCACAGCGACATCTACCACGACAACTCGCTGGCCGATGAGATCAACCGCATGTGCCTGGCTGACACGCGGCTGTTCCTGCCGGGGCTCAACCTGGCCTACACGGATCGGGCGAGCATGGCGGCGTCGGTGGAGGTGCGCGTCCCGTTCGTCGATCCTGTCGTCGCGCGGGCGGCGTTCTCCATCCCGGGCAGCGAGAAGATCCAGCGCCGGCAGGGCAAGGTGGCACTCAAGCGCGCGGCCGAGAGCTGGCTGCCGCGCGAGATCGTGTACCGGCCGAAGGCCTCTTTCAGCGCCCCGCTGCGCGCGTGGGTGCATAACGACCTGCAGGAGGTCATCAACGACGTGCTGGTCGGGGGCGAGCTGGTGGGGACGGGAATGATCCGCTCCGGCGCGCTGCGGCGCCTGATCCAGGACGAGCAAGCCGGCCGCGAGGATCACGCCAAGCAGATATGGCAGCTGCTGAGCCTGGAGCTCTGGTATCGCAATGTACGGTCACAAGGCGTGGCGGCATGACGGACGGGACATCATGAAGCAGATAGCCCAGAACTACAAGTCCGGGGAGCTGACCGTCCTGGACGCACCGGTCCCGGCGTGCCGGCCCGGCGGCGTCCTGGTCCAGTCGCTGTTCTCGCTCATCTCCACCGGCACCGAGATTATGAAGGTCCACGAGGCCAACCTGTCCATGGTCGGCAAGGCGCGGGCCCGGCCGGACCAGGTGCGCAAGGTGCTGGACACGGTGGCGCAGCAGGGCGCGATGGCCACCTACAAGAAGGTGATGAACAAGCTCGACTCCTACACCCCGCTGGGCTACTCGCTGTGCGGCGTGGTCATCGAGGTGGGCGCGGGGGCCGAGGAGTTCAAGACCGGCCAGCTGGTCGCGGCGGCCGGCAACGAGTTCGCGTTGCACGCCGAGTACAACTGGATTCCGGTCAACCTGTGCGCCGCGGTGCCGCGGGGCGTGGCCCCCGAACACGCCGCGTTCTCCACCGTGGGCGCCATCGCCATGCAGGGCGTGCGCCGCGCCGAGCCGCAGCTCGGCGAGACCTCCCTGGTCATCGGCCTCGGCCTGATCGGCCAGCTGGTGGTCCGGCTGCTGGTCGCGGCCGGCGTACGGGTCGTCGGGCTGGACATGATCGAGGCTCGCTGCCGGCTGGCCGAGCAGGCGGGCGCGGTGGCCTGCGCGCCCCCGGACGACGAGGGCCTGGCCGCCGTGGCGGCCTCACTGGACCAGCTGACCAGTGGCCGCGGTGCCGACCACGTGTTCCTGGCCGCGGGCGGCTCCTCCAACGCGCCGGTCGAGACCGCGGCCCGGCTGGCCCGCGACCGGGCCCGGGTGGTCGACATCGGCAAGACCAAGCTCGACCTGCCCTGGAACGCCTACTACGACAAGGAACTCGACGTCCGGTTCTCCCGGTCCTACGGCCCGGGCCGGTACGACGACCGGTACGAGCTGGAGGGCATCGACTACCCGGCCGGCTACGTCCGCTGGACCGAACGCCGCAACCTGGAGTGCTTCCTGGACCTGCTGGCCCGCAAGGACCTCGAGGTCGGGACGCTGGTCTCCGGCACGTTCCCGATGCATGACGCGGTCTCGGTCTATGCCGACCTGTCCTCCGGCGCGCTGAAGGCGGTCGGGGTCCTGCTCTCCTACCCGGCGCCGGATCCGGAGACCCTGCCCCGGCCCGCCGCCAGCCTGGTCCGCCCCGTGTCGGCAGGCACCGCCCCGGCCGGGGTCACCGGGCGACCGAACGGGCCCGGCTCCAAGCGCCTGGCCATCGGCTTCATCGGCGCGGGCAACTACGCCTCTTCGATGCTGCTTCCGCACCTGGTCCAGCTGCCGAACGCCGAGCTCGTCCACGTCACGACGACCAAGTCCCTGTCGGCGGTGAACGCCCAGCGGCGGTTCGGCTTCACCACCGCTTCGACCAGTGCGTCGGCCGTGCTGGAGGACGAATCGCTGGACGCGATCTTCGTGGTGACCCGGCACGCCACCCACGCGGACCTGGTCTGCCGGGCGCTGGAGACCGGCAAGGCGGTGTTCGTGGAGAAGCCGCTCGCGCTGACCGCCGAGGAGCTGGACCGGATCACCGAGGTGATCGCCAAGACCGGCAACGACCGGCTGATGGTGGGCTTCAACCGGCGGTTCGCCCCGATGCTGGCCAAGATGAAGGCCTCCTTCGGCCCGGCCAGCTCCGGCTCGGTCACCCGCTACCTGGTCAACGCGGGCCCGCTCGGCGCGGACAGCTGGTACCGCAACGAGGGTGAGGGGCCCCGGTTCACCGGCGAGGGCGGTCACTTCCTGGACACGCTCAGCTGGTGGGCGGACAGCCTGCCCGAGGAGGTCTACGCGGCCGGCGGCGGCCCGGACCCCGACGACGTCCAGGTCACGGTGCGGTTCGCCAACGGCACCAGCGGCGTGATCAGCTACCTCACCGGCGGCAACGTGCGCTTCCCCAAGGAGACCCTGGACGCCGCCGGCGGCGGCCGCAGCGCGCGGCTGGACAACTTCCGCAAGGCCACGGTCTGGTCCGGGCGCGGCCACGAGACGATCCGGGCCCGGAACGGCCAGGACAAGGGGCAGCGGGCCGAGCTGGCCCGGTTCGTCGACGCCTGCGCGGCCGGCGCGGCGATGCCGATCCCGCTCGAGTCCCTGACCGCCGTGACCAGGGCCACCATCGCCGTGCGCGAGAGCCTGGCCAGCGGCCGCCCGGAGCGCGTGTGAGCACGGACCAGACGTCACGGCTCGGCTGGTACGCCCGCAGGCTGGCCCGCATGTCCCCCGCGGAGGTGCCGTGGCGGTCCCGCGACCAGGTAATCCGGCTGGCCTGGGCGCGACGGCAGGTACGGCCAGGGCAGCTCGCCGCGGTCGCGCCGCGGCCGGCCGGCGAGCACCGTTTCACCGCGAGCCTGCCCTCGGGCACCGCCGCACGGGTGCCCGAGGCAGCCAGGAAAGCCATCCTGGAGAGCGCCGACCGGCTGCTGCGCGGCGAATGGGAGGTGCTGGGCGTGGCGCGGACCGACCTGGTCCGGCCCGACTGGTTCCTCGATCCGGTGACGGGCCGCCGCTCGGCCCCGGATCAGTACGCCTTCCGCGTCGATCACCGTTCCGAGGAGCACGTCGGCAACGTCAAGCAGGTCTGGGAGATCTCGCGCTTGCAGCATGTCACGCTGCTGGCCACGGCCTGGTTCCTGAGTCATGAGCAGGCCTACGCCGAGCGGGTCGCCGACCAGCTCCGGTCGTGGTGGCGGGAGAACCCTTTCTTGTCCGGCGTGCACTGGACGAGCGGCATCGAGCTGGGCGTCCGCCTGATCAGCCTGGTCTGGATCCGGCGGCTCCTGGACGACTGGCCGGGCGCCTGCGACCTGTTCGAGCGGGATGCGCTCGCCGTGCAGCAGATCCGCTGGCATCAGCAGTACCTGGCCGTGTTCCGCAGCCGGGGCTCCTCGGCCAACAATCACGTGATCGCCGAGGCCGCCGGGCAGCTCGTGGCCAGCTGCGCCTTCCCGTGGTTTCCGGAGAGCGACCGCTGGCGGCGGAACTCGGCGCGTTTGCTCGAGCGCGAGCTGATCCGTAATACCTTCGCGTCCGGCATCGGCCGTGAGCTCGCCTCGGACTACCAGTGCTTCGTCGCCGAACTGGGGCTTCTCGCGGCGGTGGAGGCCGGGGCGGCCGGTTACCCGCTCAGCGCCGCTACCTGGCAGCGGCTGTGCGCGATGGTGGACAGCGCGGCGGCCCAGGTCGACGAGCGGCTACGGCCGCCGCGGCAGGGCGACTCCGACGAGGGCCGTGCGCTCCTGCTCGACGCTCCGGTGGCTAACCGCTGGCCTTCACTGCTGGCGCTCGGAGAGGTGCTCTTCGGCAGGCTCGAATGGTGGCCGCGGGTGGCGCCCGGCGCGGGCAGCTCGGTAATCGGCGCGCTGGCCCGCCCACGGCACCACATCAAGGACCGGCCCGCTGACCGCCCGTCCCGGTTCGCCGACGCCGGGATGACCTTGCTGCGTACCTCCGACGCGGGCGTCCCGGAGATCTGGTGCCGATGCGACGGCGGCCCGCACGGATACCTCAGCATCGCCGCCCACGCCCACGCCGACGCCCTGTCGGTCGAGGTCCGCTACGGCGGCGTGGACGTCCTGGCCGATCCGGGCACTTACTGCTACCACGGCGAGGCCGCGTGGCGGTCTTATTTCCGGTCAACGATCGCGCACAATACGGTTGAGCTCGGCGGCCAGAGCCAGTCCAGCGAGGGCGGCCCCTTCCTGTGGCTGCGTCATGCGCACGCCCGGGAGACCGATGTCACCGACGACGGCGCGGTAGCGGAGTGGACCGCGGAGCACGACGGCTACTCCTCACTCGACCCGCCCGCCCGGCATCGCCGATCGGTCCGCCTGGACCGGGCTGCTCGCACGATCGACATCGTCGACGAGATCGGCGGCGGCAGCTACGACATCCGCCTGGCCTTCCACCTCGGACCTGACATTCAGGCCGAGCTGAACGGGTCGTGCGCGCTCCTGTCCTGGCCCGGCACGCCAGGGCCTGCCGGAGCGGCGCGGCTCGAGCTGCCCGCACAGCTGGACTGGAGCCTGCTCAAGGGCGAGACCGAGCCGATCCGGGGCTGGTACGCCTACGGCCTGGGCCGGCGTACCCCGGCCTTCACGCTCGTCGGTCAGGGCCGCTCGGCACCGCTGGTTCCGCTCAGCACGTGCCTGGCGTTCCACGACAAGGGACGCACCGCGATCCCGGCCGTTGGCGCACCCGCCGTATCATTGGCTGCGCTCGGCGTCCAGGGGGACAGGCGTCAATGACCCAAGCAGAAGCTTTTGACTTGCTGAGATCCCTGCAGATTGGCGCGGAGGCGCCAGTACGCTATCGCCTCCGCAGATATCAAGCCCGGAAGCGAGGACCCTCATGACCGTCTTCATATCGGCCAGTTCGCGCCGAACAGGGAAGGATACGGTGGCCTGACCATGCATTTCACTCCGACTGACATCGATGGGGCGGTGCTGGTTGACCTGGCCCCGCACCGCGACGAGCGTGGTTTCTTTGCCCGCAGTTTCTGCGTCGACGAGTTCGCCGCCGCGGGGCTCAACACCGACGTGGTGCAGTGCAATGTGTCGTGGAGCCCGAAACGAGGCACCATCCGCGGGATGCACTGGCAGTGCGCACCGGCGCTCGAGCCGAAACTGGTCCGCTGTACCGCAGGCGCGGTGCTCGACCAGATTGTCGACCTGCGCCCGGACTCACCGACGTTCCTGAAGCACGTGGAAGTGGAGCTGACCTGGGAGAACCGGCGGGCCATCCAGGTCCCGCCGCTGTTCGCGCACGGCTTCCAGACCCTGACCGACGACGTCGAGGTGCTCTACTTCGTCGGCCACCGCTACGCTCCGGAGCAGGCGCGCGGCTTGCGCTACAACGATCCGGCCCTCGGCCTCAACTGGCCGCTTCCCGTCTCTGTTATCTCACCTCAGGACGCGTCCTGGCCACTCCTGGAGGAGCAGCAACTATGATCATCATCGACCGTGTGCTTCAGCAGCGTGAGCGCGACGGAAACCCGATCAACGTCGGGATGATCGGCGCGGGCTTCATGGGCCGGGGCCTGGCCAATACCATCATCAACGCGACGCCGGGCATGCGCCTGGCGGCCGTGGCCAACCGCCATCTCGCGAACGCGCGCCGTGCCTATGAAGAACTGGGCATTACCGAACTGGCCGAGGTCGACGACGCGCGAGGGGTCGAGCGCGCGATTTCCCAGGGCATCCCGGCCGTCACGGAGAACCCGTACGCCCTGACGCAGGCCGGCGGAATAGACGCGCTCTGCGAGGTGACAGGGAACGTCGAGTACGGTGCCCGGGTCACCATGTCCGCGATCGAGAACGGCAAGCACATGATCCTCATGAATGCCGAGCTCGACGGGACCCTCGGACCGCTGCTGCGGACCAAGGCGGAGAAGGCCGGAGTCGTGGTGAGCGGCTGCGACGGGGACCAGCCCGGCGTCCAGGTCAATCTCTGGCGTTTCGTCCGGCAGCTGGGCTGCACTCCCCTGCTGCTCGGAAACATCAAGGGCCTGCAGGACGAACACCGGAATCCAACGACGCAGGAGGGCTTCGCCAGGCGCTGGGGGCAGAACACGTACATGGTCACGAGCTTCGCCGACGGGACGAAGATCTCCTTCGAGCAGGCCACCGTGGCGAATGCCACCGGCATGACCGTGGCGAAGCGGGGCATGCTGGGCTGGGATCACGAGGGGCACGTCGACGAACTGACGACCCGCTACGACATCGACATGCTGCGCGCGCACGGCGGGATCGTCGATTACGTCGTCGGGGCCAAGCCCAACCCGGGCATCTACTGCATGGCCACTCACGAGGACCCGCGCCAGCGCCACTACCTCGAGCTCTACAAGCTCGGCACCGGCCC